>Ga0213880_10000001_pt1 | contig 327896 bp, 311 predicted proteins | sample BarmaccoBMER_R07_FD_165047 | JGI IMG/M metagenome (GOLD analysis project Ga0213880, IMG submission 165047) | Barbacenia macrantha exposed rock microbial communities from rupestrian grasslands, the National Park of Serra do Cipo, Brazil - ER_R07 ... | reverse complement strand
CCGGATTTGGCCGCCGTGGGCCTGGGCTGCTTGAGCGCGGTCTTCGCGGCCTTGGCGGGCATGCTCGCTTCCACCTCGTCGGCGGGCTTGTCCTCGCGCAGGCCCTTGAACGAAGCCTGGCGCACCATGCCGTCGCCTGTCCAGCCGGCGTACTCGATCTCGGCGACGAGAGCAGGCTTGGCCCAATGGACGTCGCGGCCCTTGCGCGGCGCATTGACGCCCGAGAACGGACTCTCATTTGCCTCCAGCTTCTTGAGACGCGGGAAGAGGTCCCCGACCACCCTGGCGCCGAAGCCGGTGCCGACCTTGCCGACATAGACGAGTTTTGCGCCGCGATGGACGCCGACAAGAAGCGAGCGGAACCGCCCTTCGGTCTCGCTCCAGCCGCCGATCACCACTTCGTCGCCGCCGCGGCATTTGGACTTGGTCCAGTCGCCGGCACGGCCGGATTTGTAGGTCGAGCCGAGCCGCTTGGAGATGATCCCCTCCAGCGACATGCGGCAGGCCGAGTTGAGAACCGTGTCGCCCGCCGTTTCGAAATGTTCGACATAACGGATGATCGCCTGGCGGCGCGGCAGGTTCGCTTCGATCATCGCCTTCAGCCGCTGCTTGCGCTCCGTCAGGGCTAGCCTGCGTAGGTCCGCGCCTTGCACGAACATCAGGTCGAAGACGAAGAAGACGAGGTCTTTCGTCCGGCCGTCGGAGAGCGCGGCCTGGAGCGCGGCGAAATCCGGAGCGCCGGCGTCGTCGAGCGCCACGACCTCGCCGTCCACGATGCAGTCCGGCAGCGCCTTGGCCGCCTGTGCAATCGCCGAGAACTTCACGGTCCAGTCGAGGCCTTTGCGGGTCTTCAGGGTGGCTTTGCCATCCTCGACACGCAACTGCATGCGATAGCCGTCGAATTTGATCTCATGTCCCCATCCGGACCCCGCCGGGGGGCGCTCCAGCGGCTGACAGAGCTCCGGCGCGATGAAGTCCGGCATGTGTACGGTCGAGCGCGACGGCATCGCGCGCAGCTTGGGCGCGGCACTGCGGCGCCGCACGGCGGGAGCCTTCTCGTCCTTTCCGCTCCGATTGGAGTTCCACACGGCATCCGACGCAAAGGTCTTGGCCCGCATGAAGGGCTTGGGCTTGCGGCCCTTGCCGGCCGCGATCTGCGCCATGGTGCGCCCGGAGGCGACAGATTTGTCCGTCTCCATCAGCGGCTCCGTCGCGTCGGCGGATTCATAGCCGTCGTGATGCTTGATCAGCAGCCAATTGGTGCGCTTGCTCTTGAACTTGTCGTTGCGCATCCGCACCAGCACCCAGCCGCCTTTCAGCCGCGCGCCGTCCAGTGTGAATTTGAGCTCGCCCTTGCGCAGCATGTCCTGCGGCGAGCGCGGCCCTTCCGGCTCCCAATAGCCGCGGTCCCAAAGCTGGACGGTGCCGCCGCCATACTGACCCTTCGGGATCGTCCCCTCGAAGTCGCCGTAATCGAGCGGATGGTCCTCGACCTCCACGGCCAGGCGCTTGTCGTGGGGATCGAGCGAGGGGCCTCGCGTCACCGCCCAGGAGCGGAACACGCCGTCCAACTCCAGCCGCAGATCGTAATGCAGACGCGTCGCCGCATGTTTCTGGATGACGTAGCGCAGCCGCGGCCCGGCCGAGACCTTGGCATCGCCGCTCGGTTCCCTGGTCTTGCTGAAATCGCGCTTGCGGCGGTAGTCGGCAAGCTTCTTCCTTGGAGCCATGGCGGGCGAGCAGATCAGCTTTCGTGCTTGTCGAGAAGCTGTTGCGCCATTTCCAGATGCGATTGGACGACGGGCGCGGTGTCGGCCGCGAGCTTCTCGATTGCCGGCTGGTCTCCATTCTTCGCGTAGTTGCGCATCAACGCCAGCGCTTCCTTGTGGGCATCGACCTGTTGCGAGAGATAGCGGCGATCGAATTCGCCTGGCCGTGCGCCGCGCAAATCGTCGATCAGGCCCTGGCGGCGATTGTCCAGCGCTGTCGGCGGCGTGACGTTGGAATTGAGCGCGCTCAGCGCCGATTTGAGCTTGTCGCTGGTCCCCGTGTGGGCCGCGACCATCTTGCGCGCAAAGCTCTTGACCGCCGGGTCGGTGGCGCGCTGCTCGGCCAGCTTGCTCGCTTCGATCTCATAAAGATCGCTGGTCGCCGCGGAATTGACGAAGCCGTTGAGGTTGAGCGGCATCGCGGGTTTTCCGTCCGCCGCCGCGCCGGCCGTGACCGCGCCGTGCGAACCGGCACCGGCCTCGGCGAGCGCCATCGGCGCTGCAAGAACGATCGCCGCCGCGACGGACAGGAAGTATCGTTTGTTCATGGCATTCCTCGCGCCGCTGGACGAACGTCAACGCGCGCATCGGGCGCAAGGTTCCTATTCGTCGTAGCTCAGCACGACCCGGTCGCTTTCGGGCACCGCCTGACAGGTCAGGACATAGCCCTGCGCCACTTCGTCGGGCGTCAATCCGTAGTTCTTGAGCATCTCCGCCCTGCCTTCGAGCACCTTGGCGCGGCAGGTGGTGCAGACGCCGCCACGGCAGGCATAGGGGGCGTGCAATCCCGCGGCCTGCACGCTCTCGAGGATGTTGCCCTTTGCCGGATCGAACTGCAGCCGCGTGCGCCGTCCGTCGAGCACGACCTGCAGTTCGGCACCGGCGGCCTTGCTCTGCAGCACCTCGCCGCGCGCCACCTGTTCCGAACTGGGAAGGCTGGTCGAGAAGCGTTCGACGAGAATGCGGTCGGCCGGCACCCCGCGCGCGCGCAGGCTCGCCTCCGCCGTGTCCATCATCGGGCCCGGCCCGCAGATGAAGAAGGTATCGACGGCGTTTACCTCGATCAGATGGGAGAAAACCTCATCGCATTTCTCGCGGTCGAGACGGCCGTTGAAGAGTTCGATGTCCTCGGCTTCGTCCTCCAGGAAATGATAGAGCGCGAAGCGATCGAGAAAGCGGTCCTTCAAACCCGCAAGCTGCTCCAGGAACATGATCGACGGGGTATTGCGATTGCCGTAGAGCAGCGTGAAGCGCGAGGCGCTGTCGTTTTCCAGCGTATGGGCGAGGATCGAGATGATCGGCGTGATACCGGAGCCCCCGGCGAGCGCGACGAAGGAGCGGCCGCCCGCTGCTTGCGGCACCACGAAACGTCCCATCGGCGGCAGTACCTCCACGGTCGCGCCCGATTGGAGCTCCGTGTTGGCCCAGCCCGAGAACACCCCGCCCGGCATCTGCTTGATGGCGATGCGCAGTTCGCCGCGGCCGGGAGGGGTGCAGAGCGAATAGGTCCGCCGCACATCCTGACCCGCGATCTCGGTGCGCAAGGTCAGGTGCTGGCCAGCCTTGTAGGCAAAGAGGTCGCGCAAATCGTCCGGCAGCGCGAAGAGGACCGAAATCGAGTCCGGCGTTTCGCGCCGGACCTCGGCGATCGTGAGCCGGTGAAACCCCTTGTTCAGTGACATTTGAAGCGGTCGAAAGGTTCACCGCAGGCGCCGCAGCGATAGAGCGCCTTGCAGGGAGTCGAACCGAATTCACTCACCAGGCGGGCCTGCGCGGAGCCGCAGCGCGGACAAAGGACGGCGCCGGATGGCTGCGGCGGCGCGATGCCGTAGGCTTCGAGCTTGCGGTGGCCTTCGGCCGTGATCCAATCCGTCGTCCAGGGCGGAAACAGCACGGTCTCGATGCGCATCTTCTGCAGGCCCGCGGCATCCAGTGCCTGGCGAATGGCCTGTTCGATGACCAGCGTTGCGGGACAGCCGCTATAGGTCGGCGTGATCGCGACCGCGTCGTCGCGCACCTCGCGCACGATGCCGAGATCGACCACCGAGAGTACCGGGATCTCCGGATCGTGCACCTGCTGCAGGATCGCGAACACCTCGTCGGCGCGAATCGCCGTCTTCACCATGTCGCACCGGGATAGGTGCGCTGGAGGAATTGCATCTCGCAGAGCAGGTGACCGAGATGTTCGGAATGATGGCCTTTCCTGCCGCCCAGAATAGGCCGCATGGGTCTCGGCCGCTCCAGCCCCGCAGCGCGCAAGGTCGCGGCGATCCGCGCCTCCCAAGCCGGCCGCAAGGACGCCGCGCCGTCCACGGCATCGAACAATTCCTCGACGAAGCGCCACATCCAGTCGAGCCCGTCGCTCATGCGGCCGCGGCTCTCCTGCGTCCCGTCGCCGAGCCGGACCACCCATTCGGAGGCATAACGCACATGATAGCGGACTTCCTTGACGGCCTTGGCCGCGATCGCGGCGAGCGCCGGCGCCGGTGCCTCAGCGATCTCCGCCAGCAAAAGCTCCTGCCAGTTCGAGAACAGGAATTGCCGCGCGATGGTCTGAGCGAAATCTCCGTTCGGCTGTTCGACGATGAGGCAGTTTCGGAAATCGAGGACGTCGCGGCGAAAGGCCAGCGCATCGGCATCGCGGCCCCGGCCTTCTTCCTCCGCCGCCAGCGCGAGGAAGAGCGTGGCCTGTCCGGTCAGATCGAGCGCGATGTTGGCGAGCGCGAGGTCGACCTCCAGCATCGGCGCATGGCCGCACCATTCCGACAGCCGCTGGCCCAGGATAAGGGCGTCGTCGCCGAGCCGGATGGCGTGATCGAAAACCGAATCCATCAGATGTTCTTCACGCCGTCCGGGATCGAATAGAACGTCGGATGGCGATAGACCTTGTCGGCGGCCGGCTCGAACAGCGCCGCCGCTTCGGAAGGGTCCGACGCCGTGATCGACGCCGAGGGCACGACCCAGAGGCTGACCCCTTCCATCCGCCGCGTATAGGTGTCGCGCGCGGCCTCCAGCGCCATGCGCGCATCCGCGGCATGGACGCTGCCCGCATGCTTGTGGGCAAGACCGTTGCGAGTCCGCACGAACACTTCCCAGAGCGGCCATTCCTTGCGCATCTATTCCGCCGCCACCCGCGCCGCCGACTTCTCGGCATGCGCCAGCGCCGCTTCGCGCACCCAGGCCCCGTCTTCCCAGGCCTTGACGCGCGCGCGCATGCGCTCTTTCGCCACCGGACCTTCGCCGCGCACGACGGCGTAGAATTCCTCCCAGTCGATCACGCCGAAATCGTAGGAGCCGCGCGTCCCGTTCCATTGGAGATCGGGATCGGGAACGGTCAGTCCCAGCGCCTCGGCCTGCGGCACGGTGACGTCGACGAAGCGCTGGCGGATCTCGTCGTTGGTTTCGCGCTTGATGCGCCAGCGCATCGACTGCGCCGAGTTGGGCGAGTTGTCGTCCGGCGGGCCGAACATCATCAGCGACGGCCACCACCAGCGGTTCAGCGCGTCCTGCGCCATGCGCTTCTGTTCCGCCGTGCCATTCGCCAAGGTCATCATGATCTCGAAGCCCTGGCGCTGGTGGAAGCTCTCCTCCTTGCAGATGCGCACCATGGCGCGCGCATAGGGGCCGTAGGAGGTGCGCTGCAGCGGCACCTGGTTCATGATCGCGGCCCCATCGACCAGCCATCCGATGGCGCCGATGTCGGCCCAGGTCAGTGTCGGATAATTGAAGATCGTCGAATATTTGGCGCGGCCGGAATGCAGCGCCTCGATCATCTCGTCCCGGCTGATGCCGAGCGTCTCGGCAGCCGCGTAGAGATAAAGCCCGTGGCCGCCCTCGTCCTGCACCTTGGCGAGGAGCACTGCCTTGCGGCGCAGGCTCGGCGCGCGCGTGATCCAGTTGCCCTCGGGCAGCATGCCGACGACTTCGGAATGGGCATGCTGCGAAATCTGACGGATCAGCGTCTTGCGATACGCCTCGGGCATCCAGTCCTTGGGCTCGATGAAATCGTCCGCGGCGACACGCGCCTCGAAGGCGGCGAGCTTCTCCGGGTCTTCCTGGGTGACGACGGTGTGGCGCTGCTTGTCGAGTTCGGTCGTATACATGGCTGCATCCTATAAGAATTCGCCGCGCCGGCAAATTTGCGGCCCTTTAGGCCTCGGGGAGGATGGCGCCGCCTATGGTGCGCGAATGCCCCTGGAACACCGCGACCGTCTCGCCGTGCTGATTGGAGACCGTCACCTGATAAACGCCGCTGCGGCCGGCAAGGCTCACTTCGCGCGCCTCGGCCTGGAGCCGATCGCCCTCCCGCCCCGGCGCGAGGAATGAGATGCTCGCGCTCTGCGCCACGGTATTCGCGTTGCGGCAATTGCAGGCATAGGCGAAGGCGGTGTCGGCGAGGGTGAAGATCATGCCGCCATGCGCCATGTTCTTGCCGTTGAGCATGTCTTTCCGCACGATCATGGCGACGCGGGCATAGCCTTCGCGCGCGTCCTCAAGGCCGATGCCGAGCGCGGGTCCGGTGCCCTCGCGCGCCCGCAAGGTCTCGGCCACACGCCGCGCCAGCTCATCGGCGTCGCTCATCGTCCCGCTTTCGTTGACCGCACTTTCGGTCCATCTTAAGCCTTCTTTGGAGCTCGACAACGGGCGCAGGAGAAGCTGCCATGGCGTTCGATACCATCCTGTTCGAAGTCGCGGACGGCGCGGCGCGGCTGACGCTCAACCGTCCCGACCGGCTCAACAGCTTCACTCAGGCCATGCACGAAGAGGTGGCGCAAGCGCTGTCGCAGGTCGAGCGCGATGCGCAGGTCCGCGCGCTGCTGATCACCGGCGCGGGTCGCGGTTTCTGCGCGGGCCAGGACCTCAGCGATCCGGCGGTGGCGGCGAGCGGCGGCGATACCGATCTGGGTGCCGCGCTGGAGCGCAGCTACAACCCGCTGATCCGCCGCCTCGTGGCGCTGCCCAAGCCCGTGGTCTGCGCCGTGAACGGCGTCGCCGCCGGCGCGGGCGCCAACATCGCTTTCGCCGCCGACATCGTGTTCGCGGCCAAGAGTGCCAAGTTCATCCAGTCCTTCGCCAATATCGGTCTGGTGCCAGACTCCGGCGGCACCTGGATCCTGCCCAGGCTGGTGGGACAGGCGCGCGCGATGGGCGTCGCGATCACCGGTCAGCCCATCACAGCGGAACAAGCCGAGAGCTGGGGCCTGATCTGGAAAGCGGTGGACGACGCGGCGCTGAAGGACGAGAGCGAGGCGCTGGTGCAGAAGCTCGCCAAGGGGCCTACCAAGGGCTTTGCCGCGATCAAGCGCGCCATCCGCGAGGGCTGGGACAATCCCCTGCACGCCCATCTCGACCTGGAGCGCGACATGCAGCGCGAGCTCGGACGTTCCAACGATTACCGCGAGGGCGTCGCAGCGTTCTCCGAGAAGCGTCCACCCAAATACACGGGGAACTGAGCCATGGATTTCCGCAAGCTTGCGGCGCATGCCCGCGACACGGGCGGTCCCGCCCTGCGCGCGATGACGTTCCATCAACGCGCCAGGATGCTGAAGGCGCTGGGCGACGCCATCATGGCGCGCAAGGAGGAGCTCTACGCGCTGTCCGCCGACACCGGCGCCACCAAATCGGATTCCTGGATCGACATCGAAGGCGGCGCGGGAACCTTGTACTCCTATTCCTCAAAGGGCCGGCGCGAGCTTCCCAACGACCGCATCTTGATCGATGGCACAACTGAGCCACTCTCCAAGCGCGGCACCTTCGCCGGCATCCACGTCTTCACGCCGCTGCAGGGCGTGGCGGTGCACATCAACGCCTTCAACTTCCCGGTCTGGGGCATGCTGGAGAAGCTGGCGCCGACCCTGCTGGCCGGCGTGCCGGCGATCGTCAAGCCGGCGACGGCGAGCGTGACGCTGGCTGAGGCCGCGTTCCGAATTCTGCAAGAGGCCAAGGTCCTGCCCGAAGGCGCGGTGCAGCTTATCGTCGGCGGTGTCGGCGATTTGTTCGAGCATCTCACCGGCCAGGACGTGGTGTCGTTCACGGGTTCGGCAGAGACGGCGGCGAAGCTCAAAGCGCATCCCACCGTCATCCGCGAAGGCGTGCGCTTCATCGCCGAACAGGATTCGCTCAATGCCGCGATCCTGGGTCCCGATGCCGGACCCGAATATCCGGAGTTCGATCTCTTCATCAAGGAAGTCGTGCGGGAGATGACGGTCAAGGCGGGCCAGAAATGCACCGCCATTCGCCGCGCCTTCGTGCCGGCAGCCCTGCTGGACGCGGCGGAGACGGCGCTTAAGACCGCACTGGGTGGGGTTAGCGGCATGGGCACGCTGGTCAACGCCGCGCAAGGCGCCGATGTGCGCGCCAAGGTGGAGGAAATTGCCAGGGACGCGCGTATCGTGGTGGGAGATCCCGATGGCGAGGGCGCGGCGATGGAGCCGGTGCTGCTGCGCTGCGACCGCCCCGCCGAGTCCGATCGCGTGCACGATGTGGAGGCTTTCGGGCCCGTCGCGACCTTGATGCCCTATCGCGATCTCGACGAGGCGATCGCGCTCGCCAATCGCGGCAAGGGTTCGCTCGTCATGTCCGTGTTCACGCACGATCCCAAGATTGCGGAGCGCCTGGTGATGGGCGCGGGTTCCTTCCACGGCCGCATCCTCATTCTCGACCGCGACTGCGCCAAGGAGTCCACCGGCCATGGTTCGCCGCTCCCGGTGCTCGTGCATGGCGGACCGGGGCGCGCCGGCGGCGGCGAGGAGATGGGCGGGCTGCGCGGCATGCTGCATTACATGCAGCGCACCGCGCTGCAGGGCTCGCCGCGCATGCTGAGCGCGGTGACGCATGCCTGGATGAGCGGCGCGCCGGAGGCGACCGAAGGGCCGCACCCCTTCCGGCTCAAATTCGGCGAGCTCGAGCTCGGCAAGACGCTGGTAACCGAGCCGCGAACGATCACGCTCGACGACATCGAGCATTTCGCCCATTTCACCGGCGACACGTTCTACGCCCACATGGACGAGGAGGCGGCGAAGGCCAACCCGCTGTTCGGCGGACGCGTGGCGCACGGCTATCTGATCCTGGCGTTCGCCGCCGGCCTGTTCGTCGATCCGCCGCCGGGGCCGGTGCTGGCCAATTACGGCCTCGACAATCTGCGCTTCTTGAAGCCCGTGAAGCCCGGCGACGCGATCACCGTGCGCCTGACGGCGAAAGCGAAGTCGCTGCGCAACGAGCAATATGGCGAGGTGCGCTGGGCGGTGAACGTCGCCAACCAGAACGGCGAGCCGGTGGCGGCATACGAACTGCTGACGATGAACGCGGTGTAGCGTGCTCGACGCGCTGCGCCATGCCATTGCACACGCTTACTCGGGCACGTCCTATTATCGCGCGCGCTGCGACAGCGCGGGTCTGACGCCTCGAGATCTGCGTTCGCTCGACGACCTGCGGCGCTTTCCGTTCACGCTGAAGAGCGATTTCCGCGACCATTATCCCTTCGGCATGCTGGCGGTGCCGCGCGAGAAGCTCATCCGCATCCATGCCTCGTCCGGCACCACCGGCAAGCCGACCATCGTCGGCTATACGCGAGGCGATCTCGATCTCTGGCACGGCCTGGTCGCGCGCAATCTGGAGGCCGCCGGGGCGAGGCCGGGCGACCTGCTGCACAACGCCTATGGCTACGGCCTCTTCACCGGCGGCCTGGGATTTCATGGCGGCGCGGAGCGGCTGGGCTGCACCGTCGTCCCCGCCTCCGGCGGTCAGACCGAGCGCCAGGTCCAGCTGATCCTCGATCTCAAACCGCGCATCCTGTGCTGCACGCCGTCCTACGCGCTGGTGCTGGCGGAAGCGCTGGAGCGCAGCGGAGTCGATCCGCGCGGCACCTCGCTCGAGATCGGCATGTTCGGCGCCGAACCGTGGAGCGACGAGATGCAGCGCGCGATCGAGCAGCGGCTCGGTATCGCGGCGCTCGACGTCTACGGCCTCTCGGAAGTGCTCGGCCCCGGCGTGGCGCAGGAGCGGCCCAGCGACCGCGGCGCGCTGACGATCTGGGACGATCATTTCTTTCCGGAGGTCGTCGATCCCGCGAGCGGCGCGCCGGTTGGCAACGGCGAGATCGGCGAGCTGGTGCTGACCACTCTCACCAAGGAGGCGCTGCCCGTCATCCGCTACCGCACCGGCGACTTGACGCGGCTTCATCCGCCAAGAGACGGCGACACGTTCCGGCGCATGGCGCGGTTGTTGGGCCGCAGCGACGACATGCTGATCGTGCGCGGCGTGAACATCTTCCCGCGCCAGATAGAGGAATTGATCCTGGAGGATCCCGCGCTGACGCCGCATTACCGCATCGATGTGCGCCGCGAAGGCACGCTCGACCGGCTGCACATCACCGTCGAGGGACGCGAAGGCCATTCGCTGGGCCACCGCATGAAATCGCATTACGGACTTTCGGCGAGCGTCGAAATCGTCGAGCCCGGCACCCTGCCGCGCTCCGAAGGCAAGGCCAAACGCGTGTTCGATCATAGGAAATAGTGCACGGTCTCTCCGCCCCTCAGGCTGTCATCCCCGGCCGAGCGAACGTAGTGAGCGAGGGGAAGGGGACCCAGGTCGGGATATTTCCCAGCTCGCCGATTTCATGCTCGGTTTGCGGCTACTCCCAAATCTTCGCGACTGCGTCACCGGCTGGGTCCCCTTCCCTCGCGCGCGAAGCGCGCTCGCCGGGGATGACAGCTGTGCAGGCGGTGAGAACGCCTCACGCTTCGAGCGGCCAGCCCTCGAGCAGCGCCACGAACTTCGTCAGCCAAGCATTGGTCTGGTGGCCGTCGAGCATGCGGTGGTCGATGGTCAGCGTGACATAGGCCATCGGGCGGATCGCGACCCGATCGTCCCGCACCACGGCCCGGTTCTCGAGCTTGCCGATGCCCAGGATCGCGGCCTGCGGCTGGTTGATGATGATGGGTGCGGCGAGCAGCGAACCCGAGGTCCCGTGATTGGAGATCGAGAAGGTGCCGCCGCGCACGTCTTCAGGCTTCAGCGTCCCGTCGCGCGCGCGCGCGGTGAGGTCCTGAAGCCGCCCGGCGATCTCGAGCAGGGAGAGCGTCTGCGCCCGCGCGATCACCGGCACCACCAGGCCCTTGTCGCCGAGCGCGGTACCGACGCCGATGTTCACATCGTCGTAGATCTCGATGCGGTCTTCGAACCAGCGGCCGTTGACGGCGGGCGCCGCTTCCATCGCACGCGCCGCCGCCCAGACCAGATAGGCCGAATAGGTCAGGCTGACGCCCTTCGACTTCTGCAGGGCGCGATGGGCCAGGGGCGCGCTGAAATCTGCTTCGAACACCGCGGTGACATGCGGCGCCACCGTCACCGAGCGCGTCATGTGCTCGGCGATGCGCCGGCGCATGGAATCGTGGGGGACTTTGACGACGCCGCCATCGCCGCCCGCGCCACGGCGCTTCACTTCCGCCTCGATGTCCTCGCGCGTCAGACGCGCGCCGCTGACCGGGACCTCGCTCGCGCTCAGGCCGTGCTCGGCGAGCAGCTTGCGGATGCCGGGCGAAAGCGGCGCGGCCACGGCGGTTTCGGCGCGCGGTGCCGGCGGCGTGGCGGGCGCCGCGCGCTGCGTCACGGCCTTGTCGGCGGAGCCGGCACGTTGCTGCGCGATGCGGCCGAGCAGCATGCCCGGCTCGACGTCGTCGTCGGGCTGGACCGCGATCTCGGCGAGCACGCCGTCGCAGGGCGCGGCGATCTCGACCGCGACCTTGTCGGTTTCGAGCTCGAGCAGCGGCTCGTCGGCGCGAACGGCGTCGCCGACATTCTTGAGCCAGGTCTTGAGCACCGACTTGGTGCCCTCCTGCTCCATCGGCGCGCGGATGTCGGTGGTCATGCGCTACTTTCACATCCTACTCGATCGTCGTACCCGGGAACGGATTCCGGCTGTCCCGATCTTCTTACTATCAAATAATACTCGTCATCGCCCGCGGATGCGGGCGACCCAATTTCTTTCTTGCAAAAAATGGGTCGCCCGGACAAGCCGGGCGATGACATCCTTTTTTGTTGGGTGGTGGATGAAGGGGGGGTGCCGACGTTATCCTTCATCCCAGCAACTCTTCCATCCTCGCCCGGATGCCTTCGACCGAGGGAAGCGCGGCTTCCATCAGCACGGGATTGTGCGGGCTCGGGATGTCGGGCATGGCGAGGCGCGAGACCGGTGCGTCGAGATCGAAGAAGCTCTCCTGCGCCACGGTCGCGGCGATCTCGGCGCCGAAGCCGGCGCTGATCGCGTCCTCGTGCACGATCAGGCAGCGCCGCGTGCGCCGCACGGAGGCGAGCACAGCTTCCTTGTCCCACGGCATCAGCGTGCGCAAATCGAGAATATCGGCGGACAAGCCCTCCGCCGCTTCCTCGCAGCGCTCGACCATCGCGCCCCAGGTCACGAGGGTTATCCCAGTTCCTTCGCGCACCCGCCGCGCCTTGCCGAACGGCAGCACGAAATCGTCGCCGGGATAGGGCCGGCGCGCGCTCGGCGCGTCCAGCATCGCGCGGTGCTCGAAGAAGATCACCGGATCGTTGCCGCGCAGAGAGCCACGCAACAGGCCGACGGCATCCTCCGCGTTCGAGGGCACCGCGACCTTCCATCCCGGCGAATGGACGAAGCGCACCTCGTCGGTCTGGCTGTGCCACGGGTCGCCGCATTTGAAGAAGCCGCCGGGGATGCGCACCACGATCGGCGCGGCGAAGCGGTTGTTGGTGCGCCAGCGCATGGTGCCGCAATCGTTGAGCTGCTCGGTCGCGGGATCGGCATATTTGCGGAACTGGATCTCCGGCACCGGCACCAGCCCCGCCAGCGCCATCCCCACCGCGCGGCCGATGATGCCCTCCTCCGACAGCGAGGTGTCGAAGACGCGCTCGGCGCCGAACTTTTCCTGCAGCCCCATGGTCACCGCATGCACGCCGCCTTTGGGGCCGACGTCCTCGCCGAAGACCACGACCTTGGGATTGACGCCAAGCTCGTGTTCCAAGGTGCGGCGGATCGCGGTCACCATGTTGATGCGCTGGCCGCTCGCGGCCGGCACATCGTCCGTGGGCGGAGGAGTATAGCCTTGCGCCCATTGCCCGCCGATCGTCTGCACCTCGCCCTCGAAGAAGACGTGCCTCGTCACGCGTGCCGGATCGGCGACGCCGCGCGCTTCGGCGCGGGCGCGCGCGTCTTCCGCCACCGCATCGGCCTCGGCGCCGAGCTGGTTCCAGTCGCGCGCATCGAGCAGCGCTTCGAGCTTGGGCAGCGGATCGCGCGCCCATTCGCGCTCGACGATCTCCTTCGACTTGTAGGTCTGGGTGTCCTGAAAGGAATGGCCCTCGAGACGGGGCACCGTGAGACGCAGCAGACACGGGCCCTTGCGCGCGCGCGTGTGCGCCACCGCTTCGCCGATCAGCGCCGCCGCTTGCTCGGGCTCGGTCCCATCGCCCGACAGCATATGCAGATTGCGGAAGCTCTTCAGGTTGGCGGCGATATCCGCGCCCGGCGTCTGCAGATGCGACGGCACCGAGATGCCATAGCCGTTGTCCTCGATATAGAACAGCATCGGCAGCTTGAGCGTGGTCGCCATCGTCAGAGCGGACCAGAAGCCGTTGGTCGCCACCGATCCGTCGCCGCCCAACACCACGCCGATGGCGCCGTCATACGCCGTTTCGCCCAGCACCTTGCGGCGGTATTCGAGTGCCTGGGCCCAGCCGGCGGTGGGCGTGTATTGCGCGCCGACGCCGCCGCACATCGGCAGCGCCGAAGGTCCGTTCGGATTGGGGTAGTTGAACACCGCGCCGATATCGCGGCCGTCGGAATAGCCGCCTTCGCGCGCCATGCTGGAGCCGAGCGCGTCGGCGGGATCGACGCCCAGCGCGAGCAGGATCGGCCGCGAGCGGTAATAGCCGCAGACTGCGTCGTGGCGATGGGTGAGCTGCAGGCCCAGAAGTACCTGGGCCACATCGTGGCCGCGGGCGGAGAACTGATAGAGCACCTTCTTCTCGGGGACGAGGCGCGTCTCTTCGAGCGTGTCGAGCGCGCGCGACAGAAGGACGAGCGACGCCGCCCGCTTCCAGTCCACCCGCACCTCGGATTGCGCCGCGCTCTTGGCGGCATGCGCCGTTGCCGTCACCGTTCTCTGTCTTTTCCGTCCACAACGCGGCCGCGAAACTAGCCGGAGGCGGCAATCGCTATCAAGCGACGCGATTGCGCGAATGCCCGGAATCCTCCCCCGTTTACGGGGGAGGTGCCGACCCCGCACTTGTTGCGGGGGAGGCGGAGGGGGCGCGTCACTCGCTCCCCCCTCCGTCTCGGCGCTGGTGCGCCGATCCACCTCCCCCGTAAACGGGGGAGGATCAGCAGCTCTACTCCCCCACCACCGCCGTGGCTTCGATCTCGACCAGGGCCTCGTCCTCCATTAGCGCGGACACCTGGACAACGGACATCGCGGGATAATGCCGGCCCATCAGGCGGCGGTAGGCGGCGCCGACTTCGGCCGCCTGCGCCAGATAGGCACGCTTGTCGGTGACGAACCAGGTCAGCCGCACGATGTGCTCCGGCCGGGCGCCGGCTTCCTTCAGCACCGCGAGAATGTTCCCAAGCGCCTGCTCGAACTGGCCAGCGAAATCCTTCGCCGTGAAGCGCTGGTCCTTGTCCCAGCCGACCTGGCCGGCGACGAAAACCGTGCGGCCCGTCGCCTCGATGCCGTTGGCATAGCCCTTGGGCCTGGACCAGCCTTCCGGTTGCAGCACGCGCATGGTCAGTTTCCTTCGAACTTGGGCTGCTGTTTCGCGGCGAACGCCTCATAGGCCCGCCGGAAGTCCTCAGTCTGCATGCAGATCGCCTGCGCCTGGGCTTCCATCTCGATGGCGACGTCCAGGCTCACGGCCCATTCGGTGTTGAGCTGGGTCTTGGTGATGCCGTGCGCGAAGGTCGGACCGGAGGCCAGCGACCGCGCCATCTCCATCGCGGTCGTCATCAGGTCTTCCGGCGCGACGAGGCGATTGTGGAAACCCCAGCGCTCGCCCTCCTCCGCGCTCATGAAGCGGCCGGTGAAGAGCAGCTCCGAGGCGCGCCCCTGCCCGATCAGCCTGGGCAGGATCGCGCAGGCGCCCATGTCGCAGCCGGCGAGGCCCACGCGGGTGAACAGGAACGCGGTCTTGGCGCGCGGCGTGGCGAAGCGGATGTCCGAGGCCATGGCGACGATGGCGCCGGCGCCGGCGCAGATGCCGTCGATGGCGGCGACGATGGGCTGCGGGCAGCCGCGCATCGCCTTCACCAGGTCGCCGGTCATGCGGGTGAATTCGAGCAGGCCCGTCATGTCCTTCTTGGTCAGCGGCCCGATGATCTCGTGCACGTCGCCGCCGGAGCAGAAATTGCCGCCGCTGCCCGCGACGATCACCGCCTTCACCATCGGGGTGTAGACCAGCGCGCGGAACATGTCGCGCAGTTCGGCATAGGATTCGAAGGTGAGCGGGTTCTTGCGCTCCGGCCGGTCGAGCGTGACGCTGGCTATGCCGTCGGCGAACGCCCAGCGGAAATGCTGCGGCTGGAACGTCGAGGGATCGAGGCGGGTCATAATCCGCTCCTTTCGATGGAAGTCTTCACCCGCGCGAGACCGGCGAGGAGCTGTTGCACTTCGCCCTCGCCCAGATCGCCCAGCAGGCATTCGATCCAGCGCTCATGCTCCGCGGCGAAGAGGCGGAAATCGCGCCGGCCCCTGGCGGTGAGCTTGACGCGCAGCACGCGCCGGTCGCCGCGCTCCTGCGTCCGGCTGACGAGGCCGTCCGCGACCAGGCGCGCGACGATGGCGGTGACGTTGCCGTTGGAGACCAGAAGCTGCCCGGACAGGGCGCCCATGGTCAGGCCGTCAGGGGCGCGGTCGAGCGCCGCCAGGACGTCGAAGCGCGGCAGAGTGGTGGCGAAGCGCTCGACCAGCATTGCGCGCGCCTTCTTCTCGATGGTGGTGGCGCAGGTGAGCAGGCGCAGCCACAGCCTGAGCGATTGCTTGCTGTGGGGCGCGCCTTCGAGCTTTTCGGCGAGCGCCATCACATCACCTCGCCGCCGGCGACGACGATGGCCTGGCCGGTGATGGAATGCGAATCCGGCGAGACCAGCCACGCCACGGCGTGCGCGACTTCCTCCGGATCGACCAGGCGGCCTTGCGGATTGGCGGCGGCGAGGATCTTGCGCGCGTCCGCGTCGCTGCGGCCGGTCTTGGACTTGATCGTCGCGATCGCGCCGCCGAGCAGCTCGGTATCGGTATAGCCCGGGCAGACCGCGTTGACGGTGATGCCGCTGCGCGCCAGCTCGAGCGCCAGCGCGCGCGTCAGGCCGAGCAGCGCATGCTTGCTGGTGACATAGGCCGAGACATAGGGATAAGGCTTGAGCGAGGTCGTGCTGGCGACATTGACGATGCGGCCAAAGTCGCGCTCGCGCATCGCCGGCAGCACTTCCTGGATCACGTGCACCGCGCCCATCAGGTTGGTGGCCATGATCTCCTGCCAGTCGGCTTCGCTGTGCTTGAGGAAGGGCGCGCTGCGCACGAAGCCGGCGCCGTTGACCGCGACATCGACCGCGCCCGACAGCTCGACGGCCTTGGCCACCGCGCGGCGCACGCCCCCGCGGTCGGTCACGTCGCAGACGACCATGCGAAGCTGAGGATGCCGCGCGCGCGCCGCGTCCAGCCGCGCCGGATCGCGGCCCATGATGGTGACCTCCATGTCCAGCGCGGCCAGGCGCACGGCGATGGCGAGGCCGATGCCGCTGCCGCCTCCGGTGACGATCGCGTGCGTCATGCCAGCAGCGCCATCTGACCGGCCCTTTCGAGATTGGTGACGAGCTGACGATAACCGCTCTGGTACTGCACCGGGAGCGGCGGCTCTTTGTGCTTCTGCTCGGCCGCCGCGCGCAAGGTCCAGTTGGGGTCCATCTGGTGGGGACGCGCCAGCGCGCAAAGATCGGCGCGGCCGGCGGCGAGGATCGAGTTCACATGATCGATCTCGTAGATGTTGCCGACTGCGATGGTCGCGACGCCGAGCTCGTTGCGGATGCGGTCGGAAAACGGCGTCTGAAACATGCGGCCATAGACCGGCTTCTGCATCCTGGTTACCTGGCCGGAAGAGACGTCGATGATGTCGGCGCCGGCCGCGACGAAGGCGCGCGCGATCTCGACCGCCTCCTTCGGCGTGACGTTGTCCTCGCCGGCCCAGTCATGCGCCGAGATGCGCACCGACATTGGACGGTCGTTCGGCCATGCCGCGCGCATGGCGCGGAAAACTTCCAGCGGATAGCGCAGCCGGTTCTCCAGCGATCCGCCATAAGCATCGTGGCGCTTGTTCTGGGTCGGGCTGATGAAGGCCGAGAAGAGATAACCATGGGCGCAGTGGAGCTCCAGCATGTCGAAGCCGGCACGCGCGCCGCGCTCGGTCGCGGCGACGAATTCGTCGCGCACCCGATCCATGTCGGCGCGGGTCATCGGCGTCGGAACCGCGTTTTCTTCCGACCAGGCGACGTCCGACGGTGCCATCAAAGGCCAGTTGCCGCCGGCGAGCGGCTTGTCCTCGCCCTCCCAGGGCACGCGCGTCGAGCCCTTGGCACCGCTATGGCCGAGCTGGAGGCAGATCTTGGCGCTGCTGTGGCCATGGACGAAGTCGGCGATGCGCTTCCACATCGCTTCCTGTTCGGCGTTCCACAATCCCGGACAGGCCGGCGTGATGCGGCCTTCGGGCGAGACGCAGGTCATCTCGGTATAGACGAGACCCGCGCCGCCCAAAGCGCGTGCCCCGTAATGCACCAGATGAAAATCGGTCGGCCGGCCGTCGACCGCCGAATACATCGCCATCGGCGAGACCACCACGCGGTTGATCAGCTCCATGCCGCGCAGCTTGAACGGCGCGAACATCGGCGCCACTGGCCGGCCGGAGAACCAGCGCTCCACCCCTTCGAGCCATTTGGCATCGCGCAGGCGCAAATTCTCGTGGCTGACGCGCTGGCTGCGGGTGAGCAGCGAATAGGCGAATTGCAGCGGCTCGAATTTCAGATAGCGCTCGACCGTCTCGAACCATTCGGTCGAGTTGCGCGCGGCGCTCTGCAGCTTGAGCGCTTCCAGTTGCCGCACCTCCTGATACCTGGCCAAGGCGGCATCGAGATCGCGCGCGGAATCGCTCAACACCCTGGCCAGTTCGATCGCGTCCTCGAGCGCGAGCTTGGTGCCCGAGCCGATGGAGAAATGGGCGGTATGCGCCGCGTCGCCGAGCAGCACCGTGTTGCCGCGCCGCCAGTTGCCGCAGAGCACGCGCCGGAACTGGAGCCACGCCGAGCCGCGCAGATGGGCGGCGTTGGTCATGAGCTCGTGGCCGCCCAGATGATCCGCGAAAATCTCCTCGCAGAGGCGCGAGGATTGCGCCTGGCTCATTTCGCCGAAGCCGAAGCGGCGAAAGGTTTCCGGCCCGCATTCGACGATGAAGGTCGCGGTGTCCTTGTCGAACTGGTAGGCATGGGCCCAGATCCAGCCGTGCTCGGTCTCCTTGAAGATGAAATTGAAGGCGTCGAAGCGCCGATGCGTGCCGTACCAGATGAAATGGTTGGCGCGGGTCTCGATCTCGGTCTGGAAGTCCCCGGCATGCGCGGAGCGGAATTTCGAGTTGATGCCGTCGCAGGCGACGACCAGATCGTAGTCTTCCAGCAAGGCGCCATCGGGCTCGATCTCGGTCTCGAAGCGCAGTTCGACGCCCAATTCGCGGGCGCGGGCTTGCAGGATCTCCAGCAGGCGCTTGCGCCCGATGCCGATGAAGCCGTGACCGCCCGAGGTGATCGTCGCGCCCTTTACATGGACGTCGATGTCGTCCCAATGGGCGAGTTCGTCGCTCATGGTCTTGGCGCTCAGCGGATCGCAGGCCTTGAGGTTCTCCATGGTCTGGTCGGAGAACACCACGCCCCAGCCGAAAGTGTCGCCCGGCTTGTTGCGCTCGAACACGACGATCCGGTGCGCGGGATCGCGCAGCTTCATGGCGATCGCGAAATAGAGCCCACCGGGACCGGCGCCGATACAGGCAATCTTCATCCGCCTGCTCCTTTCGCGGGCCAAACTGCCGCAAGGCGCGATTTATTTCAAGCCTAAACTATTTCGCGGGCCGGCGTTGCAATTCCTCTGCTGCGGGCCCACACTCGGGCCGCAAAATCGGGCGCGGACGGACAGGAATGTCGAGCCTTCTCAAGGACTTCGCGGGACAGATCGCGGGCGGAGGCATCCGCGTCGTCGACCTCACCCAAACGCTTTCGGCCGAGACGCCGACCCTGGTCCTGCCGCCGCCTTTCGGCCAATGCGCCCCGTTCAAGATGGAGGAGATCTCCCATTACGACGAGCGCGGCGTCGCCTGGTACTGGAACAATTTCTCGGTCGGCGAGCACACCGGCACCCATTTCGACGCGCCGGTGCATTGGGTCTCGGGCAAGGACCTGAAGAACAACACGCTCGACAGCGTGGTGCCGAAGGACTTCATCGCGCCGGCGGTGGTTATCGACTGCTCACGGCAATGCGCCGAAGACCCCGACTTCCTGCTCTCCAACATGGACATCGACGATTGGGAGAAGAAGCACGGCCGCATCCCGCCGCGCTCCTGGGTGCTGATGCGCACCGACTGGTCCAAGCGCAGTGGCGACGCCTACAGCAATCGGCGCAACGACGGCGCGCACACGCCGGGGCCGTCGCCGGAGGCGGTCAAGTTCCTGATCGAGCAGCGCGACGCCCATGGCTTCGGCACCGAGACCATCGGCACCGATGCCGGCCAGGCCCATCTGTTGGAGCCGATGTATCCGGCGCACACGCTGTTCCACGGCGCCGGCCGCTACGGACTACAGTGCCTGTGCAATCTCGATCTGTTGCCGCCGACAGGCGCGGTGATCGTCGCGGCACCGCTGAAGATCAAGAACGGCTCGGGCAGTCCGCTGCGCGTTCTTGCGCTCGTCGATGGCTGAACGCTCCTTCACCGCCGAGGTCGAGAAGCTCAAGCTCGGCGCCGGCGCGGAATTCCGCGGCGAGGGCATCCTCGCCGTCACCAAGGCCTTGCTGCAATCCGGTGTCGCCTATGTCGGCGGCTATCAGGGCTCGCCGATATCCCATCTGATGGATGTCTTCAGCGATGCCAACGATCTCTTGGCCTCGCTCGACGTGCATTTCGAGCAGAGCGCCAGCGAGGCGGCGGCGGCGGCGATGCTGGCCGCTTCGGTCAACTATCCCTTGCGCGGCGCGGTGGTGTGGAAGTCGGTGGTCGGGACCAACGTAGCCTCCGACGCATTGTCGAACGTGGCTTCCGGGGGCGTCACCGGCGGCGCACTGGTGATCGTCGGCGAGGACTACGGCGAAGGCTCCTCGATCATGCAGGAGCGCACCCATGCCTTCGCTATGAAATCGCAGATGTGGCTGCTCGATCCGCGGCCGAGCCTGCCCTGGATCGTCGACATGGTGGAGAAGGGTTTCGAGCTCTCCGAAGCCTCGCACACACCGGTGATGCTGGAACTCAGGGTGCGCGCCTGCCATCTCTACGGGCGCTTCACCGCCAAGGACAATGTGCGCCCCGCCTTCACGGTGCGCCACGCGGCGGACGCGCCCGTGCGCGATACCGAGCGCATCGTGCTGCCGCCGGCGAACTTCCTGCACGAGCGCGAGAAGATCGAGCAGCGCTGGCCCGCGGCGGTCGACTTCGTCGCCAGGAACAAGCTCAACGAGCGCTTTGGCCCGGACGGCGGCGAGATCGGCATCATCGTCCAGGGCGGGCTGTTCAACACCTTGAACCGCGCCCTCGAGCTGATGGATCTGTCGGACAGTTTCGGCGATGCGAAGCTGCCGGTCTATGTGCTCAACGTCGCCTATCCCCTCATCCCCGACGAAGTGCGCGCGTTCTGCGCGGCCAAGCGCGCCGTGCTGATCGTCGAGGAGGGCCAGCCCGAATTCATCGAGCACGAGCTCAACACCATCCTGCGGCGGGCAGACCTCAACACGCGCGTCGTCGGCAAGGAGATCCTGCCGCGCGCCGGCGAATACACCGCGCAGGTCATGCGCGACGGCCTTGCTCAGTTCCTGCGGCAATGGAGCGGCGTGGAGACAGCGCCGGCGCCGGCTCCCGACACAAGCGACATCGCCAAGGAAGTGCCGCAGCGGCCCGCGGGCTTCTGCACCGGCTGTCCGGAGCGGCCGCTGTTCACGGCGATGACCCTGGTGCAGCGCGAGCTCGGCCAGCATCACGTCAGCGCCGATATCGGCTGCCATCTGTTCTCGATCCTTCCGCCCTTCAACATCGGCAACACCACGATGGGCTATGGGCTCGGCACCGCCGGCGCCTCGGCCTTCAAGCGCGGCGACGGCAAGCGGCCCATCGCCGTGATGGGCGACGGCGGCTTCTGGCACAACGGCCTGACCAGCGGCATCGGCAACGCGGTGTTCAACAAGGACGACAATCTGACGATCGTGGTGGACAATTTCTATTCCGCCGCCACCGGCGGCCAGGACATCCCCTCGTCCCAGGCCGGCAACAAGCATCGCAGCACAAGGCACGCCATCGAGACCGCGGTGCGCGGCGTCGGCGTCGGCTGGGTGCGCTCGGTCGACAACACCTACGACGTCCGCCGCATGCGCGACGTGCTGAGGGAGGCGCTGACCACCAAGACCACTGGGCCCAAGGTCGTCATCGCGCAGTCCGAATGCATGCTGAACAAGCAGCGCCGGGAGCGGCCGCTGTTCGGCAAACAGGTGAAGGCGGGAAAGCGCATGGTGCGCGCGCGTTTCGGCGTCGACGAGAAAACCTGCACCGGCGATCACGCCTGCATCCGCCTGTCGGGGTGTCCGTCGCTGACGATCAAGCCCAATCCCGATCCCTTGAAGCGCGATCCCATCGCCCATGTCGACAATTCCTGCGTCGGCTGCGGATTGTGCGGCGAGGTCAGCCACGCCGACGTGCTGTGCCCGTCTTTCTACAAGGCTGAGATCGTCTTCAATCCGAGCTGGAGGGACCGCGCCCTCGATTGGCTGCGGCGCCGGACGATCGGGCTGCTCGCCCATGGCTGAGCGGCAACGCATCACGCTCGCGGTGCTGGCGCTTGGCGGCCAGGGCGGCGGCGTGCTGTCGGACTGGCTGATCGATGTCGGCGAACGCTCGGACTGGCTGGTGCAGGCGACCTCGGTCCAGGGCGTGGCGCAGCGCACCGGCGCCACCATCTACTATCTCGAATTCTTTCCCGAAGCGGCGCTCGACGCGCGCGAGCCGGTGCTCGCGCCGATGCCGGCGCCGGGCGACGTCGACATCGTCGTCGCCTCGGAGCTGATGGAGGCCGGGCGCGCGCTGCTGCGCGGCCTGGTCACGCCCGAGCGCACCATGCTGGTCACCTCGACGCACCGCATCTACGCCATCGCGGAGAAATCGGCGCCCGGCGACGGCACCGCCGACAGCTCCAAGGTGCTGGACGCCGCGCGCCGCCAGGCCAAGGCGCTGGTCGCCTTCGACATGCAGGCGGCCTGCGACTCTACCGGCAGCGCCATCAGCGCGGTGATGCTGGGAGCGCTCGCGGGCAGCGGCGCGCTGCCCTTCCCCCGCGCGGCCTATGAAGACGCCATCCGCCGCAGCGCCATCGCGGTCGAAGCCAATCTCGCCGGCTTTGCCGCGGGCTTTGCCGGCCGCGACGAAGCCGTGCCTGGCTTGCCGACGCCGTTGACGTTGGAGGACATCGTCGCCGAAGCCGAGCGGCGGCTCGGCGAATACCAGGACACGGACTATGCCGCGCTCTATCGCGCGCGCCTCGCGCCTTTCGCCCATCGCAGTCCCGAGCTGCGCCGCGAGCTGGCGCGGACGCTGGCCCTGGCGATGACGTATGAGGACGTGATGCGCGTCGCCCAGCTCAAGACCCGGCGCGCGCGCGAGGGCGAGATTCGCGCCGAGGTGCGCGCCGAACCCGGCCAGATCCTGCGCGTCACCGAATACATGCATCCGCGCTGGCAGGAACTCTGCGACACCTTGCCGGCCGGTCTCGGCGCGCGGCTGGAGCGCAACCGGTTTCTGCGCCGCCTCATCGGACCGCTGTTCGAGCGCGGCCGGCATGTGCGCACGACCGACATCGGCGCGTTCGCGCTGCTCAGGCTGCTGGCAAGCTGGCGCCGGGCCCGGCGAGCGACGCTGCGCTTCGCCCGCGAGAATGCGCGCATCGAGTCCTGGCTCGCGGCCATCCGCTCCGAGCCGGACGACGCGCTCGCGCTCGAGCTGGCACTCGCGCAGGATCTTCTCAAGGGCTATGGCGACACCCACGCGCGCGGCATGGCGAAGTTCGAAACCGTGATAGCAGCCCATCGCGCATTGCGGAGCGAGGCGAGCGCCGTCAAGAAAGTCCGCGCGCTTCGGCAGTCGCTAGCGAGGGGCGAAGACGCGCCCGCAACGAGCGCCGCGTCGGCGTAGTTCCTAGCGCCTGCGCTTCTTCTTCCGCATCGCGGGGCTGCTATCACTCCGGCCGCGGGCGCCCTGATGGCTCTTGCCTTCCTTTTCCTGCTGGGCGGTTTCGCCGCGGCGCTCCTTGGCGCGGGTCTTGGCGGCGGAGCGGCGGTTCTCGCTCCTGCTTTCGTATTTGGAGGCACCGGCTTCGTGGAGCGCGATGGCGACCGCCTGGCGCTTGCTCTTGACCTTGCCGGCCTTGCCGCCCGGACCGCTATTGAGCTCGCCATGCTTGAACTCGTGCATGACGCGTCCGACCGTCTTGCGCTGGCGCGGGGATTCCTTGGGCATGTTTGTCTCTCCTTGCCGAAACAAACGCGAAGCCCGTGCCCAAAGTGCCGCCGCGTTCAGTTTCCCGGCCCGAGCAGCTTGCGCAAATCGCGCGCCTGCTTCTCAGACACCGCCCCGGCGCGGTTGCCGAAGGCGTTGCGGATATAGGTGGCGACGTCGGCCAGCTCGCCGTCCGACAGGGTGGCGAAGGCCGGCATGGAGAAGCCGATGGCGCCGGTTCGGGGCTTCATCGACTGCGAGCCTTGCAGGATCACGCGCAAGACCGTGCTCGGATCGCGCGCGCCGACCGTCGCATTCTGCGCCAGCGCGGGATAGCCCTGGTCCGGATGGCCATGGCACACGCTGCAGGACTGGACGAAGACGGCGCTGCCGGCATCCATCTGCGCTTGCGTGGGCGCGACCGGCGTGGGAGCCGGCGCGGCGGGCAGCGATTTCAGATACACCGCGATCGCCGCACGGTCCTGATCGCTGAGCTTGCTGGTGGAACTCTCCACCACGTCCTTCATCGCGCCGACGACGCGGCCGAAGCGGTTCTGCCCGGTCGCGAGGTAGAGCTCGATGTCCGCGACGCTCCAGTTGCCCAGCCCCAGCGGTCGGGTTGCCGTGAGATTGGGCGCGTACCAGCCATCCATCGTCTCGCCGCTCAAGGCCTTGGATTTCACGTCGTTGAACAGGAAGGTCTTCGGCGTGTGGCAGGCGCCGCAGTGACCGGCGCCGTTGACGATCTCATAACCGCGGTTCCATTGGGCGGACCTGGCCGGATCGGGTGTGAGCGGGCTTTGGTCCAGGAACAGCCAGTCCCAGAACGTCATGGCGAAGCGGATGTTCGCCGGGAAGATCAGCCTGTTGCGGGGCGGCGTGTTGCGGATCGGCTTGACGGTCTTCAGATAGGCATAGATCGCATCGACATCTTCGCGCTTCAGATGCGCGAAATAGAGGTAAGGAAACGCCGGATAGAGATGCGCGCCTTCGGCGTCGATGCCGTCATGCAGCGCGTGCCAGAACTGATCCTTCGTCCAATTGCCGATGCCGGTGTCCTTGTCCGGCGTGATGTTGCTCGAATAGACGGTGCCGAAATAGGCGTGCAGCGCATAGCCGCCTGCAAACGGCCGCGCCGGGTGGCCCGGGGCGGTGTGACAGACCACGCAGTCGCCCTCGGTGGCGAGCCTCTTTCCGCGCGCGAGCTCACTCTCCGCCCCCGCCCTGCCGCACAGCAGCAAGCCGCAAACGAGGGCGAGGCCGATCCGCGCGAGGTTCGCCATCCGTCTAGACCAGTTCGCGCACCTTGTCGGAGAGCACCGTGAGCGCGATCTTGCCGGCATGCGGCGTGCCGCGCGCCAACGCCTCGGCGAAGTGCAGCGCCTGCCGCGCCTCGATCTTGGGCGGCAGGGGCGGCTCGTCCGGATCGACGGTCGCTTCGATCAGCGCGGGGCCGGGCGCGGCCAACGCGTCGCGCAAGGTCTGCGCGCACGAAGCCGGATCGTCGATGCGGTAGGAGGCGAGCCCGAAGCCCTGCGCCACCGCCGCGAAGTCGATCGGCTGCAGGTCGCAGACATATTCGGGATTGCCGAGGAAGACCATCTGCTCCCATTTGATCTGGCCGAGCACATTGTTCTTGATGACGACGATCTTCACGTCCAGGCCGTATTTCACCAGGGTCGCCATCTCGCCCATCAGCATGGTGAAGCCGCCATCGCCGATGAAGCAGATCACCTGGCGCTTGGGATAGGCGATCGCGGCGGCGACCGCGTAGGGAAGACCGCATGCCATCGTCGCCAGCGTCCCCGAGCACGAGAACTTCATCTCGCCGCGGATGCGCAGATAGCGCGCCGCCCAGGTGGTGATGGTGCCGCTGTCGGTGGCGATGATGCAGTCGTCGCGCAGACAGGAATCGAGCGCATGGGCGACGACCTGCGGCTTCAGCGGCTTGTCGGCGCGGGTGCCGCGCGCGTGCAACGTGTCGTTCCAGGCCTTGACGCCCTTCTGCGCGGTTTCGAGGAAGGCGCGGTCCTGCCTGTGCCCGAGCAGCGGCAGCAGCGCGCCCAGCACCTGCGCCGCATCGCCGAGGAGGGGACACTCGACCGGCGCGCGCAAGCCGATGCGCTTGGGATCGTGCTCGATCTGCACGATCCGCGCCTGGCCGGGCTTGGGATAGAACTCGATATAGGGAAACGAGCTTCCGACGATGAGGAGCGCGTCGCATTGCTCCAACGCTTCCTGCGACGGGCGCGTGCCCAAAAGTCCGATGCCGCCCGTGCAGCAAGGATGATCGTCGGCGAGCGCGGCCTTGCCAAGCAGCGCCTTGGTCACCGGCGCCCCGATCCGCTCGGCCACGGCTGCGAGCTGCAAGCCGGCGCCGAGCGCGCCCTGGCCTGCCAGGATCGCGGGCTTCCTGGCGCCATTGAGGATGTCGGCGGCCAGCTTCAGCCGCTCCGGCGAGGGTACGCCATGCATGCGGCCCATGATCCCGTTGACGTGATCGGCGACGTTGCGCTTGCTGCGCGGATCCTTGGACACCGGCTCGTCCTGCAGGTCGACGGGGATGGTGACATGGGCGACGCCGCGATAGGCGAGCGCGGTGCGGCAGGCGAGCGAGACGACGTTGCGGGTGTGCGCCGCGCCCATGACGCGGCTGTTGTAGACGGCGACGTCCATGAACAGCTTGTCGAGCTCCACGTCCTGTTGCGTATAGGTGTGCAGCAGATCGTGGAACTGAAGACCCGTAATGGCCAGCACGGGCACCTGGTCGAGCTTGGCGTCGTACAACCCGTTGAGCAGATGGATGCCGCCGGGACCCGACGTCGCCACGCAGACGCCGAGCTTGCCGGTCCATTTGGCATAGCCGCAGGCGGCGAGGGCCGCCGCCTCCTCGTGACGCACCTGGATGAAGCGGATCTCATCCTTGCGGCGCCTGAGCGACTCGATCAGGCCGTTGATGCCGTCCCCGGGAATGCCGAAAACCGTGTCGACGCCCCAATCGATCAGGGTTTCGACCAGAACATCGCCTGCGGTCATCGAAGCCATGGGAGCGCCTTTCGCGGGAACTCGGGCGGGCGGCACCCCAGGCCGCGCCCTTTGTAAACCCCACAGCCGCGCATCCAGTTCCGACCGCGTCCGCGATCGAATTTGACCCAGCGCAATGTCATTGCAGGGCATTTCCGGCGAAACTGGCGCATATCGTGGAACCGGAGAGATCGATGAGCGGAACGTCCAACAAGATCGATGACACCCTTTCGCGGCGTCAGATGCTGCGCAGCGCGACTGCGGCCGGCGGCGCCGTTCTGCTCACCGCGCTCTGCGCCCGCCAGGCGCAGGCCGGTCAGATGACCAAGCAGGCGGCGGGTTACCAGCCGACCCCCAAAGGCGATCAGCGCTGCGACGGCTGCAGCCTTTTCCAGGAACCTTCATCCTGCAAGTTCGTCTCCGGCGACATTGCTCCGCAGGGCTGGTGCCGGCTCTGGCAGCCGAAGAAGAGCTGAGCGGACCGCGCGCAGAGAGGGAGAGCGACAATGGGCAAGACACCGAACATCCTGGGCAAGATCGCGGCACCAGCCGTGGCCGCGGCCGCTCTCCTGGCAGCGCAGAGCGCTTCGGCGGTACCGTCCTTTGCCGAGCAGACCGGGCAGCCTTGCAGCGCATGTCACGTCGGCGGCTTCGGGCCGCAGCTCACCCCGTTCGGCCGCAGCTTCAAGCTGGACGGCTACACGATGCGCGCCGGCGCGGCGCTGACCAATCCGCTGTCCGCGATGGCGGTCGCCTCCTATGTCCACACCGCGGAGGATCAGCCGGCGCCGCCTGCTCCGCATTACGGCGTCAACGACAATGCCGGCCTCGACCAGATCAGCGTGTTCGTCGCGGGCGGCATCGGCGAGCACTTCGGCGGCTTCACGCAGTGGACCTATGACGGCGTCGGCCGCAGCTTTTCGTGGGACAACCTCGACCTGCGCGCGACCGACCATGTGACGTGGCGCGGCATGGATGTGATCCTGGGGCTCAGCCTCAACAACGCGCCCAGCGTCCAGGACGGCTGGAACACGCTTCCGGCCTGGGGCTATCCCTACACCGGCAGCGACATGGCGCCGGCGCCCGCGGCGTCGACGATCTTCGACGGCGGCATGGCGCAGAGCGTGCTCGGCACGACCGCCTATGCCTATTGGGACTCGAGCGTCTACACCGAAGCCGGGGTGTATTGGACGCCCTCGCACGGATTCCTGAGCGCCATGGGAACGGATTCGGGCCCCGGCACGCTCTCCAGCGTCGCGCCGTATCTGCGCATCGCCTATCAGAAGGACACCGGCGAGCAGAACTTCGAAATCGGCGGCTTCGGCTTCTTCCCGGCGCTGCATCCCGGCGACGACACCTCGACCGGGACGACCGACCGCTATTCCGATCTGGGTCTCGACGCCTCGTACCAGTTCCTCGGCTCCACGCAGAACATCTATACGGTGAACGCGCGTTTCACCCACGAACAGCAGGACTTGAAGGCCACCTATCTGCTCGGCGGCGCCGCGAAAGCCTCCAACACGCTCGAGGATTTCCGGATCGATGCGTCCTACTATTGGAAGAATACGATCGGCGGCTCGGTGCAGGCCTTCGACACCTGGGGTTCGCGCGATGCGCTGCTCTATGGCGGCAACCGCACTCTGGCTCCGGACAGCAGCGGAATCATCCTGCAGGTCGACGGCACGCCGTTCGGCCACGACATGACCATGCTGGGCGGACGCTTCAACCTGCGCGCGGGACTGCAATACACGATCTATACGAAGTTCGACGGCGCCGCCACGAATTACGACGGCTCGGGCCGCAACGCTTCGGACAACAACACGCTTCGCCTGTTCATCTGGACAGCCCTCTAAGGAGGACAACATGCTGAGAACCACGTCTCTTGCCGCGGCGTTGACGGTCGCGGCGCTGGCCCAGGCATCGGCCGCCGAGTTCAAGGTCGATCAGGTCGATTTGCGCTTCGCGCCGGACGCGCTGACGATCAAGGCAGGCGATTATGTCCGCTTCACCGACAGCGACCGCATCACCCACAACATCACCATCGTCAATCCGGACGGCACCATCGAAGACAAGGGCATGAGCACCTTCAGCCAGCACATCGTGGTGCAGTTCGACAAGGCTGGCGTCTACCGCGTGATCTGCCGCATCCATCCCGATATGAAGATGACAATCACGGTGACGAAGTAGCGGCAGGCATCCGGATCGCACCGCCTGCGGCCGGCGACACGTCAAGCCGCGAAGCGCACGACGCCGCCGTCCACGCGTAGAGCAGCCCCCGTCGTCGCGGAGGCCTGTTCGGAACAGACATAAACCACCATGTTGGCGACTTCTTCGGTCGTGGCGAAGCGTTTGATCAGCGAGCTCGGGCGGAACCGGGTGAGAAACTGTTGCTCGACGACCTCCTGGGTCACGCCTTGCGACTCCGCCGCCATCTTGATGTAGCGCGATAGGCCTTCGGAGCGCGTCGGACCCGGCAGCACGGCATTGACCGTCACCCCGGAGCCGGCGACCGATTCCGCCAGACCGCGCGAAATCGCCAGCTGCGCCATCTTGGTCATCCCGTAATCGATCATCTCCTTGGGGATGTTGACCGCCGATTCGCTGGAGATGAAGACCACGCGGCCCCAGCCGCGCTTCACCATCGCCGGAAGATAGTGGCGGCTCATGCGCACGCCGCTCATGACGTTGGTCTGGAAGAGACCCAGCCAGTCTTCGTCTTTCAGGTCCTGGAAGGCTCGAGGGATGGCGGTGCCGAGATTGTTGACGAGAATGTCGGCGTCCGCCGCCTCGGCCACGAACGCCGCCGCGCCTTCGGCCGTCGCCAGATCGGCGGCTATGCCATCGAGCTTCGCGTTCGGCATCGCGGCGCGCATCTCGCGCAGTGCCGCGCCGACGCGCTCCCCGCCCCGCCCGTTGATGACGACCGAGGCTCCGGCCCGCGCCAACCCTTCTGCGATCGCACGCCCGATGCCCGCGCTGGATCCGCTGACGACAGCCCTGCGGCCGGTGAGATCGATGATCATGCGCAGTCTCCTTTGGCGCGAAATTGCCTTGCCCTGGACGAGCACCCTATCATCGTCCCTCGAAATTGGGGCGCAGCGCGATGATGATTCCGCCGGACGTGGCCGCGACGATCGTCGATCCCAGAGCTTACGCGGACGGGCGCATTTACGAGAGCTATGCCTGGCTTCGTGCCCATAATCCGCTCGGACTGGCGCATCCGGACGGCTACGACCCGTTCTGGGTCGTCACCCGCCACGCCGACATCCTGGAGATCAGCCGCCAGAACGATCTGTTTCACAGCGGCGACCGCGCCACCACCATCACCAACAAAATTGCCGACGAGCGCGTCCGCAGCCTGACCGGAGGCAGTCCGCATCTGGTGCGCAGCCTGGTGCAGATGGATGCGCCGGATCATCCGAAATATCGCGCGCTGACCCAGTCCTGGTTCATGCCGGCCAATATCCGCGGCCTCGAGGCGCGCATCCGCAAGATCGCCCGCGCCTCGGTCGAGCGCATGGCGTCCAAGAACGGCAGTTGCGATTTCGTGCGCGAGATCGCGCTGCATTACCCCTTGCACGTCGTCATGGAGATCCTGGGCGTTCCAGAAGCCGACGAGCCGCGCATGCTGATGCTGACCCAGGAACTGTTCGGCGCGGCGGATCCGGAGCTGGGCCGCAACAAGGGTGCAGAGGCCGTTCCCGGCGATCTCGGCGCGATCCAGGCGGTACTGATGGACTTCTACCAATATTTCGCGGCGATCAGCGCCGACCGCCGGGCCAATCCCCGCGACGACCTGGCGACGGTGATCGCGACCGGCACGATCGACGGCCAGCCGATCTCCGAGTTCGAGGCGATGAGCTATTACGTCATCGTCGCCACCGCAGGCCACGACACGACCTCGTCGACCACCGCCGGCGCGATGCGGGCCTTGTGCGAGAACCCCGACCAGTTCGCCTATGTGAAGGAGGACCTCGCGCGCGTACCCGGCCTGATCGAGGAGGCGATCCGCTGGACGACGCCGGTCAAGACCTTCATGCGCTCGGCCACGGCGGATGCGCAGGTGGGCGGTCGGGCGATCGCCAAGGGCGACTGGCTGATGCTGTGCTATGCGTCCGGCAACCGCGACGAGGCGGTGTTCGAGGAACCCAACCGCTTCCGCGCCGACCGCAAGCCGAACAAGCAGCTCGCTTTCGGCTATGGCGCGCATCTTTGCCTCGGCCAGCACCTCGCCAAGATGGAGATGCGCATCCTCTACGAGGAGCTTCTGCAGCGGCTGACATCGGTCGCGCTCGACGGCGAGCCGCAGATGTCGCAGGCCCTCTTCGTCAACGGCCTGAAACGCCTGCCGATCCGGTTCGAATTCTCATGAGCGCGCGTGGGCGGGCCCGGCAGGACTCGAACCTGCGGCCAGACCGATTTCAATGGCTTGGCAAGTCTGCGCTCAAGGCAGCCTTATGAAGCCGTGGTTCGTCCCGTTCAAATCGATATAGGCGCCGAGGACCTCGCCGCCCTTGTTGACCCGCATGGCAAACGAGCCCAGGCCCGATTGCTGCACCGCATCGGGAGGATCGAACGCTGTCACGTGACCTTTCGTGTTGCGCAGGAAGGAATGCTCGATGCCGGACGAGTCGATGATCGTTCCCGCAATGACGCCGCGACTGTTGATGGCTCCCAGGAGCGTGCCCTGGAAGCTGCCCTTGCCCGCACCTTTGGCGTCATAGCTCGTGATCGTGCCGTCGGCCGTGCGGATCAAGCCGTGCGACAGATTGTTGGAGTCGCGATATTGGCCCACGATCGTACCGGAGAGGTTGATGCCGCGCAGCAATGTACGGGCCGAGCCCTGCGGAACCTGGAGCGGGCGAGGCGAATCGAACGCCCGACCCTAACCTTGGCAAGGTTATGCTCTACCCCTGAGCTACGCCCGCGTTCCAGGTTGGGCGGGGGTTATCGCCCATGCCGCGTCTCGATTCAACACCCTTGAGCGGGCTTGGTTTCTCGCCCTTCGAGCCCGCGTCTGCGCCTTTGTTTTCCCGCCGCTGCCGGCGCGCTAGGCTTTAGGCCCATGCGCGGGTTTCCCAGCCGGTCCTATGTCGCTTTTGCCTCCCTGCACGAGAGGCCGCTGACCATCGCCGCGCGCCTGATGACGCCGTCGCGCGAGCGGCCGGCGCCCGCGGTCGTCCTGCTGCACGGCTCCGCCGGTCCCTCGACCCGGGAAGGCGGCTATGCCGAGGCGCTGCATGCCGCGGGCTTCGTCACCTTGGAGCCGGACCTGTGGTCGGCGCGCGGCCTGACGGGCGGCGACGCGGGACGGCCCAAGACCATCCCGGAGATTTTGCCGGACGTCTTCGGCGCGCATGGCTTTCTCGCGCGCCGCCGCGATGTCGATCCGCGGCGCATCGGTGTCGCGGGATTCTCCTTCGGCGGCGTGGCGGCGATGCTCGCGGCGACGAAGGCCTATGGCGAGCGCTTCGGCGCGCAATTCGCCGCCTTCATGCCGTTCTATCCAGCCTGCTGGACCTACAACGTCATGCCTGGCCACGAATGGCGCGACCTCGTTGACGCGCCGCTGCTGCTCGTGACCGGTGCGCTCGATGACTATGACGACGACCCGCAGGCCGGGCCGAAGCTGGTGGCCTCTCTGCCGGCGCCCGAGGGTGCGCGCGCGTGCACCAAGGTCTTCGAGGATTGCCATCACGGCTTCGACATGCCGGGCATCGATATTGCGGTGCCCGATCCGCTCGCGCATCGCGGCCAAGGCGGCCAGGCGCGCATGCGTCACCATGCGAAAGCCACCGCCGAAGCGCATCGCCTGTGCGTGGAGTTCTTCAAGAAAGCACTGGATTAACGTGGTGCGCGCCGCCAATGGCCCGCCTCCCGCACACCCCTTCGACGGCATCGGTAGTTCCGGGCCCGCTCCCGTCGGCATAGCCCGCATTCCCGGCCGCCGGATTGGCGCATCCGACCGAAGACCGCTATCCTCGGCGGGGGGAAGATACCCGGAAAATCGAGATTTTCACGCGGGCGTGAAGGCGGAGCTGTGGTTCTCTTGCGCCCGCGCTTGTATGTACGCGCAGCTTGGGGAGGAGAAGATCATGCGAGGTCTGGTGGCCGTTTCCATTGCACTGCTCTCCCTTTCGACCGTCGAGGCTTCGGCGGAGGCGCCATCCGCGGACGATGCCAAGAATCCGGCCTATATGTGGGACCTGAGCGATCTCTATCCCTCCCCCGAGGCCTGGAGCGCGGCGGAAGTGAAGGTCAAGGACCAGGTCGACAGGCTCGACGGCTACAAGGGCACGCTCGGCGGCAGCGCGGACGCCATGCTCAAGGCGCTCAACGATGTCTGGGTGGCGGGCAAGGAAGTGGCGCGCCTCAACGTCTATGCCTCGCTCAAGGGCGACGAGGATGTGCGCATCGCCGCCAACCAGGAGCGTGTCCAGCTGGCGCAATCGCTGCAGACGCGCTGGCAGGAGAAGAGCGCCTGGATCGCGCCGGAAGTGCTTCAGGTCGGCGCGGGCAAGGTGCATGAATTCGAGGCGCAATCGGGCGAGCTCAAGCGGCGCTTCGATCTTTATCTCGACAACATCCTGCGCGGCGCGCCGCACACGCTGTCGCCCGAATCCGAGAACGTGATGGCGGCGGCGGCCAATGTGCTGATCCAGCCCGACAACGTCTACGGCCAGCTCTCCAACGGAGAGCTGCCGTTCCCGAGCGTGACGCTTTCGGACGGCACCAAGGTCGAGCGCCTCGACCAGGCGGCGTATGCCAAATACCGCCAGTCGCCGAACCGCGCCGACCGCAAGCTCGTCTTCGATGCTTTCTGGGGCACCTGGAACAAATACGAAGGCACTTTCGGCGCCTCGCTCATCGCGCAGGTGATGGGCGCGGAGTTCGATGCCAAGGTGCGGCACTTCCCTAATGCGCTATCCGACGCGCTGTTCGCCGACAACATGCCGGAAGCGGTCTACCGCCAGCTCGTGGCGCAGGCCAATGCCGGGCTGCCCGTGTTCCACCGCTATCTGAAGCTGCGCAAGCACCTGCTCGGCATCAAGGACGATCTTCATTACTACGACATCTATCCCTCGATGTTCAGGTTGGACGCGCCGCAGCACATCACCGTCGCCGACGCGCAGCGCATCGCCTTCGACGTCACCGCGCCTTACGGCCCCGAATATGCCGCGATGCTGCACAAGGCTTTTTCCGGGCGATGGATGGACGTGCTGCCGCGGCCCGGCAAGGCGGCCGGCGCCTATATGAACGGCTCGGCCTATGACGTGCACCCCTATCTGCATCTCAACCACAATTACGACTACCAGTCGCTCTCGACCTTCGTGCACGAATGGGGCCATGCGGTGCACACCCTGCTGGACAACGAGACCCAGCCCTTCGAGAAATCGAACTACTCGACGTTCATCGCCGAGACCGCCTCGATCTCCAACGAGATGCTGCTCAACGACTACATGGTGGCGCATGCCAGGACGAAGAGCGAGAAACTCTATTATCTGGGCGAAGGGCTGGAGCTGATCCGCGGCACCTTCTTCCGCCAAACCATGTTCGGCGAATTCCAACTCGCCATCCACGAGGAAAACGAGCAGGGCAGAGCATTGTCCGGCAAGCGCATGACCGAGCTCTATTGCAACCTGCTCAAGCGCTATCACGGCGACGCGCAAGGGGTGATGAAGATCGATCCCGAATACTGCATCGAATGGGCCTTCATCCCGCATTTCTATTACGGCTTCTATGTCTGGCAGTACGCAACTTCCATGGCCGGCGCGGCCCAGTTTACCGACGCGATCGAGCATGAGGGCGCGCCGGCGCGCGACCGCTACATCGCCATGCTCAAGGCGGGCGGCTCGGATTATGCGTACGCGCTCTACAAGAAGGCGGGCATCGACATGGCGACGCCCAAACCCTACCAGGCGCTGGTCAAGCGGATGAGCCGCATTCTCGACCAGATCGACGCGCTGGAAAAATCGAAATAGGCATCTGCCGTCAGGGGAGAAAAATGAAGCGCCACATCTTCGCCGCGGCAGTCTGCGCGCTGCTGGCATTGCCCAGTTTCGCCGATGCGCCCGCCACGGGCGTGCCGGGCGAGCAGCTCGCCAAGCCGCCGGCCGATGCCAAGGTCTGGAGCATCACGGACTTGGCCGGCACGCGGCACGGCCAGGTCGCGCTGTGGACGACGCCGGACGGCACCCACTGGTCGCGCTTCAGCCTCAACCTGCGCGGCTTCATCAGCGAGATCGAGGAGCAGAACCGGTTTGCGCCCGACGGCACGCTGCAATCGATGCTCGTGCGCGGCACCACGCCGGGCGGCGACGCGGCCGAGAGCTACAGCGTCAAGGACGGCGTCTATACCTATGCAAGTCCGGTGGACCAGGCGACCGGCAAGGTCCGGCCCAACCTGTACTATGTGGCCTTCGGCGGCACCTTCGATTCTTTCCTGTTCATTCTCGATGCGTTGCGCAACGCCCCCAGCCACAGCGTGGACCTGCTGCCGTCGGGCCAGGCGAAGATCGAACCGCTCACCACGCTCGAGGTCGGCAACGGCACTGAGAAGAAGACACTCACCGCCTATGCGGTGACGGGCTTCGGACTGTCGCCGCTTCCGGTGTGGTACGACGGCGACCGCTTCTTCGCGGTGGCGCCGGATTTCGTGCCGGTGGGGTGGGAAAAGGTCTCCGCGCAACTGGCCAAGGCGCAGGACGAAGCGCTCGCCCAGCGCGCGCCGGCGCTGGTCAAGCAGATCGCCAAAACGCCTGCGGGCCCTGTCGTCTTCCGTCATGTGAAACTCTACGACGCCGATGCACAACGCTTCCGCTCAGGCATGACCGTCGTCGTCGCTGCGGGAAAGATCGCGGCCGTGGGACGGGACGACAAGGTGCGCGTCCGGGGCGACGCCATGATCGTCGACGGGACCGGCAAGACGCTGATCCCGGGCCTGTGGGACAATCACCAGCATTACGGCGACGACTCGACCGGGCCGCTGCTGCTGGCCGCCGGCATCACCTCGGTGCGCGATCCCGGCAACGTCGCCGAGACCGCATGGCCCCGCAAACAGCGCATCGACCGGGGCGAGCTGCTCGGCCAGCGCATCGTGCCCTCGCTGCTGATCGACGGCTCCGGGCCCTATGCGGCGCAAGTGGGCGTCAACGTCCACAATCTCGATGAGGCGCTGGCCGCGGTGCGCCGCGCCAAGGCCGACGGCTATTTCGCCGTCAAGCTCTACGGCTCGATCGATCCGGCCTGGGTCAAGCCGATGGCCGCGCTGGCGCATCGGCTCGGCCTGCACGTGCACGGCCACATCCCGCACGGCATGCGTCCGCTCGATGCCGTGCGCGACGGCTATGACGAGATCACGCACATGAACTTCGTCATGATGCAGGCGATGCCCGACGACGTCGTGCAGAAATCCAACACGGTGGCGCGCATTGCCGGCATCGGCAAATACGCCGCCGACGTCGACCTGCACTCCAAGGCGACGACGGCGTATCTGGACGAGCTGGGGCGCCGCCGCATCGCGGTGGATCCAACCTTGGTGGTTCTCGAAGCCTCGCTGGTGCCGGATGCCGGCCAGTTGCCGCCGTCCGATCTGGCCTATGCCGAGACCCTGCCGCCGCAATTGGTGCGCGGGCTGCGCCAGAGCGCGCTGGCGCCGACGCCCGACATGCCGCGCGAGCGCATGCGCGCGAGCTTCGCCAAGGTCCAGGCGCTGGTGCCGGAACTCGAAAGGCGCGGCGTCACCATCCTTGCCGGCACCGACGGTTTCGGCTTCGAGCTCATCCATGAGCTCGAGCTCTATGTGCAGGCCGGCCTGACGCCGGAACAGGCGCTGGCGACGGCCACGATCAACCCAGCGAAGGTCTACGGGCTCGCGAAGGTCACCGGCTCGCTCGCCATGGGCAAGCTCGCCGAACTTGCGCTGATCGACGGCGATCCGCAGAAGAACATCGCCGATCTGCGCCAGGTCGAGCTCGTCATGCGCGACGGCAAGCTGATGAAGGCGTCCGATCTGCGCGCGGCGCTCGGCATCTCCGGCCCACCCAAACGGATGTGACGATGCACGGCGTTCTGGGTGGGATCGCCGTCGAGGGAACAAGGACATGATCGCGCGAACTCGGGTTGCGCTTTTTCGAAGGCGCGTGGCTCGCGCTTTTGCGTTTTGCGTAGCGGCGGCGTCGGCCGCCGGTTGCGCCGGCGTCGAGGACAATCCCGTCACCAGCGAGGCCCAAGCCATCCGCATCGCCAAGGAGCGTTGCACCTGGACGCGGCCTTTCACCAGGGACGAGCGCTGGCATGCCCGCGAGCATCAGGGCCAATGGCATGTCTGGCTGGTGCGCGACAAGGACGCCCGGGAACCGGTGGTGGGAACGCTCGACATCTGGATCCGCGCCAGCGACGGCAGCGCCGGAAGCTGCAATCACGCGGCGTGACCGGCCGCGCCTCAGTGGATCTCCCAGGTGATGGTGACGTCGACGCTGAGGCTCTGTTCGCCCGGCGCGATCGGCGTAGGCGCAGCATCGGCCATGGCCAACATCCCGCGCGGGCGGCTGTAGGTCATCCCCTGCGTGCCCTCCGCGATGCTCAGCATCGGGCCGAGCGTGACGCCGGCGGCCTCTGCCAAGGTCCGCGCGCGCTCCGTCGCGTCGCGCACCGCCTGCGCGCGCGCCCGCGCCTCGAGCGGCTTGGGATCGGCGAGCGAAAAGCTCGGACCTTCGATCTGGTTGCTGCCGGCCGACACCAGCGCGTCGATGGTGGCGCCGAGCCTGTCGAGACCGTCGACCGTGACGCTGACGGTGTTGGTCGCCTGATACCCCGCGATGCGCGGCGCTTCGCTGATGCCCGGCTTCTGCGCGGCGAATTGCGGCGTGATCTCGACGTTCGATGTTTGGATGTTGCGCTCTTCCACGCCGGCGCGCTTCAGCGCCGCGAACACCGCATTCATCGCCTGTGCGTTTGCGCCGAGCGCCTCACGCGCCGTGCGCGCCGAGGTGACGACGCCCGTCGAGAGCGTGGCACGGTCCGGCACACCCTTGCTCTCGCCATGGCCGGTGACGGTGAGGAGGTGCGGCGCCGTCTCGGCGCCCAGAGCCTGTGCGCCGGAGGCGGCCGGCAACGACAATGCCAGAATGCAGACGAGCGCGGCACGCGAGGCTGGCGACATGGGAATTCCCCTTCTCGAAACGCCGGCCCAGGCTGCACCCCAGCCAAGGCGAAACTGGGGCAGTCGCGCAGCGCCGCCGCTGCGTGGCCGAGCGCGCAGCCGGGCGGCACTGTGCCCCGCGGCGAAATCTGCTATGGCAGCGCGCGGGGCCCGTAGCTCAGCTGGTTAGAGCTGACCGCTCATAACGGTCTGGCCGCAGGTTCGAGTCCTGCCGGGCCCACCAACCACTTACAAAACTGGGCACTCCGGCAGCGCCGCTGCCGGAGTCCAGTACGCCATCCGCAAGGCTGGCATGGGGGCCGCTAATCCTGATCTCCCGGTCGCCGACTTCGACCCGGCTGACCAAGTGCCGCATATAGCCCTTGCGCAAAGAGGCGTTTTCGTCGCGCAACCGGGCGCGGGCCACATTGGCGAACCGCGCAATGTTACTCTTCGTCAGCAGATGACGCGGCACCTCGCGATGCTTCTCCAGCGCCGCGATCATGCGAAGAGCTTCCTCTCGCTCGCCTTCGACCTGCGATAGCGACCGGCGGAACATATCCGTGTCCCCGACTGTCCCGTCGGCGAGGGCTGCGTAGAGACGTTCGATCCGCCCCTCGACCTCCCGCAGTTTCCGGCGCAGGTCTTTGGCTTTTGAAGCGTTGACCTCCGTCTTGTTTCGGGCGCGGTCCAGCAGGCCGCGCAGCAACGCTTCCAGCCGCTCGGGTGCGAAGATGCGCTCCTCCAAGCTGTCCATAACGATCCCGTCGAGGACCGGCATTGGGATACTGCGCCCCTTGCAGGACGTGGCGCCTTCATTCACGCGGTTGTTGCAAGTGTAGTAGCGATACCGCCCACCTTTGCCGGTGCGGATCGTCATGCCGCCACCGCAGTCGGCGCAGCGCGCCAGTCCCGTCAGCAGCGTTGGGCCGGTGACAATGCGCGACGCAACGCGGGTGGGACGCCGCGCTTCGAGCAGCTTTTGCACGGCGCTAAAGATTTCGGGATCGACAATGATGGGTGTGGGGAACGCCACCCACTCGCTCTTGTCTTTGTTGCGGTTCAGCCGAACGTCCGTCCGGTTGAAGTAGTGCGTCCCGGCATAAGCTTCACGCGTCAGAACCTGATGCACGAGGCCGGAAGTCCACTTGCGGCCCTTGCGGCGATAGGTGAGGCCCTTGCGGTTCAGATGATCCGCGATGCCGCGTATGCCTTTGCCATTACGGCAGAGCGTGAAGACTTCCTGCACGACCTCCGCTTCGACCGGGTTTATTTCGAGTTTCTTTTTGACAGCATCGGCGCGCACTTCCACCGTCATCGCTTTATAGCCGTAGGGAGCCTGAGAGCCGTTCCAGAAGCCGAGCCGGGCGTTTTCCTTCATCGCCCGCAGGACGTGCTTGGCTGTCTCGCGGCTTTGGTATTCATCGAACATCGAGCAAAGCTGGCGGAACATCTGCCCCGAAGGGTCTTGCGAAACGGTCTGCGTGATCGAGATCAGCGCGACGCCGTTCTTTTCCAGCGAGCGGCGGTGCATCTCGAACTGGAAAGAGTCGCGGAAGAAGCGCGAGAAGCTATGCACGAGCACGGCCTCGAAGGGCCGGTCGGGCCGTGCGGCGTCGTCCATCATGCGCTGAAACTGCGGGCGGCGGTCGTCGGTCGCGGACGCGCCCGGCTCAACATATTCGGCGACGACATTCCAGCCCCGGTCTTTGCTCCAGCGCTCCAACTGGTTGCGCTGGTCGGGGATAGAGAGGTCTTTCTCCGCCTGCCGCGCTGTGGAGACCCGAAGGTAGAGAGCCACTTTCATCTGCGCACCTTTAGAAAACCGGCCAAGAATCCTGCTACGTCTTGAGCAACTCCGCAATGAAGTCGGCGAGTTCGGACTCCAATAATTCCAGCTCTCCTTCGGTCACCGGCAGCGGCTCCGGCAGATCGACAATGACCTTGTAAGCGGTTGAGTTTGGAGTCTTCTTGCCCAAATTCGACGGCGCGCCGGGACAGGTATCCTCTCCCGTCTCCGCTGCGGGCGGATGGTCCCGTCCGCACATTGCGCCGTGGATATCCTTTTCCATGACGCAAATTTGGATGTACGCCCCACAGGCTTTCCTCGCGCGAACCTCGTGGCAGGGGGCGGGCCTTCGGGCAGTTCACATAACCTAGAAAATCGCTGTGCGGGCGGCTTTTGCTTGACTCTGTCGTTCCTGTTTTGTTCTCATCGGCCCATGAGCAGATTCGAGCATGAGAAAAGCCGCCACCATTGAAAAACTGTACCTCGACTTCGACGGATTCTTTGCCTCGGTCATGCAGCAGGCGATGCCGCATCTGCGCGGGCGGCCTGTGGGCGTCATTCCGTTCGAGACGGACAAGCCGGACTCAACGATGGTTATCGCCTGCTCAAAGGAAGCGAAGGCCGCCGGCTGCAAGAATGTCATGGGAGTGCCGGAAGCGCGCGCCATCTGTCCCGACATCGTTCTCGTCACGCAACGTCCCGATCTGTTTCGCCGGGCGCACAACGCGCTCCTAAACGAAATCTCGTGCGAGATTCCGATCGAGACGGTCAAGTCGATCGACGAGCTTGCCTGCAAGCTCGACAGCGCGAATATCGCCGATCCCCGCGCATTGGCAAAAAAGATCAAGGATCGTCTCCGCCGCAACATCGGTGAACAGATCACCTGTTCCATCGGTTTTGCCGCGAACCGCTTGCTCGCGAAGATCGCCTGCAAGGTCGATAAGCCGAACGGCGTAACAGTGTGGCGGCCCGAAGATTTGCCTGACCCGCTGTTCGCGTTGCCGCTCGAATCCATTCCCGGCGTCGGCTCACGGATGGAAGAGCGTCTTAAAGCGGCAAGCATCCTGACGATCCGCGATCTCTGGCACGCCCAGCCCAAGCACCTGCGCGCCCTGTGGGGTAATGTGAACGGCGAGCGCATGTGGTACGCGCTGCACGGCTACGATATTCACGCGATGCCGACTTCGCGCGGCATGTACGGGCATGGCCGCGTGCTGCCGCCGGATTGGCGGGACGCGGCCAATGCCCAGTCCTGTTCTCGCCTACTGCTGACAAAAGCGGCGCGCCGGATGCGTCGCGACCGCTATTACGCCGCCAAGCTTTGGCTCTCGCTCGACATGCGAGACGGCACATGGAGCGGCCAGCGCGAACTTCCCGCCGTTCAGGACGATCACGCGTGTCTGGTCGCGCTCACTGAACTTTGGATCACGGCGTGCGCCGAGATTCCGCCGAGAGCGAAGATCATCCGGCTCAGCGTGACGCTGGGAGAGCTTTCGTCCGCCAACGAACGCCAGCTCGATCTTTTTCTAAGAGACGATGCCGTACGCCAGAAAAACGAAGTCCTGACCAATGCGATGGACAATCTCAATCGCAAGTTCGGTAAACGGGTGGTCAGCCTCGGTCCGTGGACCCCGCCGCCGGGCGGTTATGCCGGGGGCAAGATTTCCTACAACCGCATTCCTTCGGCGGAGGATTTCTGGTGACGTGGCAGGAAGACACATGGCTGCGTGATCTGGATGAAAGCGTCATCATTGAGTCGACATGCTTGAAGTGCGGGCATGTGTGGCTTCAAAGCGCGATCCAGCTCCTCCTCAAGGTCGATCACCGCAATGTGCGCATGGATGAAGTCGCGCGGCATCTTGCCTGCCGCCGGCCCGGCTGCCGCTATGTCGGCGTGAGGATCAATCTCCTCAAGAATGAGGATACGAGTGGATTTGTCGGCGGGATGCCCTGAGCTGGGCATCCCGCTGCAAGCGCCGGGTTAGAAGCCCGGCGGGCGGTGTTGCGCGCGCCGCACGTTTATCGCGCGGTGGATGATCTCCAGATTGAGCAACGCATCGCGGCGCTCGATTGAGCCCTTGAGGCTGCAATTAAGATCGTAGCGAGCCCGGTTGAGCAGGCCCCGCAGTTGATGTTCGCTGAGGTGGAGTAGTGCTGACAAAGTGTAGACCGTGGACATGGATTTTCTCCTGCTGTTGTCCTCGCGGCCCCGACCATCAGGGCCGTCATGCGGTCCCAGAGGCAGAATCAGCAGCAGACGGCCCGCCATGGACGGCGGACGCGGAGAAGGACAGGAAGAGAGAGAGAAAATCGGCCACGCGGCTGCACGGCAGCGCGGCGAAAATCAGCGCATCAAAAATGCGAGCGGGGTAGATGCTCAGTCTGAAGTTGCAGGGCGAACCGGAGAGAGAAAGGGCGCACCGGAAACCGTTAGCAAAAAAAAGATTTGCATACACTCGCACTCATCATGCGAATTCAAAAGCTGCCCGCGTTGTAATGTGCGTTGAGTCACAATCGGTCTTTGAAAAACTTTAAGACCCGCCGTGTAGGATGGGAATTATTAGATTTATTGATTTCAACGTCTGATTGTTTGAAGCGATATTCGGGTCACTGATGAAAAAGACAGACCCTGTTGAGATTGATTACAAGACCCTCGGCACGATCCCGCTGGACGAGCTGAAGCAGGCCATCTGGGAAGATATAGAAGCTCTCAGAGAAGAGTTCGGCGTTTCATTCGTGACCGGCGTGAAGCTGGTCGTTCCCGCCACCAATGAATTTGGCGATCCGCTTGTGGTTAAGCGGCTCTCGACGGGCGCTGCCGTTAAGCGGCTGGATACGCACCACTACCATCCTGCCTGTCTCGATTACAAACTGTAGGGGATAGATCATGAAGCAGCCCTGTTATCTCGGCCTTGAAGACGCCCGGCGCGTGTTGGCCGAGATGGGGGTAAATCTCACCATGCGTCAAATGCAGCGCGCTGCGGAACAGGACGCACAGGGACGGCGCAAGCTGCCTTTCTTCGTCGATCCCATCGAACACAAACTCAAAATCGAGAAGGACGATTTGCTGAGCGCCTATTTTAAGCGGCAGGTGGAAGCGCAGAGAAATCTGCGCCCGAACTAGAATAGAATAATTCTAAACCTTGCATTTATGCCCGGTTTTACTGCATGATTCGCTATGGCAGACATAAGAAAAAGAAACGGAAGCAAAGGAACGACGTGGCAGGTCCGATACCCGGATAAAGCGGCGAAATCAGGTTACGCCTACCGGACATTCGATACCCAAAAGGAAGCGCGCGAATTTCGCGAGAGTGGCGAGACCAAGATCATCGCCACGCGTTCAGGCGGCGGTCATATCGTCACCGTTGCCGACGGTCTCCACAAATGGCTTGAAGTTTGTGAGAAGGAAGGGCGCGACGGACGCGAGCCGGTCACCGCGTTCACGCTCAAGGGATACAAGTACCGTGCGCAGATCATCAACCAGTATCCGTGGAACAAGACTCTCCATGAGCTGACCGCTCCTGACGTTATCGAATTCCGGTCATGGCTGCTGAAACACTACCCGCGCTCGATGGCGCATTTCGTGCTGTCGAGTTTCCATTCGATGATTCTGGAAATGGTCTTTCGTGGCGTCCTTCTGCATGACGTAGCGGCGCGCGTCTCGATCCGCGAACGCTCTCGCTATGAAGAGCCCGTCACCATTCCAACAGAGAAAGAGGTGATGGCGCTCTTGAAGGCCGCCGACAAGCTGGCGAACTCAAAGAACCTCCAGACCCAGCGGACGTGGAAGCGCTACCGGCCTTTGCTTTATCTCGCCGCGGATTCCGGGATGCGCCCGCAAGAATACCTTGCCGTCGCCGATGCGAGCGTGAAGGACAAAGGTGTACAGGTGTCGCGCGCCATCGAACGCAGCGGCAAAAAGCTATCGGCCCCCAAGACCGCCGCTGGCCGGCGCTTCATCGACCTGAGCGGCGACGTGTACAAGATGGTCCGCTTCTATGCCGATCACCATGCGGAGCCCAACAAGCATAATCTGATCTTCCCGACCTCAAGCGGTCGTTGGCAGTTGCCGGAGAACTGGCGCAACCGCGGCTTTGCTACTGCCTGCATGGAAGCTGGATTAGTCGTAACCGAGGAAGTGGATGGCGAGAAAATCGAAAAGCCGAAATACGTGCCGTACGATCTACGTCACTTCTACGCGTCGGTATTAATCGCCAGCCGGAGAGACCTGAAGACGATTCAGACGCTCATGGGGCATGAGGACATCAAGACAACGCTGAACGTGTACGGCCACCTGCTGAAACGCACCGAGGTCGGAGCGTCAGAAGGGATGCTCGCTTCTCTTCGTGCCAATTGATGTGGCGAGTCTGTGGCGAGTGCCTTCTAACTAGCTCACCTCGCTGTGGTTTTTCTTCTCTGTCACGGAAGAGGTCGCGGGTTCAAGTCCCGTCGCTCGCGCCACTTCTACTTCAATGACTTAGACGGCAATTATTTTCCGTAGCGCACCAAAATCTCTGATTTTCGCCACAAGGTGTGCTTCCGCTGTAACCCGCAGAATCCCGCCATTCTCTGATTCGCTCTTTGTGGCGCTGTGGCGAGTTTGTGGCGAGAACTACCCAGAATTTCTGCCAACAGCCGGCAGATAGGCTCGAACTAGGGTCTTCCTGCCCCAGCTCAAATTTTTTGGTACGTGTTTGTGTATCCATTGGTTACACTCGCCCGCATGGCGGGGAAAGATTCAGGCTTACGCGTACGGGTTGAGCGGCCTCTCCGGGAGGCATTTCTGGATGCCTGCCGTACCGAAGATAAACCGGCTGCCCAGGTCATTCGCGAGTTCATGCGCGAATACGTGGCCACGCATGCGGGAGGAATTTCAGGTGGGTCCGACGTACCGGCTTCCCGTCGTGGTTCGCACGTTCCAAACCGAAAAACCAAACCATGACGGCACCGAACCAAAATCCCGAACAAATTGCCCGCGACCAGATCGACAAGGGTCTGGCCGAAGCCGGCTGGGTGGTTCAGGACAAAAAAGCGATCGATTTCAGCGTCGGCCTTGGTATCGCCGTCCGCGAGTACCAGACCGATATCGGACCGGCTGATTACGCTCTTTTCGTTAACAAGAAAGCGGTCGGCGTTATTGAAGCGAAGCCCAAGGACTGGGGACACAAAATTACGACTGTCGAGGAACAGTCTGCCGGATATGCGGCGGCAACACTTAAGTGGGTCAGTAATAAACAGCCTTTGCCATTCGTTTACGAGAGCACCGGCGTCATCACAAGATTTACTGACGGTCGTGATCCCAAGCCGCGCTCGCGCGAGGTCTTCGCGTTCCATCGGCCCGAGACGATGGCGGATTGGCTCTCCAAGCCGGCCTCGCTTCGCGCCCGGCTGCAAACAATGCCGCCGGTCATTCATGCCGGCCTGCGCGACTGCCAGATCACGGCGATTGAGAATCTGGAACTATCGTTCAAGCAGGATCGCCCCCGTGCGCTTATTCAGATGGCCACCGGCGCCGGCAAGACATACACAGCCATCACGTCGGTCTATCGCCTGCTTAAATACGCAGACGCTAAACGTATTCTGTTTCTGGTTGACACAAAGAACCTTGGGGAACAGGCCGAGCAGGAGTTCATGTCCTTCCTGCCGAATGACGACAATCGGAAATTCACCGAGCTTTATAACGTTCAGCGCCTAAAATCATCCTTCGTCGCAAAAGACACTCAGGTTTGCATCAGCACAATTCAACGGATGTATTCCCTCCTGAAGGACGAGCCGCTCGACGAAGCAGCCGAGGAGGCTAACCCTGCTGAATCTCTTGTGAAGCCCAAGCAAGCACTGCCGGTAGTCTACAACAAGAAGATCCCGCCGGAATACTTCGACTTTATCATCATCGATGAATGCCACCGCTCCATCTATAATTTATGGAGGCAGGTGATCGAGTATTTCGACGCCTACTTGATCGGCTTGACGGCCACACCGGATAACCGCACCTACGGTTTCTTCCACAAGAACGTCGTCAGCGAATACGATCATGAACAGGCAGTGGCGGACGGCGTCAATGTCGGCAACGAGATTTACGTCATTGAAACGGAGCGCACGCGGCAAGGCGGCACACTCAAGGCCCATCAGCAAATTGAGCGCCGTGAACGACTGACGCGAAAGAAACGCTGGGAAAGGCAGGACGAGGACGAAACATATTCGGCCACGCAGCTTGACCGCGATATCGTCAACCCGGACCAAATTCGAACCGTTATCCGTACCTTCCGAGACAAGCTGCCTCAGATTTTTCCGGGTCGCACCGAGGTGCCGAAGACACTGATCTTCGCCAAGACCGACAGCCACGCCGACGATATTATTCAGATTGTTCGGGAGGAATTTGGCGAAGGCAATCAGTTCTGTAAAAAGGTCACATACAATGCGACTGAAGACCCCAAGTCCGTCCTCGCCCAATTCCGCAATGACTACTATCCGCGCATCGCGGTCACCGTGGACATGATTGCCACGGGCACCGACGTTAAACCGCTCGAATGCCTTCTGTTCATGCGTGATGTAAAGAGCCGCAACTACTTTGAACAGATGAAGGGCCGTGGCACACGCACACTCGACGCAGACAGCCTTAAGAAGGTGACGCCGTCGGCCGCGACCGCCAAGACGCACTACGTCATTGTGGACGCGATTGGCGTGACGAAATCCCTCAAAACCGCCAGCCAGCCACTCATTACAAAGCCGGCCGTCCCACTCAAGGACCTTGCGACCGGAGTTATGATGGGCGTGCGGGACGAAGACACCGTCAGCTCCCTTGCCGGACGGCTTGCGCGATTGAGCAAGCAGCTCGACGACAAAGAACAGATGCGGATCACCGAAGCCGCGGGGGGTGTAGCTCTCACAGATATCGTCGGCCGCCTAATATCGGCGATCGATCCTGACCGGGTCGAGGAGATCGCACGCGTGTCCGCAGGCGGTGCAGACCCGACCGACGAGCAGCGCGACAAAGCCCGCGACAAGCTGGTCGGTGACGCCGCGTCGGTATTCACTGGGCCGCTCATCGAGCTAATTGACGGCATTCGGCGCGAGAAGGAACAAACGATTGATCACGATAATCTCGACAAGGTTTTGCGCGCCGAATGGGCCGGAGATAGCGGGGATAACGCGAAGGCTCTGGCACAGGACTTTGAAAGCTACCTCCAAGAGCATCGCGACGAAATCGAAGCGCTGACAATCTTCTATAACCAGCCGGCACGCCGGTCAGAGCTAACATATGCGATGATAAAGGAGGTCCTAGACCGATTGAGGAACGACCGGCCAAAGCTCGCACCACTTCGGGTTTGGCAAGCCTATGCACACCTCGACGATTACAAGGGCAGCAACCCATCAAGTGAGCTTACAGCGCTTGTTGCTCTGATCCGCCGCGTATGCGGCATCGACAAAACCATCTCGCCTTACGCCGACACAGTCCGGAAAAACTTTCAGGACTGGATCATGAAACGTCACAGCGGCGGCGGGGAGAAATTCACCGAAGAGCAAATGGTCTGGCTGCGAATGATCCGTGACCACATCGTCAGCTCATTCCATGTCGAGCGTGATGATCTGGATATGGCTCCCTTCGATGCGCAAGGAGGCATCGGGCGTATGTACCAATTGTTCGGGGAAAAGATGGATGGTGTGATAAGCGAGTTGAATAAGGTGCTGGCGGCATGAAACATGACCCCCTGAAATTACCGCGCGGATGGGTCGGCGCCACAATTGGTGAGCTTATTCCGGCTGAAGGAATCTTCATCGATGGCGATTGGGTCGAAAGCAAAGATCAAGACCCGGACGGTGACGTAAGACTCATCCAGCTTGCTGACGTGGGCGACGGGGTTTTTCGCGATAAGTCTTCTCGATTCCTTACGAGGCAGAAGGCTCAGCAGTTGAACTGTACGTTCCTTGAGAAGGGCGATCTACTGATCGCCCGCATGCCTGATCCGCTCGGTAGGTGCTGTATCTTTCCGCTGAGTGGCGCCAGAAAGTTTGTGACTGTCGTGGACGTTTGCGCCGTGCGGTTAGGTAAAAAATCCGCTAATCCGAAGTTCTTGGCGCACTTAATTAACAGCCCACAAGTGCGCGCTGCCATCGGTGCTCTCCAATCCGGTTCGACTCGGAAACGCATCAGTCGCGGCAACCTAGCTACCATAAAGATGCGGATTGCTCCTCGGCTCGAACAAGATCGCATCGTTGCGAAATTAGAGGAGCTTTTTTCTGAGCTAGAGAAGGGCATCGAATATCTGGCGATCGCGCAAGAGCAATTAAAGGCCTATCGCCAAGCCGTGCTCAAAAATGCTTTTGAAGGCAAGCTTACGGCAGAGTGGCGTGAGAAAAACAAAAGCAAATTGAAATCCGCTGAGGAACTCATCGCCTGTATCCAACGGGAGCGCGACGTTCGCTACGAGCAACAGCTCGTGGAATGGAAATCCGCGATTATGGATTGGGAGCGAAAAGGGAAAAAGGGCAAGAAACCATCTAAGCCAAAAAGACCAGAGACGATTGCATTGGCTAACCTTCCATCGACCAGCCTACCCACTGGGTGGGCTTGGGTCGCCGTTGGAAATCTCAATGTCGAAGTATTCGATGGTCCGTTTGGTTCCAACCTGAAAACAAGCGATTACGTTGCTGACGGAGTTCGCGTCATTCGGTTGGAAAACATAGGGCACTTAGAATTTCTCGATGATAAGCGTTCATATGTAACCACGGAGAAGTACAAATCCCTCGCAAAGCATACGGTTCGTTCCGGGGACATAATTGTATCCTCTTTTGTCACTGACGGCATCCGCGTAGCGATACTTCCAAATACCGTTGCGCAGGCCGTAAACAAGGCGGATTGCTTTTGTTTGCGGGTGTGCGGGGTCACAGTGCGGAATGAGTTTGTCGCGAGCTTTTTGGCTAGCAGAACTGCATACAAGCAAGTTGAATCGGAGGTTCACGGTATTGGGAGACCTCGGATCAATACCACCCAATTGAGAGGATTTGCTGTCCCACTTTGCAGTCGGGAGGAGCAAAACGAGATTATTTCTCTGCTCCATGAGAAATGGTCTTTGGCCGACAACGTCGAGACGGTAATCCGCAACCAAGTCGATAAGTGTGAAGCACTCCGTCAATCTATCTTGAAATTGGCAATCATGGGCGGCCTCGTTTCGCAAGACCCCAACGAGGAGTCTGCTTTGATGTTGCTTGAACGGATCAAGTCAGAAAAAGCGGGTCAGAACAAGGATACTAAAAACAATAAAAGGATGGATGCCGCATGAATACCGCGCCAATCATTTCGAAGGTCTGGAGCTTTTGCACGACGCTGCGCGATGACGGTGTCAGCTACGGCGATTATCTTGAGCAGCTTACCTATCTGATCTTCCTCAAAATGGCGGATGAATATGCCAAGCCGCCGTATAATCGTGATGTTGGTATTCCTCCGAAATTGTCTTGGCAAACCCTGAAGGCGAAGCGCGGCGCGGAGCTTGAAGCGCATTACATTGAAATGCTGCGAGCGCTCGGTGCGCGCAAAGGCATGCTCGGCCAGATTTTTACCAAGGCGCAGAATAAAATTCAGGACCCGGCCAAACTCTATCGCCTGATCGATATGGTGGACAGCACCCAATGGGTGATGATGGGGGCGGATATCAAGGGCGACATCTACGAAGGTCTGCTCGAAAAGAACGCTGAAGATACCAAATCAGGCGCGGGCCAATATTTCACGCCGCGCGCATTGATCCGCGCCATGGTGGAGTGCGTAAGGCCGGAGCCCGGTAAGGCCATCGCCGACCCGGCCTGCGGGACGGGTGGGTTCTTTCTGGCTGCTTATGATTTCATCACCAACTCAAAAAACTACCAGCTCGACAAGGGACAAAAAGCGTTCCTTAAGCACGATGCCTTTCACGGCAATGAGATCGTGGCGAACACACGCCGCCTCTGCCTGATGAATATGTTTCTGCACAACATCGGTGAGATCGATGGAGAGGGGGCAGTTTCCCCCAACGACGCTCTAGTCGCTCCAAGCGCTCAGACATACGATTATGTCCTAGCCAATCCACCATTCGGCAAGAAGAGTTCGATGAGCTTCACGAACGATGAAGGCGAGCAAGAAACGGATGATCTGACCTATAATCGTCAGGATTTTTGGGCGACAACATCGAACAAGCAACTTAACTTCGTACAACATATCCGAACGATGTTGAAAACGACCGGCCGTGCAGCGGTCGTCGTGCCCGACAACGTATTGTTCGATGGCGGTGCCGGAGAAACTATTCGTCAGAAGCTATTACAAAATACCGACCTACATACGATCCTGCGCCTGCCGACAGGCATATTCTACGCAAATGGCGTCAAAGCGAATGTTATCTTCTTCGACAACCACGAAGCCAGCAAGACGCCATGGACGAAGGAGGTCTGGTATTACGATTATCGGACGAATATCCACCATACGCTCAAAAAGAAGACGATGCGGTTCGAGGATTTGGCGGATTTCATAAAGTGCTTCAATCCGGAGAATCGACACAAACGCGAACCCACTTGGCACGAGGATAAAAATCCAGAAGGGCGTTGGCGCAAATATTCCTATGACGAGCTTGTCGCGCGCGACAAGACCAGCCTCGATGTTTTCTGGCTGAAGGACAAAAGCCTCACCGATCTCGATAACTTGCCCGAGCCCGATGAGCTGGCCGAGGAGATCATCGAGAATCTCGAAGCTGGTTTGAACAGTTTCCGCGAGGTATTAGCGGAACTGAACAAGGTCGCCTAAGCGCATGGCGACCGATTTGAGCTTCATAAAGACTATCGTCGTCGTCATGATGGAGAATCGCTCCTTCGACAACCTGCTCGGTTACCTCGCACTGGATCCGAATTGGCAGGGTAAAAATGTTGAGGGTCTTGAAGCAACTGACGCGTGGCGGGACAAGGTTTCCAGCGTATATCGGGGCGTGAAATATCCCCCGTTTCTTCTCATCGACCCATATGACGCTATCGATGCCGATCCGCCACACGAGCGCGATCCTATCGCCGTCCAAATGGGCACTCCTGTCAATGGTACATTCCCGATGAACGGGTTCGTGACTAACTACGCGAGCGCGAAGGGAGCAAAGCCGCCGGTCGCTGGCGGCCAACCTCCGGTGATGGGCTACTTCACCGCCGACCAAGCGCCTGTGACAGATTTTTTTGCCGAGAATTTTGCCATCTGCGACCACTGGTTTTCATCTCTTCCGGCCGGAACGCAGCCGAACCGCTTGATGGCAATGAGCGGTTTTTCCAAAATCGACGTGAACCAAGTGCCGCTGCCCGATCAGGACTTGGTCTACGACTGGCTGACCAGAAACGGCATCCGCTGGAGGGTCTACCATCAGGATATGCCATTTTTCGCGATGATGCTCCGCTGGATTCCGGACATATTGAGAGAGGAGCACTTTCGGCCCTTTGCGCAGCTCTATGACGACGTCCAAAACGAACCACCGGGCGAATTCCCCCAAGTTATCTTCATCGAACCCACTTACACGGACGCACCTCATATCGGTCCGAGCAGCGACGATCATGCGCCTTCCGCCATCAAAGGCGGACAGGAATTTTTGCTCGAAGCATACAGGGGTATGACGCGTGTCCCCGATATATGGAAAGGGACGGTGATGGTCGTAACGTACGACGAACATGGCGGGTTCTTCGATCACGTATCACCGCCCTCGCTTCACACCGCTCCGCCCACCGGCGCCCTATACCAGAAGGGATTTGAAACGCTAGGCGTGCGTGTACCCGGGTTCGTGATTTCCCCGTTTGTGAATCCAAAAACTGTATTCAAGGGTCGCTTGGATCATACTTCGATCCTGAAATTCATTGGGCAGAAGTTCGGCAAGAACGGAAGTTATTCCGATCTGGTGGACAAGCGGGCCGTGGGAAGCGTTTTGGATGTTCTTAATGCGCCGACATCACAGCGTCCGGCCCCGGGGATTCCCTCATTGAATCCGTATTTGCAGAAACAACCGGCCACCGCCGGCTTCGTTCCCGGAACCGCGCCCGCGACCCCGATTCAACAGGGGTTTCAGGACGCGCTGGATACGATCAGAACGCACCCCGACAAACGGGCTGGTAAGTTTGACGATCTGCTGGCGAATTTCCCGCCACGATCTCCGGTGGGGCAGGTATGAAGCGTCAGCGTTATCATGTCATCTTATGGTTTGCCCTCGCGACGCTTCTCAGCGGCTGCGCCCTCATATCACCATCCAATCACCGCACCGAAGATTACACGCCGGTCTTCGCTGCGGCGACGGGCGGGGATCTGACCATAGTGCAGAAAGCGATCGATAAGGACCCGAGTCTCGTCAAAGCGACCGAGTGGGATAACGCGACATTGCTCCACGACGCGGTCGGCCAGAAGCATCAGGACGTTGCTGCATACCTTCTGAATAAAGGCGCCGACGTAAACGCAGTGACAAAGGATGGCCTTACTCCTCTTCACATGGCGGCGCAGAACGGTGATGTCGCCATGATAACGCTTCTCCTCGAACCCGGGCGAAAGACGAAGATCGATCCCGTAGACTCGAAGGGCTGGACGCCTTTGGACAGGGCGATCAAGTGGGACCATCCAGATGCCGCTGAATTCTTGAAGCAACATGGGGCTCACGCTTCAGGGCGGTAGGGGGCCTATGGCAGACATTTCTGACGGATTGGAAACACTGCGCAGTGTCATCGGTTTGCGCGAGATCGCATCGCTGATCGAGCGGACGGCCCGTTGGGTATCTCCCGAGACATTCAAGTTCCTGCCGCTCTGGTATCCCGAGCATGCGCGCAGGGGATCGTTCTACAAATCCAACTGGTCAGAGCCGCAGATGAACAAGAACCGGGAAACCGGGAATTCGGTTCATAAGGCTGAGGGCAACAGGTACGCCAACGAAGCTTTGACGCTCGCTTTGGGGCTGCGAAAGAAGCTCCGCCCGAACTGGTCATGCTGCCATATCTGGGGCGTCGATGACGCCCGCTATCAGCTTTCCAACGTCGTTGTCATGGACCGGCGCTTCTTTTCCTGCGTCGGCAACATGGTGTTGCTACCTACGCCGCTTAAAGCTTTCACGGACACCATGCCGGATGTGAAAGCGATGTTGCGCATTTGCGCTCGCAATCTGTACGGCTGGCAATGCGACCATGAAATTTTGACGGCCTCCAATGAGGCACTCGACGGCTGGACGGACTGGGAGTCCTATCCAGAGAGCTGGCCGAGAAAGCCGCATGAGAAGCTACCGCTGGGAGTTGCCCCGCTGACTCCCTCCATTCAGGCGTCTGCCGAGAAACGGAAGGCCGCCATCCGCCGTGATCTCGAACTGGCCGGTGAGCATTATCCCCGTGACGAAGTAAGGGCAGCGCTCGCCTATTGGAAAATCACGTTATAGACGGCGCGTCCGCAATCGCCGGACCGGGCTCTACTCATGCCGGCAACGGCACTCACCAAGCCGCTCCGCGTCTCGTCCATTCGGTAACGATCCCTCGCGCAAGATGAGTCGGCCAGCCTCCGGCTGACTTCCTTTGCCTCATTTGGGGGGCCTGCGGCCCCCTGGCTGTCAAGACCAAGCCCTGCGGGCGCCGTGGGGCGTTTCCCCGCTCTTCCTCCCTGCGGTCGTGCAGACCGGGCGATCCCCCTCTCCCCACGGCGGTCTTGACCGCCGAACCCCCGCTCATTGGCGCGGGCCTAGTCGGTTGCATGCGCAACCCAGCACTAGGAGGAAGGAAATGAAAGCCGACGTTTATGAGAGGATCACAGGGCAGATTGTCAGCGAACTTGAGAAGGGGGTCCGCCCTTGGTTCAAGCCGTGGAACGCCGAACATGCAGCGGGACGTATCACGCGCCCCTTGCGCGGCAACGGTGTCCCATACCGGGGAATCAATGTCCTGATGCTTTGGTCCGAAGCGATGAGCAAAGGATTTTCCGCGCCGATCTGGATGACGTTCAAACAGGCGCTTGAATTGAACGCTTGTGTGAAGAAGGGCGAGAAAGGCAGCCTTGTCGTTTACGCGTCCAAGGTAACTCGCACAGAGGTTGACGGCGATAGCGGCGAGGAAACCGAACGCGATATTCCCTTCATGAAGGGATACACGGTTTTCAATGTCGAGCAGGTGGAAGGCTTGCCCGCACAGTATTATGCGAAGGCAGAACCGAAACTGGATACCGTGCAGCGGATCGACCGCGCCGAGTCATTCTTCGCTGCCACAGGTGCCAGTATCCAGCACGGAGGCAATCAGGCTTTCTATGCGATGGCCGACGACCGCGTGCAGATGCCGCCGTTTGAGAGTTTCCGGGACGCCGAAAGCTATTACGCAACCCTAGCCCATGAAATGACGCACTGGACTCGGCACCCGAGACGCCTTGAACGCGATTTCGGGCGCAAGCGCTGGGGCGATGAAGGCTACGCGATGGAGGAACTTGTCGCGGAGCTTGGTTCGGCCTTCCTGTCCGCCGACCTCGACCTGACGCCGGAGATTCGCGCCGATCATGCTTCCTATATCGGCAACTGGCTCAAGGTTCTGAAAGACGACAAGCGGGCGATCTTCACGGCAGCAGCCCACGCACAACGCGCCGCCGACTATTTGCACATGCTGCAACCCGGCGCACAGCAGGAGGCGGCAGAATGAGCCGCCCCGATACCATCCTTATCGATGGCCGCGCCTACCGCTGGCGGGATATTGTCGAGTTGCGCCGCCAGCAGCTTGAGGCTTGGAAAGCGGCAAGGCCGGAACAACCGGCCTTGTTCGCCCTCAAGACGGATAGCCGCCCCGCCACCGACAGCACGGCAGCGGGACGCTACCGGGAGCCCAGCTTGCTCGACGGGCTGGGGCAAGGCTAGATGGATGAGAAGGAGGCCGGACGATGGAATACCGATATTTCGACTGGGGCGATTGTCCGGCGCGGGTGCTGTTCGACGGCAAGCGGCCCGTCCAGTGCGAAATCTGGGAACCTCAAAGCGGCAAGCTTGTCGTCGATGAGAAAAACATGTTCTTGGAGTCGCTTGGCGTTGACCCCGAACGCGGCCTTGTCGATTTCCAGTACGTTGTTTCCGAGGAGAAATTCAACGCGCTGATTCAGCAGCGGCTTGCCGCTATGAAGGAGCCTCCGCTTCGCGTTCACTGGAAACCTGACGATAATAAATGACGGACGGCAACCGCGCCGCGTCACGCTGGCGTGACGCGGCGCGGTTGCCTCCCTACAGGCCGCGCTCCGGCGCGGGGGCGCGGTTCTGCCGCGTGAATTCCTGCGAAATCGAATTCTCAATCCGTGACTCTTCGCGCTGGATCGCGCTTTCGCGCGTCCGTTCTTGCGTCGCGATCAGCGCTTCGTAATCGGCGCGATTCTTCTGCGCTTGAATCTCGTTGGCGGCATCGAACGCGAAGCGCAGATCGTCTTGTGCCATCTGGCATTTCTCGATGCGCTCGTTGTGCGCCTGCTCGATGGTTTCGCGTTGGTCGATCCACTGGCGGCGCATTTCCTTATATTCGCGCTCAAAATTGCGAGGCGGAACCCAGCCCCTCGGCGACGGCGCGGGCTCCGGCTTGTAGGCAATGCGGTCGCGCATCTGGTCCCATTTGCGCTCGTGCTGTTCCAGCATCTGGCGCTTACTGTCGGCGATCCGCGCCTGTTCCCGCGCGACGCGCTCGACCGCCTGCTGCTGCGCGCGCAGGTCGCGCTCGCGCTGCTCTTTATGGGAGGCGAATAGCGCTTCGCTCTGCCGTGCGAAACGCTGTTCGATCTTGGCCTCGGCTTGCTGCCGCACGTCGCGGTTTGGTTCGCGGGGCATGGTGATGGTCTTCCTTCTTGCGGTCTATTTTGGAATTGCGCCCGGCTGATCGCCCCATTCGTCTGCTGGCGTCAGCGGTGTTCCTTGTCCACGACGGGCGAGGGCATCCAGTACGCTGTCGCAGGCATTGAGACGCGTCACGATCGCCATCGCTTCCTTCGGGCCGTAGACGGTCAGAACGTCGTTGCGCTGGCCGAGATAATCGAAGGAGACATGGAAGGACTTGCCGAACCAGCGTTGCTTCCTAATGAGCTTGCCGCGCCTTTGCGCCAGCGCCGCCTGAAACTCCTGCTGCTCCTGCTCCGCCTGCGTCCAGTCGTGCTGCAAAAGCGCGAAGCGGTGCGGCAACAGCCGGTCGTAATGCTTCCAGCCGAACAGCGTCTTTACGCTGAACCGATCCAGCGTAAACATCAGTTGGACGCGTTTTCTGAAGAGGGAGCGCAACGCCTCGTACAGGACGAATCCGCCGACGAGGGGAACGGCAACGGCGGCTGTCAGCATTCCGCTATCCGGGCTTGGTGAACTCGCGACCCCGGCGAGGCCGTAACCAACGCCCGCCACTACGGCGATGCCCGTCAGCCAATTCACGGCCATAGCGCGAATGGGCGTCAATACACGCGGCTGTACCTGAAAACCCGGAGCGCCGTTGTGGTCTGCAATCTGTCTTGTTGCAGGCTTCCCGGCGAAGGGTGAACGGACTTTGTGAAACATGATCTATCCTCCTGAATTGGATTGTGAGTGCTTACGGAAAGCGAGCTTCCTCGCGCCGGGATTCGCGGACGGTAGCGGCGCTAGGCGCTGGCGCGGGAAGGAAGCGCAGCGGGGCGCGTGCCATCGGCGCGAGGGGTTTACGGCGGAGAGCATCGCGGCTTGTTTCGTAGTCGGCAGCGGCTCGGTCGGCGCGCTTCTTTGTGTCCGCGATGAGCATCGCCATGTACACCGAGGCGTGCGTGAACCACGCACGAACGACGACATAGCTCAGCTCGAACGTCATCAGGACCGCCATCATCAGCCACGAAAAATGACGTGCGGCGCTGCCGAAGCGGGGATCGGCGTAGACCTCCTCAAGTGCGAGGTAGCTCATCAGCGCGTCATTGCGATCGGGAATGAGGTGGCTCTTCCTCTCTTCGTCGATCTGCGCTGCTTCGCCCGCGAATGCGGCCTCTGCGACTCTTAAATCAGCGTTTGCCTTATCGAGCTTCTGCTGCGCATCCGTCACGCGCCCTTCGTAGATGCCGATATCGGAGTCGGCTTTTGCGAGATCGGAGTCCGCCGCCACCTTGCGAGCGAGAGCCTCGCGGTATTGCGACCCTGCTCCGGCCTTGTATCCGGGCGCTCCTTTTAGTTCGCGGTCGGCTTCAATTCCGTACGCTTCGGCTTTTTGGCTGGCCGTAGCGCGCAGTTGTCGTGCGGCATCGAGTACGTGGGTCATTTCCCCGGCGCTCGCTGTCAGGCGCTGGACTTCCGATTCCAGCGTTCCGAAGCGCAAAGTCCGCTGCTCGCGCAGGCGCTCTGCGTACTGCTCTTCGATCTGGCGGTTCTTTCCGCGCACGTCCTGTTCGAGCTGCGTCTTGATGGCGTCATGGAACATCGCCATCGATGCGCCGGTTGACGTAGCCGTTGAGAGGACGACCGTCATAGCGAGACGCATGGCGAGGCGGCCATGCTCCCACCAACGGCGGCGCGTCGCGGGCGGGCGGAGGACACCCGTCAGTCGCCAGTCCGCCGCCCCGATTGCCTGATCGATCAGGAACATGAAAACGCAAGCCAGCGCGCCAAAAGCCAGCGCGGCTGGCAGAGCGACAAATTGAGCCCAGAAGGCTGTCCAAGCGAGCCCGGTTACACCGGCCACCACCGAAAGAAGCAAAGCCTCACTGGCCACGGCATAACGGTCCTGACGGGGTGCCAGAGCAAGGAGGTCGGGGTTGCAGCGCACCAGCACACAGGCGAGGCGCATAACCGGAGATAAGTTTTGGGGTGTGTCGTTCATTGTGTTGTCCTTTCGCAAGTTTGAGTTTGGAAATTCAGGGCTCATCGAGGCAGCCGATAAGTCGAGGGATCGTGGAGAAGCGCTCTGTACGTCGGCTTCCATCCACGCCGATGGCGACCAGATGGAATTCCTCTGTCGTCGTCTCGATCTCGACGACCATTCCGCCATCGAGCGCTACGCTGTAAGTCTCGCCGCGCGCGGGCGCATCGATGAAGGCTTCGCGCGCGCCGCTGATGCGCCAGTGGAAAGCGACGGCGGTTCCCGGCCCGCCCGATTGAACCGGCGCATCGATCTCGATGTGCGGCAGCGCAATAGTTACTTGAACAGTGCGCGTCTCGACGCTCGTGGCGAACGGACCTTGCGCGACGAGGCGCAGGAGGATCGGCCCCGGTCGCGCGGGACGCAGCATGAAGACGCCAGCGGATGTCCCCGTATGTTCTACGCGCTCGTCGCCGTCTTCGATGTGCAGGGTAACGGAGGTCGCATCCGACGCTTCCCAGACGACGGGAAGACTGTCTCCGACCAAACCCTGTCGCGCGACATCGATTTTCGAGAAGACCGGCGCGACAACTTTCGGGCGAACGCGAAGATTATGGACGACACTTGACGGCTCAAGAGTCAGCGACAGGAACAGCTCGGCAGGAGTCAACGGAACAATGCCGATCTCGGCGTTCGGCGGTATCTCGCCGTCGAATAAAAGCTCGCCGTCCTGTCGGATGCGAAGGGAGGCGCTCTGCGCGCCGCGACTCTTTACTTCCAGCGTGTTCAACACGCCGACTAAGGGTTGTTCCGCGAATGCACATTGAAGCAGCCGGGGCCGCGTGGGTTCAAAGCCCCAACTTCTGCCCGCGTCTTGCGGCGTCCAACCAGTTGCGCTGACATTGACCATGTCATGTCCCCCTGTAGTGCAGCGTCATGACGCCGTTTTCGATTTCGATTGATTGGAAGGTGCGAAGCCAGCTCATGCCCAGTAGCGGCATATCGAGCGGTCCGCCGTTGACCATCGCGGGAATGTTGTTCCCGCTGTACGGTCCGACAGTAAGTTTGCGGATCGTTATCTCCGCGTCGTGACTCACGCCGTTTGCCGTGTAGGTCGGAATGTCGAAGTTCAGCGGTCCGACACTCATCCGTTCGGCGATTTGTTTCGGGAGGACGATGCGGGTTGAGCCGGTGTCGATCATGAATTTGACCGGAACCCCGTCAGCGTCGCCTTCGACGTAGTAGTGGCCGTCTGGACCCGCCTTTATGCGGATGACGTGGTCGGAGGCGTTGGTCGCGTCGGCTCCGTGGCCGGACTCTGAAATCCAGACAGGGAGCGGGAAAAATCGGAGCAGCCCGGCAGCGAGGCCCGGCCCATAGGCGACCCCTCCCAGCAGGGCACCGGCGAGGCCGAGACCGGCCACTGTCGCGGCGGCAACCCGAAGCGGCGCCCTTCGCTCTTTCCTTGTTTCCCGGATAAGCACATACGCGGGCATGGTTTTCTCCTTGGGCCGTCCGCCTGAAGTCCTGCGAACATCCCAAAGGTAGGAGTCCCGCCTGCGCGCTTTCCTCGCGGAAACCTCGCGGGTTATGTAGGCTTGGAAGATGCCTGATTTCCGCGCCATGTGGCGGGGCGACCGGGCGCGACGGCATGGATTTGTTGAGGTTTGGCGCGTTATGGCGTTTTCAGAATGGCGACTTTTCCGGCTGCGCAGCGCGCTTAGCGCGTACCACGACTACGGAGAGGGCATTTCCGGCGACCCCTTTAACTGGAAGGACGTGACCCAAGCGATCAGCCTTGCGACGGATGTGACCATTCCGCCCGAGCGGCTGCGGCAGTTCGTTGACGGGGTCAACACGGCGGAGGGAACACGTAAGTATCCCGTGCCGAAGAACATTGAAGCTGTCGCCGCATTTGCGACCCACGAGGAGTATCGGCTTCTATCAGAATCCGAGTTGCACGAGTACACGCCGGATCGCCATGCCGCCTTGCGGCTGCGGGAATACATGCATACCGGTCTCAAGACCCGCACGCTGCCATTGTCGATGCTGGAAGGCACTTACAAGAGCAACCGGTTTGAAGCAGAAGATTATGTTGTCCGCGACCTGAAGTTGCTGCGTGTTTCCGAAGACGGGATCATCGAGATCGCCATGGTCGAGGATGCGTATGATAATCTGACGGGCGCACAGTTCGATGCCTTGAAGCCGAAGGAGCGTCTGAAAGCTCGCCAGAATCAGAACCTATATAACGGCTGGGCGATCGTCACGCCTGAAGACAATCTGATGTTCTTTTTGAAGAACGCGGACGATAACAGCAACTGCTATTACCTGTGCCTCGCGTCAGACCTCTCGCATTCATCTCGAAGCCCGGTTACGGGGTTCGCGCTAATGTATTACGACTTTCTGGCGGAGCTGGACGACGGCACGCCGCTGGAACCGAAGAGGATGCCCCCGATTGCTACGGCAGTAGGCGAGAGAATTTGGCTATTTGAGAGGATCACATAGCCATGCCAACAATCGAAGAAAAACAGACAGCTACACCGGAAGGCGTCGCGCTTAGCGTCTCCCAGCTTCGCGCACGCATTGAAAAACGCCGTCAGGCGGCATGGCAGCCGGAGCCCGGCGAGACAGCGCAGGATAGAAGAAAGCACTGGGAGGAAGTCGGTAAGAATCTCACGGAAAAGCTCACAGGAGGCGAATATATTGCCGACGCTCACCTGACCCAGCTTACCGATGACAGGGCGATGATAAGCCTTGGCCGTGAATTCCTAAAAGCTGCGCGGCGCGGTAATCCGCAGATGCTCGGTGCTTTCATCGAAGAGGGATTTCCGGCCAATTATCAGAGCCCGCAGACGGGCCAGACCGCGCTGCATATCAGCGCCGCTACCAAGGCGCGCATGGCCTTGCGCATTCTTGTCGGATGTGGACGGTGCGATTACCTGTTACGGGACCATCAGGGGCGGCTGGCGTCCGAGCTGGCGTATTTGTTCGGAGAGGATCGCCCCGCCACACGCTGGCTGCGCATTCATGAGCGCAGGCAGGCCAAAGCGCAGCGAATTAAGCTGACACGTCGTCCTCAGATTTAATCGGGTGACAGCGCTCTTATCCGCTTGCAGCGAACGTCCCCTTGAATACCGACCAATGCGAGCCAGCATTATCGAAATACTCGATCCGCTGCAGGATCATCGGATCGTACCCGGCCCAGATGACGAGCTGCCGCTTGAGACGGTCGCTACGCGAGAAATGACGGCTCACCTCGTCGGGCGTCAGCAGGTCGTGCAATTCCATGCTGGAATTGCGCCCCGAAAGCCCTGCTTGCGCTTGTTCCGGCCCGACCTCGCCCTGCCGGGCGACCTCGATCCGGGTTTTCCCGAGGCGACGTGAGACATATTCCAGCGTCTCAAGATCGTTATTGCCGAAGAATTGCAGGATGCCGGCATTGCCGGCGAAAGTCTCCCAGCGCTCCTTATAGAGCGCCTTGCCCTGACCCCAGTCCTGCAGGACCGTCCAGAGCTTGACACCAAAGGACGCAATCTGCCCCGCCGCATCCTCAAGCTGGCGCATGTGGCCGAGGACCGGGAATTCGTCGAGACAGACCAGCACCGGCGCGACAGGCGCTGTCTTCTCGCGTTCCATCGCGTCGAGAAGCTGATTGATGAAAATACGCAGCCATCTGTTGCATAACCCCATGCGGCTGGCGGGCAGGCAGAGATAGACACTCACGCCACTTCGATCCCGCTTCAAATCCGCGAGATCGAAATCATGCCCGGCCAGCACACGGCGCATGGCCGTGTAATCCAGAAACTTTGTATGCCGCCGCACGGTCGAAAGCACACCCGCGCGCTCGTTCGCTCCCTTTTCATAGAAGTCGCGTGCCGCGCCTTCGAGCGCGCCACTCAAATCTTCGGTGGCAGGATTCTTCGCAAAGCGCGCCGCGCTTTGCAGCATTTCCTTCTCCAGCAGATGCAGCGGCTCTTCGTCCTCCCCGACGAGCGCAGCGGGTTCCTGCGTCAGCGCCGTGCGTATCAGATCGCGAACAGTGAGGAGATTGCGACGCCCCGCGTAGCGTGGTTCCGTCGCGACGTGCAGGATCACGCCTTCAATGAAATGCTTGGCGCTTTCATCCCAATGCGGGTCCTTTTCGTTCCCGCTGCGCACCACAAGGGCATCCGCGATCAGTCCTGCATCTTCGATGATCGTCGGGCTATCAGGCTTGAGGACCGCGAGGGGATTATAAGATTTGCACAAGTGCGCAATGTCCGATGACGTGTTTCCGAAGGGATCGAGGACATGCACCTTCTGCCCGAGCGCGGCGCGACGCGCCGCAGTGATATTGGCGAGTTCCGCCTTCGGGTCCGTTGCTAAAATGCTTCCGCGATAGAACAATAGATTATTGACGAGCGTCACGGATTTTCCGGCGCGCGAACCGGCGACGGTCAGGACGTGCCGGTTATCTTCGATCCCGACGAGCTTGTTGCCCAGTGCGCCGATCAGAATCTTTCCGCCCGGATTACGCGGGTCGTATTCGAGCGCCTTGCGCTCCAATATGACTTCCGGCGTCTGCCAGCGCGCCTGCGGGGCTGTCTGTTGCTTCAAATAGCGCGAACTGAGCCCGCGGGGTATGTCGCGTGTGAAGTCTTCGAGGAAGGAGCCCATTACCGCGTCTTTCGTTTGCTGCCCGTCATCGGGGGGTAAGGCTGATATTGTCCTGTCAGGTGCGCACAAACCTCGCACCAACCTCGCGCGCCAGAGCTTCGCGGCGAGCCGTATAGGGTCGCTCCGTTAGAACAATCCCGATGCCGGTGGCAGAAGTGCCAGCGCCGTTTCGCCTGTTGCTGGTCGTCGTTTGATTGTCGTCGGTGGGACGCGGGGATGGTTTCGGACGTTTCGCTGGTCACGGTTCCCAATGCCCTTTGTCACAGCACGGGGCTGCTCTTCTTCTCAGCCTTGTACCCAAAAACCCTTATCAGACCGGCGGGGATGCTCCGCGGCGTGTCCTTCGCCGGCCCGCTCCATTCGGCCCCAAGAGGGCCTCCCGTGTTGGCGGACACGTCCCCGGCGGCCCGAAGCCGGGCGGGTAAGGCTGGAATGAGCCAGCCCGTGCAACAAAGGAGAAGACCCATGACGAATACGAACCAAACGACGGAAACAAACGCCCGCGGCAACGACAAGCCGAAACTGCCGACCCACGTCGCCAAGGTGCGCCACGGCTACGGCAAGAAAGCCACCTACGAGCGCATCGGGGTTGCTTGGCGGAACGACGACGGCTCGCTCTATCTGAAGCTGTCCGGTACGCAGGTGGTCAGCGCCCTGACGCTCTATGAGCTGAAGGACAAGGAAGAAGCCGCGCCTCTTAATGACGGCGAACCCGCAAACGAAGAGGCGGGGGAATAACCCCCGCCTCACGGCTTCCTTCAAACGCGACAAGGCGCGGGCCGAAAGGTCCGCGCCTCGTTTTTTGCCTTATGCTTCTGGCGCCGGTTCTGCGGAGTCCGCCTCTTCGGCGGACGGCGTTATATCCCTGTATCCGCGCGGCGTCGGCTGGTTGACCTCCATCGCCTCCATATGCTCGCCGCAGACCAGCTTGGCTCCGTGCTTGGCCCATGCCTTCGTGTCGCCGTGCGGGCAGATGTAGCGGACGCGTTTCCCGCTCTTGCTTTCCTTGACTTCACCGTCGTCATCCTCGGCAACATCGGCCAGTTTATCGGGTTGCTCGATCCACGAGACAATTAGCCCTTTCGCCAGCATCTTCCTGACGGTCCGGTCGAAGGGTCCGTCCGCCACGATGATGTGACCCATGACATCGCCGGTCTCGGCGCCATCGTCCTTGCCGGAGGAAGTGGGTTGCAGGCCGATCGATCTCATCTTCTCGGCCCACTCCTTGTTGTGATACCGGCCCCGGCCCGGCTTGCCAAAGTGATGCTGCCACAGATGGACCATTTCATGGGCAAGGGTGGCGAGCACTTCTTCCTGTGGCCGGTCCCGGAAGTAGGAAGGATTTAGGGCGATCTCATCAGTCAGTGTGCCGTCGGCACGACCAAACCGATCATTGCAAAAATACCCGTAGCTCTTCTTGCTTCGTTGCAGCGTGATAAGGCAATTCGGCAACTCACCCTCGAACAGAGAGCGGTTCAGGGTCTCGTATGCCTGCTGCAAAGGATCGTAAGTTTCACGCGTTGGTTTGACGGATTGGTTGTTGGTGTCGGACATGGGCGTTCTCCGCGTCGTTCCGCCCGTCTCCGTTTCGCTCTGGGATGTGCATCACAATTTTTGGAATGAACATCACAGTCATCATCAAACAACGTCGGGCGTCATCCCCAAGATGCGACGTGGTGATTCCGCTTTTCCTCGCGCCAACCTCGCGATATGTGTTGTGGTGAGCATGACAGAGCACAAAGAAAGTGCCGTGGTGTTAGCGCGTTTTAATTCTCTTCCCGTACAATCGATGTATGGGGCTCACGGATAGCGTAGTGACGTTTACAAGGTATGCGCGGTACTACCGCGCCTACCTTGCTGGGGGCCTACGCGTCCCCCAGTGACCCCCTGCGGCAACCCCTAAGCTCACGCGTCGTTTTTCGACGCGCTTGCTAAGGGGTTGGTCAGCCGGCCGCTGTTCGCTCTCGGGCATCGAGCCCTCGCCGGCTGAGCGCAACGTGTGAGACGTTGCGCGTTATCGCGCTGGCGCGCGATCGGGGAGACTTCGCTCTCCCCTGACCCCATCGATTAAGGGGCTCCACCGCAGCCCCTTAAAACCGGCGTCCGGGGTTTTCGCACCCCGAGACCACGACCGCCGCTAGTCCTGTGGAACTGCGGCGCGGCACTGCCGCAAGGGAGACTTCGGCTCTCCCTTGGGACCCTATCGACCGGGGCAGGCGCGGCCCCGGAGCCCGCGACGCTCGCACGAGGTTCGTGCGAGGCGGGAGGCGGACAGACGCGCCTAGCTTGAACGGCATGACGGAGAAGCCTGACAAGAAACGCGACGCCCCTGTGTCCTACCGCCCACCCGTCGACCTGGCGGGCGAGTTCCGGCGTCGCGTCGAACAGTCCGGTCTTTCCGCCAACGCCTATATCACCCGCGCCATCTTCAATGCGCCGATCCCGCGTAGCGCTCGCAAGCCTCCTGTCGAAAAGCAAATGCTCGCGCATCTGCTCGGCCGCTCCGCCGCGATCCGGGACGCTCTGGACAATGCCACCCGCGTCGCCGGCGATGATCCGCGGACGGCCGAGGCGGCGAAGGCAGCCTATGCGGAGCTGAAGATCATTGCCGTCGCGCTCATGAAGATGATGGAGCGGACGCCGTGATCCCCTTCGGCAGTCAGCGCGCGGAAGGTCAGGACCTTGCCACCCACCTGCTGAACGCGCAGGACAACGAGCGGCTGGAAGTGGTGCAGGTGCGGGGCGCCGTTGCCCGCGACCTGCATGGCGCGTTCGCCGAGTGGGAGGCACAGGCGCACAATCTGACGCGTTGCACCAATTACCTCTACAGCCTCTCGATCAACCCGGACCAGCGGCAAGGGCGGTTGAGCAAGGAGCAGTATCTCGACTTCATAGAGCGCGCCGAAGAACGCCTCGGACTTTCCGGCCAGCCGCGCGCGATCGTGTTACATGTCAAAAAGGACGGGCATGGAGTGCCCCGCGAGCACTGCCATGTCATCTGGTCGCGCATCGATGTGGAGCGCGGCAAGGCCCGGCACGTCGCCATTGACTTTGAAAAGCTGATGGCCGTGACGCGAGAGTTCGCCCGCGACCACGGCCTGCGGCTCCCCGACGGCTATTACAAAGACCAGAAGCAGGACCGGCGTCGTGGCCGGCAGATGAGCCTCTACGAGAAGAAGCAGGAGGACTACGGCGGCGTAACGATGGCCCAACACAAGGCGCAGGTGACGGAGGCATGGAACCGCCGCGATACGCCGCGCGCCTTCGTCCGTTCGCTGGAGGAGCTTGGCTACATCCTCGCCACTGGCGAAAGGCCCTATGTGCTGGTTGACCGCTACGGCAACATGAACAGCCTGCCCAAGTTGATCGACGACAAGACTGTGCGGACCAAGGATGTCCGCGCCTTTCTCGAAAAGAAGTATCCGAAGGACTCCCTGCCGACGGTGGAGGAAGCACGGGCGCTGGCGGCGGCGCATCGTGCCGCGATGGAGTTGTTCGGCAAGAATGAAGAACGGGCTGCGCGAGACAGTGCGGCGAAACAGCGTCGCGAAGAATTGCAGCGCAGACAACAGCCCCGCCGTCAGGTGGTGGAGCAGGACGCGAAGGGGCTGGACGAACGTCAGAGACAGTCCCGGCAGGAATTTTCCCTGATGCAGAAGCGGGAGCGTATGGCGTTCCGGCAGAGCTATTTGCAGGAAAGCCGGGGCATCAAGCTCGACCGTGCCGCCCGCCGGCCGCAAGGTCTTGCCGCCTTTATCGGGCGCGTCACGGGCGTCGAGCTGATAACGAAGAAGCTTTACGAATATCGGGATGCCACCCGGTACAAGCTATTCCTCGCGCAGAAAAAGGAGCTGGCAGAACGCCAGCAGCGAGACGCCGTCGCACTCGAACGCCGGCAACAACTCGAAACTTTGAGCATGGAACGTCGTCTGCACGCGCTGGAACAGGTCGAGAAGCGCGAGCTGCGGTCGCTCGAAACGACGCTCCTGAAAGAACGCCGGACCGAGGATCGCGAGCGGACTGGACCCCAGCCAGAGACCGAGCCGGCCCAGACCCACGTGGACGAGTTCAACCGGGCAGCCAAAAAACCGATCGACCTGACAGCGGAATTCGAACGGGCGTCGGGGTCAGCCACCGGCGATAGCGGGTCTACGGGAGGCGCGGTTCAGGACCCGGCGCCCGAAGCCGAGATTACGATCCAGCAGCGTCGGCGGACGCGGGAACGGTCGCAGGAGACTGACCGCAGCGAAAAACCCAAGCGGACAAAACAGGACAGGACCGACGAAAATCCGTCTGGGGATGATTCCCCGCCCCGCCGCCATCGACGCGACCGGGACTTCGACCGGGGACGGTAATCAGGACAAAGGTCGAAAGGCGTATGCCCACGTTTTATTAGGGTCTTTCAATAGCTTATGAACAGAAGGCCGGTATAGGGCTGAGCGCAGGCTGAGCCGCATCTGCCGACTTCAACTCAAAGTTCCTTGACACAGAACGCGTCGTGTTTTATGATGGATCATGTTACACGATGTACCAGATATAGGCACAATGACAGAGCAGGCCATAGAGGCTGCGCCCAAGTCCCGGCCATGGGGACAGGACCGGCGACTGGAATTCATCGAATTTCGTCTGTTGTGGGACGGCAAAATCAATCGCGGCGAGGTCGCCGACTATTTCAGCATCTCAGTTCAGCAGGCCTCGCTGGATTTCGCCAAGTACCTCGACTTGGCCAAACACAACATGGAGTACGACCGTCACGAAAAGGTCTATCGCGCGACTGAGCAGTTTAAGCCGCTGTTTCTCGCCCCCGACACGCAGACATATTTGAACGAGATTCAAGGCCTCGCCACCGGAACGATTTCTCGATCCGTAAGCTTCGTGGGAACTCGGCCTCCCTGTGATGTCGTGACCCTCCCGGTCCGCCGTGTGCGCATTGAGATGCTGTTGCCAATTCTCTGGGCCATCCGCGATGGCACGGAGATAGACGTCACGTATCAATCGATGCGCGCGCCCGATCCGACTCGCCAGTGGATTGCGCCTCATTCTTTGGCCTTTGACGGTTCTCGTTGGCACGCCCGCGCATGGTGCCACCGAACTTCCCAGTTTCGCGATTTCGTCCTGACGAGGTTCCAGCAAGTTCACGGACGCCGTATCAGCAGTGTGAATCCCCAAGACGATAAGGACTGGCAAACCTTTGTCGTGATCGAGATTGAACCCAATCCGAATCTGACACCCAGCCAGCGCGATTCAGTCATCGCAGACTTCGGCATGCAAGACGGACGGTTGTCGAAGACGATCCGCCGCTCGCTGGTTTCATATTTTGTGCGCCACCTGCGGATCGAATTACCGCAGGAGTCTCAGCCGATCGTGTGGGCCAACCGCGCACAGTTCGAAGATTCAAGGGACGACGTATGACGCATCACAAGCACAACTTCCTAGAAGGAGCACGACATGTCTGAAGCAGAAAAATCCGAAAAGAAACTTCACGTATTCTACGTGGATGCAATTCGCCACGAAAACGCCAAGACCGCGCTTACCGGGGCGGAGATAAAGGCGATCGCCAATGTTGCCCCCAATTATCAGCTATTCCTCGAAGAAGAAGGTGACAAACCGGACAAGGGTATAGGCGACGGTGAAGCCGTGGGTATCACTGAACGCGTGAAACACTTTTTCGCTGTCCCGCCAGCCACATTTGGACTCTGATGATCGGCGAGCAATTCCAGCAACTGAAGGAATACCTTCAGGAATTCAAGCGGCAGGAAGCTGAAATTCAGCGCCGCGCCGATGCGTCGTACCTCATCACGGTTAAAGGGGTCGATCTGGCTGATGGCTGGAGCGCTAAAAAGGTCGACGTTCTCTTCATCGCACCTCCCGGTTATCCCGCCGCAAGACCCGACTGCTTCTGGGTTTCGCCGCCTGTGCGCCTTCCCAATGGCGCGATTCCGCAGAATGCGAATGAAGGTACTCCTTTGCCCTACGATACCAATCCGGGGCGCCCATTGACGTGGTTTTCGTGGCACCTGCAGACCTGGGACCCCAATCGAGACCGGCTGGAGCAGTTCTATCGCGTAATCCTTCAGCGACTGGACCCGCCTCGATGATGGAGCTCAGGTTTCAGGATGGTGACGCCAGCCGAATTATCGGTGAGCTCGTGGGCAGAGAGACGGAACGCTGCGCTGTCATGCTGGCATCCCGCGTTGCCTTGCCGGGGATGGACCGTCTTGTCGTATCCAGCCTCGATTTCCCTGCCGATGAAAATTATTCGGATCGGTCGCTCATCAGTGCGCAGCTCAAACCGGAGTATATTGCGCAGATCGGCAAAAGAGCCGCCCGCCAAAACCTTTCGGCCATTTTTGTTCACTCCCATCCCGGGTCCGCTCCGCCAGAATTCTCCAAGATCGACGATGATGGTGAGGCACATCTGGCTCGCTTCTTGTCCGTGCGCGCGCCCGATACGGTCCACGGTGCGGTGGTGGTCAGCGCTGGCGGCTGGTGTGCACGTCGGCTAGGCGAAAAGACACCAATGCGCGTCGTGTCGGTCGGTCCTCAATTGCAAGTCCTCTTCGACGCCGGGGATGGGTCAAGTCCTCCGTCGTTGAAATTCGACCGTCAGGTCAGGGCACTGGGCTCCGCTGGCCAAAAATATCTTGAATCACTCACCGTTGCCATAGTGGGTCTCGGCGGCACAGGCTCCATTGCCGCAGAACAGTTGGCCCATCTTGGGGTGCGCAAGTTCATCCTCATCGATCCCGATCGCATTGAAACAACCAACCTTAACCGCGTGGCTGGCGCTCGCCTAAGCGATGTGAGCCGTTTCAAGACGGACGTGGCTGCTGAGATGGTTGCGGGCATCACGCCGGGCGCCGTGTGTAAAAGCATTATCGGCGATGTGACACGAACGGCGATTGCTCGTGAGCTCCGGGCTGCAGATTTTATTTTCTCGTGTACGGATTCGCACGGGAGCCGCGCGGTAATTCAACAGATCGCGTATCAATACCTAATCCCCTGCGTTGATATGGGCTCTATCATTACCGCCAGAGCTGGTCAGATAGCGGGCATACATGGCCGCGTCCAAGCCCTCGCTCCGAGGCTGCCCTGCTTCACATGCTGCGGGCTTCTAGATTCAGAAGAAGTCCGACGAGACATGATGAACGCCGAGGAGCGAAGCCGGGACCAATACATTCAAGGAGCGCATGAGCCCGCGCCCGCTGTCATCTCGATCAACGGCACCGTGACCTCAATGGCGATTACGATGTTTTTGGCCGTGATGGTTGGGGTTCCAAGCGCGGCAAGACATCTTATCTATGACGCGCGCCCCCCCTCACTGCGCGCCGTCTCGTTCACCAGAAACCCGAATTGCTATATTTGCTCCTCGCGAGGCGTTCTCGCGCGCGGCGATTCGCAAGATTTGTTTACCCGAGACGACTGACATGGCGATAAGGGAATTCTCATTAGAAGGTACGCCACGCGCAAAAATCGCTTTCGTCGGAGAGGTGCCGTCTCAGGAGGACCTAAAGCGTTTTAGTGAGCACAAATTTACATGGGAGCCCTCCAATCCTGCCGATCCGGTGACGCTCAACAAGCTCAGCGACCCCGATTTCATCGCCAAGCTTGATGCGGTGATCTGGACACAGGATGCGACGAAGCTTAAGGCCTTGCCGCGAGAACTACGGGGGGTTGCACGCAAGCTGCTGGACCACGATGTCCGAATCTACGTTCGTCTCGCCAGCGACGAGAATAAAACTGCGATCCCGCGCAAGCACGTCGTGAATGCTATCATTGAAGATCTGCTGCCAGCCAATCTTCAGCGTGCAGAATGGCAAACCCTTCCGCAAGATCAGCGAGAGAGGGAAAACAGTCTGCTCTTTCCGTGCATCTACATCGTGGATACAGCGAATTCATGGGGTGACATCGCTGCTTTAGTCTGCAGTCGGCCTGCGAGTCCGATAAAGTTGAACCTGAACTTTGATGAAAAAATTCTTCTGGATCGATTTGGACGCGAGGGACACGAGGAGCGGGTTAATCTGCTCAAGCGCGCGTTCTGGAACTGCTCGGATTTGCGGCTCACATTGCTTGACGGCGGCATGTCCGGCGCGCCAGTTTTCAAGGCTTATGCCTCTTTAGAGGCGGGGCTCGTTCAACAGGGCTCAACCAGCCCTTACCCGCATCTATTCTTCGTGAAGATCGGACCACGCAAAAAGATAACTGACGAGTACGACAAATATTGCAGTCATATATCCGAATATGTCCCTTTTCATTTGGGACCTCGGCTCCGCTTGGAGCGGTGCAATCTGGGATCAAAGCAAGGAATCCTTGTCGGCGACTTTGTCGAGGGCGCGGAGACGCTGATTGCGTGCGCGCGAGGCGGGCGTTGCGGGCACGCAATTGCCAACCTGTTTGACAAGACCTTGGGCGGGTGGAGAAAACAAGAGCGAGCGAAGCCCGTACAGTCGCTTAGCTCGCAACTGGCCCAGAAATGGTACGTAGAGGGGCAAAAAGACAAGTTGATCGAAGTGCCCGCAGAGCGAATTCCGCTTCTTCACAAACTTCAGGCGGACACCCAGATTGGCCCGTTGAAGGAAATGTTCGAGCAGCTTGGGAAAGCTGCCGCTTTCGCCGGCCCCGCTCACGGGGACATGCACGCGACCAACGTCCTCGTCCGCCACGGCGACGCGATCATTATAGATTTTGAGAAATTGGAACAGCAGTACCCTTTGACTTACGACCCGGCGTCTCTTGAAGGCGGCCTGTTGGTCGAAGGCTTCATTGAAGACCTGAAGGCTGCAAAACTTTCACCCGAGAGCGTCGTAAGCATGATTGCGCCCCTCTATGAGGGCCGTGCTTTCAAGGTGGGCCAGACAACATATTGCCGTCCCGGCGATCCCACTGAATGGTACTACAACGCAGTCAACCAGATTCGCACATTGAGCTGGTCGGCTGAAAATGAACCGTGCCACTACGCACTGACGCTGGCGCTGTGCCTTATCCGCAAGGGTTGCAACCCACACCAAGAACTCAACGCGAAAGAACCGAACGCCCTTCGGGCGATCGCGTTCTTCTTCGGTCAAAAAATTCTGCGAGAAATGGCCTCGACTAAGCTCTGCGCTTCTCAGGACCTGAAGCCGGCGTCGGAGGTTGAAGGACAGTGATCATGAATTTCACCATAAAGGCCAGAGTGCCCTCCCGCGCCGAGGCCAGCGCACATCTCAAGCAATCCGGCGACGCGGTCATTGTGGAACGAAAGGGACCACGTTGGCTAATCATGCTGTGCCCGTGCGGGTGCGGTTCCGAGTTGCCGGTGAATCTCGACCGGCGGGCAGGTCCGGCTTGGCGTCTGTACGAATCTCCAAAGGGAGCCAGCGTTTATCCGTCCGTCTGGCGTGATACCGACTGCAAGAGCCACTTCATAATATTACGCAATAAAATCCTCTTGTTTGGACCGCGAGGAGACGACTGGTGGCTGGACGAGGAAGAAATCAGCGAGGCCGAACTGCTCGACCGGGTGCTCGAAACGCTCTCCGCTCGTGAACAATCAATCGAAGAGATATCCGATCAGATCGCTGGCAGCGTGCCTTGGGATGTTTTGCGCTGTTGCCGAAAGCTCTGCCGAAAGGGCAAAGCCATCGAAGGATTGGGGCAGTCTAAGGGACGCTTTCGGCGGCTCTAACCGACGAAACAGGAGCGCTGGACGCGAGTTTCAGCCCCGCCAGCGAACGCCTTCCACGGCTACCAAACCGCCATTATCCACCGCCACCTTGACCAGACGCGAGTACCAGCATCCGATTACCGGAAGCTTGGAGAACACGTCCCTGAAATCGGCGGCCATTCCATCCTGACCACGCAGTTGCCGTCTTGTTTGGCTGCCGGCTGCGCCAATGATGAAATCTGCAACCTCTAGGCCCGGCTCGTTCGAGCTTTTCGGCATCAGGCAATTCGTGATCGGGATTGAGGATGCTTCCCCAACCGGCGTGAGCTGGGATTAGCAGCTCTTCACTATCGGGTCTGCCCGCTGGGAGCTTTCCACTATGATCCAGATGCCCTTGCACGGGAGAAGGCTGGCTATCGCCTCGATGTATTCCTGAAGCTGACCCATGACGGGAACGCAGGGGTGCATGCCCTCTGGCAAAGCAACGTCCCTCGACGTGGTGACTGCGACGCGGACAAACAAAGGGTCCAGAAAGAAATCCGCGAGAGCCTGAAAGTTCTCCGGTTTGCGCTCCATTGTAGACCCGTGCAACGGCACATCCGGGTCTCCATTGATGACTCTGCGCACCTCTCGCCACTTCGCTTTGACGTGTTCGTACCCGCTGCCCAAAACAACACATCCGCCGAGGCCGTAAAAATCGTGGTCGCCTGCAAGAGCTTCATGCCCGGTATCGTCCACGAAAACCAACAGGTCATCGGCGGCGGGTTTCAATTCTTCAGCAATGGGCCGATCCATGTATTCGCAATGTCCTGTTTGTAATCGCTGAAGCCATCAGTTCATGAAGAAGCGCATGAATTCCTGATGCGCGAAGGCATCGCCGCCGAATATACGGCTCAGCGGCCGGGCTGATCCGCCGAGGCTGGGAACGTCTTCGAGATCGTTATGAACCGCGATGGGCAGCGCCCGTGTCGGGTTCAGCACCGCGCGCCCCGCCGGATCAACCAGAAACATTCCTTGCAGCGTTCCGTTGCGCCATGCTTCCACGATGACATCGTTGATGTGCTGGTCTGAAAAACTGTACCCGATCACCATGAGGCGGGTGTCGGGGCGGGCGAGGTAATTGCGGAACTGATCGTAGTACCAGGTCAGCACCGCATGCTCGCGGATCATGAAATCCTTGTTGCCGCCCATCACGAGCAGGTTGCGGCCGTCATCGGTGCGCCAATTGCTCGATCCGTGCAGTTTAAATAAAGGCTGTAGGCGCGGTTCCACCGTGAACGGCGTTGCTGCCGGCTTCCATTGACGACGATGCTTGTCGCCGATGCCGGTGATCGACGCGTCGTGGATCGGGACCATGCCCGGCATCTGGAGTCCGTTCCAGCGCGTGTTCGAACACAGCAGGACATGCTCCTGATACTGCAATTCAAGCAGGAGGTCCTGATTGAGACTGAAAAGGGCATCGAAGCGGGTCAGGAACCCGCGCACGGAATACTGCACCTCGTTCGAGAAATTCAGGTCTGTGTTGCGCTCGAACACCCGATTGAGCCGCGTGAACATCGTCCCGATCGCACCTTGCACCGTGTTAAGGCGCGCGCGTGCGTCTTCCGAGTTCGGGGCGGCGATGAATTCGCGCTGCACGTCGGAAAGCGCGTTCTCGAAATTCTTCCCATGCCTTCTGAGCAGCGGCTGCAAATAGGCGTCCCTGCCGACTTCTTGCAGCAGCGAATTTGCGACCTCGCTGGCGAGCGGCGCGTTCCAGTTATGGCTGAAGCCCGCGCCGATCAGAAGGACGTGATTTGCCATTTTACACCCCGATTCGGACGATTATACCGCACATGACCAGTCGTTCTGGAACTGGCAGCTAGGTCTTCGCTTTAGCCTTTCATGCGCGCAGAACCTGATCAGAGGGCAAAGCCTCGCCGCGCCCGTTCAAAGGGGCGTAAGGACTTGATGCCCGCTGGGTTCATCGAGCCGTGCGATCCCTCCTCGGCGGACAAGGCTCCGGAAGGCCCACAGTGGATTTACGAAATCAAGACCGACGGCTACCGGGCCCAGGTCCATATCCGCAACGGGAAAGTCACCGTCTATTCGCGCAACGGCTATGACTGGACGGAGCAGTTTTCGGTCATAGCGCGGGCGGCGTCAGCGCTCGATGTGCGCGAGGCCATCATAGACGGCGAGGCGACCGTCATCGGCACGAACGGCCTGCCGGATTTTCAGGCGCTGCGGCGCGAACTGGGCAAGCCGAATTCTTCCCGCCTCAAATACCACGCCTTCGATTTGCTGTGGCTGAACGGCAAGGACTTGCGCGGCCTGACGCTGATCGAGCGCAAAGATGCGCTCAAGGAGATGCTCGAAGACGCGCCGGACACGCTGTCCTATGTCGATTATCTGGACTCGGACGGGCAGCGCATCTTCGAGCATGCGTGCAAGATGGGTCTCGAAGGCATTGTCGCGAAGCGACGGGAATCAGTTTATCGCTCGGGACGGCAGGAGAGCTGGGTCAAGCTCAAATGCGTGCAGACCGACACGTTTCCGATTGTCGCCTTTGTCGAGAAGCTGGGCGCGCGTCCGCGCCGCGTGGCGTCGCTCTATGTCGGCCGGCGCGAGGGCGAGCGGTTGCTGTATGCGGGCAAGGCGCAAAGCGGCTACACGCTCGACGCGGCGCAGGAAGTGCGGGAACGGCTTGATCCGTTCATCACGAAGAAGTCGCCGCTGACCGTGCCGGTCAAAAAGCCAAAGGCGACATGGGTTGAGCCGGTCATCGCCGCTGAAATCGCCTATTCCGGCATCACCGACGACGGCTTGCTGCGCGCCGCCGTCTTCAAGGGGCTGCGCGACGATCTCGACAAGGCGGTGAAGAAGGCCCCGCCCAAAGTGCAGGGGAAATCCGTCGGCGTGCCGCGCGAGAACATCCTGCAACCGCTGCCGGACGCGGTTGCGCCGTCGAAGGAGGAACTGGAAGCCTATTGGCGCAAGGTTGCGCCGAAAGCACTGGAGCATCTGGGGCGGCGGCCCCTGAAGCTCGTGCGCAACGTCCATCACACGATCTTCTATCACAAGGGACCGCTGCCGCCGGTCCCGCGCAGCGTGCGTCAGCTCAAGGTCCATAAGCGCGAGGGCGGTGAAGGTGTGCGGCTTTGGGTTGATGACCTTGAGGGTCTGCTTGGCCTTGTCGAAATCGGCGCGGTCGAACTGCATCCGTGGAATGCGACCGTCGATGACATCGAACAGGCCGACCGGATCGTACTCGATATCGACCCGGGCGAAGGGGTCGAATGGGAATTTGTTACCGAGACGGCGCTGGCGCTGCGCGAGGTGTTGGCGGCGGAAGGGCTCGATAGCTGGCCGAAGCTGACGGGCAGCAAGGGTATTCATGTCATGGCGCCGCTCGCGAAGCGGATGACGCATGATTCGGCGCGCAGCTATGCGCGGCGGCTGGCGCAAAAACTCGCAGACTTGCAGCCCGACAAATATCTCCTGTCCTCCAGTCCGGCGGGACGGATGGGGCGGATATTTCTGGATTACTTAAGGAACGGCAGGGGTAATACGGCGGCGGGAGCTTATTCGCCGCGGGTGCGGGCGGGATTCCCGATTGCAGCCCCCGTGACATGGAAGCAGATCGAGCAGGGTATCCGCGCCGATGCGTTCACGATGAAGAGCCCGTTTCGGGCGACAAGGCGCGCGGCGTCAAGGTCAGCTAGCGCCTAGACCTGTGATTTTGCGCAGGACTCGATCAGATCGAAAGCACGGCCGATGGTGAGTTGCAAAAGCCGCTCCGGGTCCTGCTTTCCGAAGTCTTCCCTGACTGTCACCGGCTCGGCTCCGGACTTCAGGCAGCAAAAATAAACCAGTCCCACCGGATTGCCGTCTTCGTCTTTTTCAGGACCGAGCACGCCGCTGACGGCAAAACTCAGCGAGGCGGGGGAGCGGCGCAGAGCGCCCTGTGCCAGTTGCCTGACGACCTCTTCATTGACCGCGCCCTTGTCGCGCAGCAGGTCGGCGGAGACGCCGAGCGCCGCGCGCTTGTGATCCTTCGTGTAGGTTACGAAGCCGCCGTGAAGGACTTCGCCCGCGCCGTCGGCGCGCGAGAGTACGGCGGCGACCATGCCGGCAGTGCAGGATTCCGCGGTGATAATCGAATGGCCCGAATCCTTCACGGCTTTTATGACCTCTCCGGCCCGGTCGCATAGAGCTGGAGAGATCGTGAGGATGCTATCAGCGGGCAAGTTCGGCTCCCTTTGAGCGGATGCGCGGCTGAGATCGGCGCGAAGCTGGTTTCTTGCGCTTTGCTTTGCGCGCCTCCAGATGGGCTGTGAACTGCGCAAGGCCGAGCGCGTTTAGGACGCGCTCTTTAGGGACGCCGCCCTTGCGGGCCATCAGCACGCCCCACTGGATATTGTCGATTTCATCGGTGGAATGCGCGTCCGGATCGATGCTGAAGAGGCATCCCAGCTCCAGCCCGCGCTGGCACCAGCGCCAGTCCATATCCAGACGCCACGGGTGCGCGTTGATCTCGATGGCGACGCCGTGTTTGGCGCAGGCTTTGAGGATGCGTTCCATATCGACTTCGTAGCCGGGACGCCGCAGGAGCTGGCGGCCGGTGACGTGGCCGAGGATGGTCGTGTAGGGATTTTCGATCGCTTTGACGATGCGGTCGGTCTGTTCCTTCTTCGGCATTCTGAATTTGCTGTGCACGCTGGCGACGACCAGATCGAACGTCTCCAAGATGTCGTCGGGATAATCGAGCGAGCCGTCGCCGAGGATGTCGGACTCGATGCCTTTGAAGACGCGGAAATTGCGTCCGAGGCGCTTGTTGAGCTGGTCGATTTCCTTTTGCTGGACCGGCACTTCGTCGGGCTTGAGGCCGCCCGCGTAGTGTGCGGTCTGGGAATGGTCCGTCAGGCCGAGATAGGAATAGCCGCGCTCGCGCGTCGCTTCGGCCATGTCCTTCAGTGTATCCGAACCGTCCGATTCTGTTGTGTGCGCGTGGAGGACGCCATGAAGATCGTCTTGCGTGACGAGGTCGGGCAGCTTGCCGCTTTGTGCAAGCTTCGTTTCTTCGCCGGTCTCGCGCAGTTCGGGCGGGATAAGGGGCAGACCGAGGGCGCCGTAGATGCCGCCTTCGGTTTCCTGCGCGACGATACGCTTCTTTTTGTGCAAGCCGCTCTGGTCCAGCGTCATGCCTTTTAGTTTGGCGAGCTTTGAGAGGGCTTCGATATGCTGCGGAGAGCCGGTCGCCAGCAGCAGGGCGATGCCGTAGCGCTCCGGGCTGGCGACGTGGATCGTCAGTTCGCCGTGCTTGATCGTTTTCGTGTCACCGCGATGCTTGGGATCGACGGCGACGATCGCGAGATCGCCGATCAGCTCAAGCCCGCGGCGGAAGTCGCCGGCGGGCGTGACGTTGGTCCAGCCGGGATGGGAACGAGCGATTTCGTTGACGGTGTACTGGATAGCGGCTGCCGCTTTATGCAAGTGGCGGCCCTGCGGACGGCGGCTCATATCGATGCCCTGCAGCACCTTCGCCTGAAACGCGGGGCCATAGCCTTTCAGCGTTTTGAGCTTGTCGGTGCGGGCGGCTTCTTCGAGCGCCTTGAGGGACGTGATGCCGAGGTCGGTATAGAGCTTGCGGATGCGGTCGGCTTTCAGGCCGGGAATGCGGAGCATCTCCAACACGCCTTCGGGGGCTTTCTCGCGCATCGCTTCGAGCCCGGAATGCTGGCCGGTCTCGTAAATTTTCGTGATGACGGCTTCCAGCGCGTCGCCGATGCCGGGAATGTCCTTGAGCCGTCCTTCTTCGATGAGCTGGCCGAGCGGCAGCGGACTCAAGGTCAGGTTGTCGGCCGCTTTCGCATAGGCGCGCGCGCGGTATGGATTGCCGCCTTCCAGCTCCATACGCTGGGCCAGCTCACGCAGTATCTTGGCGACGGCGGCGGCATCGGGTCGGGTCATGGTCCTTTAACGGGCAATTCTCGCTAATAGCCCCAACTGCCGGGACAATTTCGGGTTCCCGAAGGCGTTGGCGCACCCGGCCCGCCGCGGGCGGTCCGGTCCGGCTCTCAGGCAAAGCCCCGAACCCCGGTGCGGGTTTCGGCCGTCCGGTTTCGATCCGTTGCGCAAGTCAGGAAAGTCTAGGGGCGCCGCCCCCCGCGCGCGCAAGGCATCCCAACGTCTCCCAAGGGGGACCCTCGTTCGGAGCCTCCTTGCGCTTGCTACCCCCGCTCTCGGCGAGGCCAACCGGGTGCATGCGCACCCGTCTTTCCAAAAAAGAAGGGAGGAAGGGCCGCGAGGTCGCGGCTCCGCGCTTCACTGAAGGAGAAGAACTATGAATATGCAATCCGTATCACTGTCCGCGTTAGAACCAGCCGCCGCGAACCCGCGCCGGAAGATCGACCGCAAGGCCATCGAGGGCCTTGCCGCCAGCATCAGGACGGACGGCGTTCTGCATAACCTTGTCGTCACACCCATCGGCGGGCGCGGCAAGAAGGAGAAGTTTCAGATCGTCTCGGGGTCGCGGCGCTTCGAAGCGCTGCGGCTCTTGGAAGAGCGCGGCGAACTGCCCGTGAATTTCACGGTCGCGGTCGAGGTCCGCAACGACCTGACCAAGGACGAGACGCTGCGAATCGCCACCGTTGAGAACTTGCAGCGCCAGAACATGACGCCGCTCGAAGAGGCGGCGGCGCTGTGCAAGCTGGTTCATAAAGGCGTCACGCTCGACGATGTCGTGGCGCAGACGGGATTGAGCGCTTCGACGATCAAGCGGCGGCTGGCGCTCAACGGTCTGTGCAAGGAAGCCAAGGCCGCGCTGTCGAAAGGCGAAATCAATCTCGCGCAGGCCGAGGCTTTGACATTGGGCAGCGATGAGGCGCAGCGCGATATTCTTGAGCGGATTCAGAACGGTTCAGAGTTCAGCGCGGGGGATATCAAGGACAGCTTGCTCGATGACCGCCCGACCGTGGCCCTCTCCATTTTCCCGGTCGAGCAATACACCGGCACCATCACGACCGACCTGTTCGCGGAGGACGAGACTTCGTATTTCGATGATGCGGAGCAGTTCTTCCGTTTGCAGAAGGACGCGGTGGCGCAGCTTGTGAAGCACCACGAAGAAACTGCGGCTTGGGTCGAAGTGACAGAGACGTACCAGATTCCCGAGTGGCAGTTCCGCAAGGCGCGGAAGAATCAGAAGTCGGGCGTCCTCATCAACCTCGCCCCTTCGGGAAGGGTTGAGGTGAGGGAAGGTCTGGTCCGTCCGAAGATCGAGAAGGAAACCGCGAAGGCGCTGGCGGAGAACCCGGTCGCGTCGGTCAAGGTCAAGGCGGCTCATTCCAAGTCGCTCTGTGCCTATATCGCGCACCACAAGACGGCAGCCGTTGCCGAAACCCTTCTCGCCAGCCCGCGCGCGGCGCAGGAGGTGATGACGGTGCGGATGGTGAAAGAGTTTCAGCCGCACGAGGCGTTCACTTCGCTGGCGAAAGAAGCGGAGCATCAGAGCACCTACGGCGTTCTCGAAGCCGAAGCCCGCATCTTCGCTGGCAAACTGGGCTTCGAGATCGAGGACGGAGAGTCGGTGTGGAATTGCTTCCCGCCTTACGGCGTCAGCGAACTCACTCTGTACGAAGCGGTGAGGGGCCTGTCCGATCACGACCTGACCCGCTTGCAAATCCTGATAACGGCTCTGTCCTTCGGTCAGGAAGGTTGCGAGCGTCTGGACACGCGCGACAGTTTCTTCAACCGTGTCGCGCGGGATTTGAAGGTTGATATGAAGAACCACTGGCGCCCCGATGCCGCGTTCCTGTCCAAGCGCAATCGTGAGCAGCTTTTGGCTGTCGCGGTTGAGTGCGGTTTCGCGGAAGGTGCCAGCCAGTTGTCCACCTACAAGAAAGCCGATCTGGTCAACGGACTGACGCGCTACTTCCACAGCAGCAAAGCCGACGGTGGTGCAGTCGATCCAAAGGCCCGCGACTGGCTCCCCGAGGCGATGCTGTTTCCCGCCGTGGACCGGGACGCGCCCGCCGATACGGAAGTTGACGAAGAAGCCGAAGATGTTGAATAGTCGGTGACAGACACGGCCCGTTTCCCCGCGGAATTACGGGCCGTGTCATTTTTCGGGAAGCGATATGAACGGGCCATCCTTACGATGGCCCGTTCCCGTTAAAAGCTTCGAGGCCGTGCCGCCGGGCGGGAGTTCGGCGAGGACGGCGACAAGCTGGCCGATTGTGAATTCTTCCTCGGGCCTCCAGAGCGCGAGAAATGACGGCAGGTCGTCTTTCAGGCCGACGCGGTAGCTGCGGACATGCCACTTCACGTTTTCTGAATTCCCGGCCAGATCGGCGAGGCGCTGTGCGTCCGCGCCGTTCAGCGCGACACCGTGCAGATGCAGATAGAACCCGTCCCCGAATTTTGACTCGTAGACATCTTCATGCAGCACCGCCCAGACGGTGAGCGTCGCGCCCGCATCCTTGATGCGCTGGCGCACGGCATCAAGCATCGCGGGTGTGATCTCGGCATCGCCGGGACGCTGCGGCGGGCCGACATGCAGGATGTTGCGCTTGTCGATCTCCGGCACGGTCGCGCTTTCGATAATCGTTGGCGCGCAGCATAGCAGAGACATAAGCGGGACGGAGGTTTCGATAACGCCCCCTACCATTTCCGGTAGTCGCCGATCCCCCAAAAAAAATGTGAATAAGAATAGCCGGAGGACTCATTTCGACTCCCGCGCAGGTTGTAAAGCCTGCCTAATGGCAGACATTCAGTACACGGAATGACGGGGGGTTTTCATGTTGATGTTTGCTGTTCTGGCGCGTGAACGCGGGCGTCAGTTCAGGCTTTTGCTTTTGCCTTTCCTTTTTTGCTTTGCGACAGCTCACAGCAGCGCGGCGTCCGCCGCTTCTCTCAACGTGAAAATCAGGCAGGTCAATCCAGACAGCGCGGTTCAGCAAGCCACCTGCGCCGAAAAACAGAAATGCCTTCTGCCTATTGATATCCAGAGCGGCGCAACAAAAGAGACCCTGACAGTGAACCTGAACCTCATTCGAGGAACGGTTCTCGCCAAATTCAAGACGCCGAAGGGCTATCTCTACGCAGGCGACAAGTTCTCTGGAGACAGAGTTTACAAGACGATCTGGCAGCGGGTTTTAGCTCCGGGAAAAGCATCGACGGAAGTCGTGACTTTGTATTTGCCGGCAATGCCCCGTCCATTTGAAGCGCCAATGTTAGACGCCGCGCACGAAACGGCACTCAAGATTGCACATCAGGTCGTTGCCACGCTGGAAATTACGACGCAGCCGGCGCCGTGATGAATCGCTCCTCATTGATCGGCGGTTCAGGCTCCGGGCGCGCAAGAAATATTGAAAAGTGATTTGGGGGAAGAATTTTATGAGGACATCGATACTCGCTACTTGCCCGCACATACGCGTCGCCAGCATTCTGCTTTCGTTCGTCATCCTGATCCTTGCTGGTGTATCACCGCCAGCGCAGGCTTTGAGCCTTGTCTATATTGGACCGGCTTGGGACACCGCGGAGTGCGTGCTCCAATATTATCCCAGCGGTGCCTGTATAGATGGCTATCACTCAGGCAGCGTGGGTTTCGCCGGGGTGTCTGACACATATTCGGGCAATCTAAGTTCAGCCGATCTAACATCGTATGAGTTGACTGGAAATGGTGTAACAAGCTTCGGTACCGGCCATGCCATAACAGCTCGGTTTAATTTGTCTTCAGGCCAGATGCAGACCTGGTCGATGCAAGCTTCGGATTACTCCACAAGCACCTATCGTTCGATTACTACCGTCTACAACGGCAGCACTGGTTATGACACCGCTTCCACCTACGACAGCGTTTCAGGCAACTACATTAAGGCAGGCTACATAACGACGAGTACGCCGCCCGGAATTTGGATCAATCCGAAGGCCAATGGCCTGCCCGCAAGTTATCCAACAGTGCTCAGGGATAACCCAAGCGTAAATCCCCCGAAAAAGCCGGACTGCCCACCCAACGGCTGCTTACGGGAAGCGGCGGGCGATCCGATCAATCTTGGCACCGGCAATATGTACCAGCAGGTCACCGACTACGCGACTGTTGGCCAAAACCCGCTCGCTTTCATTCGCTACTACAACAGCATGGCCACGCCGGATACGCTGGCAACGTCCTTGGGGCCGAACTGGCGCTCCAATTACGACCGGTACCTGCGAGTTGTTTCTGGTTCGGAAGTCGATGCTGAACGCCCGGATGGCCGGATTGTCGCCTTCATACTTGTCAGCAGCGTCTGGACACCGGACACCGATGTCGACATGACGTTGACCAATTCCGGCAGCACCTACACGCTGACGGATCATGACGACACAGTTGAGACCTACACGGTAGCAAGCGGGACGGGGACCTTAAATTCTATCGCGCTGCCCAACGGCTATACGCAGACCATGACCTATTCGAGCGGAAAGCTTTCGTCCGTCTCGGATTCCTACAGCCGGTCGCTGTCCTTCACCTATACCAGCGGGATGCTGACCGGCGTTAGCACGCCCGACAGCGCTACGCTTACGTATGGGTACACGACGACGGCGGGACAAAGTCTGCTGACTTCTGTCACCTATAACACCAGCCCTTCGACCAACCAGACATACGCTTACACCGACACGAGCTATCCCTTCGCGCTGACCGGCATCACCGATGAAAACAGCAACAGCTACGCAAGCTGGACGTATGACGGTTCGGGTCGTTGCACGATGTCCGAGCATGCCGGTGGGGCGGACGAGGTCCAGATTGCTTACAATTATGCCGGTAATGTCACGGTCACGAACCCGCTGGGCGAGGCAGAAACTTATCACCTCTCCTTGAATCAAGGAGTCTACAAAGTCACGCAGATCGACCGCGCCGCCAGCAGCCCTGTAGCGGCAGCCAGTCGGTATTTCACATACGATGGGAATGGTTTTCTTGCCACCGCGACCGACTGGAACGGCAACTCCACCCACTACACAAATAACAGCCACGGCGATCCCACATCGATCACCGAAGCCTATGCCACGGGGCGCGCGCGGACCACATCGATCACCTATGACTCGACCTGGGTTCACAAGCCCTACACGATCACCAAGACCAACGTCACAGAAGACGATCGGTATGACGCCACCTACGGCACGCTTACCAGTCGCACACTGACCGACACGACGGGCGGATCGACCAACGGCGACACGGAAGTTTGGGCGTATACCTATTACACTTACGGCGATCTGCACACGGAGACTTTCCCGCGCACGGGCACGACGGTCAAAAATACCTACACTTATTCGTCGGGCGCGCTCGCCAGCATTGCAGATCAACTCTCGCACACAACCACGATCAACACCGCCAACGGCACCGGCCAGCCGACGGAAATCACTGACCCCAACAGCGTCGTCACCGATTTTGTGTATGACAACCGCAATCGCCTGACCAGCAAGACTGTCCATGCGTCCCCGAGCAACGAAGTGACGACGACCACTTATATTGGCTCGGGCCAGCCATATGTAATAACGCTGCCGGATTCGAGCACGATTACCTACAGTTACGATAACGCTCAGCGTCTCACGAAGATTACCAACACCGCGGGCGAGACGACCAATTACACGCTCGACGCGATGGGCGACGTGACCGCCTTGACGATCAAGGATTCCGGCGGCACCACCAGAAAATCATGGACCGCGACCTATGATGTCCTCGGCGACCGGCTGACGCTGGTTGGCGCAGGGGGCGGCAGCCAGACCACCAGCTATGCCTATGATGGCATGAAGAACCGGACCTCGGCGACCGACGCGAACTCGAATGTCTGGTCGCAGGCTTGGGACGAGCTGCTGCGTCCGACCACTGTCACCGACCCGAATTCTCACACGGCGGCGCCGACGTACAATAATTTGGACTTCGTGACGGCGCAGACGGACTTCAACAGTTATTCGACGAGCTTCACGCGTGACGCCTTCGGAAACGCTATTGCGAGGAGCAGTCCCGATACCGGCTCGTGGTCCTTCACATTCAACGAGGACAACAAGCTTACCGGCGTCACCGATGCGCGCAGCGTCGCCAGCACGCTTTCCTACGATGCCGGCGACCGTCTGACGGGCGTCAGCATCACCGGCTATTCCGGCGAGGCCGAGACGTTCAGCTATGACGACACGACCTCCGGCAACAAGGGCGTCGGGCGCCTGACTTCTGTCTCGGACGAATCCGGTTCGACTTCCCGCGTCTACGATTCGTTTGGAAACGTCGCCTCGGAAACCCGCGTCATCGGCGGCAAGACCTACGCGATCAGCTACTCCCATGATCTTGCGAACCGAATCACCGAGATCATCTATCCCTCGGGCCGCTATGTCGATTACACCTTCGACAGCTCAGGCTATCTGACGACGGTGACGACGAAGCCCAGCTCGGGTGGGTCCGTCACCACGCTTGCGTCCTCGATCACGCACAAGCCATTCGGGCCGATCACCGGCCTGACCTACGGGAATAGCGAGGCGCTGACGCGGAGCTTCGATAACAATTATTGGCCGACCGCCATCAACACGTTCTACAGCGGCACCTATGTTCAGGAATTGTCGCTTGGGGAGGACTACGCCGGCAACATCACCAGCATCACGGACAGTCTCGACTCAACCCGGAACGAAAGCTTCGGCGTTGACGCCCTGAACCGGCTGCATACCGCCTCCGGCAAATACGGCAGCCGCACTTACACTTATGACAATAATTCCAACCGCGCCACGAAATACGATGGCACGACGACGTGGACGACCACCAACGTTTCGAGCAGCAACCTGCCGGATCACATCACCGACGGGACCAACACACGACACTTCACATGGACCGCGAACGGCAACGTGGCGAGCGACGACCGCACCTTTGTCGGCGGGGGAGCAGCAGCCTTCACCTACGGGGGCCGCAATCTTCTCGAATCGATGACCGTCAACAGTCAGGGCATCACTTACAAGCTCAACGGCCTTGGTCAGCGCGTGTCGGAAGCGTTCTCAGGCAATACGACGCACTACATTCACGACACCAGCGGCAATGTCATCGCGGAAGCGGACGGCAGCTCCGGCACCACGACGGTGGAATATGTGTGGATGGAAGGCGAGCTGCTAGCGCAGATCGACGGCTCCGGCAACATCGTCTACGTGCATAATTCGCAGGTCGGGGCGCCGCAGAAGATCACCAATCCGTCGCGGACGCTTGTTTTCGATCAGGTTCGCGAACCGTTCGGCGAGGTGTTCAGCACGCCGACCAGCACGACGCCGACAAATTGGCGCTTCCCCGGCCAGTATGCCAACGCGAACAACTCGCTCTCGCATAATGGCGCGAGGGATTACGATCCGACAATTCCCGGCTACGTCGAGGCTGACCCATCTGGGTTGGCAGGCGGCCTCAATCCTACGGAGTATGCCGCAGGAAACCCGACGCAATTAATTGATCCGTCCGGATTGTGTCCTGACGATCAGCAAAATTGCATGCGGCGTTTCATCTTGGATAATTTCGGACCTACTGGATTGAATCTCGTCTCCAGTTTCAGTCTTGGCAATCTGTTGGGACCCGATCGAGCAAGTTTTGCTTATGAGTCTGGAGAGCTCTTCGTAACAAAAACAGCCGTCGTTTCTGGCAGCCATTATGTAGGCCAGTTGATTGAGGGATACGGTGCATCATTAGGCATCAGTAGCATAACTGGAACTGGACGATTCTTAGGTTTGGTTTCTAGAACAGGATTAGCTGTGTTTACTGCCGTTGGAGGCTCAACAGTGTTTGCGACAGGAGTTGATTTGGCTTCGTTGATTGCATGTACGAAGACTCCTGCCGCGCAGGAGGGGTCATTTGCTCCCGGAGGCTGGGAAGCAATCCCTTAGTGGATTTTAAGGACAAGTGTAATGGGTACGGATGTGAGGAATTTGAGTTAATGATGGAAACGATTTTTGCAAATCATCAGTCGATTGAAATGTGGTTTATCGCATTTGGAATTTTCATTCTTGGATACATTGAGTGTTTCATTTTTAAGTATCCCAAGTCGGCCTACGTCACTTGGTTTTTTTCTCTTCTTTGCGTCTCTGCATTGATTGTCAATCCGCCAACGATATTTCGCATATGTATCGGGGCTGGTGTGTTTATATGTGGGCTTACCCTTATGTACCGATTCGACAAGAAAAGGCTCAAAAAGGGTAAAAAAGACACGTTATAGGGATCGTGTTCGCAGCTACATCTTTTGATTTACGTGTAGTCACTACGACTGGGTTAATTCGCGATCCGATGCCGGACCCGACAAACAAGCGCAAGAAGATAGGAGGTCACGAGCCCATAATCTGGGGGAACCGTCGCCTTGGGCCAGCCAGTGAATTGGAAAGCCAAAAAGCTATTGTCCCGACTTAATCACCCCGGCGCCGAGGCAAAATTACCTTTAGAATCCAGTGCCCAGTTTGGCTCTGGTTGGTCCACCAGTGCTTTCAAGGACTTGGCCGCGTGCCGTCGGCGCACTTTCCGTTCCGCGGCGCGCAAACGGGGCACGCTTGACCACTTCCTTGTGTGGCAGCCCGGAGAGGATCAGGAATCCGACTTCCTCACGCTTGGTGTCACCGACGTCGCTTTTGGCTTTACTGGGGATGGACCTCGCCAGTGCGGCCGCATCCACGACCGGCTGATTGATGTTGGCGCGTTTGAGGTGCCTGCGAACCTCCGACATGACATCTTCGATAGCGGCGACGGCCTCGCAGCAATAGTCGGGCGCATACGGTACTGGCGAGGAGTGTCTGCCACTCCGGCGTGACAATAGGCTGGTAGCGGCCCGGACCACGACCTCCCGAGTTCTGTGCCTGTTCCCTCTATGTTTCATCCTCCGAGGAGTATTCACAGGCAGCCCGCTTCGAGGCGGCGTCGGGAGCAGCCGCTTGGCGGCAACAGCCAGGGTTTGGGCAGGGGGACAGCGGGTTAAATGTGGCCAGGAATTGAGTACGATCTGCAAGCGGTCGAAGTCGGCGCTTCTTCCGCCTGTAACCGCTTGCATCGTCAACGCATGGGCGCCGGCGGAATAAACGCGAACTGAACGGCGAGGGCATATTTATTCATGCGCATCCTGATCACAGGTGGAGCAGGATTCATCGGCTCGGCTGTCGTGCGTCATTGTTTGCGCCACACCGAGCACGAGGTCGTGAATCTCGACAAGCTGACATATGCGGCCAATCTTGACAGCCTCAAAGAGGTGCTGCCGAGCGCACGCTATTGCTTCGAACACGCCGATATCTGCGACGGCCAAGCGCTTGCGCGCATATTCAAGCGGCACGAGCCCGATGCGATCATGCATCTGGCGGCGGAATCGCATGTCGACCGTTCAATCGACGGACCCTTTGCTTTCATCCAGACCAACGTGATGGGCACCTACACGCTTTTGGAAGGCGCACTGGCGTATTTCGAAAGCCTTTCCGACGAACGGCGCAAGCGCTTCCGCTTTCATCACGTGTCGACCGACGAAGTGTTTGGCGCGCTGGATGACGAGGGTGCATTTGCCGAGACCGCACCCTATGCGCCGAACTCTCCCTATTCCGCCAGCAAAGCATCCTCCGACATGCTGGTGCGCGCCTGGCATCGCACCTATGGACTGCCGATCGTGACCAGCAACTGCTCGAACAATTACGGGCCTTATCAATTCCCGGAGAAACTGATTCCCGTCGCGATCCTGGCGGCGATGGAAGGCCAGCCCATTCCGATCTATGGCGCGGGCACACATGTGCGCGACTGGCTATACGTTGACGACCACGCCAAAGCGCTCCTGGCGATTTTGGCGCGCGGCAGGATCGGAGAAAGCTACAACGTCGGCAGCAGGAACGAGCGTCGCAACATTGATCTGGCGAAGATGATCTGCGCCACGTTGGACAAGCTCCTGCCCGCAAGCGTACATCGTCCGCATGAGGGACTCATCGCCCATGTGAAGGACCGGCCCGGACACGACCACCGGTACGCGATCGACCCCGCCAAGATCGAACGTGAGATCGGCTGGCGACCCCAAGTCGCGTTGGAAGAAGGCATCGCCCGGACGGTCGCATGGTACATCGAGAACCGCTGGTGGTGGGAGGCCGTGCGCCAACGCAACAGAGACGGCACGTACGCCGGTGGCAAGCAGGTCGCATGAGCGCGCCCGCCGTCCAGCGCTTTTCCGTTGTCGGGCCGGTTCTGATCACGCCGAAGCGGTTGAGCGATGCCCGTGGCTTCTTCTCTGAGACTTATTCGAAGCGCAGCTTCGCCGAGGCCGGCATCGACCTTGATTTCGTGCAGGACAACCACTCCCTCTCGGCCGATGCCGGCACGGTTCGCGGCCTGCATTTCCAGGAGCCCCCCTTCGCGCAGGACAAACTTGTCCGCGTGACCCGGGGGCGCGTGCTCGATGTCGCGGTCGACATCCGCCGCAGCTCGCCAACCTATGGCCGCCACGTGGCGGTCGAACTCAGCGCAGAGAACTGGCATCAGTTCTTGATACCCAAAGGCTTCGCACATGGCTTCTGCACGCTCGAGCCCGATACGGAAGTCCTCTACAAAGTGAGCGCGTTCTATTCGGCCGAACACGAGCGCGGGATCCGCTGGCACGATCCGGCCATCGGCATCGCCTGGCCCAGCGGTGCGGGCGCGGTGCTGTCGGCCAGGGACGCGTCGTTGCCGGTCTTCGCCGATCTCGTGAGCCCGTTCGAATGATCCGCGTGCTGCAATTCGGCGCGAACGGCCAACTCGCGCGCGAAGCCATTCGCCGCGCACCGGCGCACGGTGTCGAGCTCATGCCTGTGGACCGCGCGCGTGCCGATTTCCTTTATCCTGAGCAGGTTGTGGGTGCCATCAAGGATGCAAAGGGTGTCGATCTCGTGTTGAATGCCGTCGCCTACACCGCCGTCGACAAGGCAGAAACCGATCGGCACGCCGCGCAGATGATCAATGCGGAAACGGTCGCCGCACTGGCCCGCGCTTGCGCCGCGCGCGGCGTGCCGCTGCTTCACATCTCCACCGACTATATCTATGACGGCAGAAAGCGGGCGCCTTATGTCGAGACCGACGCCGCCAATCCGCTCAGTGTCTATGGCCGTACCAAACTAGGCGGCGAAAATGCCATCCGCGACAGCGGCGCATGCCATGCGATCCTGCGTACCTCATGGCTTTACAGCAGGTGGGGCGACAATTTCCTCAAGACGATGCTGCGTCTCGGCGCGGATACCGACGCGCTTGAGGTTGTCGACGATCAACACGGCGCCCCGACTGCCGCCGGCGATCTCGCCGATGCAACGTTCACCGTCGCACAGGCTTTGGTGCGCGACCCCGCCAAGAGCGGCACCTATCATTGCACCGCTTCCGGCGAGACCACCTGGCGCGGTTTCGCCGAAGCCATGTTCGAGCGGACTGCCATGAACACCCATCCGCGCGTCATCCCGATTTCCGCGAAGGACTATTCCTCTGCTGCTCTGCGCCCGCGCAATTCGCGGCTTGACTGCACCAAGCTGCACGACACGTTTGGCATCCGGATGCGCCCGTGGCGCACGGCGATGACCGACGTCCTCGCCGAACTCCATTCACAGGCAGTCATCGACCCATGAAAGGCATCATCCTCGCCGGCGGTTCGGGCACGCGGCTGCATCCGCTGACCCTGGCGGCGTGCAAGCAACTCCTGCCGGTCTACGACAAGCCGATGATCTACTACCCGCTGTCGACACTCATGCTGGCCGGCATCCGCGACATCTTGATCATCACGACCCCGCAGGATCGCGCGAGTTTCGAACGCCTGCTCGGCACGGGCGAGGAATGGGGTATCCGCCTGTCTTATGTCGTGCAGCCGAGCCCCGACGGCCTGGCCCAAGCCTATGTTCTCGGCGCGGATTTTGTGAACGGCGAACCCAGCGCGCTGATCCTCGGCGACAACATCTTTTTCGGCCAGGGCTTCTCAGGTTTGCTCGCGAAGGCCGCGACACGGCCATCGGGCGCGACAGTGTTTGGCTACTGGGTGAGCAATCCCGAACGCTATGGCGTTGTGAGCTTCGATGGCGCCGGGCGGGTGCAAACAATCGAGGAGAAGCCGGCCTCGCCAAAGTCGAACTATGTCGTGACCGGCCTCTATTTCTTCGACGGACGCGCGCCGGCCTTTGCGAGCGCGCTCAAGCCTTCGGCACGCGGCGAGCTGGAGATCACGGACCTCAACAAGATGTACCTGGAACGCGGCGAGTTGACGGTCGAGATGCTCGGCCGCGGTTTCGCATGGCTCGATACCGGCACCCACGATTCGCTGATCGAGGCTGCTCTCTTCGTCCATACCATCGAGCGGCGGCAGGGCCTGAAGATCGGGTGCCCCGAAGAAGTCGCCTATCGCATGGGCTATATCGATTCCCAACAACTCGGCAAACTCGCGCGTGGCTTGGCGAAGAGCGGCTATGGCGCCTATCTCGAGCGCATCCTGCAACTTACCAGTGGATAGGCTGGATAAGTCCGAGCGAGCTTATGGATTTTGAGTCCTCATATTCCGCGGATTCGGCGGATTTCAAGACAAGCTCCGGGGTTCGGGCAAAGGCGGCTTCATAGACCGAATATTCCGCGCTTTGATTCCAATATTGCTTGCGCGCCACCGCGTCCGCCGCCTTCTGCGAAAGATTTTCCGTGAACTTGTAGTGAAGTATTCCCAGCAGGCACGGATCGGCCAGATGCGGACTGGGCGGCCAGACATAGTGCGGACTGGCAAAATACTCTTCCCGGTCGAGTTTCAGCAACGGATACTTCGTGAGCTCAGGATCGAATTCAGCGTCCAAACGCGAAAACACGCGACGCCGTACGCCGCCGCGACACGACATCATTTCGGTCCGCCGCACTTCGGCATAAGGCCCTTTGTCGAAGAAACGATGTTGCAGACGCAGGTTGTCGCACGCTCCCGGCAATTGGCTGAGAGGCCGGTCGCCATACATGTCGATCAGCATGCCCCGGGCAAGCCGGCGACCTTGCGATTCCAGGCGCTGGACCAGGTCGCCGAACCCGTGGCTCTCAATGCCATCGAAAACGATGTGCTCATCCGCATCCGCGATCAGATACCAGCGAGCATGTCCGTAGCGCAGAATGATCCGATTTATCCATCCCTGCTTGCCGGCAGTGCTGAACTGATCTGCGTGCGAATAAACATCCGTATCCGGCTGCGAGGAGACGTACTCAAGCGTACCGTCGGTCGAGTCATTGTCGATAATCACGAACCTTCGAATGCCGGCCCTGCGATAGTGTTCGAAATACTCTCCAATGAGAGCCATCTCGTTGCGGACGACGGAAATCAAGATCGGATCGGTGTTCCCGGGAATTGGGTCGCGCGCGGAAGATACGAAGCGCAACCGTTCCGAATGCAGCGCCTTGAAAAATTCGGGCAGATTCGGTGGCAGGAAATTGCGTCCTTCACGCACATCATTCTGTGGCGCCCTGCTCAAAGTCTTGGCGCCCAAAACGATATTCGTAAGCCCAGCGATGTCGTTGCGTTGGCCGACGACATCCGGGTCGGAATATGTCGATGCAAGATCCCGCAACTTGTCTAACGCGAGAAATTGGTGCACGCCTCGAAGAAGTTGTTGTCGCGCGGCATCGCTTATTTGAACCGCTTTGAGTCCGTCCTCCAGAATTTGCGGAAGCGCGCGAATTAAGCAGGCGAGGAATTGAAGATCCTCGGCGCGGACATTCGCCAAGGCTTTTTCCAGGCCGGCACCCACTCCCAGTATGAATTTCGCGCCGAATTTATCAGATTCGGTGCCCGGCCAGGCCGAGAAGGGCTGCTGGGCCTCTTCAAACTTGCGAAATTCAAGACCAAACCATTTGGGAGACGACATGACTTTGAACCGGACCCGGCGAATATCGGGGCCCACCCGCAGAAAAGGGACGAGCAAGTCCAGGAGGACATGCTGATCATCCTCCCTCACATAGTTGACCTGTGCGTACATGCCTCAATGAACAGTATTTGCGTTCCGCCCTGCCCGAGAATAGGACATTGCCATCTTCTCATCTAGATGTCGCAGCGCGCGGCTCCCGGGAGTGGTGGCGACAACCGCAATATGCACATATGGCAGGCCACGCATTTCTAGCGCATCCTGAGGGCGAAGACATGAACGCCATCGATCTGGAGCACGTGCAGATGTCCGCTGCCGAGCGCGACAGGTTTGCCCTCGAGCTGGCGAAAACGCGCGCCTATTTCGAATTGGGGATGGGCGGTTCAACACTGATGGCGGCCCGCTCCGGCGTAGGTCAAATCGTGTCGGTGGACTCCGACAACACCTGGATCGAAGCGGTGCGCGCCCACAAGGAGATCGCCCCTCGCTGCGCCGACGGCAGCATGAGCCTTCTATATGCCGATATCGGTCCTGTGGCGGACTGGGGCCGCCCGGCGGACCGCAGCGCCATTCGTCAGTGGAGCAGATACATTTCGGCAGGATGGGCCGAGTGGGCGCGGCGCGAATGCCTACCGGACCTGGTTCTTGTCGATGGCCGGTTCAGGATCGCATGTTGCCTGTCGGTCGCGTTGGCGACCGCGCATCTGCCTTCAGCCGCGTTGCCGCGCATCCTGTTGCACGATGTGGACGAAAAGCGCGCCCATTACCGCGAAGCACTCGAATGCCTCGAACAAATCGATCAGGTGGAGACCATGCTGATCATGAAGCCGAACAGGAATACCTCGCCCGCCCTTGTGCTCGCGCGCGTCCTTGAAAAGCAATTCGATTTTACCTGAGGGCACCCAGTTTCAAGGGCAATGATTTGTATTCATTCCAGTCCGGATCGGCCGCGGGCTGCGCATCTCCTGCGCAATGGATAATGGCATTTCCAAGGATCCGCTCGATTGCGACCCGTGCCGTCACCCGCGCCAAAGCAGCGCCAAGGCACGCATGCGCACCGACACCGAAGGCGAGAGTTGGCGGACCCGTCCGGCGAATATCGAATCGGTCGGGATCGGGGAACGCATCGGTATCGCGCTGCGCGCGTTCCAGATCGATCGTCAGAAGCGCGGACTTCGAAAGAACGATACCTCCCAACTCGACCTCACGCGTGGTTTTTCTGCCGATTATCCGGCGCAGGGGCGGCCGGGTCCTCAATACCTCATTGAGGAAGGCAGGTATCATCGACGGCGCTCGTTGCAGGGTTTGCTGCAGTGCAAGGTCATTCGCGAGTATGAATAATGCGCTCTCGAGTAGCCCTTTCGTCGTGCTTACACCAGCGAGAGAGAGAAACGCGATCTGTGCATATTCGGCCTTGCGATCCCCGCTGAAGGCGGTGTCGAAGAGAGCAACCAGATCGGCAGCTACGGATTCCAAGGCGTACAGATCGCGCAGCGCCACACCTTCGCGATGCCAGATCGAAGAAATACGTCGCGATGCAGCGGTTGAACGCTGAAGCGTCTCCACGTCCGTTTCAAGCATGTCGGCCATTATCGTGGCAGGCAGCGGGCCCGAAAGCAGCGTCACGGCGTCGAAGCACTCGCCTGCGATGGCCGGTGCAAGAAAATCGTCCACCAGCGCGCCGATCCGCTCCGCAGGCCAACGGCGCTGCACCGATCCGATCACGCTCCGGATCGAGGAATGCGCGTCGCGGTGGGCGGCACCATTTTGAAACGGGTGTGAGGTACCGAGCAATACGATCAGATTGGGAAAAGCATTCCGGCCCAGGCGATCGGAAATCTTTTGAAGGTTGTCCGCCACTTCGACGATGGCCACATCGTCGCTCTTGAGCAGGGCCACGGCGTCGCGGTAACGCGTGATAGCCCAGACGCGATCGCCTTCGATCCAGCGCGGCGGCGCGCTCAAGGGAATCTCACCATCTCTTGCATCGTGTCGCGCAATGTATACAGCATGGCCCGAGGGAGGCAAAGTTGAACGAACCGGCCGAGAACATCGCGGCATGGATCTCGCGCAATGCTCGCGTTCAGCCCACGCGTGACGCCATCATCTTCTTGGAGCGCGGCGAAACCGAAACGGAGCGGCTGACCTACGAGGAGCTCGAGGCACGCGCTGCTTCTTATGCCGCCGGCCTTGAGCGCGAAGGTCTGAGGGGCCGGGCGGTCGTGATCGCCATGCCTCCGGGTGGCGCCTTTGTTTCGCTATTTCTTGGGTGCCTGCGCGCAGGTGTGGTTGCGGTGCCGGTCCCGTTTCCAGATTCCGCCAGGAACCTGCAAAGAATAGAGTCCATCGTCGCGGATGCGCTCCCGGCAGCTACCGTCAGCGTCAGAAACGAGATACCCAAGCTTCGGGCAATCGCTACCGCACACCCGGTCATTGATCATGAGGAACTGTTGGGCGTCGGCGGTTCGACGCCTGACATCGCCGCCCAGCAGCCCGCTCTGATCCAGTATACGTCAGGGTCGACCCAGGCGCCCAAGGGCATCGTGATCACCCACGCCAATCTGATGGCAAACCAGCGCATGATCCATCGCGGCTTTGATTTGCCCGCGGACGTGATTGGGGCAACCTGGCTTCCGCACTTTCATGACATGGGCCTGATCGGCACGATCCTGCAACCGCTCTTCCTCGGCGGCACGGCGGTCCTCATGCCCCCGCGCGCCTTCGTTCAAAAACCCATCCGTTGGCTGCGCGCGATCGAGCGTTACAGAGCGCACACCGCCGGCGCACCGTCCTTCGGATATGAACTGTGCACACGCATGATTGCCGCCGACGATGCGGCGAAACTCGATCTTTCCCATTGGCGAAGGGCATTTTGCGGCGCCGAGCCTGTGCGTGCCAATGTCCTGGCGCTTTTCGCGCAACGCTTCGTGCCAGCGGGATTCAGCGAGAAGGCTTTTCTGCCCTGTTACGGCCTTGCGGAAACAACTTTGATCACCGCCGCCTCGCATCCTGGAAGCGGATTGAAGCTCCGCGACATTGCGCTTAACGGCAAGGGATCGCGCCAATTCGTATCCTGTGGGAGGCCGGTCGAGGGAAGCACGCTTCGGCTGCGTGATGAGGACGGACGAGAGACAAATTTCGGCGAGATATGTGTGGGCGGGCCGCATGTTTCGCCCGGGCTGTGGCTCGGAAAGGAAGGCGGCGTCACGCCCTTCGCCAACGCCTTCATCGAAAACGGCGAAAGCTTTCTGCGTACCGGCGACGTCGGAACCTGTGTCGATGGCGAATTGTTCGTCGTCGACCGGATCAAGGACATTCTTGTGCTCTACGGCGCCAAACACCATGCCGCGGATATCGAGATTTGCGCGCTGGACCACGACCCGGATATTCGCGCGGCAGCGGCGTTCGCCGTGGACGATGGAGAGCGCGAGCGGCTCGTCGTGCTGTGCGAGCTGGACCGCCGCAAAATCGGAAAGGGCGACTATTCGGCCCATGGCGGCAGGATCGCCAAGCACATTTCCGAAGTGACCGGCGTGCTTCCGACTGTCCACATCGTCGCCACTGGCGACCTGCCGCGAACCTCAAGCGGCAAAATTCAGCGCTTCGCAGCCAAAACAAAGTTCTTGTCCGGCGCATGGGGAATTTCTAACGTCGCCCGAGGGGCAGCCGTTCCACAAGCAAGCGATGAATGATCCGAACAAGATCGATCCAGCCATTTTGAAAGCCTGGATGGCAAATTACATCTGCGGCGTGCTGGGGCTCGACCGCGCCGCCTTTTCGACCGCCGACCGCTTCGACACTTATGGGTTGGATTCCGTCGAAGCCGTGATCATGGCCGGCGTCATGGAAGAGGAATTCCAGGTCATCGTCGACCCGCACCGGTTCTTCGATACTCCGAGCATCGACGAATTTACCGCGGTTTTCACCGCGCCAGCTGTCTAGATGTTGCCCCTTTCCCTCATCGTCATCGTTTTCGAGATGGGACGGGAGCTGCCGCGCACATTGTTGTCGTTATCGCCGCCTTATCAGGACTTCGATCCCGGCGACTATGAGATCGTTGTCATCGACAACGGGTCGCGCGCCCCGGCGCGCCAGCAGGACTTCGCGCATCTGAAGGCGAATATCCGGGTTCTTTCGTGCTCGACGCGATCTCCTTCGCCCGTTGCCGCCATCAACGAAGGATTGAGCCTGGCGCGCGGATCGTTGATCGGCGTCTGGATCGACGGCGCCCGCATGGCCTCGCCCGGGCTCTTGAGAGCGTGCGCCCAAGCCGCCGCGCTGCACCCGCGGCCGGTGATAGCCACGCCCAATTACCAACTCGGCCCGGATCTGCAGCGCATCAGCAGCGCGCAGGGCTACGATCAAGCGGAAGAGGACGCCCTGCTCGCGTCCATCGGCTGGCCGCGGGACGGCTATCGTCTTTTCGATATAGCGACGCCGGAAATACGCGGCGGACCCTTTGGCGCGATGCTCGAAAGCAACGCCCTTTTTCTACCACGGGCCTTGTGGGACGAACTCGGCGGCTACGACGAGGCGTTTCAGGAACCTGGCGGAGGCGTCGCCAATCCCGACACACTGCTCCGCGCTGTGGCACTGCCCGACACGCAGCTCATCCGCATTTTTGGCGAGGGGACCTTCCATCAGATCCATGGCGGGCTCAGCACCAGCACGCAGGAACGGGCGATCCAGATGCTCAAGGAAGCAAGCCGGACCTATCTGCGACTGCGTGGCAAACCGCTCGTCCCCGTGCGAGCTCGCGGCTGGGTTTATGATTCACGCACCGGCATGGTCACGCGCTGATAAGCTCTTCGAGCAAGGCTTCAAAACTGCCGTCGCCGATCATGTGATCCACGACGAAATGGTCGTCAACGCCTGGAACCGCGCGAAGTTCTACACCGGGAAGACCTTCAAGGCGGCGGGCTTGCCGCGCGTCCTCCGCCGATTGCGCGCCGTACACCTGAATGAATTTGGTCGTCCACCGCTTTGAAAGCACCGGAACAAGATCGAACGGAAGTTCTCCCTCGCGTTCGATCATCGCTTTGACGAAAAAATTCGGGTTCCAGGCGGACACACGCGTCGAGTCGAGGAACATCGCCATTGCCGTCGGACCGGAGAACGATACCGCAGCGTCCGCACCCATCAGCGCGCCCAGGCGCAGTGCCGAGAACCCGCCCGAAGACGAGCCCATCGCGATCAAACGCTTGGCGCCGAGTTCATCTGCCATGCGTTTGAGCGCCGCGACCGTCTCTTCTTCCGAGGCTCCCAGCGCGGAAACCCCGCGCAGATACGCGCGCTTTCCGAAATCCCGAAGGTAGATGACATTGACCCGGTGGGCCGCGAACAACGCATCCACGAAAGCGAGCGGCAGGTTTCCGAACGCGATACCGGTCGTAAGCACGATTGTCGCGCGCGCCTTCTGGGTCTTCGCCGTCTGCACTTCCTTGGTGCGGTCGTCGACCAGCCGCGACGCACCATGCCACGTCGCCGCATCGCGCGCCGTGAGCGCTTTCTGCACCGGCAGCGCGAGGATGGATACAGGCGGCGCGAACGCGTGATCGAGGAGAGCGAAGCCTTGCGTGGGATCGCGGCCCTGCAATGCGGCAAGGCCGGCCTGAAACCGGAACCGCTCATTGCTTTTCAGGGCATCGCCGGCGCGCGTGAGCAGGAGTTTCAGAATCCTCTCGTAGCGCGTACGCGCGATGGGCAATCGGTTCAGGCGATAAACCAGCATCCAGTCCTGTGGCCAACGCTCGATGGCCTGCTCGAACACCTCCGCGGCACGGTCGAAACGGCGCGCGCGCTGAAGCATCATCGTGAGGCGGCGGGAAATGTCCGCGTGCTCCGGATTCGCGGCATAGAGCTCTTCGAGGAGGGCGATGGATGCATCCAACCGGTCCACTACCGCGAGCAGGTCCGCCTTGAGGATGGCACCGTGAAGCGACAGGCGTCCGGCATGTTGCGCCTTCTCAAGCACCGCGATGGCGCCTGAAAAGTCGCCCGCTTCCGTGCGCGCCACCGCGAGTTTGGATTCATATTTGAAGATGGCGCTGTTGGCGCCCGCCAGCTCGATCAGCTTGGTCTTGGTGACCGCATCGGCGGTCGACAGGAGTTCATCCAGGAGGCGCTCCCTGACACGCCGTTCAACCCGATCGGAACAAATCGCATCCGCAATCGCCAGTGCATCGTCGCCAGTCAGCCCCGATATCGGGAACAGATCGGAGAGCCGCGCCAAAGCCCAAGGAGCAAGACTGGGGTCCGCCATGAGCGCTGCGAAATGAGCAGCCGCGCGGACGGGCGAAGACGCTGCCAGAACTTCGCCCTTTAGCAAGAGCAGCTTCGGATTGCGCTTCCAGCGTTCCAGCGCGGCGTCGAGCACCGACCGGGCCTCCGCCACCGCCCCGGCCGAAAGCAGGCGCTTAATCTCGGCCTGCACCTCGACCGGTGAACTTGCCGCTTTGTCATCCTTCACGCTGTCCATATGATCCCCCCAGCACAGGGATCGTAGGGGATGGCGGTCAGCAAACAAAGCGAATTGCCGCGTCGAATCTTCATGAGCGGCATGTTCGACATGCGCAATTTCGGCGATCTGATGTTCCCGCTGATCGCACGCCAGCGATTGGCCGGAATGGATATCGTCCCGGTCTCTCCTACAGGGAATTGCACCGGCTTTGCCGACGCGCTCCCCTCCATTCCGCTCTCCCAGATGATGACAGGGGGTGGGACGGCGCACGGCATCCTCATCGGCGGCGGCTACATGATCCACGGCCACAAGATGCATTTCCTGGAAGAGTACGCATCCGGTGGATTGCGCGACTATGCAGGTCCGGGGCTTTGGCTGGGCGCGACGTTGACGGCGGCGGTCCGCGATATCCCGATCGCCTGGAACGCGCCCGGCGTCCCCCATCCATTCGCGAGCAGTCACCATCCGCTGGTCGACGCCGCGGTATGTGCCGCGGACTATTGCTCGGTACGGGACAAAGGCAGCCTCGAACTTCTGGCGCCTCCCATCGACGCCAAAGTGCGCGTCGTGCCAGACCCCGTCGCCGGGATCGCGCAGTTTTGGTCACGGCACGCGCTTGAGGCACCTTTCAAGAACCTGCTCGCGCGCAAAGGCTCATGGGGCGACGCGCGCTATCTCGCGTTGCATTTCCGGAACCGGTCTTTGGCGAAGCTCGGCGTGCCGGCGGCCGCGACGGCAATCGACTTATTTTCGAAGGCGCAGGGTTTGGTGCCGATCCTGGTTGCCGTGGGACAAACCCACGACGATGATGTTCTGGCGCGCGAGATCGCGAGCCATCTGACGGCACCCCACATTCTGCTCGACGATCCCGTGAGTCTCATGGAGATCGCCGCCGTGTTCGCACAAAGCTCGCTCTATATCGGCGCCTCGCTGCATGGCTATATCGCGGCGGCGGCATATGACGTTCCGGCCGTGCTTGTCGCACTGCCGAGCTACCGGAAATTTCAGGGCTTTGTCGATCACAGCGGCCGTGGAGAAGATCTGGCCAAGGACTGGCCGCACGCGTTCGCCATCGCCGGACAGCGCGCGAATCGCCCGACCGCGTTGCCAGATCATTTGTTGGGCGCGCTCGATCGACATTGGCGCCGTATCGAGCAAGCTTTCAGCGATCTCACACAGCGGCGCAATCAACGCCTCTCTTTCCTGCAGCAATGGCTGCGGCGCGGTGCAGAAATCGGCGGGGATGCTTGGCCTCACCTCCCCTTCACGCAGCGCGGCGCCGAATGAAACGGTTGAGCGAAGCGCAGCACGAACGCTACCGTAGCGACGGCGTGCTCTTTCCGGTGCGCGTAATGGAAGAAGCCGAGGCGGCAGAAGCACTATCCAGATTTGAAAGGATCGAAGCGGAACGCGCGGGGCGACTTCCGCCTTCGTTGAATGCGAAGCCGCATCTGCTGATCCCATGGGCCTGGGATATCGTGCATGACCCGCGCATATTGGACGCTGTGGATGACCTTTTGGGTCCCGATATTCTGTGCTGGGCATCGAGCTTCATCGTCAAGAACGGGCATGACGGGCGCTATGTCGCCTGGCACCAGGATGCCACCTATTGGGGGCTGTCATCGCCTGACGCCGTGACGGTCTGGATCGCGCTGACGTCCAGCACCAAAGCGAATGGCGGTGTGCGTTTCCTGACCGGCACCCATCGCAGCGCCAGACCTCATATCGACACGGGCGATTCTAGGAATTTGCTCGGCCGGCGCGAGAGCGTGGATGAGGCGCTCGACGATACCGGAGCGATCGATGCCGAACTGAAGCCCGGCGAGGCGTCGCTGCACGACGCGCTCATCCTGCATGGATCCGAACCGAACCGGACAGACGGGCGCAGGGTTGGATTTTCCATCCGCTACATCCCCGCATCCGTGCGCCATGTCGGACCGGGACGAAACTCGGCGACTTTGGTGCGCGGGCGCGACCACGGAGGATTCGATCTGGAGAGAAAGCCTGAGGGCGAGTTCCACCCCGCCGCGATGGCGCGGCATAGGGATGTGCTTCGCCGCGCCATGTCGACAATTTTCGATGGCGGCGAACAACGATGAGCGGCAGCCTGACGACAGCGCAGCTTGCCCGTTTTCACAGCGATGGCGTGGTGTTCCCAATTCGCGTTTTTGAGCATTCGGAAATCGCCGAAAACCTCCGCGCACTCGAGGCTTTGGAGAGCGCCCGTGCCGGGCGCCTGCCGCCTCTGCTGAATTTCAAACCCTATCTGCTCGTCCCGTGGTTATGGGACCTGATCCACGATGCGCGCATCCTCGACGCTGTTAGCGATATCGTCGGCGAGGACGTCCTTTGCTGGGAGGCGAGCTTCTTCAGCAAGGAGCCCGGCGATGGCGCCTTCGTGACATGGCACCAGGACGCGACCTATTGGGGTCTGTCGGAAAACATCGGCGTGACGGCCTGGATCGCCTTTACGCCCAGCACGCCCGAGAGCGGTTGCATGCGCGTGATCGCCGGATCGCAAGCAAAGATGCAGGCCCATGACACCGGGGAAGACCGCGCCAATATGCTTCCGCTTCGTGAGGCAATCCCTTGCGTGGACGGGAGCAAGGCGGTCGATGTGATCTTGGAGCCTGGTGAGATGTCCCTGCACCACCCCATGGTCGTCCATGGCTCGAACCCAAACTTCGCCTCCGGGCGGCGTGTGGGGTTCGCTATCCGGTACATCAGTGCCTCGGTCCGCCAGCGGGGCGACAAGCGCGGCAGCGCCGTGCTGGTGCGGGGCCGTGATCATGGCCATTTCGACCTCGAGCAGCGGCCCGAATCGGAATTCCACCCCGATGCCCGAGCGCGTCATGCTGTCCTGTTTCGCCGCTGGATGGCGATCGTGTCGGCCGAGACGCTTCACAGCCAACAATCCGTTTGACATAGTCCGCCCATGCCCCCCGTTTCGAAGATCGGCCTGGGACTGAAACCGCTTCGCCGCGACAATCCGTGGCCGGATTTCGGCTATGGCGAGATCGAGCCGTTCTATCTCCCGCTTGACGGCGGCGGCCGCGGCGGTCGCGAAATCATCCTGGACGTGATCAAGGAGCGCGACATCGACCTGATGGTCGAAATCGGGTGTTTTCTATGCGGTTCGACGCTGCAATGGCTGCGCGCTTCCGAGAAACTGACGGTGATCGGCGCCGATCCCTGGGACAGCAATTGGGCTGCCTATATCGAGAACATGGCCGTCGATCCGCTGCGCGCGCGCACGGTCTACCATCTCAAGGACGAACAGATCGCGACCATCGTCCACAACCTCCGCCGCCATGGCAATTTCTGCGTGGCGATGAACAATGTCCGCCTCTACAAGGACCGCTTCATCCCCGTCCGCCGGCGTTCGCCGGAAGTGCTTAACTACCTGCATGAACGCGGCATAGATCCGAAGCTCATCTACATCGATGCCGACAAGAAGCGCGAAGATCTGGATGTCGCGCGGCGCCTGTTTCCGAACGCGGTGATCTGCGGCGACGATTGGCTGTGGCCCGACGAGACCGGCAAGCTGGTGATGCAGGAGCACGTCAAGGACTTTGCGCGCGAATTCGGTTACGAAGTGCGCAGTTCGCGTCAGACCTGGCTACTTCTCGCGCCGGGGTGACGCCGGTTCGGCTTCGCTGGAAAGCGCGTCGTTCACAGCCTTCAGAAGACGGGCGACTTCGTCATAGCTCCAATCGAAAAACAGCGCGTCGTCGACGCCTTCGGCATCGCTCAAGAGCCAGTCGCGCTCCATGTCGAAGTTTTCGACCAGATAGTTCGCTTCCTTGCGGAAAAGCCGTGACGAGCGCTTCAATATGCTTTCGGGGAGCCTGAACGCCGGCCCTTTGATGTCTTGAAGGATCGTTCGCAGGCGCCGAGACGAACTTTCGCCCTTACCCAGAGCTTGGTTCAACGCCATCAATCCCTTGGCGGCCAGCAAACTGATGGACTGGTTGAGGTTGCCCGGCACAGACGCGGCTGCAACGAATGGAATTCCCCACTGCGCAAACAATCCTTGAATTTGGCCGATGATGTCGTCGGCGAGCGGCAGGACGTACACATTGTCAGGACCGAAATTCTCGATCCAAGAGGCAAGGCGGTGGTAGCGGATCAGCACTTTGTCCTGGAAACCCAGGCCGAAATCGCCGATCGACAACGACGTCCGCAACCGCTGCTGCGCCGCCGTCGCGAGGAACGCCGCCGGGGGACGGATGAAGCAAAGCACGGCGGTATCGACGCCGCGCGTCTCGAGATGACCGGCGAGCGCCTTCACGTCGCGCGCCGGAAAGCTCCACAACACTTCCGCCGAAACAATTCCCGTGCGCTGTCCCAGTCCATCGAGGAAGCCATCGAAGCTTGCACGCTTGGCAGGATCCGCCGACAGATTGGCATCCTGCTGAAACCACATGGCTCCGCGGGCGATGCGGTTGGGGTCCGCAAACGCCATGAACATCGCCTCGGAATGATTCTCCGCTTCCGGCCAATATTCGAGGCCGGCGTTGCGGACGGCGTCTGTATTCGCAACGAACCAGCGCTGCAGCGACGTCGTTCCAGCCTTGGGCATGCCGATGTGCAGGATGAGCTTCGGCCGGCCACGCGGCCTTGACCGAGACGCTTTGGACTTGCCTTCCGTCGATGCGTTTCCGGCAATGCGCACCGCGCTCACTTCCGGACGAATATGGTGAAATATCGTGTGGCTGCTGATGCCGGACCACGCGTCTCGGGGAACGGCCGCTTGTTCGAGTTCAGCCGGTGCGAACAACTCGAGCGGCTCTATGTTGTGCCGTTCCCGGGCGCCCCAAACACGATCGAGCATGGCCGGCAAATCGCGCCGGCCGAAAACCCGCATATGGTCCGCCTGGCCGAACAGCATGGACCGCTCGGCCCCCGACAAATCGTCCGACAGATCCTCGCGCGTGGTTTCCCCGCTGATGGGGACCGAAAGAAAGTGATGCCCGCCCGGCTTCAGAATGCGCTCGAATTCCCGCATCACGCCTTCAGGATCGCATGGCAAATGTTCAAGCACATGACTATGGATGATGATGTCGAAACATCGGCTGGGAAGCTTGACCAGATCCACGCAAAGGTCGAGCGGACGGACGATCGTGAACGTGCTCGCGTAACGCGCCGCGTTCACGTCGCAGGCCAAATATCGATCGTCCAACAGCTCCGCAAATCTTTTCGCGATCGGCAGTTCCGGCGCAACATGCAGGACACGCGAGCCCGGACGAAACAGATTGTGTTTTTCCAGGATCATCCAAAGCAGTCTTGTACGCTCCATCGCCTGACAGCTTTTGCAGCGGGCATTGTCGCGGCCGTTGAAAGCGAGAAATTCGCCCGACTTGCAGATCGGACAGCGCAAGGTCATCAGCGTAACTTCCGCGTCACGAAAGTGGCGGTCCGGTAGCAGGGGTCGAGCGCGGAATGACGGCGCACCGCCTGGCTGCGGGAGCGTCCCTGCGCATCGATAACATCGATCAAATCGGCGCCGAAATCGGTGTACACGATACAGGGCGTGCCGTCGCCACTGATGTGATACCGCGCGGGCTTGACGTGCTCCTCGACACCGTCCACGACCCGCACGCGCGCCTCGCTGATTTCCGGCAATGGCCAGTCGGTGGGAATCGAAAAGACATGAATGCCGCCGGGCTTGAGCACGCGCAGAATTTCGGCGAACGCGGCCTTGTAGTCGTAGACATGCTCGATCACGTCGCTAGTGATCACAAGGTCGAAACTGTCATCGGCAAAGGTGAGCCTTGTGATGTCTTCGTTGCGAACCCCGTTGGCATCTTTCTCGCCCAGCGCCTTCTCGGGCCAATAATAGGTGCGTACGTAACGCGGCAGGTTCCTGAACGCGTTGACGAAGGGACCTTTCAGCGCGGGCTCGAGAATGTCGATGGTGTCGAGCCGGCCGGAAGCAACGAGATTCGCAAGCGAGATCGAAAGGCCTCTGCCGAACTCGTCCAGGATGAGCGCGGCCTGATCGCGCCAGCGCAACGACGCGCGGCAATGCGGGCAGAGATAGGAATCACGGGTGCCATAGCCTTCGCGCGGAGCGAATTCTCCCTTCTTGCCGCAAATGCTGCACAGGCCTTGATAGACGGCTTTGTCGCTCATGGCGCCTCACGCGCAAGCACTTCTTCGAGGCGGGCCCAGATGCTCGCCGCGCGGCTCTGCCAGGCGTTTACCCGTATCAAGGCAGCCGACGGATATATGCGGCCGCGCGCCCGGCGCTCCGCGATCGCCTCGTCGAGCTTGTTTATGAACTCTTCCGGCGAATTCGCGATACGGATGTCGTTCTTGAGATCGTCGAGATTGGCGATCGCCGCTGAGACCACCGGCACGCCCAATCCGCGATAGACATAGAGCTTCAACGGATTCATGTGCTGCGACAGCGGCGAATGCAGATGCGGAATCATGGCGGCGTCAAAACCCGCGATATGACGCAATGCGGTCTCGTAGGGCAGCACGCCCAGCGCGTGGACATTCGGCCGCCTCACCACCTGGCTGTAGCGTTCGTCTTTCGCCGGCTCGCCGATCAGCACGATGGACCAGTCGGGCCGTGCCGCGGAAACCGCCGCGATGATGTCCCAATCGATGCGGTGTGAGAGCGAGCCGCAATAGCCAATGATGGGCCGGCGGAGCGCTTTGAGCGCCTCGGGCATGTCCCAATTGTCCGCATCGGTGCGCACGTCCATGCCGTTCGAGACGATCAGGGGTTCGAGCCCTTCGCGCACCAGCCAATCCGCGACCGGCGCACAGTTGGCGAAGGACACTTTCGTCGCGGCGAAGGTCTCACGATAATTCTTTTCGAGTTGCAAGCGCCACGCAGGCCGCATCGGCCATTGCCGCTGATCGTCGATGACGTCCGAGACGACAAAGGAGAATTCCAGCCGCTTCTGTACCTCGGGAAAGCCTCGGACAACTGGACACACCCAGGCCAAGACGTTTTCCATCATGCCCAGCTCTTCAAGCCAGTTTTCGACCGTGTTTGGAAACTCTTCGATGCTGGGCAGTTCGCGCCCCAACAGCCGGCTTTCCCTTCCGCGATATACGAAACTGCGGCGCTTCACGCGACCGTCGTCGCGAATCTCAAGGAAACGGTTGATGGTGTTGGACACGACGAGCCGGCTTTGTCCGTGCTTGTCTCCTTCCGTGACCAACGCTCCCAGCGCATCGACTGAGATCGGCGCGTCGATGTGCAAGATCCTGTCGATGTTGGGCATGGCTGCGAATTGCTGAAGCAGCATGTCCGACCGGCGCCCATAGATGCCGGAATCGTTCTGCTTCCAGAAAAACACCAGATTGATCCCGCTTCGCAGGCTCTTCAGTGCACCGACACGAGGGCCGGTTCGCATCAAGCCCTTCGTGGCAACCCGGCAATCCTGCGGAAGAGATCCGGGCATCGACCTGTCGAACAACTCGAACACTTGACGAACTTCGGCTGCGAGGGGCGCGTTCTTCTCGCACGCGGCGTCGATTGCCGCACGCGCCGCCGGCGCGTTGGCGTCGGTGGAAAGCGTCCTGCGAAAGTATTCCCGGCGTTCGTCCGCATCCGCGGAATTGCGTGTCGACAACGCGTTGGCAAGCGCTGCGGCGAGATTGCCGTCGGACACGGAAATGATCCTTCCCCCGTCCATCATGTCCAGGATCGGCGGAACTGGGGTCGCAAGGATCGTCGTGCCGGTGGCGATCGCGTCGGTCAGCTTTGCGGGGGTTTGAGACTGGGCGATCCTGTCGAGTGGATCTTGCAACACGCAAACCACGTCGGCCATCGCATTCAGTTCTGCAAGCCGCGAAAAGGGCTGGTCGGGATGCAGCGCGATCCGAACGCCGCTGAATGTCTCGAGCTGCTTTCTCAATTCGCGGTCGGGAACCGTTCCGATGATGCAGAACACCGCTTGGGGATCCCCAATTGCCCGCAGCGCGGCCGCGACATCGAGGACGCCCTTGTGACGTCGCGGCGTACCGAGGAACAGGACAACCTTGTCATGATGGGAAAAGCCGAATTCGCGGCGGAATTCCTCGCGCCGCGCCCGCGCCAGCGCGAATTGCGCCTCGCCCCGGGCGTGGCGCACGATCGTTCCGCCAAACTTTTCCTTCAGCACGGGGTTGCAGACGCTGATCGCGTCCGCGTGTGGAATAAGCGTGTGCGCAAGTTGGGTCCAACGCTTGCTGTGGGGTTCGCGCCAATCTGCGGACGCGAGCTCCCGAAGAAACTCGGCCATGCTCAACGGGGCATCGGCGCGCGCAAACGCGAGCTCGTCGTCGTCAATGTCCAACACCACCGCCGAGCCATGGATGAGCTTGTAGAGGAAGCCGATGAGCAAGCTTGGGAATTGCGGCTTCGAAACCCACGCGACTTGCGCTGGCCGTTGCATCACCAGCCGTATCGCGCCCTCGACAAAATTCGCAAATGAGGCGGCAAAGAAACCAAACACATCCACGTCGCGCGCGCCGTCGCGCAATGGGGGCCATATATCTTCGCCATAGGATGGTAAGATCGGCCCCATGATTTCAGCGGAAAAGCCCGCTGCAGAGGCGACGTCCGCCAGAACCATCGCGCGGCCGACGGGATTATGCGCCAGAGACCAGCTGATCACCGCGACATGCGGATTCCCTTTTTCTTTGAACGCAGCCGCGGGCACATTGGCGGGCCAGTGCCGAATGCGCACTCCCTCCGCGCCCTCACCAAGAAGACGTTGTTTCCTGTATAGTCTTTCGAGGCGATCTTTGACGACGGACGGGGCTTTGGGAAGCGCTTGAACATATTCGAGAACGACGATCGCCCCGTCGGTTTCATCGAGAGCGTCAAGCACCTCTGCCTTTCCGACGTACCCCCCTGGATCCTCCGGATCGCTCTCGATCGCGCGCTCGTAATAGCCTAGTGCAGTCTCCAGGTGGCCATACTCGGCCGCAATTGAGCCGAGCTTGACCAACACCGGCGCGCATTTCGGATTGATGGCGAGCAGGTCCCCGAATATCGGCTCGGAAGCCGCCAGGTTGCGTGCTTCAAGCAGGCTGTCGGCGAATTTGAAGCGCTTCCAGAATATGGCCTTGTCCCGCACCACGGCCAGCGCCGGATCGAGCGCCAATGCTTGTCCGAAAAAACCTTCGGCGGAAGTCTCGTCGCCGCGGTTCTCATAAATCTCGCCCAAGCGATAGAACGCCCACGCGGCTTTGGGTTTTTTTTTGATGGCGTCACGATAAGCGCTCTCGGCATCGTCAACCCGCCCCTGCTTCCAGAGCTCATTGGCGCGCGCGATAGGATCGTTGTCCGGCGCGTTGGTTACAGGCGGACTGGACAAGATGGCCCCAGGGAGCGTGACATTCCAAACTATCGCCCGCCTGGAACGCATTCAACAGGTTTCCCTTCCGCCGCGGTGTCTTGCTATGGTGGCGCCGCGGGAGCATCGATGGCCGATAGTGAACTCAAGGACGCGGTGGAGCGGGCCGCGAACAATCGCGCGGGAAAATGGCCCGAACGCGCGGCACAAAATCGCCTTGAGCCGGAATGCTGGCCGGAAATGAACCCCAGCTTTCGCCTCGCGAAGGGCTCGCGCGTGTTCACGATCGGAAGTTGCTTCGCCCGCAACGTCGAAATGCATCTCGCCTCGCTGGGCTTCGACGTGCCTACGCGACGTTTCCTCGATGAAAGCGTGCGTGCCGGTCGTCACGTAGGAGACGAGATACTCAACAAGTACACGCCGCCATCCATTTTCCAGGAACTTGCCTGGACAAAATCGATACGCGACCGCGATGGCATCGTTACGGACGACGACATCGCGCCGCTCCTGCTGGAGCTCGGCAACGGCAAAGTGGTCGACCTGCAACATCGACTCACGAACCAGTTCGGCCAGGAACGTTCGCAAGCGCTGGCACAGCGCCGCGAGCTCTATCGGCTCTTCGAACAGGCCTTCGACAGCGAGACGATCATCATTACGTTGGGCTTGATCGAGTGCTGGCTGGACCGCAAGACCGGGCAATATGTCGAATTCAGCCCCTTGCTCCACAAGTACAACGACGGAGGTCGCTTCGCATTCAAGCGGCTGACGTTTCAGGACGCCTATGACTACACCCGAAAGGCGCTGGACCTTCTGGGCAGTCGTAACATCCTGATCACAACCTCTCCTGTGCCGCTTGCCCGCACGTTCACCAGCGACGACGTGATCGTGGCCAATATGTATTCAAAGAGCGTACTTCGCGCCGTCGCCGGCCAGATTGCGGAGGAATTCGCCAATGTCGACTACTTGCCCACCTATGAAAGCGTCATGCTGACCAAGCAGACATATGTCTGGGCGAACGATCTCACCCATGTCGAGGGCGCCTTCGTGGGCCGGATCGTCGCGCGGATGTGCGAGCACTACGCATCGGAGAATCTCCTGAAGGTGCCGGCGCTCGATCGATGGCTGAGCTTCGCCAATCTGGTCGAGCACCGCAGATTCGACGAAGCAAAGGCCGTCCTTTCCGGGCTGGACCTCGATGAGCCCGGAATTGCGGCTCGTTTCGTTCTTCCGCTGGCCGAGATGCGTTTGCACATGGGAGATGTTGCGCAAGCGGTGGATCTTGCCCGGCGTGCGCGCGCGATCGCCTCCAATGCGGGAGAACGTGGGTGCTGGGACCTGTTGCGCTGCGCGCGCATCTTCGAGGCTGCGGGCGATGAAAAGGCAGCGGAGGAGGTCAGGACCGCGGCGATCGGCGCCTTGGGAAATCCCGGACTGATCATGTCGCTCCTCCGCCGCTTGCCTGCGGCCGGCAGAATGGACGACACAAAGAAGATAATCGCGCACATCGAAACGCGTCTCTCAGGCAATCTCGATCTGCTGTCGTTCGCGGTCCTGACGCTGGAGTCCAACGGCGACGACACTTCGGCGGCACGGACCTGCCACGCCGCCATCCGGTCGCATCCAAATGAGGCGGCCCTGCTCGCGCGGATGGCCACGCTTCAGCAGCGACTAGGCCATGGCAAACGCGCGCTTGCGTTTCTCGAGCGCGCCTATGCATTGGATTCGACGAACACGGGATATCTAAGAAGGCTCATCGAAGCCCATCTGGCGGCCCGGGACCTGGGCCTCGCGGAGCAGCGTGCGCGGGCTTATATTGCTTTGGCGCCTAGGGACCCATACGGATATCTCCAGCTCGCGAGTACTTGCAGACGTATGGGGCGCAAAACGGAAGCGCTGGAAAACGCCCAGCGGGCGGCAGAACTCGATCCCGCCAGCGAACGCTACAAGAACTACGTTCGCGAGCTGACGGACATCGTGGCCAAACGCTAACGAGTGGCACCGGCTCTGCAGTCCGCAGTCATGTTATAGCAGCACCGAAGGATCGGTGTAGGCGCCCCGCGACATCGTCAGCTCACTTTCGACGCCGTCGACTGAAACGCGGACGAGATATTTTCCAGCGTGCGCGCCCGGGCAGGCGACACACACGGTTTGGGAGTCGTTCGCTGGAGCGACAATGCCATTGCCATCCGGGGCGTCGAAAATGTAGTTCGCGCCGCTTGCGTCCATGCCGTTGAGGATCAAGCGGACGCGCTGCTGTTTTGTCACCCGGGGATCGACCGTAACGGCAATCATCGCAGTGCCGTTGTCGTTCCGATACGCGTCCAGTTTGGTGATCGTTGGCGGCGCAATCGTCAGCCTGATGAAGGACGGTGCAGAGGATCCGCGATCTCTGAACCGCTTAATAAATGCCGCCAAGCAATTCATCGCAGGTGCGCCATCCACAGATCGCCGCCAACGTTTTTGCAGCCTACGCATAAGGCGTTCGGCGCGCCATCCATTCGAGAACCCACGCCCGGCTACCTCCGCCTTCCCGTCGCGACCAGACTTCGCGCCAGCGCGGCGGCGCCGAGCAGGGCCATGTCGGTGTGGAGGACGACGGCGGTCGGGATGGCCCTGAGATAGTCGCGGAAGCGGCCTTTGTCCTCGAAGCGGGCGCGGAATTCGCTGCGTTCGAGCAGGGGGAGGATGGCGGGAGCGATGCCGCCCGCGACATAGACGCCGCCCTGCGCGCCATAGAGGAGCGCGAAGTTCCCCGCCGCCGCGCCCAGCATCGCGGCAAAGCGCATGACGGTGCGAAGATGGGGCTCGCGGCCGGCGAGCGCGCCGGCGGTGATCTCCGGGGCGTCGGCGTCCTCGGCCGCGCGGCCTTCCACCGTCGCCAGCGCGCGATGCAAATTGACCAGGCCCGGACCCGACAGCACGCGCTCCATCGAGACATGGCCGAACTCAGCGCGCAGCACTTTGAGGATTTCGATCTCGACATCGTCGCCCGGCGCCAGCGAGGCGTGACCGCCTTCGGTGGCGACCGCGATGGGAAGACCCTTCTCTGCCGGCAGCAGGATCGCAGCACCGAAGCCGGTGCCGGGGCCGATGGCGGCGATGGGCTTGCCGCGCTCGCCGTCGATGGCGGGACCGATCTTGGAGATGTCCCGCGCCTTCAACAGCGGGATCGCGAGCGCCAGCGCGGTGAAGTCGTTCACCAGCCGCGCCTGGGCGAAGCCGAGGGCGCGCAACTGCGATTCCGACAGCGACCAGTTGAGATTGGTGAAACGGACCGCGCCGGCCCTGACCGGCCCCGCCGTCGCGATCACCGCCAGCGACGGCTTGCCCGACGCCTTGGCGAGGTAGGCCTTCACCGCGTCGCCGGCGCGCGCATAGCCGTGCGAGTCGAGCACCTGGATATCGGAGATGCGCGGCGTCTTGCGGCTGACATCGGCGAGCGCGAAGCGGGCATGGGTGCCGCCGACGTCGCCGACCAATGCCAGGCGATCGCTGATGGCCGCGTGGGTTGTCATGACGCACGCGGTATAGCGCAATCGCGCGCCGAACGGGAACGGACTGCCGCGCGGCGCGGATCAGCCCTTGAAGAAAGCTTCGAGAACGGCGCGCTGGCCCTTGACGATCTTGGCGAGCGCAGTGTCGCGGCCGAACCAGCCGCCGCGGTCGGCTTCCGGGAAGCGGGCGCGGCGCCCGGAGCGCGGCGGCCATTCCATCTCGAAGAGATTGCTGCGCAATTGCGCCGGATCCGCATCGCCCCCGACCGCCCAGACCCTGAGACGCTTGCCGCCCGGCATGCGGAAAGAACCGAGGTCCCGCGCAGGACCCTTGGCCTCGAAGCCCGTCTCCTCGGCGAATTCGCGCCGGGCACAGGCGAGCTCGTCTTCGCCCGCATCAACCAGCCCCTTGGGGATCGACCACGCGCCCTCGTCCTTGCGCGCCCAGAAGGGTCCGCCCGGATGGATGAGGAAGACTTCGCGCTCACCCGCCGGCCCGCGAAACAGCACTATCCCGGCACTGACCTGCGCCATCGCCACCACGCGCCTCGAACCGCCGCCATCGTAGCATCGACTCTGCTATGGTGGGGCCGGGGATCGTGCCTAGGGCATCATGACAGACGACGACCTGCCTTCGCCGCCGGAGGATGAAGAAGGCCTGCCGGAATCGCTCGGCCGCACCGTCGGCTGTTTCTCTCTCATCGCGGTGTTCTTCGTCGCAGCCGCGATCCTGCTCTGGATGCTGATCCGCTGATGGCGGGCGGCGGCGACGATTTCTGGTCCGTGCCGATTGCCGCGGTCCTGGCGCGGCTGGGCGTCGACGCGCAGGGGCTTAGCTCCGCCGCCGCGACACAGCGCTTGGCGCGCTATGGGCCGAACAAAATCGCCGACGGCGCGCGGAAATCCGTCTGGCTCGAGATCCTGAAGCGCTTTCGCAATCCGCTCGTGATCGTGCTGCTGCTCGCCGCCGCCATCGCGGGCGCGACCGGCGACATCGTCAGCATGGCGCTGATCGACGGCATCGTGCTGATCTCGGTGCTGCTGGACTTCCTGCAGGAGCGCCGCGCCGAAGCCGCCGCCGAGGCGCTGCGCGATCAGGTCGCGCTGATGGCGAGCGCGCTGCGCGACGGCAAGCAGCAAGCGGTGCGCGCCGCCGATCTGGTTCCTGGCGACGTCATCGAACTTCGCGCCGGCGACCTTGTCCCGGCCGATTGCCGGCTGCTGGCCGCGACCGATCTCTTCGTCAACCAATCGCTGCTCACCGGCGAATCCTTTCCCGCCGCCAAGAGCGCCGATGTGGGCGACACGGCCGGCCAGGACACCGTGCCGGAGAACGCCGCCTTCATGGGCAGTTCGGTGGTCAGCGGCACGGCGCGCGCCCTGCTGGTGCGCACGGGAAGTGCCACGATGCTGGGCGGCATCGCGGGTTCGCTGCACAGCGAGCCGCCGCCGACCGCCTTCGCGCTGGGCCTGCGCGATTTCAGCCTGATGATCGTGCGGCTGACGGTGCTGCTGGTGCTGTTCGTGCTGCTGGTGAACCTCATGCTGCACCGGCCGCCGCTGGAATCCTTCCTCTTTGCGGTGGCGCTGGCGGTGGGGCTGACGCCGGAGCTGCTGCCGATGATCGTCTCGGTGACCTTGGCCTATGGCGCGCTGCGCATGGCGGGCAAGCACGTCATCGTCAAGCGGCTGTCCGCGATCCACGATCTCGGCAGCATGGACGTCCTATGCAGCGACAAGACCGGCACGCTGACCAAGGCCGCGATCGACCTTGTGCAGTGCGTCGATCTGGAGGGCCTGGACAGCGCCAAGGTCCGCGACGCGGCCTATCTCAACGCCCATTTCCAGACGGGGATCAAGAGTCCGCTCGACGACGCGATCGTGAAGAACCCTTGCGATGCCGCAGAAGGCTGGATCAAGCGCGACGAGAAGCCGTTCGATTTCGAGCGCCGGCGCACCTCCGTGCTGATCGAAAAGGGCGCCCAGCGCAGCATCGTCGTCAAAGGTGCGCCGGAAGACATCCTCAAGCTCTCGACCGGCTACGCCCGCGGCGAAGAGACGGTGCCGCTGGGCGAAGCGGAGCGCGCCAAGGCGCTGGCGATGCTGCAGCGTTTCGGCGAACAGGGCTTGCGCGCGCTGGGCGTGGCCTGGCGCGACGGCTGTGTGACGCTGGACGAGTCGGCCTTGGTATTTGGCGGCTTTGCGCTGTTCCTGGATCCGCCGAAAGAGACCGCGGCCGGCGCGATCGAGGCGCTCGCCGGCCTCGGCATCGCGGTCAAGGTGATCACGGGCGACAACGAGCACGTCACCAACCATGTCTGCCAGGCGATCGCGCTACCGGACGGCGACACGCTGACCGGCGACGTCATCGACAAGCTGAGCGACGAGGCGCTGGCCGCCAAGCTGCGCAGCGTCAACAAATTCTGCCGCGTCACGCCGGCGCAGAAGCTGCGCATCATCTCCGCGCTCCGCCGCGCCCGCCATGTCGTCGGTTATATCGGCGACGGCATCAACGACGCGCCTTCGCTGCATGCCGCCGATGTCAGCCTCTCGGTGGACGGCGCGGTTGACGTCGCCAAGGAGGCCGCGTCGATGATCCTGCTCAAGAACGACCTGGGCGTCATCGTCGACGGCGTGCGCGAGGGAAGACGCACCTTCGCCAACATCCTCAAATACGTGATGATGGCGACGAGCTCGAATTTCGGGAACATGTTCTCGATGGCGGGCGGGGTGCTTTTCCTGCCCTTCCTGCCGATGCTGCCGGTGCAGATCCTGCTCAACAACCTGCTCTACGACATCTCCGAGATCGCGATCCCGATGGACGAGGTCGACGAGGAGATGATCCTGAGGCCGAGGCGCTGGGACATCGGCTTCGTGCGCCGCTTCATGTTCGTGCTCGGCCCGGTGAGTTCTCTGTTCGACTTCGTCACCTTCGGGCTTCTTCTCTTCGTCTTCCATGCCGGTCAGGCGCTCTTTCATACCGGCTGGTTCGTGGAGTCGCTGGCGACGCAATGCCTCGTCATCTTCGTCATCCGCAGCCGCGGACGGCCATGGCGCAGCACCCCGAGCCGCTGGCTCGCCGCCGGATCGCTCGGCGCGGTCGCGGTCGCTTGCATCCTTCCCTACACGATCTTCGGACGCTGGCTCGGTTTCGTGGCGATGCCGGCGAGCTTGCTGCTGGCGCTGGCGGCCACCACCGCGACCTATCTGCTGCTGGTCGAGTTCGTGAAAGGCTGGTTCTTCCGCCGCTATCCGCTCGCGGTCAATGCACCATGAAGACGGGCAGATTGGGCTGCGAGACGATGCTGCGGGTGACGCCGCCGAAGATCGTCTCGATCAGCCGGCTGGTGCCGTAACCGCCGACGACCAGCAGATCGCACTGCGCGCAGGCGTCGAGAAGGACGTCGGCCACGTCGCGCGTGCCCGCTTCCACGAGCCGCTCCGTGCAGCCGATGCCGTGCAGCAGGAGATAGTCCTTTGCCGCGGCGATGCGCGCCGGCTTGTCCGGCAGATGCGCGATCGAGAGCAGCTCGACGCGCTGGGCCTTCTCGAGAAAGGGCAGCGCCGCGCTCAAAGCGTGCGCCGCGGCGCGGCCGCCGTCCCAGCCGATCGCGATGCGCGCGAAACTCTTGCTGGGCGGCTGGGCAGGCGACAGCAGCACCGGGCGTTCGACGCCGGTCAACACGCGCACGAAAGCCTGCTGCGCATCGGCGCGGTCGCCCTGCGTCAATGGGGGGAGAACGATGAGATCGGCAAGCAGCGCGGCATCCCCCAATATCTGGGCCAGGTGCCCGGTCGCTTCGCGCAAGGAGGCGGTGACGCCGGCGCCTTTCTGCACGCCGGCGGTGATCCTGACATCCGCGGCTTTCGCGGCGGCCGCGAAATTGCCCTGCGCGACCTTGGCGGCCTTCTTGTTGAGATCGGCCGCGGCGTCGACCATCTCCTGCACCAGATCGGGCGGCAGCGGCATCTCCGAATAGGGCACCACCTCGCGCGGATCGGTGGCGACGAACAGCGCCTCGACATGCGCCGCGAACGGCCTGGCCGCGGTAAACGCGGTCGCCAGCGCCGTGTCGTCGCGTGACGAACCCGTGACCGGAACGACGATCTTGGCGATGGACATGGCGCGAAACCTCTTGCAGGCGGGCCCATCTCAACTCCGCCGGCGCGCCGATACATTGAGCGGGCGCAAGTTCGGCCGCCAGGAGGAGCCGCGCTATGCGCGAAGCCTAGGGATTCGCCAATCGCAGCGTGGCGCGCCACACGCCGGGGCCGTCATGGGCGAGGCTGAATCCCAACTCGCGGGCGAGCGCGAGCATCGGGGCGTTTTCTTCCAGGATACAGCCGAAGATCTCCGCCGTGCCGCGGCGGCGCGCCTGGTCTACGATCTCGCGCAGCAGAAGGCGGCCGAGTCCCTGTCCTTTGAGGTCGCTGCGCACCGTCACCGCGAACTCCGCTTTGAGGTTGTCCGGATCGGCCGCCAGGCGCGAGACGCCGAGCAGATCCGCATCCTGGAACAGGACCATCGCCAGTTCGCGGTCGTAGTCGATCTGGGTGAGCCGTGCCAGCAAGCGCGGCGCTAGCGCCTGCAGGGGCGAGAAGAATCGCAGCCGGATGTCCTGCGGGTTCAGGCGGTTGAAGAACGCGACGAAGGCGGGCGCATCTTCGGGACGCACGGGCCTCAGCAGGCAGCGCCCCAAGCCCGGCACGTCTTCGCTGCGCTCGAGCCCGCGCGGATAGGGGACGATCGCCAGCCGCGCGCCCGCGGCGCCCTTTGGCGCCTCGACCCGCACCCGCGCATCGACCGCGATGACACCCTTGTCGTCGGCGAGCAGCGGATTGATGTCGATCTCGGCGATCGAATCGAAATCGCAGACGAGCTGCGACAGCTTGAGCAAGGTGTCGACGATGGCGCCGGCATCGGCGGCCGGCCGGTCGCGGTAGCCCCGCAACAGCCGCCAGATGCGCGTGCGTGCGATCATGTCGCGCGCCAGCACGGCGTTGAGAGGCGGCAGCGCCAATGCGCGGTCGGCGATCTGCTCCACCGCGACGCCGCCCTGCCCGAACAGCAGGAACGGGCCGAAGGTCGCATCCTGCGCCATGCCGAGAATGAGTTCGTAGGCGCCGGGGCGGCGGATCATCTCCTGCACCAGGAAACCGTCGAGACGCGCTTTCGGCGCCGCCTTGCGCACGCGCGCCTGCATCGCGTCGGCGGCAAGGCGCGCGGCGCCGGCCGTCATCACGTCGAGCGCAACGCCGCCGACGTCGGATTTGTGCGTGATGTCGGGCGAGACGATCTTGAGCGCCACCGGTCCCCCGAAGCTTTCCGCGATGCGCGCCGACTCGCCGGCATCGGCAGCCAGAGCCGAACGCACCAGCGCAATGCCATAGCTCTGGAACAGCTCCTGTACGGCGAGTGGTTCCAGCCAGCCGCCGCCTCGTGCAAGGGCGCCGTCGACGGCGCGGCGCGCGCGTACGATGTCCGGCGCGGCATCGACCTGTGCGTCGGGAACCTCCATCAGCTGGTCCTGCGCCCGGCGATAGCGCACCAGATGCATGAAGCCGCGCACCGCCTTCTCCGGCGTCTCGTAGGTCGGAATCTTGGCATCCGCGAACAATCGGCGCGCGGCGTCGGCCTCGGCGGCGCCGAGCCAGTTCGTCAGCAAAGGCCGCTCCTGGCCCGCCATCGCGCCGGCCACGGCTTGCGCGGCTTCGAGGCCGGAAGCGACCGCGGTCGGGCAATGCAGCGCCAGGACCGCGTCGATCCCAGGGTCATGCAGCACGATCCCGAGCGCCGCGGCATAACGCGCGCCCGGCGCGTCGCCGATGATGTCGATGGGATTGGCGTGGGACCAGGTGACGGGAAGCACGGCATCGAGCTTGGCCCGCGTCGCATCTGGCAACGGCGCCAGCACGCCGCCCTGTTCGATCAGCGCGTCGGTCGCCAGCACGCCGACGCCGCCGCCATTGGTGAGGATGGCGAGCCGCTCGCCGGCGATCCGCGGCGCCATGCCCAGGGTCTCGACCGCGTCGAAGACTTCATCGAGATCGAAGACGCGCAGGATTCCGGCGCGGCGGAATGCGGCGTCGTAGACGGCATCGTTGCCGGCCAGCGCACCGGTATGCGAAGCGGCGGCGCGTGCGGCCGCCGCGGCGCGTCCGGCCTTGATCGCGATCACAGGCTTCAGCCGTGCGGCCGCGCGCGCGGCGGAGAGGAATTTGCGCGCCTGAGTGACAGCCTCGACATAGAGCAGGATCGAATGCGTCACGGCATCGTTGGCGAGGTAGTCGAGCATGTCGCCGAAATCGACGTCGGCCATGTCGCCGAGCGAGACCAGATGAGAAAACCCGATGCCGCGCGCCGTCGCCCAGTCGAGCACGGTGCTGACCATCGCGCCGGATTGCGCGACGAAGGCGACATGGCCCTTCAGCGGCGCCCCCGGCGTGAAGGAGGCGTTGATGCCCGACGGCGTCGACAGCACGCCGATGCCGTTCGGCCCGACGATGCGCAACAGATGCGGCCGCGCGGCGGCCAGCATCTCGCGCTCCAGCCAGCGGCCGGCGTCGTTGCCCGCGTCGCGGAAGCCCGCGGTGATGACGATGGCGCCGCGCGTGCCGCGCGCAGCGAGCTCTGCGACCAAGGAAGGCACGGTCGGCGCCGGCGTGCAGATCGCCGCCACGTCCGGCACCGAGGGAAGTGACGCGACGTCGGGGTAACAGGGTTTGCCGAACAGCGTCGTGTGCTGGGGATTGACGAAGTGGATGGCGCCCTTGAATCCGCCCGCGAGCAGATTGCGCGCCACCAGCGTGCCGATGGCGCCGCCCCGCTCGCTGGCGCCGATCAGCGCGATGGCGCTGGGCGCGAAGACGGCATCGAGATTGCGCACGGTCATGAGAGCAGCCTGCCCCGGAAGCGATGGCGGCTTCTACCCCTGCCGCTCAGAAACGGCGCGCGACCGCGTCGCGGACCTTGGCCAGATGGGCCTGCACGGCGTCGGCGCGGATGCCGGGGACGATTCCGCCGAAATGGATGTGATCGAGAACCTCGAGCCCGCAGACCGCGGCGAAGTACGTGTCGAACAAGCGCGTGGCGGCCTCCCAGCTGCCGCTTTCGACCATCCATTCGGTCGGCGCGCCGCTGGAGGTGAAGCTCAGCATCCTGCGCCCGGCGAGCAGCGGCCTGTTGCCGCCGCGGCCGGCGCCATAGGCAAACCCCATGCCGAAGACGCGCTCGATATAGCCCTTGAGCATGGCGGGCTGGGAATTGAGCCAGAACGGATAGACGAAGACGAAGACCTCGACGTCGCCGAGCAACTCGCGCTCTTCCAGGACATCGCGTCCGGGCGCAAATCCGCCGGCGCCGGGCATCTCGCCGGCTTCCAGGCAGGGCGCGAAGTTCATCCGGTAGAGATCGCGCACCACGACGCTTTGGCCGCGGGCAGAGACGGCGTCCTCATAGCTGCGCGCGACCGCCATCGTGAAGCTCGAGGCTCTGGGATGCGCGGCAATGACGGCGTGTTTCATGGCGCTTGGGACCGCGGCAACGGGACAGTCTTCACGCTTGGAATCCGCCCGACATTGATCCTGCGCAATTTTCGCCATTGCCGCAGGTCCGCGCCCTTGCTTGAATGGCGCGGTCGAAAGGATGCGGCCTTGGATGCCAGCCAGCGAAGTCCTGTTCCAGGCGCTGATCGCGACCTCCGTCGACGGCATCATCATGATCGACGAAGACGGGCTGGTGCTGGTCTACAACGACGCCTGCGCGCGCATGTTCGGCTATGCCGCCGACGAAGTGATCGGGCGCAACGTCAATATGCTGATGCCCTCGCCCTATCACGCGGAGCATGACGGCTATCTCGCCCGCTATCGAAAGACCGGCGAGAAACGCATCATCGGCATCGGCCGCGAGGTCCTGGGCCGGCGCAAGAACGGCACGACGTTCGCGATGTATCTTTCCGTCGGCGAAGGGGTGTTCCACGACCGCCGCATCTTCATGGGTATCCTGCACGATATCTCCGCGCGCAAGGCGAGCGAGCGCCAGATCCAGGAATTGCAGAAGGAACTGCTCCATGCCGCGCGCCTGACCGCGACGGGGCAATTGAGCGCCGCGCTGGCGCACGAGCTGAACCAGCCGCTGACCGCCATCCTCAACTATGTCGGCATCCTTCAGGAAATGACGGGCGAGGACAAAGGACCCGGCGGCGAGATGCTGCGCGAGGTTTCGGCGCGCATCGCCGAACAGACCACCCGCGCCGGCGAGATCATCCGCCGCATCCGCGGTTTCGTCGCCAAGCGCGAGCCGGACCGGTCCATCCTCGACCTGAACGCCGTGGTGCGCGACGCCGTCGCGTTGGGTTTCGTCGGCGCCGCCGACAGCAGCATCAAGCTCGAAACCGCGTTCGCGCCGGATTTGCCTGCCGTGCTGATGGACAAGGTGCAGATCCAGCAGGTGGTCATCAATCTGGTGCGCAACGCGGTCGAGGCGATGCAGAACAGTCCCGAGCGCCGCCTGCAGGTCGCGACCTGCTGCGACCGCGACGGCTTCGTCCAGCTGCGCGTGGCCGACACCGGGCCGGGCCTGGCGCCGGAAATCGCGGCATCGCTGTTCCAGCCTTTCGTCACCACCAAGGAACAGGGACTGGGCATCGGGCTTTCCATCTGCCGCACTATCGTCGAAGCGCATGGCGGGCGGCTGTGGATGGAGCTTGGCATGGGCGGCGGCGCGGTGTTCCAGTTCCGCCTTCCCGTGGCGCAGGAACGAGCGACCGCCGATGGCAAATGAGGCCGACGTTTTTGTCGTCGACGACGACGACGCGGTGCGCGACTCCATCGTTCTGTCGCTCAGGCTCGCCGGCCACAAGGTCGAAGCGTTCCGTTCCGCCACCGCGTTCCTCGACGCGGGCGCGGCGCAGCGCCGGGGCTGTCTGGTCACGGACATCCGCATGCCGGAAATGGACGGGCTGGAGCTGCAGGAAGAGCTGGCACGACGCGGCGCGAAGCTCGCGGTCGTGGTCATCACCGGTCACGGCGACGTGCCCCTCGCCGTGCGCGCGATGAAAGCCGGCGCCACGGATTTTCTCGAGAAACCGTTCGCGCGCGAGGCGCTGCTCGGCTGCGTCGCGCGCGCGCTGGACGCGGCGCCGAAGGCCGCCAGCGACGCCGAGACGCAGGCACTGCGCGCGCGGCTGAACACGCTGACGCCGCGCGAGCGCGAGGTCTTCGCCCGCGTCGTGGCCGGCAAGCAGAGCAAGGTGGTCGCTTATGAGCTCGGCACCTCGCCGCGCACCGTCGAAGTGCACCGCGCGCGGATGATGAAGAAGATGGCGGCCGCCAACCTGGCCGACCTCGTGCGCATGGCGCTCGCGCTGGGCGGCGAATTTCTTCGCTGATCTTGCGCCAGATCAAGGCCGTCCGGGCCGCGGCGCGCTAGACAGACTGCGGAAACCCGAACTGCAGCCCGCCGTGTCCAAGCTGACCGTCTGCATCGTCGACGACGACAGCGCCGTGCGCGAGTCGCTGCGCATGATCCTGGAGCGTGCCGACTACGAGGTGCGCTGCTTCGCCAGCGGGCGGATATTCCTCAGCCAGGGCGATCTGTCCCAGTGCGGCTGCCTGCTCCTGGATCAGTACATGCCGGGGCTGAGCGGGACGACGCTGCTCGAGCGCCTGAAGTCCTGCGGCACCGCCGGCCGAACGATCCTGATGACCGGGGCGAACGCCGAGGAGCTTAGGCCCACCGCCCGCGCGGCTGGGGCGCTGGCCGTCCTGCAAAAGCCGATGGCGGCGGGCGACCTGCTGCCCTGGATCGACCGGGCGATGGCCGCGCCTACGTAGTCGTACTTACGCAACCAAACGAATTTCGAACCTCGCGCCGCCGGCGGAGAGTGTGCGCGTCCACAGCGTGAGGTCTCCGTCATGTCATTCGTTGGAACCGCCAGCAGCCAGCCCGTCCCTTTCGCCGTGGTGCGCGCCGCAGCCGCGGACGCCGACATGCCCGCGGAGCTCGAGACGGCCGGGACCGTCTGCAATTTCGCACCGGCCGAGACGATTTTCGGCGAAGGAGATCCGATCGACGCTTCGTACCGGGTGCTGAGCGGCGTGGTGCGGCTTTGCCGGCTGACCGCCGATGGACGGCGCCAGATCGCGGGCTTCCGCCTTCCAGGCGACCTGATCGGCATCGAATGGACCGGCGCCTACGACATGACGGCCGAAGCGGTGCGCAACGTCACCTGCGTGCGCTATTCGCGCTCGCGGCTGGATCGGCTGTCGCACGAAAAGGCGGAGGTGCGCGACCACCTGCTCTCCCATCTGTGCCGCGACCTGCGCTCGGCGCAGGAGCATCTGATGACCTTGGGATGCCAGAGCGCCATCGAGCGCGTCGCCTCGTTCCTGCTGCAGACCGCGCGCCGGGCGAGCGCAAGCGACGGCAGCGTGATCGACATGCAGCTCGGCCGCCAGGACATCGCCGACTATCTCGGCCTGACGCTCGAGACCGTGAGCCGCACCTTCACCGAGCTCGCCGGCCGCGGCCTGATCGCCACGCCCAAGCGCCGCCATGTCGTGATCCGCAACGGCGCGCGCCTGAAAGCGGCATCCCTTCCTCTGCACTGAGCGAGGCGTCGATGAGCGCGCATGCGGGAATGCCGTCGGCGGAGACCATCGCCAGGCGCCATTTCGCCGCCGCCGTCGCCGAGGCGGTCGCCGCGGGCTACGATCCAGACAGCCTGGCGCGCTACATGCTGGGGCTCGCGGTCTCCAAATATCTCGAAAAGCGCACGGTCGAGGATGTCCGCAGCGAGCTGTTGTTCGTGGCGGAGAACTGCGATCCGCAGGCCGATTTCGTCTTCATGCGGCCGTGATCCCTGTCGCGCCAACAGCGAAATGCGCTCCTTGGCGCGTGCCCGTGAGAGGACCCGCATGAGCCTCGACAAGACCCAGTTGCGCGACTTCATCCGCGCCCGCGGCCTGGCCGTTGTTTCCACCGTTTCGGCGCAGGGTGCGCCCGAGGCGGCGCTGGTCAATGTCGCGGTGAACGACGATCTGGAGCTCGTGTTCTATGCCATCGAGACGACGCGCAAATGCGCCAATTTGCGGCGCGATCCGCGCGCGGCGGCGGTGATCGGCTGGGACGGCGCGCAGACCTTGCAGTTCGAAGGCAGCGCCGACGAGCCGCGCGAGCCGGAGCTGGAAGCGCTCAAGAATCTCTATGCGCAATCCCGCCCCGATGCGGGGCTACAGATGGCGTGGCCCGGCTTGACCTGGTTCCGCCTGCGCCCGGCCTGGATTCGTTTCAGCGATTACGGCCGTTCCTGGTCGGTCGAGGAGATGAGCTTCCCGGCACGCAAGAGACCGCGCTAGTACCGTTTGGCGGAACCGAAGCGCCATCCTTCGAGGCCCGCCCGCGTCATGCTGAGGTGCGAGCGCCCTTCGTCTCGCGTCATCCTGAGGTGCGAGCGTAGCGAGCCTCGAAGGATGACGCTCGCTCAGGGCTGCGGCGCGCCTCGACCCGCCTACGCTTTCAGCTTCGGCGGGCGAGTTTCATTCTCCTGGTCCGCCGTAGCCTTGGCGAAGGCGGAAGCACGCGGGCGGGCACCTCAGGATGACGCGCGGCGATCACGTCTAAACCGATTTTCTAGTACAGAAGATGCGGCGCGCGTTCGCTGCGCCATTGCTCTTCGTCGATGCGCGCGGCGGAGTCGAGATCGCCGGGCTCCGCGGCATCGTCGTCCACCCATTGGCGCAATTGCGGACCGCCATTGATCACGTCGATGGCGAGCTTGCCGTGCTCGTACTCATAGGCGAAATCGCGCCATAGCGGGTAATCGCGATAGAGCTTGCGGATCGCCTTGAAGCCCAAGGCCATCAGCCGCCAGGGGCGGAACGCGTCGTGCGCGTAGAGCGGACTTTCGGCATGGATCTGCGCGCCGCTGCACAGTGCGCCCTTGTGCTTGTGAAAGGTCGGCTCGAACCAGCAGGGGCGCAGGCCGCAGCCTTCCAGCCATTGGGGCGCGAGCGCGCGCATCTTTGCCAGCACGCGTCCGGCATCGATATCCGGGGCGCCGAACAGTTCGAGCGGGCGCGTCGTGCCGCGGCCTTCGGACAAGGTCGTGCCTTCGAGCATCACCGTCCCCGCATAGGCGCGTGCCATCGACAGGTTGGGCGCGTTGGGACTGGGATTGACCCACACCCGTTCGCCGAGCGGCCAGCCGAAGCCCGGCGCCGCGTCCGGCGCCCAGCCCGCCATCTCGATCACGCGATAGTCGACGTCGAGATTGAGGGTCGAGACGAACCAGCGGCCGAGTTCGCCGAGCGTCAGGCCATGGCGCATCGGCAGCGCGCCGGCGCCGACGAAACTTTCCCAGCCTGGACGAAGCGCCGTTCCCTCGATGGGCCTTCCGGCCGGATTGGGCCGGTCGAGCACCCAGACTGCTTTGTTATGCGCGGCGGCCACTTCCAGCACGTAGCGCAGCGTGGTGACGAACGTGTAGATGCGGCACCCCAGGTCCTGCAGGTCCACGAGAAGCACGTCGAAGGTGCTCATCATCTGGCCGTTCGGCCGGCGCGTCTCGCCGTAGAGGCTGAAGACCGGAATGCCGAGCACCGGATCGTCGAAGTCCGGCGACTCGACCATGTTGTCCTGCTTGTCGCCCCGCATGCCGTGCTGGGGACCGAAGGCGGCCGTGAGGCGGATATCGCCGAGCGCTGCAAGCGCGTCGAGCGCATGGGTGAGATCCGCCGTCAGCGAGGCGGGATGGGCCAGCAGCGCGACGCGCTTGCCCTTGAGCGGCGCGCGCAACGCCGGCTCGCCGATCAGCCGATCGAGTCCGAATTGCATGCGCTCACGCTGCGGGAAGTTCCAGCGCAAAGCAATCGCGGTGATGGAAGTCCGGTCTGCCCGGCGGATGGCGGAGCGCCCAATAGGACTTCGCGCCGGTCGGATCCTCGATCACCGCCGACAGCCCGACCTGCCAGATCGGCGTGGCCGCGTAGTCCCCGACAGTGGAAAGATCGATCAGGGCGCCCAGCCGGAGCGCGCCGTCCCTCGATTCAATATTGATAGGAATGTCGGCGACCTCGAGGGCGGGTTTCATACCTTCGCGCGTGCGCGCAAAGCTATACGCTGCCCACAGGCCCGACGGCGCCATGTTGAATTCGAGGTAGTCCGGGCGGTCCGCCGCGCGCAGGAAGGCCTCGAAGCAGGTGTGCTCCCACAGCCCGTCGGCCCGCTCGGGCCTGCACCGCTCGGGCAGCGCGACCATCGACATCCGGCCCTCCACCTTGAAGCGCAGGGCGAGGCGGCCGGACTTCGCCCGCGAAGCGGTGGCTTCGACAGACAAGCCTGTATGCGACCGCGAATCCGGATGGCGCTCGAGAGCCGACATGGGAGCCCGGACGTTATCACGCGAGGCCGGAACCGGAACGGCGAAATCGTTCCATCAATTCTTGGGCGGAACAAGTCGACGGCATCGGCGTTGCGAAGTTTGACTGTAATATCAATCTCATATTCATCATGGCGTGAACTATGCGGTTGCCGCGGGCTCTAGGTGGATGGGGAGTTGCGATCACGGGCCTGGCCGGCGATGCCCGCGCGTCACAACCCCTCAACTATCTCGTCAGCCACGGCCTGCAGAACGACGTCACCCTGCCGCTGACCAAAGCGCTCATCGCGGTCTCGCTGACGGTCGTGCTGATCATCGGCCTGTTGATCGTCGCCGCCATCCTGCGGCGTCCGGGGTTGCAGCCGGTTGCCGGCGCGCGCCTTGAAGTCGGACCGGAGGGCGGGGGCTTGAGCTGGATCTGGATCGGGGTCGGCCTGTCCTCGCTCGTGCTGCTGGCCAGCATCGCCTGGACGGTCGCCGTGCTGGGGCAGACCGTCCATCCCCCGTCCAAGCCCAAGACCCGCATCGAGGTCACTGCCCATCAATGGTGGTGGGAAGTGCGCTATGTCGACGAGAACCCCGCGCTCGATTTCGCCACCGCCGACGAAATCCACATCCCCGCCGGCGAGCCGGTGGCGTTCAAGCTGATCGGCGGCGACGTCATCCATTCCTTCTGGGTGCCGCTGCTCGGCGGCAAGACCGATCTGATCCCGGGCCTGACCAACGAGAGCTGGCTCCAAGCGGACACGCCCGGGACCTATCGCGGACAATGCGCGGAATATTGCGGCGCGCAGCACGCGCATATGGCGTTCCTGGTGGTGGCCCAGTCGCCGCAGGACTTCCGGCGCTGGCGCGATTCTCAATTGCAGTCCCCAGCCGCGCCGCAAGGAGAGGCCGCACAGGGCGCTCAGTTGTTCACGATGCATTGCGGAAGCTGCCACAGCGTGCGCGGCACCGACGCCGGCGGCGTGCTCGGTCCCGATCTCAGCCATCTGATGCAGCGCCAGTCTCTGGCCGCGGCGACGCTGCCCAACGATCCCGCGCATCTCTCGCAATGGGTGTCGGACCCGCAAGCGATCAAGCCGGGCGCCTACATGCAGAAGCCCGAGCTGACGGCGGCCGAACTGGCCGCCATCCGCGCCTAGCTGGGGACGTTGCGGTGAGCGCCAGCGAGTACGAGCGCACGCCCGGCATCGGCGACAGCGTGCGCCATCCTGAGATCGGCGAGCGCCTGAAGCGGCTGTGGGAAAGCGAGCCGGGATTGCGGGGCTGGCTCACCACCGTCGATCACAAGAAGATCGGGCTGCGCTACATCGTCACCGCCTTTGCGTTCCTGGTAATCGGCGGCATCGAAGCGCTGATCTTCCGCCTGCAGCTCTCCTGGCCGAACCGGCATGTTTTGACGCCCGAGCAGTACGACCAGCTGTTCTCGACCCATGGCATGACGATGATCTTCCTCTATGCGCTGCCGATCCTGTCGGGATTCAGCAACTATCTCTGGCCGCTGGTGCTCGGCGCGCGCGACATGGCGCTGCCCCGGCTGAACGCGCTTTCGTATTGGATCTATCTGTTCTCCGGCATCTTCCTCTACGCCGCCTTCATCGCCGGCTTCGGGCCGAACGACGGCTGGTTCAATTACGTCCCCTATGCCGCGCGCGCCTTCAACGGCGGGCCCAACATCGATTTCTATTCGCTGGGCATGGTGCTGTTCGGCATGTCGACCACGGTGGGCGCGATCAACTTCGTCGTCACGTTCCTGCGCATGCGCGCGCCGGGCATGTCGATCAACCGCGTGCCGATGATCACCTGGGGCACGGTGACCGCCAATGCCGGCAATCTGTTCGCGGTGCCGTCGGTCAGCCTCGCCTTCTTCATGCTCTGGCTCGACCGCAATGCGGGCACGCATTTCTTCGACGTGCCGGGCGGCGGCCAGCCGCTGCTCTGGCAGCATCTGTTCTGGATGTTCGGCCATCCCTGGGTCTACGCCATCGTGCTGCCCGCCATGGGCATGGTGTCGGAGGCGCTGCCGGTGTTCTGCCGCAGGCCGCTTGTCGGCTACACCGCCGTCGCACTCGCGACCGTGGCGACGATGGTGCTGGGCTTCGGGGTGTGGGTACACCACATGTTCGCGACGGGACTTCCCCCGATCGCGCTGTCGTTCTTCAGCGCCGCCTCGATCATCATCGTGGTGCCGAGCGCGGTCGGCGTCTTCGCCTGGATCGCCACGATCTGGCTGGGCAAGCCGGTGTTCGCGACGCCGTTCCTGTTCTTCGCCGGCTTCATCCTGCTGTTCACCATGGGCGGCGTCAGCGGCTACATGACCGGCTCGCTGCCGGTCGACTGGCAGCTCACCGACACCTATTTCGTCGTCGCCCATCTGCATTACGTGCTGATCGGCATCAACGTCTTCCCCGTCGTGGGCGCAACCTATTACTGGTTCCCGAAGTTCACCGGCAAGCTGATGGACGAGCGGCTGGGCCGCTGGAACTTCTGGACCATGTTCCTCGGCTTCAATCTCGGATTCTTCCCGATGCATGTCTCCGGGCTGCTCGGCATGCCCAGGCGCATCTACACCTATGCGGATGGGATGGGCTGGGACTGGCTCAATCTCATCACCACCGTCGGCGGATTCGTGTTCGCGACCGGCGTGCTGCTGTTCCTCATCAACGTCGTCATCAGCCATCGCCGCGGCCGGCCTGCCGGCGACAATCCCTGGGATTCGCCGTCGCTGGAATGGGCGACGACCTCGCCGCCGCCGCCCTACAATTTCGCGGTCATTCCGACCGTCGCCTCGCGCTATCCGCTGTGGGAAGACCGCATGCCGAGAAGCGTGCGCGAAAGCGCGACCGAAGCGGGCCTGGTGCTCGATCACGGACGCGAGGCGGTGGGCACCGGACCGCTCGACGCCCAGCCCGACATCATCCTGAAGATGCCGAGCGACACGATCGTCCCCTTCGTGCTGGCGCTGATGCTGACGGTGCTCTTCGTCGGACTGGTGCTGCATTGGTGGTGGCTGGCGGTGCTCGGCCTGCTCGGCACCGGCGCAGCCGCGCTCGTCTGGCTGTGGCCGCGCGCGGAGCTCGGCGAAACGGCGGAGGCGAAAAGTGGCTGACCGGATTCGTCTTCAAACCGCGTTGCCGGTCGGGCCGGTAGACACCAGGGCCAACGGATGGTGGGCGATGATCTTCGTCGTCTTCACCGAAGGCGCGCTCTTCGCCTATCTGCTGTTCAGCTATTACTATCTCGCCGTCCAGCCGCACACGCCGGGCAGCTTCCCCGAAGGCGGACCGCCGGAATTCACGCTGGCCGCGCCGAACACCATCATCCTGCTGCTGTCGAGCGCCGCCGTCGCCTGGGCGCAGTTCGGCATCGAGCACGGCAGCAAATGGCGCCTGGTGTGGGGACTGGGCGCCGGCACATTGCTCGGCATCGTCTTCCTGGCCGTGCAGTATTTCGAATGGGCGGAGAAGAAATTCTCGCTGCCTTCCTCCACCTATTCGGCGCTCTATTTCGTCGTCACCGGATTCCACATGGCCCATGTTCTGTTGGGCGTGCTGATGCTGGCGGCGCTGACCTTGTGGTCGGCGCTCGGCTACTTCAACCGCTTCCGCTATGCCCATGTCCATATCGGCGCGCTCTACTGGCATTTCGTCGACGTGGTGTGGCTCGCGGTCTTCTTCACCTTCTACGTCACGCCGCATCTGGGGCTCAGCGCATGAGCGGGATCGTCCATCTCCCGCCCCTGCGGGCGCCGCGGCGCTTCTACCTCGGCATGTTCGCCTGCTGCGCGGCGCCGATCTTCTGGGTCGGACAGCTCCTCCTCGGCTACGGCGTCTCGGCGACGGCGTGCTACGGCTCCGACCATCCCACGCCGATCGACTGGCCCGGCACCTTGCGCGGCATCCTGGCGGCGTTCGACGCGGTCGCGATCCTGGCCGCCATCGCGGGCGGCGCGGTCGCGCTCTGGCTGCTGCGCAATGCGCGCGCGGAGGTCGACGCCCACGGCATCGGCACCGAGGTGCAGGTCGAAAGCCGCGTGAAGTTCCTCGCCATCTGGGGGCTGTTCTCGAGCCTGTGGTTCTTCGCGGCAATCGCCTTCAACACCATCGCCTCGCTGGGGACGCCGCTATGCACGCCGTGAGGCGCCCTCTTCTTCTGGCCTGCGGTGCGGTCGTCGCGCTGGCGACCGTGTTGCCGCCGCTGGTGCAGATGGCCGGCGAGCTCTTCGCCCTGCATATGCTGCAGCATCTTCTGCTGGTCGCGGTCGCGGCACCCTTGCTGGCTGCCGCCCTTGACTGCGACGTCAAACCGGTCACCGGCTGGTGCGCGTTTGTCGGAATCTTTTTGTTCTGGCATTGGCCGGCGGCGTTCCGTTGGGCCGCGCTGCATCCCGCAGCCGAGCTGTTCGAGCTGCTCAGCATTCTCGCCGCCGCAATTCTGTTCTGGAGCGCCGCCTTCTCGCGGCGCCATGCGAGCTACGGCGCGCGCGCGTTGCTGGTGATGACCGCCGCGGTGGCGACCGACCTGCCCGGCGTGGTGATGGTGTTCGCGCCCAGCGCCGTCTGCACCATGCCGGGCGAGAATGCGCTGCGCTTCGGGTTGACCCCGCTCGAAGACCAGCAGATCGCGGGCCTGCTGATGTGGGTGCCCGCCAATCTCATCTTCTTCGGGCTGGCGACTTTCCTGTTCGCGCGCTGGATGACTTCTGATCGGGAGCTGGTGACGCCATGAGATTGCTGCTCTGCGCTTTGGTGGCCTTGCTGGCGCTGGGCCTTGCCGCGACGGCCGCGGATCTGGGCCAACTCGCCAGGGACGACAAGCAATGGGTGATGCCGCAGAAGAACTACGCCAACACCCGCTTCAGCGGCTTGAAGCAGATCACGCCGGACAATGCCGCGGGGCTGCACGTCGCCTGGAGCTTCTCGGTCGGCACCAATCACGGCCAGGAGGCGGCGCCCATCGTGGTCGGCGACACGATGTACGTCGTCGGCGCCTATCCCAACGAGCTGTTCGCGCTCGACGCCACCACCGGCGATCTCAAATGGAAATACTCGCCGCGCGTCGATCCGTCGTCGCAAGGCGAAGCCTGCTGCGACGTCGTCAACCGCGGCGAGGTCTTCGACAACGGCAAGATCTTCTTCAACACGCTGGACGACCACACCGTCGCCGTCGACGCCAAGACGGGCAAGGAAGTCTGGGCGGTCAAGCTCGGCGAGTTCACCAAGGGCATGACCTTGACCATGGCGCCCCTGGCGGTGAAGGGAAAAATCCTCGTCGGCAATTCCGGCGGCGAGATGGGCGTGCGCGGCTGGCTGACCGCGCTCGACGAGAACAGCGGCAAGATCGCCTGGCGCGCCTACTCCGTCGGCCCGGACAAGGACGTGCTGATCGGGCCGCGCTTCCATCCCTATTACAAGGACGCGCAGGGCAAGGATCTCGGCGTCAAGACCTGGCCGCCGGGACGCTGGCAGGTCGGCGGCGGCCCGGTATGGGGCTGGATCGCCTACGACCCGGCGACCAATCTCGTCTTCTACGGCACCGGCAATCCGGGGCCATGGAATCCCGACGAGCGTCCCGGCGACAACAAATGGACCACGACGATCTTTGCCCGCGACGCCGACACCGGCGAGGCGGTGTGGGCCGACCAGCTCAATCCGCACGACCTCTACGACTACGACGAGGTCAACGAGAATCTGCTGCTCGATCTTCCGATCGGCGGCAAGCCGACCCATGTCCTCGTCCATCCCGGACGCGACGGCTTCATGTTCGTGATCGACCGCGCGACGGGACGGATCTATTCTGCCGACGCCTACGACACCATCACCTCGGAAAAGAGCTTCGACATCAAGGCGGGCCGCCCGGTGATGAACCCCGCGCTCCGCACCATGTCGAACAAGAACGTCACCGGCATCTGTCCCGCCTCGCCCGGCGCCAAGGACTGGCAGCCGACCGCATACTCGCCGCTGACCCGGCTGCTCTACATTCCGCACCAGCATCTGTGCATGGACTATGAGGCGAGCGAGGTCGGCTACATCGCCGGCACGCCCTATATCGGCGCCACCGTCGACATGTATGCGGGGCCCGGCAATTACCGCGGCGAATTCGCGGCGTGGGACCTGACCCAGCGCAAGAAAGTGTGGGCGATCCACGAGAAGTTTCCGGTGTGGAGCGGCACGATGGTCACCGCCGGCAACATCGCGGTCTACGGCACCATGGACCGCTGGTTCAAGGTGGTGGACGCGCGCAGCGGCAAGCTGCTCTACCGCTTCCACGCGCCGTCGGGTTTCATCGGCCAGCCGATCACCTATCAGGGCGCGGACGGCAACCAGTATATCGCGATGCTGTCCGGGGTCGGCGGCTGGGCCGGGGCGCTGGCGGTCAAGTCGGCCGGTCTCGATCCGCGCGTACGCAACGGCGCGCTCGGCTATACCGGCGCGATGGGCGATCTTCCCGCCTTCACCAGCGGCGGCAGCACCCTGCTCGTCTTCTCGCTCGGAGCCGCCAATGCGCCGCATTAGCGCGATGCTCGCCTTGCTGGTGCTGACGGCGCCCGCGCAGGCCGGCGTGCTTCGGGTCTGCGCGGACGACAACAACCTGCCCTTCTCCAACAAGGCGGGAGAGGGCTTCGAGAACAGGATCGCGGCGCTGATCGCGCGCGACCTCAAAGATACCGTGCAATACGCCTATGCGCTGCAGAACGCGCGGTTCCTCAAACACACGCTGTTCGCGCATCGCTGCGACGTGGTGCCGGGCGTGACGGCGGGCATGGAGGGGATAGAGACCACCCGGCCCTACTACGCCTCGACCTATGTCTTCGTCGCCCGCAGGAAGGACGCGCTGGACTTGAGTTCGCTCCGCGATCCGCGATTGCGCCGGCTGATAATCGGCGTGCACCTGATCGGCGACGATTCGACTCCCCCGGTCGCCGCGCTGGGCCGCGAAGGCATCGTCGACAATGTGCGCGGCTACATGATCCAGGGCGATTTCAGCAAGCCCAATCCGCCGGCGCGGCTGATCGAGGCCGTGCGCGACAAGGAGGTCGACGTCGCCGCCGTGTGGGGTCCCTTGGGCGGCTATTTCGCGCGCCGCTCCGGCTCGTTGCTCGAGATGCGCGCGATCACCGGCACCGAAGCCTTCGCGCCGCTGCGCTTTCGTTTCGCCATCGCGATGGGCGTGCGCCCCGGCGACGACGCGTTGCGCGACAAGCTCGACGCCGCGCTGCTGCGCGAGAAAGGCGCCATCCGAATCATCCTGACGGCTTATGGCGTTCCGCTGGTGGAGATAGATGGAGTCCGCAATGGATAAGCTGCGCTGGATCGTCGCCGCGATCGCCGTGGTGATCGTGATCGCCGTCGCCGCCGGCATCTTCCTGATGCCGTCGCCCGGAACCGCGCCTGCGCCCGGCGCGCCGGTGGCGACCGGCTACAACGGCGCCGTTCCCGCCAATGCCATGCTGCGCGTGCCCGCTAGCCGCGTCTATCCGGGCGGCGCGCCGACCGGGCTGAATGTCGCTCTCAGCAATCCGTTGGCAAGCGATCCCGATGCGGCCGAGCGCGGCAAGCGCGACTTCGACACCTTCAACTGCTCCGGCTGCCACGCGGCCAATGGCGGCGGCGGCATGGGACCCGCGCTCAGCGACGCCAACTGGCTCTATGGGTCTTCGCCCGGCGCCATTTACATGACGATCGTGCAGGGCCGCGCCAACGGCATGCCGGCCTGGGGCGCGATGCTTCCCGATCGCACGGTGTGGGAGCTGGTCTCCTATATCGAAAGCATCAGCGAAAAGCCGGGCCCGCAATTCGGCACCACGATCTCCGCGGCGCCGCAGACGCCGCCGCGCGAGCAGGTGCCGGCCAACCGCATGCAGACCGTGACGCCCTGGGCCTTCACCGAGCCGCAACCGCCTGACGGCACGCGGCCCGGCGGCTGAAGCGCGATTTGTTAACCATGCCGGAGCCGTGCCAGAATTCGCGCGCGCCGGGCGGCTGAACGATCTTCACCACCGTTCGTTTGTCCCAAGGTCCGTTGCGAAGGGGTTTTGTGTCATGTCCTTTCCGGCTGAGCACGATGCGGCCGCGCGCGATCTGGGCGCGCGCTATGCCGCCATCCGCCGCCTGAGCGAGGACATCGCCCGCCCGCTGTCGCCGGAAGATCAATGCGTCCAGTCCATGCCCGACGCCAGCCCGACCAAGTGGCATCTGGCGCACACGACATGGTTCTTCGAGCGGATGATCCTTCGTGAACGCGAGGGCTATGATGTCTTCGATGCGGATTTCGATTCGCTGTTCAATTCGTATTATCTCGGTCTCGGCGATCCCTATCCGCGCGCGCAGCGCGGAATGCTGTCGCGTCCGGAGCTGGCGCGCGTGCTGGCATGGCGCCGTCACGTCGATGACGCGATGCAGGGCGCGCTCGGCGATCCGGTGTGCCGCGAACTCATCGAGCTCGGGCTCCATCACGAGCAACAGCATCAGGAGCTGATGCTGACCGACATCCTGCATGCGTTCTCGCGCAATCCGCTGTTGCCGGTGTACAGGCAGGCCCCGGTCGCGATGCGCGAAGCCAAGCCGCTGCGCTGGCATTTCCATCCTGGTGGCCAGTTCGAGATCGGGCATCAGGGCGTCGGTTTCGCCTTCGACAACGAAAGCCCGCGCCACACCGTGACCCTGCGCCCGTTCCGCATCGCCTCGCGACTTGCGACCTGCGGCGAGTTTGCCGAGTTCATCGCCGACGGCGGCTATGCGCGGCCGGAATTCTGGCTCTCGGACGGCTGGGCGCTGCGCCGGAGCGAGGGTTGGGAGCGGCCGCTCTATTGGCAGGACGACGACCGCCTCTTCAGCCTTGCGGGCCCGCGCCGCATCGATCCGCACGAGCCGGTGATGCATGTGAGCTTCCATGAAGCCGCAGCGTATGCGGCCTGGGCGGGAAAGCGGCTGCCGACCGAGTTCGAATGGGAAGCGGCGGTGAATATCGGCTGCGAGGAGATGTTCGCCCACGCCTGGCAATGGACGCGCTCGTCGTACGATCCCTATCCCGGCTTCAAAGCCTTCGCCGGCGCGGCGGCGGAATACAATGGCAAGTTCATGGTGGGCCAGCTCGTCCTGCGCGGCAGTTCCTTCGCCACGCCCTTTGGTCACGCGCGACCGAGCTATCGCAATTTCTTCACCCCGTCGGCACGCTGGCAGTTCACCGGCATCCGGCTCGCGGAGGACGCATGAGCATCGCCGGCCTTGTCGCGCCCGAATTCCGGAGCCGCCCGCAAAGCGAGAGCAGCTTCGCGCGCGATCTCTGCGAAGGCTTGAGCGCGAAGCCCAAGCGGGCGCCGTGCAAGTATTTCTACGACCGCGAGGGCTCGGAGCTGTTCACGCGCATCACAGCACTCCCCGAATATTATCCCACGCGCACCGAACTGGGCCTGTTGACGCAGCACGCAGGCGAGATCGCGTCGCTGATCGGAGCCCACGCCGCGGTGATCGAATTCGGCGCCGGTTCGCTCGAGAAGGCGACATTGCTGCTCGGCGCGCTTAAGAACATCGCGGCCTATGTGCCGGTCGACATCTCGGGCGATTATCTGGCGGCGATGGCCCGGCGGCTCGCGCGCCTGCATGCCGGCCTCGAGGTGATTCCGGTTGTCGCCGATTTCCTCGAGCCGCTGGAGCTGCCGTCCTTGCCGCGCGATGCCAGGCGCGTCGGATTCTTTCCGGGCTCGACCATCGGCAACCTCGGACCTTCCGAGGCCCTGCGGTTCCTGCGCCGCAGCGCCTCTATGCTCAAAGGCGGCGGGCTGCTTCTGGGCGTCGACCTGGTCAAGGACCCTGCCGTGCTCCACGCCGCCTACAACGACGCGCTGGGCGTGACCGAAGCGTTCAACAAGAACCTGCTCGCCCGCGCCAACCGCGAGCTCGACGCGGATTTCGATCCCGACGCCTTCGCGCATTCGGCCTTCTACAATGCGCCGCTGAAGCGCATCGAGATGCATCTGATGAGCCTGAAGGCGCAGCGCGCGCGCGTCGCCGGGCGCCTCTTCGCCTTCGATGAAGGCGAGACCATCCACACGGAGAATTCCTACAAATACACCGTGGACGGCCTGCATGCCCTCGCGCATCGCGCCGGCTTCGGGCCGGTCCGGACCTGGTGCGATCCCGACCGTCTGTTCAGCCTGCACTGGCTGGCCTGCTGAACCGCCGGAACATCGCTCCGCGCCGCCCGTTTTCCTCTTTGGACAGGAGACGCGCGATGTCGCTCAAGAACCCCAAGAAGGAAGAAGACAGCCCGCTGGTCGATTTCGGCCGCGGCAAGGAGACGCCCAAGACCGATTTCGACCGCAACCGCGACGGCCTCTATGGCGGCCTGCCGAAAGCGCGCGACGATAAATCGCCCCGCGGCGATCATCCGCCGGCGCGGAAGTAAAGCCCGGAACGAAGAGTCTTAGAACTTCAGATTCGCGCCGGGCTTGTCGTCGCCGGTCCACTGGATCGGGCCGCTGCGCTCGTAGTCGACGAGCGTGCGGCCGGCGCTGAAATGCCAGGTGAGACCCAAGAAGATCGCCGCCGAGTCGCCGCCATGCGAGATGTTGGCGTAGTCGTAGCCGATATAGATATTCGCCGGCAGGCTGCGGAACGGCAAATATTCGAACACACCTTCGATCCCCGTCCAGTTCTTGCCGGAGCTGTAGGAGGTGTAGCTCGCCTCGACATGGGCGGCCAGATCGGGCGTGTCGTACCAGGTGAGGCCGCCCGAGCCGTACCAGGCCTGGAGCCCGACGCCGCCGCCTTCGGTGCCGCCGCCGCGCGCCTGTAGCGTGAAATTGTTCGAGACGTAGTACTCGCCGAACGCGCCGTAGCTTTCGAGCGACTTCTTGCCGCTGAACAAGGGGTCGGCGGCCGCGTCGACCGCGAAGTAGCTGCCGCTGAGCCCGATGGTGCCCTTGCTGTCGCGCCAGAACAGGCTGCCGCCGGCCGACCAGATATGCGCAAGCTCGTGACGGGTGCCGAAATAATTGTCGTCGGTCACGTCGATCTGCGCGGCGAAGCCGGGATTGTCGAAGGTGTAAAGCAGCGAGCCCTGGCCGACATACTGGTCCGAGTCCGCGACGTCCGAGCCGGCGCGCGTGCGGGCATAGATGAAACCGCCGCTCAAGAGGCCGCTGAAACCGCTCAGATCCTGCGCCGCCGATGCGGCCTCGGGCAGCAGCGCGGCGGCGGCGAGAGCGAAGGCGGCGATGGGGTTCCTGGCGGCCATGGTGTCCTCTTCAGCGTTCGCGCATGCCGTGGCGGAATACGCTCGTGATCGGTTCGACGAAGTAGTCGAGCGCGGTGCGCGCGCCGGTATCGAGCGAGACGTCGACGGGCATGCCCGGAATGAGCTTGACCTCCGGATAGTCCTTGAGCTGGCGCAGGTCGACGCTGACGATGACGGCGAAATAAGGCTGGTTGGTGTGCGGATCGACGATGCGGTCGGCGGACAGCGTGCGCACCACGCCGGTGATCATCGGCAGGCGGCGCTGGTTGTGGGCGCCGAAATTGACCTTGGCCGACATGCCGATATGCACCTGGTCGGCGTCCTCGGGACGCACATGAGCCTCGACATCGAGCTGGTCGTTGACGGGCACGATCTCCATCACCACGTCGCCGGGCCGGATCACCGCGCCGCGCGAATGCACCGCCAGGTTCACCACCTTGCCCGCGACCGGGGTCGTCATCCGAAGCCGCGCCACCACGTCCTTGGCGGCATGGAGACGGTCCATCGCCTCGAAGCGCTTGGTCTGGATGTCGCGCAGATCCTTGACGACGTCGTTCATGAACTGGTTGCGCAGATTGACGATCTGCAATTCGTCCTCGCCGGAGTCGAGATTGACCTGCGCGATCTTCTCGGCGATCTGGCCGTGCTGGCCGGTCAGGTCGGCCGCCTGGCGCTTCAGCTGCAGCAGCCGTGGCAGGGTCGAAAGTCCCTTGCTGTAGAGCTGCTCGACGCTCGTCGATTCCTGATCGATCAGGGCGCTCTGCTTGTCGATGGCATCCTGCTGGCTGTCGAGGCCTGCGACGATGCGCCGGTTCTCGCCGATGCGCTGGTTGTAGATCGCCTGCTGCTTGGCGAGCGTGGCGCGGTGCGTGTCGAAAGTGTTCTGCTCGCCGCGCAGCGCCTCGGCGACCTTCGGATCGTCCTTGCGCGACACCAGGTCGGGCGGGAACGAGATGTGGTCGGCATTGTCGCGCTCGGCCTCGAGGCGCGCCTCCTGGGCTGCGAGCGCATCGGCCTCGCCGCGGATGAGGTCGAGGCTCGCGCGCGCCTCGGTGTCGTCGAGCTGCACCAGCGCGGCGCCGGCCGGCACGCGCTGGCCGTCCTTGACGAAGATGTCGCGCACGATGCCGCCTTCGAGATGCTGGATCGACTTGCGGTGGGTTTCCACCACCACCACGCCCTGCGCCACGATGGCGCTGTCGAGCGGCGCGAGCGCGGCCCAGCCCAGGAATCCCACCAGGAACATTGCCACCACGATGCCGCCGACGCGGATCAGCCGGCCCGGATTGAGGAAGTCCAATTCCGGATCGTCATAGACGGTCTCGTCTTCGGGGAAGACGAACTTCGCGATGCGCTGCCACCACGGCGCGCGTGCGATCGCCGCTCCCCAGCGCGCCAGAAACCCCGGCCATGCGAGGCGCGCGCGCGACGCGGCTTGCGCCTTCTCGCTCACGGCTTGCCTCCCGCATCGGGGGTCGCGAGCGCGACGACGCGGCCGGCCTGTTGCGCGGGCTGCGGCGGCGGTGCCGGCCGGCGCGTGAATTGCTGCAGGATCTCCGCGCGCGGACCGAAGGTCTCCATGGTGCCGTCAGGCTTGAGCACCAAGATCTTGTCCACGCCGGCCAGGATGCTGGGGCGATGGGCGATGATGACGACGGTGACGCCGGCCTTCTTCAGGTTCGCCAGCGTCGCCAGCAGCGCCTCTTCGCCGGCGGCGTCGAGATTGGAGTTGGGCTCGTCCAGAACGACGAGCTTGGGCTCGCCATAGAGCGCGCGCGCGATGCCGACCCGCTGCGCCTGTCCACCCGAGAGGCGCAGGCCCCGCCCGCCGAGCTCGGTGTCGTAGCCTTTGGGAAGCTGCAGGATCATGTCGTGCGCGCCGGCGAGCCTTGCGGCCTGCACCACCAGCGCCGGATCGCCTTCGGCCATGCGCGCGATGTTCTCGCGCACGGTGCCGGCGAACAGCTCGACGTCCTGCGGCAGATAGCCGACGAAGCGGCTGAGCTCGGCGCGCGGCCAGGAATAGATGTCCGCGCCGTCGAGCCGCACGCTGCCCGCGGTGCAGGGCCAGGCGCCGACCAGCAACCGCGCCAGGGTCGATTTGCCCGATGCCGACGGGCCGATCACGCCCAGCGAGTCGCCGGGCTGAAGCTCGAAGGAGACGTTGGCGAGGATGGTCCTGCGGCTCTGGGGATGGAGATATCCGATGCGGGCCGCGCCGAGCCGGCCCTGCGGCGCCGGCAGCGCCATGCCCTCGTCGCGCCGGGGCGAGCTGTTGAGCACGTCCTCGATGCGGTCCCAGGCCAGGCGCGCCGCGATGAAGCTCTTGTAGGTGGCGACGCCGGTCTCGATCGGCGCGAGCGCGCGCGCGCCGATGATCGAGGCGGCGATCATGATCCCGCCCGTCGCCTGGAGATTGAGGATCAGCATCGCGCCGATGCCGAGCAGCGCGATCTGGATCAGCATGCGCACGGCGCGCGACATCGCGGTCAGCTTGGAATCGCGGTCGGCCGAGAGCGTGCCCTTGCGCATCGAGGCGATCCATTGCGCGTGCCAGCGCTCGACGAAGGTCGCCGACATGCCCATGCCCTCGAGCACGTCGGCGTTGCGCAGCGCATCCTCGGCGAAATTGTGCGTGCGCGCCTGGAGCTCGATGGCCTGGATCAGCGAGGGATTGGTGAGGCGCTGGCCGGCCCAGGCCAGCCCCACCAGGATCGCGCCGCCGATCAGCACGACCACCAGCAGCAGCCAGTGCAGCAGCGCCAGGACGACGAGGAAGACCAGCGTGAACGGCGCGTCCATCAACGTGTTGACGGCGGGGCTGCCGATGAAGTTCTTGACCGTCTCCAGGTCGCGCAGGCCGTTGCGGCTGAGCGCGCCGCCGGTCTGGGAGGCGGCCGCGACCATGGCGCGCAGGATCTTGCGCCCGAGCGCGTCGGCGGTGCGCAGCGCGATGCGCTGCATCAGGCGCAGGCGCAGGGAGTCCAGCCACGAGAACACCGCGATCGCGACGGCGGCGATGATGGTGAGCAGGGCGAGCGTCTCGGCGCTGCGGCTGGTCAGGACGCGGTCATAGACCTGCAGCATGTAGAACGAGGTGGTCAGCGCCAGAAGACTCATCGCTGCGCTGAAGGCGAGCCCCATCAGCATCAGCCTGCGGTTGGCGAAGAGCGCGTCGTGAAGCGGACGCGGACGGCGGCCGGCGGCGCTCACTGGTCGTCCTCGCTTCCGAAATCGATCCAGCTCGCGCTGTGCTCTTTGTAATGCGTGTTCGGATCGTACAGCTTCACCTTGAGTCCCAGCGTCCCGGCCGTCAGCCGCCCCTCGGCCGCCAGCAATTGATAGGCGCCGACCACCATATCATGGCGCGAGGCGGAGAGCGCGAGCTCGGCGGAAAGCCGCTCCTGCTCGGCGTTGAGGATGTCGAGGATCGAGCGCTCGCCCTGGTGCTGCTGCTGGATCACGCCGTCGAGCGCGCGTTCGCTCGCGGCCACCCGTCCCTGATTGTAGGCGACCGCGTTCAGCGCGGTATGGAACGTGGCCCAGCTGTCCTTGACGATCTGGCGCGTCGCCTGATCGGCATCGACGACGCCGAAGCGGGTCTGCGCGCGCTGCTCCTTCGCCTCGCGGATGCGCGCGTCCTCCGCGCCGCCCTGATAGAGCGGGATATTGAGTTGGCCCAGCACGTCGAAAATTCCGGCTTTTGTTTTGAACGAAAACGGATTGGTGAGCGCGTCTGAGCCGTAATTGTAGTCCGCGACGATTGAGCCATGCGGCAGCGTTGCGCCGACCGCATTATCGATGCCGTATTGCGCCGCCTTGTCGTTCGCCTGCGCGCCCTGGATGCGCGGCGAGAGTTTGAGGGCGAAGGCCAGCGCCTGTTCCTGCGTGCCGGGCAGCCTGGGCAGCGACGGCGCCTGCTCCAAGGTCTCCGGCGCGCGGCCGATGATGCGCTCGAAATTGTCGCGGCTCTGCGCCAGCTGGGATTCGGCCTGGGCAAGCTCGGCCTTGGCGCCGGCCAGGCGCACGTCGGTCTCGTCGAGATCGGTGCGGGTGGCGGCGCCGGCATCGAGCTGGGTTTTGGTCGCATCGCGCTGGCGCGTCAGCACGTCGACATCGCTCCTGTGCAGGCGAAGCCCGTCGGCATCGCGCACCGTGTCCATATAGGCCTGGGTGGCCGCGAACAGGATCTGCTGCTCGGCATTGAGCAGATCGGCGCGCGCTGCGCGCACCAGCGCGATGGCCCTTTGTGTCTGAGCGTAAGCCTGGCCGCCGGTATAGACAGGCTGCACGAGTGTGGCACGCCCCAGAGTCGGCGTAAGTTCCGTCGCGGAGCTCGTCGTCTTTCTTTGGTTGTAGAGCCCGAGTTCGTCGACGCGCGTGTAGCCGTAGGACCCGGTGACGTTGATCGTGGGACGGTAGTTGCCGCGCGCTTCCGCCACCGCGTCGTCGGCGGCGCGCGTTTTCGCGCGCGCAGCCGCAAGCTCCGGGTTGTGCTCGTACGCCATCGCCAGAGCATCGGCGAGCGTAAAGCGGTCGGCGACCGCGGGCTCGGCCAGGAGCACGGCCGATACGGCAAGCAGCGCTTTCCAGGTGATGCCCCGTATCAACGAACGCCCTCTTTCGACAGCCCTAGCTGGAGCCTGGCGGGTCTGAGCCGCCCAGCGGTCTCATTCGCGCTTCGCCCGCTGGTCGAATATACGGGCGGGCCGGAAAAACGTCGAGAGATCAGCAGCCTACGAGGTCCCAGCGCCGCTTTCGTACAGACACGCAGACCAAAAAGCAAAGGTAGAGTCGCCTAAAGGTTTCCTGGACATCCGGTCACTGGAAATCCGGCCCCGGACGCCGCAGAGTGGCTTGAAGCGGGGCGGTTTCGGGCGACATGGCGGCAGGGTCAGGGACGGGCGCGACAGGCTTGGGGCAGCGCTTGGCCGCCCGCTTTCGCCGCTCCGAGGACTCCCGCGCCGCGGCCCTGCTCGGCCCCACCATGATCGCCATGGCGGTGGCGCTGGCGGCGCCGCTGGTGCTCCTGGCGCTGTACAGTTTCTGGTCGCAATACGGATTGCTGCTGGACACGCATTTCACCCTGGACCAGTACGCCCATGCGCTGGGGCGGCCGAGCTACCGCAGCCTGTTCTATCGCTCGCTCGCGATCTCGGGGATCGTGACGGCGGTTACCGTGCTGCTCGCCTATCCGATGGCCTATTTCGTCGCCTTCCGGGTGGAGCGCTCGAAATTCATCTGGCTGATCCTGCTCACCATCCCGTTCTGGACCAGCTATCTGCTGCGCGTCTTCGCCTGGAAGGTCATCCTCGGCTACAACGGGGTGATCAATTCCGGGCTGATGAAGCTCGGGCTGATCCATAGCCCCCTCGAGTTCCTGCTCTACAACCCGACCGCCGTGGTGGTGACCCTGGCGCATGCCTGGGCGGCATTCGCGATCCTTCCCATCTATGTCTCGCTCGAGAAGATCGACCGCTCGCTGCTGGAGGCGGCGGCCGATCTGGGCGACGGCGCGCTCAGGCGCTTCCTGCGCATCACCCTGCCGCTGTCGCTGCCCGGCGTGCTCGGCGCCGCGGTGATCATCTTCGTGCCGACGACGGGCGACTACGTCACGCCGGCGCTGGTCGGCGGCGCCAAGGGCGTGATGATCGCCAACGTCATCGAGGTGATGTTCGACAAGATCGGCAACTGGCCCCTGGGCGCGGCCTTGGCGATGGCGAGCATGGCGATCGTCGGCCTCATCACCGTCTTCGCGGTCCAGGCGGTGCGTTTCGCCGCGGCGAGGGTACGATGAGGCGCAGGCCGCGGCGGGGATATGGCCTTCTGGCCTATGCGGTGTGCTATCTCGCCTTCCTCTATCTGCCGGTGCTGTTCCTGCCGCTGTTCTCGTTCAACAATTCGATGTTCATCGCCTTTCCGCTCAGCGCCTTCACCACCCACTGGTACGCGCAGATGTGGGCGGACCGCGACGTGCAGCACGCGCTCGCCAACAGCCTGAAAGTCGGCGCGGCCGCGGCGCTGACCGCGACCTTGCTCGGGCTTCCCGCCGCCAAGGCGCTGACGCGCTATAAGCTTGCGGGCAAAGGCGCCTGGATCGGCTTCGTCAATCTGCCGCTGTTCATCCCCGAGATCGTGCTCGGCATCTCCCTGCTCATCGTGCTCAACACCGCGCAGATCCCGCTGTCGCTGGCGACCGTGGTGGTGGGACACGTCATCGTCTGCGTGCCGTTCGCCATCACCGTCTTGATGTCGCGCATGGAAGGCTTCGATCCGAGCCTGGAAGAGGCCTCGCTGGACCTCGGCGAGACCGGCTGGATGACGTTCCTGCGCGTGACCTTGCCGCTGACATGGCCGGGCATCGTCTCCGCGCTGCTCTTGACCTTCATGGTCTCGTTCGACGATTTCCTCATCGCCTATTTCCTCGCCGGCACGCAGGTGACCTTGCCGATCTACATCTGGGCGCAGCTGCGCTTCCCCTACAAGCTGCCGACGGTGCTCGCGCTGGGCGCGCTGATCCTGCTCGTCTCCTGCGTGCTGGTGGTGACGGCGGAGTGGGTGCGAAGCCTCGGCCAGAAGGGCCGCGTGGTGGTGGGCGCATGACCCAGGATTTCATCCGTATCAAGAGCATCACCAAGCGCTTCGGCGAGGTCACGGCCGTCGACGATGCCGATTTCGCCATCGCGCGCGGCGAGTTCTTCTCGCTGCTCGGACCCTCGGGCTGCGGCAAGACCACGCTTCTGCGCATGATCGCGGGCTTCGAGTACCCCGACGACGGCGCCATCCTGGTCGACGGCGCCGACATCACCGACCTGCCGCCCCACCGGCGCCCCTCGAACATGGTGTTCCAGTCCTACGCGATCTTTCCGCATCTCAATGTGTTCGACAATATCGCCTATGGCTTGCGCAAGGCGCGCCTGCCCCGCGCGGCGCTCGCGCAGCGCGTCGACGAGGCGCTTTCGATGATCAAGCTCGAAGGCTTCGGCCGCCGCCGCGCCGACCAGCTCTCCGGCGGCCAGCGCCAGCGCGTGGCGCTGGCCCGCGCGCTGATCCTCAGGCCCAAGGTGCTCCTCCTCGATGAGCCTCTCGGCGCGCTCGACAAGCGTCTTCGCGAATCGATGCAGATCGAATTGCGCCAGCTGCAGAAGAGCGTCGGCATCACCTTCGTCTTCGTCACCCACGATCAGGAAGAGGCGCTGTCGATGTCCGACCGCATCGCGGTGATGTCGGCGGGCAAGGTGTTGCAGATTGCAGATCCGCGCACGCTTTACGAGGCGCCGAACTGCCGCGAAGTGGCCGATTTCATCGGCACGATGAATTTCTTCGACGCCAAGGTGGTCTCGCGCGCGGGAGAGATCGCCGTGATGGATGCGGGGCCGCTTGGCACGATGCGCGCGCGCGCGGCGCACGCGGCCCACGCCGCCGTGCTGGTTGCGCTCCGTCCGGAGAAGATCGTGCTGGGGGACGAAGGCGTCCCAGGCACCATTGCCGCCTCCGCCTATCTCGGCGAGCGCAACCATGTCCAGGTGGCGGTCCAGGGCCTGGCGGCGCCTGTCGCGGTCGCCGAGCAGAACCACGACCGCCAAGGCCCGCCGCGCCGGATCGGCGACACGGTTCATCTCTCCTGGCCGCAGGACGCCGTCGTCGTGCTGCCCCGCGACGATGGGTGACCCACGCTGCAGCGCAGCGAAAAATATTTTCGGCCACCCCTTGAACCGTCACGGTCGAAACGCCATCTGCGCTAAATCCCCACAGGTGCGAGACGACGAAACCGGCTCCGGCGCGGCACGCGAGAGTGCGCGGCGCGGCTGGGTTCTTGGCGTTCGCGAGGAAGAAGGAAGACAGCGACGAACCCAGCGAAAAAATAAATTCCGCCGCTTGCTGCGATGCACAAAAATCGAACGCGGCTCCAAGGAGCGCTCGAATTGCGTCCGAAATCCAGGTCGAAAGTGGACGGGAATTGAATTCGAAATTCGCAATAACGCACGTCGAACCCGCGAAGGCGGAGGCCGCGCGACCTGCGCGGCCCCCGATCCGAAGGCGGAAACAACGCCTAGCGGAACATGCTTTGAAGCTGTCCGCTCTCCTCGATGCTGCAGCTGTTGCCCAGACACGGCAGGCCCCACAACGCCTCGATGGTCGCCAGCAGCGCGTAGTGATTGGCCGGCACATTGAGCTCAGTCGGGTTCTCGCCCGTGTCGCCCGAGTTGATCACGATCATCGGCACGCGCGCCCCGCCGAGCACGATGCCGTGCCTGCCGACCGGGCTGCTGCAGCATCCGGCGAAGCCCGAATAATCGTCCTCGTCCCAGACGATGACGATGGACGACGAGCCCTTCTGCCAGACGCTGGAGCTCATGATCTTGGTCACGGTGTCCTTGAGGAATTGGTCGCCGAGCTGAATCGCGCCGTGATCGAGTCCGGAATCCGGATAGCCGCATTTGGGCAGATCGATCAATGCCGCCTGGTCGGGGCTGATGCCGTGCATGTCGTGGCACTGATCGGGCGCGATGAAGACGAAGTCCGGCACGTTGCCGGAAACGAGATCGTCCTCGAAGTTCTTCTTGAACGGGACGATCTGCGAAAGCCGCCGATCCGAATTGCGGATATCGCTGAAGTACAGAAACGGGTTGTGCTTCTGGGCATAGAGCTTGACGGTGGTGCCGTTGATGACCGGCCAATACTCCACGTCGTAGCCTCCCTGCGGCATCGACTGGAAATAGCCCTTCCAGCTCATGCCGTGGTTTTCCAGGACATCGACGATGTTGTCGCCCTTGAACCAGTGCACCTGGTTGGTGGCGATCCGGGTTTCCTTCTTGGTAAGGAAGTGTCCCGCGGTGTTGTCGCCCGAATCCGGCACGAACTCTTCCGGCGCGCAGGTGACGGTGGTGCCCGCGGGGCAGTCGTCGAAAATGCCCTGGAAATCGCCCGACGCCAGCGCCAGATAGTTCGGCAAGCTCGGATGGGTCACACCGTAATATTCGGTCTCCAAATTGTACTGCGAGGCCAGTTGGTTGATGAACGGCGCATCCTTTGTGTTGCCGATGATCTCGTCATAGGCGTGGTTCTCCATCATGATGACGAAGACGTGCTTGGGCGCGGCGTCGGCCGCGCCGGCGATGCCGCACGAAGCGAGTGCGGCGAAGGCCGAGGCGCGCAAAGTTTTCAGCAGTGTCATGCCATTTCCCCTTGAAGCTGGTTGCGGTGGTACGCGAGGATTCTTCGCTGGACTTGAATCGTCGCGCGTCATCTTGGAGAAGCGGCGATACCGTTTGCCGACACTCTTGTGTCGAAGCGATGACGCGTTCGCGGCAGCCGGCGATAACATGACGACGCAGGACTGCCGCGGCGCTAACCCAGGATCTGCTCGAACGCCGCGCGGGCTTTGTCCTGTGCTTCGGCCAGGCGCCGTTCGAGATCGGCGAAATCGGCGGCAGCCGCGGCGCGGACCAGCAACGCCTTGAGGCCCGGCGTGGCGCGCGCCGGGTCGAGCGTGCCGTCGACCGCCAGCCGCAGGATCTGCAGCAGGCTCTGTTGCAGCGAAGCCGCCGCCGCGAGATCGTCGCAGCCGCCGAGCTTCTCCAGCGCCGCGATGGTGTTGGTATCGAAGACATGGCGCAAAAGCTCCAGCGTCTGCGCGGCGAACTCGACATCCACCAGGCCGCCGGCGGCGAACTTCAGGTCCCAGCGGCTCTTTGCCGGAAACTGGGACGCGAGCTTGAGCCGCATCTCGCGCACGTCGGCGATGAGCCGGGCGGGCTCCGCCGGCGCATGCAGGGTGGCGGCGATGGCGCGCTCGACCTCGGCGCACAGGCCCGCATCGCCGGCGACCGTGCGCGCACGCGTCAGGGCCAAGCGCTCCCACGTCCAGGCCTCGCGCTGGTGGTAGCGGCGGAAGGATTCGAGGCTCACCGCCACCGGCCCCTTGTTGCCGCTGGGCCTCAGCCGCATGTCGACGTCGTAGAGCCCGCCCGCCGAGGTGAACACCGTCAGCGCCGCGATCAGCCGCTGCGCCTTGCGCGCGAAGTGCACGGACGCGGGCACCAGATCGGGCGCGTCGTAGACGAAGACGAGATCGAGATCGGAAGTGGCCGTCATCTCGCGTCCGCCCAGCCGGCCCAGCGCGACCACGGCAAAGCGTCCGCCCGCGGGCTGCGGGCCGAGCTCCGCCCCGACGGCGCGCAGGAGATGGACCACGACGGATTCCGCGATATGGGTGAAATGCGTCCCCGCCGCTGCCGGGGCGAGGCGGCCTTCGATGATCTGCACGCCGACGCGGAATGTCTGTTCCTTGGCGAAGCGCCGCGCGGCATCGAGCCGGGATTCATGATCGGCAGCGCGCGCCATCTGCTCGTCCAGCGCCTGATCCAGCGCGGCGCGCGACGGCAGCTCTTCGAGGAAGTGGGAATCGAGCAGCGCATCCAAGGTCGCGGGCGTCTGGGCGAGGTGCGATGCGAGCCGGGGCGTGGAGCCGGCGACGTCCGCCACCAGCTTCAGCAATTCCGGGCGCGCCAGGAACAGCGAGAACAGCTGCACGCCCGCGGGCAGGTTGGAGACGAAGCGATCGAACTGCATGAAGGCGGCGTCGGGCTCGGCGCTGGCGGCCAGTGCGTCCAGCAGCGCCGGCACGAGCTTGGTCAGCAATTCGCGCGCCCGCGCGCTGCGGGTCGCGCGGATGCGGCCGTGATGCCAGCCCCGGATAGCGTTGGCGACGTGGCGGACATCGCGAAACCCCATTTCCGTTAGAGTCGCCAGCGTCTCCGGATCGTCCTCGACGCCGGTGAAGACGAGACTTCCCTGCCGCGCCGCGAGCGGTTCGGCGCGCTCGAACAGGCGCCCATAATGGCCCTGCACGGTCTCGAGCACGCGCGTCAGCTCGGCGGCGAACGTCGCCCCGTCCGGGCTTCCCATGAAGCATGCGATATGGGCGAGTTCGTCGTCGCTCTTGGGCAAGGTGTGGGTCTGCTGATCTTCGACCATCTGCAGCCGGTGCTCCAGCGTGCGCAGGAAGCGGTAGCAGTCCTTGAGTTCGCGGACCGCATCGTCCCCGAGCAGGCCGCGCGCGTGCAGCGCATCGAGCGCGGCCACGGTGGCCGCTGCCCGCAGCGAGCGGTTGCGGCCGCCCAGGATCAGCTGCTGCGTCTGGGCGAAGAACTCGATCTCGCGGATGCCGCCGCGGCCGAGCTTGATGTTGTGGCCGGCGACGGCGATGCGGCCATGGCCCTGATGGGCGTGGATCTGGCGCTTGATGGAATGAATGTCCTCGATCGCCGCGAAGTCGAGATTGCGCCGCCAGACGAAGGGCTCGATGGCCTTCAGGAACCGCGCGCCGGCCTCGCGGTCGCCGGCGCAGGCGCGCGCCTTGATCATCGCGGCGCGCTCCCAGTTCTGGCCCATCGCCTCGTAATAGGCTTCCGCCGCATCGGTCGAGATCGCGACCTGGGTGGCGCCGGCGTCGGGACGCAGCCTGAGATCGGTGCGGAAGACATAGCCGTCCGATGTCGTCTCCGACAGCAGCCGCACCAGCCCGCGCACGATGTCGACCGCGGCGCCGCGCGGATCGTCGCGCTTGCGGAAGGGGAAGCGCTGCGCCTCGTAGAACACCACCAGATCGATATCGCTCGAATAGTTGAGCTCGAAAGCGCCGTACTTGCCCATCGCCAGCACCACGAGACCGGTCGTGGCTTCGAGCGCGGCGCCGTCTTTGCTTTCAAGTGCCTGGCGCTCCGCGGCCTCGCGCAGCAGGAAGCGCAAGGCGCCCTGCACGGCGGCATCGGCGAATTCGCACAGCGCGCGCGTCACGCGTTCGAGCGGCCAGACGCCTGCGATATCGGCGAGCGCGATGGCGAGCGCCGCCGCGCGCTTGGCACGCCTAAGGCGCGCCATGGCTTCGGCTTCGCTTGCGCATTCCGCCGCGCTCAGCGCCAGGCGGCAGGCCGCCTCGACGGCGGGTTGCGGCCCTTGCGCGAACAGATCGCGGAGCAAAGCGTGCTGGCGCACCAGAAGCCGCGCCAGATAGGGTGCGTTGCCCGCGGCGGACGCGACGATCGCAGCCTCACGCCCTTCGAGCGCGACACCTTCGCCGGCGAGTGCTGCCAGGGTGCGCTCGGCGCGGGCGCGGTCGAACGCTTCGGGCAGCGGTCGGGTGGAATCGAAGGCATGCATGCGGGCCATGCTAGCGCAAGCGCGGCTCGAGGTTCAGACCGAAGCGGCGAGCAGCGCCGGCTCGGGCTGTGCGGCCTTGCGCGGCGCGCGGCGGGGAAAGCGGATGGTGGCTTTGAGACCGGGCGCGTTGTCGTCGAGGTGCAGCTCCGCCCCGTGCAGCCGCGCCACCGCCGCCACCAGCGCGAGACCCAGACCGGTGCCGGGCGAATTGCGGCTGGTCTCCAGCCGGACGAAGCGTTCGAGCACATGGCTGCGCTGCTCGGGCGGGATGCCGGGCCCGGTGTCGGCGACGGTGAGCTCCGCGCCCAGCGGCGTCATCGCGGTGGAGACGGCGATGTGGCCGCCGCGCGGGGTGTATTTGATGGCGTTGTCGATGAGATTGGCGAGCGCCTGGCTGATCAGACTGCGGTTGCCTTCGATCACGGTGGACCCGGCCGGCTTGATCTCGAGCGTGACGCCGTTCTCTTCCGCGAGCGGGGCGTAGAGCTCGGCCATGTCGTCGGCGACGGGTGCCAGATCGAGCCGCGAGATCGCCCCGCGCATCACGCCGGAATCGGCCTCGGCGATCAGCAGCAGCGCGTTGAAGGTGGTGATGATCTGGTCGGTCTCGCGCATCATCGCCTCGATCTCGGCGGCGTGGGCGTCGGACGGATCGAGATGGCGCAGCGTGTCCTCGAGCCGGTTGCGCAGCCGCGTCAGAGGCGTGCGCAGGTCGTGGGCGACGGAGTCCGTCACTTCGCGCACGCCCTGCATCAGCCGCTGGATGCGGTCGAGCATGCGGTTGAGGCTTTCGGCCAGCGCGTCGAACTCGTCATGGGCGCTCGTCACCGGCACGCGGCGCGACATGTCGCCCGCGATGATGTCGGCGGCGGTGCGGTTGATCAGATCCAGGCGCCTGAGGATGTTGCGGCTCATCAGCCCGCCGCCGACCATGCCCAGGATCAGCATCATCACCACGGTCCAGGGCAAGGTGGTGGAGAACAGCTGTTCGGTCAGATAGCGCTCATGGACGTCCTGGGCGACGAGCAGCTCGAAGCCGCCCATCAGCTGGAACAGGCGGCCGCGCGCGCGGCGGCGCTGCAGATTGCCTTCGACGCGGCGCTCGTAGTCGAACTCGATCTCGACGCCGCGGCGGCTGACGTTCTGCGGCATGCCGTCGAGATTGCCCGCGATGGGCTGCTTGGCGCGGTCGAGCAAGAGGTAGAGCCCCGGCCCGCCATTGGCCGAGCGGCTCATCACCACGTCGGCGAGGCCGCGCAAACCGAGGCGCTGATACTGTTCGGAAAGTCCCGCGATCTCGGCGCCGATGATCTGGTCGGTCTGTTCGTCGAGCGCGCGCTCGGTGTTCCAATAGGTGAAGCCCAGAAGCGCGCTGACCGAAAGCGCGAACACCATCACATAGACGAAGACGATCCTGAACGCCTGGGTGCGAAAGATATTAAGCGTGCGCACGGATCATGTAGCCGGCGCCGCGCACCGTATGCAGCAGCGGCAGCTCGAACCCTTTGTCGATCTTGGCGCGCAGGCGCGAAATGTGCACGTCGATGACGTTGGTCTGGGGATCGAAATGATATTCCCAGACGCTCTCGAGCAGCATGGTGCGGGTCACCACCTGGCCGGCATGGCGCATCAGATATTCGAGCAGGCGGAATTCGCGCGGCTGCAGCTCGATCGCGGTGCCGTTGCGCTTGGCGGCGCGGGTCAAGAGATCGAGCTCCAGGTCGCCCACCTGCAGCCTCGTCTTCACCGAGGAGGGCGAGCGCCGCCGCATCAAGGCATCGATGCGCGCCAGCAATTCGACGAAGGCGTAGGGTTTGGTCAGGTAGTCGTCGCCGCCGGCCTTGAGGCCCTTGACCCGCTCGTCCACTTCGGTGAGCGCGCTCAGGAACAGCACCGGCGTGGCGTTGCCGTGCTCGCGCATCTCGGCCACCACGCGCAGCCCGTCCATCTTGGGAAGCATGCGGTCGACGATGGCGACGTCGTAGGGCCGCGACAGCGCCAAGGTCAGGCCCGTCTCGCCGTCGGCCGCGTCGTCGACGACGTGGCCGGCCTCTTTCAGCCCGTTGACCAGGTAACGCTGGGCTTCGAGATCGTCCTCGACCACCAGAATGCGCATGCGCGTATTCCCTCTCGCAGTATGGGTCCGCGCCGACGGCAGCAACGGGGGGGAAGGGGCCGCTACCGCCGGCGCGGGGGCCGGACGCCGCGGAAACCGCGACGCCCGGTACGCCGGAAACTAGGTCTTGCCGATATCAACGGCGACGTAACGCGATCCGTTCGAAGTCGCCACCAGCAGCAGCACCGATTTGCGGCCCAGAGTCTGGGCCTCGCTGATGCCGCGCTGGATGTCCTGCGGCGTGCGGACGACCTTGTTGCTGAGCGACATCACCACGTCGCCGGGCTGCAGGCCCTTGTCGGCGGCGTCGCTGTCCGGATCGACCTTGGTGATCAGCACGCCCTGGGCGGCGTCGTCGAGATTGAACATCCGCCGGGTCTGCGGCGTCACCGCCGCCAGCCCGAGCCCCATCGCCTCGCCCGTCGCTGCCGCCGGCCCGCCGCCGGGCTGGGGCTCCTCGTTGGAGGCGACCTTCTCGTCCTTGCGCGGGGCGATGTGGGCGACGATCTGCTCGGCCTTGCCGCCGCGGTTGACGGTCAGCGTGGCATTGCTGCCCGCCGTGATCGCAGCGATCCGCCGCGACAGGTCGCGCGAGTCTTCGACTGCTTTGCCGTTGACGGCGAGCACGACGTCGCCCTGCTGCAGGCCCGCCTTCGCCGCGGGTCCGCCCTGGACCACGCTGGCGATGATCGCGCCTTTGGGCTCCTTCATGCCGAGGGACGAGGCGATCTCCGGCGTGATGCTCTGGATCTCGACGCCGAGCCAGCCGCGCGCGACGCGGCCATGGGCTTCGAGCTGCGCCACCACGTCCTTGATCGTCGAGGAGGGAATGGCGAAGCCGATGCCGACGCTGCCGCCCGACGGCGAGAAGATCATCGAGTTCATGCCGACGACCTGGCCACGCAGGTCGAAGGTCGGTCCGCCGGAATTGCCGCGATTGATCGGCGCGTCGATCTGGATGAAGTCCGTATACGGACCGCTTCCGATGTCGCGGCCGATGGACGAGACGATGCCGGCGGTGACGGTGTTGGATAGGCCGAAGGGGTTGCCGACCGCGACCACCCAGTCGCCGACGCGCAGCTGCCGGTCGTTGCCGAACTCGACGGTCGGCAGCGGCTTGTCGCTTTTGACCCGCAGCACCGCGACGTCGGTCGCGGCATCCGCGCCGATCAGCTTGGCGTCGAGGCTGCGCCCGTCGGATAGTTTGACGGTGACCTTCTTGGCGCCGTCCACGACGTGATCGTTGGTCACGATGACGCCGGAGCGGTCGATGATGAAGCCGGAGCCCATCGATACCGCCTTGCGCGGCTGGAGCTGGCGGCCCTGGTTGAACTGGTTGAAGAGATCGCGGAACGGCTCGGGAAGATCGTTGAGCTGGCTGAGCTGGTCCGACGCCGTCTCCTGTTCCACCGCGGTGATCGTGACGACGGCGGGGCTGACGCGCTCGACGAGATCGGCGAAGCTGAACGGAGCGCCGCTTTCCAGCATGCGCGGCGGACTGCGCGGATCGTTTTCCTGCGCCGCGAGGCGTACCGGTTCATATTGCGGCGACGAGCTTCCCTGTGCCGCCGGCAGCAGGCTGAACGCACCAAGGCCCACTACTACGATGACTGCCGCGGAGCCCAGCGCCGTAATCCTGGAATGGTGCTTGAGATACGCGATCCACTTCTCACCCAACATCGACATTCTCCCACGAATTCAGGGCTTCGCCGCGACGCCGCTACCGTCCCCTGCGCTCTTCAGATAGGCCGCTGCAATTACGTAATGTTCTCCGAATGATTACAAATATGTAATTATATCTTTTCCTACTCGGGGCCCCGTCTTGCGGCCCTCCGAACGACGGCAATGCCAACCCCGGCCGCCAGCAGTAGAACGACAAACGGCGCGGCCCAGAGGGCATAGGTATCGGTCGTGAGCGGCGGGTTGAGCAGGATGTACGCGCCGTAGCGCGCGACGAGATAGCGCTCGACCTGCGCATTGCTGTCGCCTTGGACGATGCGCTCGCGGATCAGCCGGCGCAGATCGGCCGCCAGCGGCGCACCCGATTCGTCGATCGACTCGCCCTGGCAAACCAGGCAGCGGAACTCCTTCTGCAGCGCGCGGGCGCGGGCCTCTTGCGCCGGATCGGGCAGCGTTTCGGGTGCCGGCGCCGCGGCTGCCGCCGTCTGCGCGAGAAGGAACGCGGCCAGCAGCAGCGTCTTCATGCGTGCTCCGGGGCCGGTGCACGCGCCGGCACCCACAGCCGCGCGCGCAGCCTTGCGCCGAGCGCGGCAGCACCACCGAGCGCCATGATCGCGGCGCCGAGCCAGATCAAAGGCGCCAGCGGATTGACGTATGCGCGCACCGTCCAGCTTCCGCCGCCGCGATCGTCGCCAAGGGCGACATAGAGGTCTTCCAGGCCGGTGGTGCGGATCGCGGTCTGCACCGTCTCCTGGCCTTCCGCCGGAAAGAGGCGCCGCTCGGGCGCGAGATGGCCGATGACGCTGCGGTCGCGCATCACATCGAGATCGGCATGCGCGGCGCGATAGTTCGGGCCCTGCACCAGCCGCACGCCGTCGAATCGCAGATCGTAGCGGCCGATGGTCATGGTCTCTCCCGGGGCCAGCACTTGCAGGGACTCGAGGCGCCAAAGAGTCGTGCCGGAAATGCCCATGAGGGTGACGCCGAGGCCGGCATGCGCGAGGATCGCGGACATGGCGGCGACGCCGAGGGTGCGCGCGCGCGCGCGCAAGGCCGCATCGACGAAGCTGGCGGCAATGGTCCATGCCGCGACCGCAAATGCGCCTGCGCCGAATATCGTGCGCGGACGGACGGCGACGACGACGATGACGGCCGCGAAGACCGCGGCTGCCAATGCCGGCAGAAGCTGGCGCGCCGCGAGCTTAAGCTCGCCGCGCTGCCAGGCGAGCCTGGGACCGAAGGGAAGCACGATCATCAGGGCCACGAACAGGGGCGCGAAGAATTTCTCGAAATAGGGCGCGCCGACCGAGAGCCTGACGTCGAACGCGGACAACGCGATCGGATAGACGGTGCCGACGAACACCACGGCGAGTGCCGTCACCAGCAGGATGTTGTTGATCAGTAGCGCCGTCTCGCGGCTCGCGGGCGCAAAGGCGGCGCCGCTTTCCAGCCGCGGCGCCCGCCAGGCGAAAAGCGCGAGCGCACCCAGGATCGCCGCGCTCAGGATCAAGAGGATGACATTCCCGCGCGTAGGGTCGCTCGCAAAGGCATGCACCGAGACGATGACGCCGGAGCGGACAAGGAAAGTGCCGATCAGGCTGAGCGAGAACGCCATGATGGAAAGCAGCAAGGTCCAGGTGCGGAAGGCGCCGGTTCGCTCCGTCGCCAGCGCCGAATGCAGCAGCGCGGTTGCGACCAGCCAGGGCATCAGCGAGGCGTTCTCCACCGGGTCCCAGAACCAGAAGCCGCCCCACCCGAGATCGTAATAGGCCCACCACGAGCCGCCCGCGATGCCGAGCGTAAGCGCGATCCAGGCGATGAGGATGAACGGCCGCGCGGCGCGCGCCCAGGCACGGTCGACGTCGCCGGTGATCAGCGCCGCCGCGGCATAGGCGAAGGTCGCCGAAAGACCGACATAGCCCGTGTAGAGCGTCGGCGGGTGGAAGGCGAGGCCGGGGTCCTGCAGCAACGGATTGAGGCCCGCGCCCTCGAACGGCATCGGATCGAGCCGGGCGAAAGGATTGGACGTCAGCAGGATGAAGAGCAGGAAGGCGATCGCGAGCAGGCCTTGGACGCCGAGCGCGGCCGATGTCAGCCGCGCGCCGCCGCGCTGCATGAACGCGATCGCTGCCGAATAGACCGACAGCACCAGCACCCAGAGCAGCATGGAGCCTTCGTGGTTTCCCCACACGCCCGTGATCTTGTAGAGCAGCGGCTTGGCGGTGTGCGAATTGTGGGCGACGTCGGCGATGCTGAAATCGGAGGTGACGAAGCCGTAGACGAGAGCCGCGAACGCCAGCGCGACGAACACGAAACCGCCGCTGGCCGCGCCGGCCGCGATCTGCGCCGCTTGCGGCTGCCGCAGCCCCATCACTCCCGCGCCCGCCTGGACCAAGGCGAGCGCAAGCGCCAGGCAGAGCGCGAGCTGGCCGATCTCGCCGGTCACGAGAGCCGCGCTCTCATTGGCCTTCCTTCCAGCGGCCGGAGCGCTTCAAGGCGTCGACCACGTCGGGCGGCATATAGCGCTCGTCATGCTTGGCGAGGATCTCGCTGGCGTCGAAGGTGCCGCGCTCGTCGAGGCTTCCCACGGCGACGACGCCTTGTCCCTCGCGGAACAGCGCCGGCAGCACGCCGTCATAGCGCACCGGCACGCGGCTGTCGCCGTCGGTGATGACGAAGCCGATCGCGGCTCCCTTGCCGTGCTGGACGCTGTGCTTCTCCACCAGGCCGCCGATGCGGAAGGCGGTGCCGGCGCGGATGTGCTTCTTGGCGATGTCGCTCGGACTGTAGAAATAGAGGACGTTGTCCTTGAGCGCGTAGACGACAAGCCCCGCTCCGCCGGCGCCGGCGACGATGAGGGCGAGCGCGAAAGTGAGCCGGCGGCGTTTCTTGGGAGTCATGGCGGCGCACTATAGGGTTGCAGGCGGCTGCACCTCAAACGCCCGGCCCCGCTTCCGCCCCAATCCGAGACCAGCCTTGCGCCGTCGAATTGGGGGTTTCCATGCGCGGATGGCGATTTCTGCTGCTCGGCTTTGCCGGGCTTATTGTCGCGGCATGCCTGCCGGTCACTACCGATCATCCGATCGGCTCGACGGTGGGCTTCAGGCCCGATCCGCGGTTGATCGGCCTGTGGAAAGGCCACGGCGAGGGCAAGGACGACGGGGACGGCTATTTCGCCTTCCTGCGCAATGCGGACGGCGGCATGACCGCGATGCTGCTGACGTTCGAAAACGATGCCGATCAATGGGACGTCTACGACGCGCAGATTGCGACCCTGGGCGCCAACCACATCATGAACGTCCGCGCGCGGTCCAAGAACGGCGAGCGCGCGAACGAGGAGGATGCCAAGCAAATAATCCCGATCCGCTACGACATCGGCCGCAACGGCAAGCTCACGCTCTCGCTGCTCGACGACAAGAAGACGGCCGCCGCCATCCGCGCGCACAAGATCAAGGGCGAGTCGAAGGCCGATGACGATGCCCGTCTCACCGCGGAGCCCAAGGAGCTCGACGCCTTCTTCGCGACCAAGGAGGGCGCCGCGCTGTTCAGCGCCAAATTCGTGGTGCTTACGAAGATGAAGTGATCAATGCGCCGCGCCGCCGCGCAAGATGTCGCCCGCCAGTCCGGTCTCATAGCCGAGGCCGGCTTGCGTGAGCACGATCTGCCGCGGATAGGCGCTCTTTGCCAGACCTTTGCGTTGCAGCGCGTTCCACACCGCTTCGTTGTAGAGGCCGGTAGCGTCCTTGCCCGCGACGACCGAGTCGCCGAGATGGAAATGATCGCCATGGGCCTGGGGAAAGCGCGAGATGGTGACTTCGCCGTTGCCCTGCTCGGCCTCGGGCAGCTTCGCCAACGCCTGCAGCAGGGTGAGCGTGCGCAATTGCAGCGGATTGAGCTTGAGCGGGTTGTTCCTAGGCGGCATGCATCTCCTCGCGCGCGTTCTGCCACTGCGCCCGGTCGGCGCCCGGCAGAGGCGGCGGACACTGCCAGACCGGCGCGGTCTTGGACATCTTGATCACCGGCCCGAGGAAGTCGAGCCGCCCCTGCGCCGTGTCGCACGATCGCAGATAGGCGTCGAGTCCGGAAAGGTCGGCCTGCGCCGGGACCAGGCCCGGCTCGACCTTGCCGAGCGACTGCAGCCACATCGCCGTTGCGCTGAGCGAGACCTGCACATGCCAGCTGCCGCCCTCCCGGATACGGCGCAGCAGCGCCGCCGCGGCGCCGGCCGCCGCCAGATAGCCGGTGGTATAGTCGAGCACGGCGGCAGGGATGAGTTCGGGGGCGGCTTCGCGCTCGCGGCCGCGGCGGGCGGCTGTGAACTGGCCTTGCTCGAGAGCGAGTCCCGTGGCGGCCTGCGCCACCTGCTCCCAGCCGCGGCGGCCGGACCAGGGTCCCTCGTTGCCGTAGCAGGCCACCGAGACATAAGTGATGCCGCGGCAGATATGGGCGAGCGCCGCCGGCGTAAAGCCGAGCTTCGCGAGCGCACCGGGCCGATAGGAGTCGACGAAGATGTGCGCGTCTCGCGCCAGCTGGCGCAGCTGCTCCGCATCCGCCGGCTTGATGAGATCGAGATAAGCGCAGCGCTTGCCATGGCCGGTGTCGAGATCGAAAAGCTCGATCGTGTCGAGACGCTCGGCACGCAGGTTCAACACTTCGGCGCCATAGGATGCCAGCGTGCGTCCGCAAGCCGGGCCCGCAAGCACGCGCGTCAGGTCGAGGACCCGCACATTGGAGAGCGGCTCGGCTGCCTCGCCCAGGCGCAGCGGCGGCGCCTCGGCGATCTTCTTGAGCACGACGGGTGGGCGGGCGGCGAGGGCGCGGCCCTGTGCGGTCTCGGCCCATTCTTCACGGCCGCGCACCACCGCGCCGGAAAGCCCCATGAAGGCGATCGCATCCTCGAGCGCAAACGCGTTCCACTTGGCGCAAGCCTGCGCCACCGATTCGCGGGTGTGTGCCGCATTGAGCAGATCGAGCGTGCGCGGCCACTGGCGCGGGAAGCCGCCATGGAGCTGGATCCAGCGGCCGTCGCCGCAGCGATACAGCCCGACCGTGGGCGCGTCCGCGGACGGTCGGGGCAGCGCCTGACCGTCGCGGCGCACATAGCTGTAGGAGAGCAGCGAGGCGGCGGCCGCCCTGACGTCCAGCGAGATCGTCTGCTTGTCGCCGCCGCGCAGGCGCCAGATTTCCGCCGCGATCGCGGCGCTCATGCCCAGCGCTGCGGACGCCGCTTCGGCGGCGCGGAACGGCGTGACGAGGACGGGATCGGCGCCTTCGAAGGCCGGCGGCGTCAATGGCGCTATGCCGGCGATGCGGTTCAAATACTCGAACGCTTTGCGGGGACTCATGCAACTCTCCACCAGCCCGGTATAATCCGAGCTCGACTACCCCGCCTTTCAACTCTAGCACATCAGCGAGGTTCGTCCATGCCGCGACCGTTCGATGGCATCCGTGTGATCGATTTCGGGCGATACATCGCCGGTCCGTTCTGCGCCGCGCTGCTGGGCGATCTGGGCGCGGACGTGATCCGCGTCGAGAAGCGCGAGGGGCGCGAAGACCGCACGCTCGTCTCTCTCGCCACCCACGGCGATGGCAGCCCGGCCGAAGGCGCGATGTTCCTGCAGATGAACCGCAACAAGAAGAGCATCACGCTCGATCCCATGTGCGACGCGGGCCGCGAAGTGGTGCGGCGGCTGGTGCGCTCAGCCGACGTCGTGGTGGCGAACCTGCCGGGCGAGACCCTGAGCGCCATGGGCCTCGACTACGGCGCCGTCTCGGCGGTCAATCCGCGCGCGATCCTGGCCGTGGTCAGCGCCTTCGGGATGGAGGGCCCTTACGCGAACCGTGTCGGCTTCGACGGCGTCGCGCAAGCGATGTGCGGCGCGGCCTGGTTCGCCGGTTCGCTTGAACAGCCGGTGCGCGCGGCCGCGCCCTGGGTCGATTTCGGCACGGCGTCGCTGCTCGCGTTCGGCGTCGCGGCGGCCTTGCGCGCACGCGAGACGACGGGCAAGGGACAGCTCGTCGAAGGCGCCTTGCTGCGAACCGCGCTCACCTATTTCAGCCCGACGCTGATCGAGGAGGCGGTGCTGACGCTCGACCGCCAGCCGACGCTCAACCGCAGCCAGACGGCGGGGCCTTCCGACATCTTCCGCGCCAGCGATGGCTGGATCACGGTCGCGGTCAACGGCGATCCTCTCTTCCGCCGCGTCGCCAGGCTCATCGGCGCGGCGGAATGGCTCGATGATCCGCGCTTCTCGAGCGACAAGGCGCGCGGCGACAACGGCGCGGCGATCAGCGAGCGCGTCGGCGCGTGGATCGCCGGACGCAGCTCCGCCGAGGCCATCGCGGCGTTCGAAGCGGCGCGCGTGCCGGCGGGTCCGGTCTACCGGCCGCGCCAGACGCTGTCCGATCCGCACGTGCAGGCGGGAGATTTCTTTGTAGGCGTCGACTTCCCCGGTGTCGGCCCCGCAACCGTCGCCGCGACGCCGGTCAAGCTCCATTCCACGCCGGGCGAGGTCCACATGCGCCCGCCGCTGCTCGGCGAGCACACCGATCTGGTGCTGCGGGAACTCGGCTATTCCGCGCTGGAGATCGCAGCGCTTCGCGAGCAAGGGGCGGTCTGAGACTATGCCGCGGAGGCGAGCGCGGCGCGGGCGCGGCGGCGCAGGAATTCGCCCTCTTCGGGACTGAAGAGAAGATCGGTGAGCGCGGCCGCTAGCTCGAACTGGTGCTCGATCACACGTCGCCGCGCCGGATCGGCGCCGCGCATCTCGCGCACCAGATCCTCGTTGTAGGCTTGCAGATACTGGCTCGCCTCGTCGAGGGCATCTTTCTGTGCCGCGGCGAAGGAGCCCGTCGCGGCATAAGGCGCGCAGCCCACCACCAGCCGCGCATAGCGCAGTCCGCGCTCGGCCTTTTCGTTGTCGACCGGCTTGGAGAAGTCGGCGATCTTGGGACCGCCGCCGAAGGCGCCACTCTTCTGCACCGGCAGCATGGCGACGATTTCCTTGGGTGCGCGCTCCATGAAGCCTTCCATCGTCTCGGCGATGGCGGCGCGATCCTTGAGCAGGCGCTTGCCCCATTTGCCGTCGCGGCGGATGTCGATCTCCTTGACGATGGCGCTCGAAATCACGGTGAAGCGCGCCAGATGCTCGATCAACGACTCGACGTCGAACATGGGATGGCGCGCATTGCGCACCGCCGCGCCGTGATGCTCGATGTCGGCGAAAAGCAGATCGCCCACGACGCTCATGTCGGTATTGCTGATCAGGGTGTCCTGGCTGCTGCGGCTGACGAGCTGGGGCAGTCTCAGCGCCTGCCAGGGCTGGACCAGCCGGTTCATCGCCACCACCGCCACATAAGGGGCGGCGTCGGGCAGTGTCTGCAGCAGCCGGTCGTGCACCTCGCGCAGCGACCACAGCATCTCTTCGCCGAGCTCTGGCACCGGCCGCGGCAGGAGGCGCTGGATCTCGACGATCTCCGGCCCCGCGCCGAGCAACAGCGCCATCTCCTCGGCATCGCCAAGCACCGCTTCGCTTCCCAGCGCCAAGCGGGCGGCTTTGCGGTCCGCGGCGATGGCGCCGCGCAGCGCCGATGCCGATTCCGCCCAAAACGACGAGGCGCGATGGAGCGCCGCGTCGTAGTCCTGCGACACGATCAAGCCGCGGGTCTCGGCCACATAGGCTGCCGCCGCGGGGCCGAGCAACTTCTCCAGCCACGACCACACGGGCGCGATGCTCGCGCGCGCGATGCGGCCTTTGACCTTGTCCTTCGGCGATCGCTCGCTGACCAGATCCTCGAACGGACGGCAGAACAAACGCATCGGCGTCGGCGTGCGCGCGGCCTGCGGCGCCATGCGCAGCGCCGGGCGCAGCGCGTCGAGGATCATCTCATGGGGCAGGACACGGCCGCCGCCGAGCTTGTCGACCTCCACGGCGCGCGCGAGCCTGGCCGCCGCAGGGGGCGGCAGAGTGCCAAGCAGCGATCGCAACTGCGCCGATTTTTCGGGCGAAAGCATTCCGGCATCCTTGCTGCAGCCTAGAGCCTAAACATTATCCGTTAACGTCCGCTTTCGGCTGGCTTTTCAGGCCAGAGCCGGTAGCACCAGCTGCGCCCGCAGGCCGCCCAGCGGCGAGCTGTCGAGGGCCAGCGTCCCGCCATAGAGCTTGGCGATGTCGCCGACGATGGAAAGCCCCAGTCCGCTGCCCGGTACGCTCTCGTCAAGCCGCTCGCCGCGCCCGAGCACGCGCTCCCGATCTTCGGCCTTGAGGCCGGGGCCGTCGTCTTCGATCACCAGCCGCCATTTCGCGCCTTCCGGCAGCGCGCTCACCCGCACCCGGGCCTTTGCCCATTTGCAGGCGTTGTCGATGAGGTTGCCGGCCATCTCCTCCAGGTCCTGACGCTCGCCGCGAAAGAACAGGCTCCTCGGACAATCTTCCGAGATCGCGATCCCGCGCTCACCATGGATGCGCGCCAGCACGCGGACCAGATCGTCGAGCACCTCCTCGACGCGGGTGCGGTTGCCCAGCACGTCGAGCGCGCCGGCCGCGCGGCCGCGCGCGAGATAGTGATCCACCTGGCGGCGCATCGCATCGACTTGGCGCTGGACCTGCTCGGCCAGCGGTCCGGACTGGGCCTGCGCCTCGCTTGCCAGCACGGTGAGCGGGGTCTTGAGGAAGTGCGCCAGGTTGGCCACATGGGTCCGCGCCCGTCCGACCACTTCCTCGCTGTGCTGGATCAGGCTGTTGAGCTCGCCAACCAGCGGGGCGATCTCGGCGGGGTATGTGCCTTCGAGGCGGCGCGCCTTGCCATCGCGGATCCGGGCCAAGGCACCGCTCAGGCGGGCAAGCGGGCGCAGACCGACGCGCACCTGCAAGAGCACGGCGATGATCAGGCCCACGCCCAGCAGGGAAAAGGCCCAGATCAAGGTGCCGTTGAATTCGTCGGTCTCGCTGTCGACCCCGGCAAGATCGGCCGCGACCATGAACACATAGGCCCGGCTGTCGTCCTTGTTGGGTGTGGCCGAGATCGGAAAGACCACCTGCTGCGCGACCACACGCAGGCGCTGGTTCTCGGGTCCCTCAGCATAGCCCCAGGTCGTGCTGCCGACGCTGCTGGTGTCCGCGATGTTGATCAGGTGGTCGAACAGGGAGTGCGAAAACTGAACCGGCTGGCCGCGCGCCTCGGGCAGGATCTCCCAATAGAGCCCCGAATAGATGCGCTCGAAACGGTGGTTGAGCAGCCTCTCCTCCAGCACGACGCCGCCATTGGGATCGGCCTCCGCGGCCGCGACCAGCCCGTCGAGATCGGCTTGCAAGGTGGTGTTGAAATTGTCTTCGACCGCAGTGCGGAAAGCGCGACTGAGGAAGAAGCCGCCCATCGCGAGGCCGAATATGGCCCAGATCGCGGCCGCCGCGATCAACCGGGCCGCAAGCGAGTTAAGCCTGGGCGCCAGTCTTTTCCGAAGTGCTTGGATCGTCGAGGCAATAGCCAAGGCCGCGTACCGTCTGAATGAGGGAAGGATCGAGTTTCTTGCGCAAGCGGCCGACGAACACCTCGATCGTGTTGGAGTCGCGGTCGAAATCCTGATCGTAGAGATGCTCCACCAGTTCGGTGCGCGACACCACCTTGCCGCGGTGATGGGCGAGATAGGCCAGCAGGCGGTACTCGAGCGAGGTCAGCTTCACCGGGTTGCCGTCCATGGTGACGCGGCTCGCGCGCGTGTCGATGTGGAGCTGGCCGATATCGATCTCCGAGGTCGCAAATCCGGCTGCACGGCGCAGCAGCGCGCGGACCCGCGCCAACAGCTCTTCGGTGTAAAAGGGCTTGGCCAGGTAATCGTCGGCCCCCGCATCGAAACCGGCGACCTTGTCGCTCCAGCGGTCGCGCGCAGTCAGGATCAGGACCGGCATCTTGCGCCCGGCCTTGCGCCATTTCTCGAGTACGCGCACGCCATCGAGCTTGGGCAATCCGAGATCGAGGATGACGGCGTCATAGGGTTCGGTGTCGCCGAGGAAATGCCCTTCTTCGCCGTCGCCCGCGGTGTCGACGACATAACCCGCCTCGCTCAGCGCCTTCTTGAGCAGGCGTTGCAGGTCGCGGTCGTCCTCGACGAGAAGCAGGCGCATATGCTGCTCCTAACGCGGCCGTCGCGGCGGCCGCGGACGCTCGAACGGACGCAGGTCGGGGCGTTCCTCGCGCAATGGCGGACGCACACGCTGCTCGAATTCGGGACTGAGCACGCGGCCGGTATGCGCGTCGGCATCGAACCAGACGATACGGCCATCGGGCGTCATCCATTTGAGGCGGTAGCGCAACTGCCCGTCCGGCCCCTCATAGGGCCCTTCGGCATCGTAGAACTTGCCGGGGTGATGCTGACGGATGGCGGGAAGGATGCTGTCCAGAGAGGGGGCGTTGCGGTCGTCATCGGCCCATGCGGCGCCGCTCCACAGCGCGCCGAAAGCCAAGCAAAGACAAGCGATTGCGCGCATCCGCATGGTTGGTTTTCTAGCACTCCTTGCATGAACCCGTCATGAATGGCGCGTCCAGAACGGGTTCAGAACCGCTCCGCCATCTTACGCGACATGGAACGGCTGCTCCAGCCGGACCGGCTCGAATGGATTTGGAAAGAAGGAAAGTTCGAGATGGCGTTCCAGAATGCGGACCTTCATCGGCGGACGCTGTGTCCGCGCCTGCAACCGCCACGGGCGGATCGTTTTCGTCGAGGCCAATCCCTGCACCGGCACCTTCCTGGGTGGATCTGAACCTCGCCGATCTTGAGGGCGTGCAGCCCGTGGTAAGCCCCTCCCCATAGGCTGCATGACCTTTGAGCGAGACCCGCGCCGGAGCAATCCGGCGCGGGTTTCTTAACATTGGAAGGGCCCGGGATTTTCGGATGGATTTCCCGGTAAGTACCTGACACTATTGCCGCCTCGCTATCGGAAAGAGTGTAGGGATCAAGGCGATGGGGACGTCTGACCCGCGCGTTGCGTTGCGGCGAATACGGGAATTGACCGGATCGCGGCCGGATTTGGCCGCGCGCTACGAAGCGGCGAAATCCACGATCCGCCGGTTCCGCAAGCCGGCGTTCTACGAAATCACCCAGCGCTGCAACCTCAAATGCGAGGGCTGCTACTATTTCGAGTCCGAGCGCACGGCGATGGACGAGCAGGACGCCGTGGCGGAGTGGGAGAGCTTTTTCGCGCGCGAGGCCGAGCGGCAGGTTTCGATGGCCTATTTCGTCGGCGCCGAGCCGGCGCTGCATCAAGAGCGGCTGATGGCGGCGAGCGGACACTTCCAGTACGGCAATGTCGGCACCAACGGCTCCATTCGCATCGACGCGGCGATCCCGTTCCGCATTTCGATCTCGATGTGGGCCGGCGATGACGAGACCGATCGGACCTTGCGGGGCGCGAGCGTGTTTCGCAAGGCGTTCCGCAACTACTGTGGCGACCGGCGTGCCATCGTCTACTATACCCTGTCGCGCTGGAACCTGGATGGCGCGCGCAGGATCGCCGAACTCTGCCGCGACCACGGCCTGCCTCTGACCTTCAATCTCTATTCCCCGACCGCGACTTACCTGGCGAAGCTCGCCGATCATCAGCCCAATGACGATGCCTTCTTCCGCGTCAGCAACTCCGACGACTCGCCGATGCTCTCGCAGGACGATCTGCGCGCGGCCGAGCGCGTGGTGCTCGAGCTGATGGAGGATTTCCCGGAAACCGTGCTCTATTCGCGCGCCTACAACAGATGGTCGACGCAGCCCGGGCCGCTGCACGCGCTCGATGACGAGGGAAACGCGCCGCTGTGCGGCTCGCGCATCACGTCCTTGATGCACTATTACGGTTCCGATCTCGCGCGCAAGGAGATCAAGTGCTGTACGCCGGATCTGGATTGTTCGCAGTGCCGCATCATGAGCGGCGGCTGGTCGACCAAGCTGGCGCCGGATGCGCGCGATCTCGCCAGCGCCGACTCGTTCGCCGACTGGCTGGAGATGATGGAGGCGCTGAAGCGCATCTTCGTCTATGAACATCGCGTCTCGGGGGCCGTCAGAAGCGAGCCGGAGGCGGCTCTGCATACGCTATAGGCCCTGCGCTCATGGACGAAGCTTCGGACGCACAATCGGCGCCGGATGAGTTGGGCCGCGCGCAAGCCCTGATCGCGGCGCAGGATTTTGCCGCCGCCGAGCAGGTGCTCGCGCCGTTCGTCGCGGCCAACCCGCAAAACGGCGCCGCGCAGTATCTCTACTGCCGCTGCCTCGTGCAGCAGCGCAAATACGCCGAGGCGTTGCGGGCCTGCGAGGCGGCCGTCGTTGCCATCCCGGGCAATGCGCGACTGCGCATCCTGCACGCGCAGAGCCTCATCGCGCTCAACCGGGCAGCCGACGCCCAGGCGGCCCTCAAGGACGCCGCGGACAGCTTTCCGGGCGACGCGCCCATCGCCGCGTTGCTGGCCGAGTTGCTGATGCGGGCGGGCGACTATCCTGGGGCGCTGGCGGCCGCCGGCCGTGCCGTTTCCCTCGAGCCGACGTCGCCCATTCATGCGGCGACCAACATTGTCCTGCATTGCGTCGCAGGCGAAGGCGAAATTCCCGCGGACCTCGTCGAGCGCGCCGACCGCGAGCGCGTCGCAACCTTGGCCCGGCGGATCACGCTTCAGCTGCGGCAGCAGAAACGCGGCGAGATGCAGCGCGTCCTCATTCCGCGCATTCTCGCGCTCGTCCCGGACGCGATCGTCTTGCGCATTCTCTATGCGGACGCACTTCTTGGGGAAAACAATCCGCAGGAGGCGCTGACGGTGCTGGAGAGCGGCGCAGCCGCCATCGAAACGACTCCGCCCGACATCGCCATCAGATTCCACAAACTTCGCGCCAGGGTGCGGCGCGCACTCAAGGGCATGTCCGGCTCCCAGGCCGACCTCGAACGTGTTCTTTCTCTGGACGCCGAGGACAAGGACGCGCTCGAGGCGCTCTACAAACTGCATCGCCATGCCGGACGACACGAAGAGATGCGCCAGGTCGCCGCCAGGCTCGCCCGTGCCAATGCACCTCAGATGCCAAGGACGCTCGCAGAAGGGCTGGAGGCGCTCTCGGGCAGCAGCGCCAAGGTGGATCTGGGCTCCGAAAAAGTGGCGTGGGCCTGGAGCCTTGCCGACACCACCGCCTGGCAGCGTGAACGCTGGCTGGCGGACATCGCATGGGGTCGGCGCGCCGACCTTCTATTGCGCGCCTGGTGGCTCAATCTCTTCGAGCGCGGCGATGAGATCGCGGCCCTGATCGACCCGCCGTCGCCGGGGCTGGACGACCTGCTTGCGCCTGGCGAACGCGGGCTCGTCGTCACCAGCCATCTGGGGCCGATGGCCGGCTTCGTCTATTTCATGCAGACCTGCGGCAGGCCGTTCCGTGGTTTCGGCTTCTCCGGCCCGGATCCAGTGGTGGGCGAAGCTGCGCCCATGCGCATCGCCTCCAACACCGCCGACCGCGCAGGTGCGCTGCGCGAGCTGGTCGACGAGATCCGCAAGGGCACGCTCGTAGGATTCGCGCCGGATTCCCCAACCGGCAAGGACGTTCTCACCTTCGACTTCCTGGGCCGCCCTGTGGAGCTGTCGCCGCTGGTGCCGCGGCTGGCGCAACGTCATCGCGCCGCCACCGTGTATTGCCAGCCGCTCTGGCGCGGCCAGCGAATCGTGCTCGAGATGCGCCGCCTGCCGGATCCGAAAGATGCGGAATCGCCGGATGATTTCAGCCGCCGTTGGTGCCTTGCCTACCTTGCCGGACTCGAGGCGACGATGCGCGGAGATCCGCGCAACCTCAATCTCGCCTCCGGCATCTGGGTCAACGCACGCGCGCGTCCGTCCCAATAGAGACCGAACGCGCATCGCACTCGAGACCAAGCGCCCTCAGTTCGTCTGCCGGCGCAGGAATGCCGGAATTTCGAACTGGTCGTCGCGCGCGTGATCGGGAAACAGATCTTCCGGCGTGGCCGATTTGGCCGCCTCGGCCGGTCGCGACAGCACCTGGCTGCTTGCCCGCGGCGGCGCCGACAACGGACGCTGCAGCGCCGGCTCGACGCGCGTTTCCTCGCGCGGCTTGCGGCGGCCGAGGAATCCCCAGCCGCGGCGCTCCGGCTCCTGCGACGGTAGCGGCGCCGTCGCGCGCGGCACCTGCACCGGGCGCACCGAGACGGGGATCGGCTCGTCGGCGACCTGCGGTGTTTCTTCGCCGCCCAGGATGTATTCCTCCTGCGGCGACGACGGCGCCTGGACGGCGTTCATCTCGGCGGCGAGCACTTCCTGCTGGCGGATCACTGGATTGGGCGGCGTCGGCGGCGCGGCCATGGCTTCGGCTTTCGCCTCGGGTTTGAGCGGCAGCGCGCGCAGCGCCGGGCGCAGCGGCTCGACGTTGCGCGGCAGGCGCATCTCGGCCGCATCGATGCCGGTGGCGACGACCGACACGCGAATGCGGCCCTCCATGTTGTCGAGGATCGTCGAGCCGAAGATGATCTTGGCGTCGGGATCGACCTCCGCGCGGACGCGGTTGGCGGCTTGCTCGACCTCGAACAGCATCAGGTCCGGACCGCCGGTGATGTTGATCAGCACGCCGCGCGCGCCCTTCATCGAGACGTCGTCGAGCAGCGGGTTGCAGATCGCCATGTCGGCGGCCTTCTCGGCGCGGTTCTCGCCCTCGGCCTCGCCGGTGCCCATCATCGCCTTGCCCATCTCGGAGATCACCGCCTTGATGTCGGCGAAGTCGAGATTGATCAGGCCCGGCATGACGATCAGGTCGGTGACGCCGCGCACGCCCGAATGCAGCACCTCGTCCGCCATGGCGAAGGCCTGGGCGAAGGTGGTGCGGTCGTTGGCAACGCGGAACAGGTTCTGGTTGGGGATGACGATCAGGGTGTGGACGTGCTGCTGGAGATCGAGGATGCCGCGCTCCGCCAGCCGCATGCGGTTGTCGCCCTCGAAGGCGAAGGGCTTGGTGACGACGCCCACGGTCAGCACGCCGAGCTCGCGCACCGCGCGCGCGATGACCGGCGCGGCGCCGGTGCCGGTGCCGCCGCCCATGCCGGCGGTGATGAACACCATGTGCGAGCCGGAGAGCTGTTCCAGGATCTCGTCGAGCGATTCTTCCGCCGCCGCGCGGCCGACATCGGGTTGCGCCCCGGCGCCCAGGCCTTCGGTCGCCAGCGCGCCGATCTGGATGCGGCGCTCGGCCTTGGATTGGGCGAGCGCCTGGGCATCGGTGTTGGCGACGACGAAGTCGACCCCCTCGAGCTTGGCCGCGATCATGTTGTTGACCGCATTGCCTCCGGCGCCGCCCACGCCCAGCACGGTGATCCGGGGCCGAAGTTCCTTCAACTCGGGCGCTTTGAGATTGATCGCCATTTTCTTCTCCTTGGCTTAACGCACGCCGCCCTTTTCTTCACGCCACAAAAGCCCAACTGATTCGCGTTCTTATTGTTGAATCACCGGATGAGGCCGCCGGTCAACCGGCTGAGCCATCCTCGCCCCATCTCGCTCTGCGTTTCGATGGGATCGGGATTGAGGATCTCGGGTGCCATGGTGGCGCCCGCGAGCACCAGTCCCACTGCGGTCGCATAGTCCGGTCCGAGCGACGCCGCGGGAAGTCCCGCCAGCGCCTGCGGCCTGCCGATGCGCACCTGTTTGTTGAGAACCCGCGCAGCGAGTTCGCGCAGCCCTGCAAGCTGGCAGGCACCGCCGGTCAACACGGCGCGCCGTCCGGCGGCGACGTCGAAGCCCGAGGCGCGCAGTCGCGCCTGCACCTCGCCCAGGATCTCTTCAAGACGCGCCTGGATGATGCGTGTCAGCATCGAGCGCGGCACGCGCACGGCGGCATCCTCGCCATCCTCGCCCATCTGGTGGATGGCGACGACATCGGCATTGGCTTCCATGTCGCCCAGCGCCGCTCCGAACAGCGTCTTGCTGCGTTCCGCGGCCGACAAAGGCGCGGAAAGCATACGCGCGAGATCGGTCGTGACCTGCAGCCCGCCCATCGGCACCACGTCGGCATGGACGAGGTGGCCCTCCAGGAACACTGCGATCGATGTGACGCCGGCGCCCATGTCGATCAGGATGGCTCCCAGCTGCTTTTCGTCCTCGGTCAGCGTCGCGAGCCCGCTGGCATAGGGCGCGAACAGCGCTGCGACCACGTTCAAGTGGCAGCGCTCCACCGCAAGCTTCAGGTTCTGATAGGGCGAAGGCTTGACGGCCACCGCATGCATGGCGACGCCGATGCGCTGGCAGAACATGCCCGAGGGATCGCGCACGCCCCGCGCCTCGTCGACGACATAGGCGGTGGGGGCGCTCTGCACGATCTCGTGGCCATCGAGCACGCATTTGCTGCGGCCGTCGGCCAGCAGGGCGCGCAGATGCGCGTCGGTCACCAGCGCGCCGTCCAGCGCCATCGCCGCGCGCGAGGTGACGCTGGTGGGATTGCCGCAATTGACGGAGATGAGCACGTTCTGGATGCGCGCGTCGGCATGGTTTTCGGCGGCCGCCACGCAGTCGCGGATCGATTCCTCGACCAGGTCCAGGCTCACCACCGTGCCGGCGCGGATGCCCTGACTCTCGCGCAGCGCGGCACCCAGGATCCGCAGGCTTCCGTGTTCGGCCCGCCCGATCAGGCACGCGACTTTGGACGACCCGATATCCAGCGCGGTGACCAGACCCGGTCGATAGGCCGGCACCTCTCCCACGGCGCGCAAGCGCACGGTCTCACCCATCAGAGTTCTCTCCCCCGGTCGACATGTTTGGACTCCGGCTTGGCCCCCTTGAGTCCAAAGAAATAATGCGAAGGGATTCGCAGGTCGATTTCAGCGATGGCGCGCTCCAGCACGCCCTGGTCCACGATCATGTGCTCAAGCGTGTCCAATTCCTTGTGCCAGCCCGTTTCCGGCAGCTTGACCACGACATCCCCGTCGAGGATCAGGTTCCAGCGCCGCTGCGAGACGCGCTCGTAGCCCTTGACGCGCGCCGCGACGGCGCGGTGCTGGGCCACGGCGTCCACGAGATCGGCGGCGACCGCTGGCGCGGCGTCACCAATAAGCAATGGCAGCCTGGCGAACTGCGCGACGTCCTTGTCGGTGATGACCGCGCCGGAACGATCCACGATGCAGATATTGCCCGCTGGCGGCTTCCACAATGCGAAGGGCAGTTTCTCAACCAGTCTTACGCTGATGGCATCGGGATAGCGCCGCTGCACATCGGCATCGGCGACCCAATCGAGCTTCTTCAGCCGCAACCGGGCCGATTGCAGGTCGGCGCCGAAGATGGACTCGCCCGGCTGGAATCCGAGCGCGGCGAGGATCGTCTCGGGCGGGGTGCGGGCATTGCCCGACAAATGAACTTCTGCGATGCCGAAGCCCGCATTGGCGACGAAGCCGTCCAAGCCGTGCTCTACGCGCCCGATCGTGCGCGCGACGGTGCCGCTGACGAAAAGGCCCGCGATCAGCACCAGGAGGAGCAGACCGAAGCAGAGCGTCACCATCGGCTTGCGGAAAGTGAGCCAGCCGCGCACCCGCCAGAAGAGTCGCGCGATCGCGCCCGGTTTGCGGGCCCGTCGGCCGAAGGCCTGCTGCGACGAGGAACGCTTGCCGCCGCGCGCGGGCCGCGTCGGCTCTTTGGTCCGCGACCGCGGATTTCGCTCGAGCCTCACCGGTCGCATGAGGCGTCCTCCACCATCCAGCGGCAGAGCTTGGCGTAGCTCATGCCGACAAAGGCGGCCTGCTCCGGCACCAGCGAGGTCGGCGTCATGCCGGGCTGGGTGTTGGTCTCGAGCGCAATCAACCGATGGCTCTTGCCTGTGTCGTCATAGCGGAAATCGGTCCGCGTCACACCGCGGCAGCCGAGTGCCTTGTGGGCGAGAATTGAGAGCCGCATCGCCTCATCGGCCACCGCTTGCGGTATCGGCGCGGGTAGAAGGTGACGCGAGCCGCCGGCGGCATACTTGGCTTCATAGTCGTAGAAAGCGAGATCGGTCGTGATCTCTGTGACGCCGAGCGCGCGTTCGCCCATCACCGCCACCGTGAGTTCGCGGCCCGGCACGAATTCCTCGACCATCATTTCATCGGTCAGATTCCATTCGGGCTTGGTCAGCTCGGACGGTGGACGATTGTCGCCCTTGCGGATGATGAAGACGCCGACGGACGATCCTTCGTTCACGGGCTTGACGACATAGGGCGGCTCCATCAAATGCGCCCGACCCGCTTCACGGCGGTCGGCGACGATTGACTTGACCACCGGAATTCCGGCGGCGCGGTAGACGTCTTTGGTGCGCTCCTTATGCATGGCCAGCGCGGAGGCCAGCACGCCCGAATGCGTGTAGGGAACCCGCAAGAGCTCCAGCACGCCCTGGATGCAGCCATCCTCGCCATAGCGGCCGTGCAGCGCGTTGAACGCGCAGTCGGGCTTCGCCTCGGCGATCTGCTGGCCGGGATTTTCCTGCGGATCGATCTCGACGACATCGAAGCCTTCGTCGCGCAACGCCTGCGCGCAGCCCGCGCCCGAAGAGAGGCTGACTTCGCGCTCGGCAGAACGCCCCCCCATCAAAACGGCAACGCGTCTGAAGGCATTCATGCGATGCCCACCCGCTTGATCTCCCATTCGAGATCGATGCCGAACATGTCGCGGACGCGCGCCCGCACGTCTTCACCGAGCGCCTCGATGTCGGATGCGGTCGCGTTGCCGGTGTTGATGAGGAAATTGCAATGCTTCTCGCTGACCTGTGCCGCGCCGCGCGCATGTCCGCGGCAGCCGGCCTTGTCGATCAGTTCCCACGCCTTTTGTCCGGGCGGGTTCTTGAACGTCGAACCGCCGGTGCGCGACTTGACGGGCTGGGTGGCTTCGCGCTGCGAGACCAGCGCCTCCATGCGCGCCTTGACGGCCGCGGGATCGTCTCTGCTGCCCTGAAGCACCGCCTCGACAAAGATGAAATCGTCGGGCACCTGCGCCTTGCGATAGACGAAGCCCATATCGTCGGGCGACAACGCGATCCTGTCGCCTTTGCCGTCGATCGCGATGGCTTCGACCAGGACATCCTTGATCTCCTTGCCATAGCAGCCGGCGTTCATCTTGAGCGCACCTCCGATGGTGCCTGGGATGCCGCGCAGAAATTCGAGGCCGCCGATGCCGGCGTCCGCGGCCGCCCTGGCAACTGCGGCATCGAGTGCCGCCGCTCCGGCACGGATGCGCGTTTCCTCGACCGCGATCTTGCCGAACGCCGCCGGCAGACGAACGACCACGCCCGCGATGCCGCCGTCACGCACCAGGAGGTTCGAGCCCACCCCGATGACGCTGACGGGGGTCTGCGATGAACGCGCAGCGAGAAAAGTCGCGAGATCATCCGCATCCGCTGGCCGGAAGAGAATCTCGGCAGGTCCGCCGGCGCGGAACCAGACCAGGTCCTTGAGCGCGGCACCTTGGGTATAGGTCCCGCGCACCGGCGGCAGCGCATCGCAGGGACGGCTCATCATCACGCCCCGCCCTCCAGCTGCGACTGGAGCGCATGCGCCCAGTGGGAGATCGAGCCGGCGCCGAGCAGGACGATGGCCCCGCCTTCCTTGGCCAGCGGCCTGACCGCGGCGGCCAGGTCATGGCCACCCTCGACAGTGAGCACGTTGCGGTGGCCGTGCGCGCGCAACGCGTCGGCGTAGGTGTCGCGGTCGATGCCGTCGATCGGTTGCTCGCCCGCCGGATAGACCGGCGCGATGACCGCGACGTCGGCGTCGTTGAGACAGGAGCAGAATTGTTCCCAGGTATCGCGCAGCCGGGTATAGCGGTGGGGCTGCACCACGGCGATCACCGGGCCGGCGTAGGCCTGCCGCGCCGCCTTCAGCGCCGCGGCGATCTTGAACGGATTGTGCCCGTAATCGTCGATGATCGCGGCCCCGTTCCATTCGCCGACCTTGGTGAAGCGCCGCTTGACGCCGCCGAAACGGCCGAGCGCCTCGCGGATCGTCTCGTCTGCGATGCCGATCTCGCGCGCCACCGTGATCGCGGCGAGCGAATTCTGCACGTTGTGTTCGCCCGGCATCGGCAGGCGCACGCCGTCGATGCGGTGCTCGCTGTTCTTGCGGCGGTCGGTGACGACGACGTCGAAGCACGACATTCCCTGGCTATAGCGCGCGTTGACGGCGCGGATATCGGCCTGCGGCGACAGCCCATAGGTGACGATGCGGCGATCCTCGATGCGGCCGACCATCGCCTGGACCTCGGGATGATCGATGCAAAGGACGGCGAAGCCGTAGAACGGCACGTTCTCGATGAAGCGCTGAAAGGCGTCGCGCATCTTGTCGAAGGTGCCGTAGTAATCGAGATGATCGGGGTCGGCATTGGTCACCACAGCGACGGTCGCCGGCAGCCGCAGGAAGGTGCCGTCGCTCTCGTCCGCCTCGACAACGACCCAGTCGCCTGCCCCAAGGCGGGCGTTGGTGTCATAGGCATTGATGATGCCGCCATTGACCACGGTGGGATCGAGCCCACCGGCGTCGAGAAGCGCGGCCACCATCGTCGTCGTCGTGGTCTTGCCGTTGGTGCCGGCAATGGCGACGCACGATTTGAGCCGCATGATCTCGGCCAGCATCTCGGCGCGGCGCACCAGCGGAAGGTTGAGTTTGCGCGCCTCGTCGAACTCGACATTGCCTGTCTTGACGGCGGACGAGTAGACGACGGCATGCGCCTCGTTGAGGTTTTCCACCGCATGACCGATGCTCACAGGAATGCCCATGGCACGCAGCCGCTTGACATTGGTGTTCTCGACCGCGTCCGAGCCCTGCACCTTGTAGCCCAGATTGTGCATGATCTCGGCGATGCCGCTCATGCCGATGCCGCCGATGCCGATGAAATGGATGGCGCCGATGTCGAGCGGTACGCGCGTGTGGACCGGTTTCATGCGGACCGCCTCGTACAGGATCTCGCGAGGTCTTCGGCGATGTCGGCGAGGCGCTCCACCGCGTCGAGCCTTGCCAGCGCATGCGCGTTCGCCGCGCGGCGCGCAAGGCCGGCGCCGTCCGAAAAGGCGCGCTCGATCATGCCGGCGAGCTTTTCGGGCGTCAGGGTTCGTTGCGAGGCGCACCAACCGGCATCGGCATTGGCGAGAATTTCGGCATTGGGCGTCTGGTTGTCGTCCAGAGCATGGGGCAAAGGAATGAGGATCGCCGGCCGCCCGATGGCCATCAACTCGCTCACAGTCCCCGCGCCGGCACGCGCGATCACGAGTTGCGACCACGCAAGGCGCGCCGGCATGTCGTGATAGAAGCTCGCCAACTCCGCCTTCACTTGTGCGTCGGCATAGGCGGCGCGGACTTGTGCGATATCTTCCGGCCGGCACTGCTGAACGATGTCCAGTCGCGACCGCATCGCCGGCGGCAGCAACGCCACCGCGGCCGGTACCAATTCGCTCAGCGCGCGCGCGCCCTGACTGCCGCCGAAGACCAGCAAACGCAGCGGACCGCTTTGCACCGGCGGCTCATAGGAGCGCCCCGCGAGCGCGATCACTTCGGGCCGCAAGGGATTGCCGGTGAGTGCGATCTTTGAGCGGTCCTTGGGCGCAAAACGCGCGATTGGAAACGCCGCCGCCACCACGCGGACCTTGTTCATCACGGCGCGGTTGGCCCGGCCGGTGACGGCATTCTGTTCGAGGACGGCGCTCGGGTAGCGCCCAAGCCAGGCGGCGATCATCACCGGCAGGCTGGGATATCCTCCGAAACCGATCACGGCGCGCGCCTTCACGCGCATCAGCTTCGCCCGCGCCTGCAGGATGCCGGCGAGGATTTCGAACGGCGCGGCGAGCAGTCCCAGGACCGAGCGGTCGGAGAACGCGGCCGACGACACCGTCTCGACCGCCGCGCCCGGGAAGGCGGTTGTGTAATGGGAGCCGCGGCGGTCGGTCATCACCACGATGGTCTTTCCGCGGCGGACGAGTTCCGCCGCCAGCGCCTGGGCCGGAAAGAGATGGCCGCCGGTGCCGCCGGCGCTGAGCACGATGGTAGTCATGTGCGCGCCGCCATGCTCTGGCCGAACCAAGACCGTTCGCGGCGCTCCAGCGTCGGCCGCTGACGCGTCACGGCGAGCGCGAAGCCCATCGTCAGGGCGACCGCGAACAGCGATGAGCCGCCATAGGAGATGAACGGCAGCGTCATGCCCTTGGCGGGCAGAAGGCTCACCGCCACGCCCATGTTGATGAACGCTTGCAAAGCCGTGACCATGGCGAGCCCCGCACCAGCCAACTGGGCGAACGGCTCGCGCGCATTGGCCGAGCGCAGCATGATGCGCACCGTCAGGATGCAGAACAGCAGCGCGACGACGCCGCAAAGCGCCAGTCCGAATTCCTCGCCGGCGACCGCATAGATATAGTCGGAATGCGCGTCGGGAATGCGATACTTGATCGTGCCCGCGCCGGGTCCGACGCCGGTCAACCCGCCATGGGCGAAAGCCTTGAGCGCCAACCCCGCCTGATAGCCCGTCTCTTTCGAACTCAGGAATTGCTCGATGCGGTGGCGCACATGCGGGAACAGCGCATAGGCGATGCCGCCCAGCGCCAATCCGGCGCCGCCCAGAGCCCCCATCCAATAAAGCGAGATGCCGGTAAAGAAGAGCAGCGCGCCCCACAAGGCGAGCAGCAGCGCCGTTTGGCCGACATCGGGCTGCAACATCAAAACGACGAGCGCCGGCACGATCATGATCAGGGTGATCATCGGCTTGGGGAGCACCATGGACGTTCTGTCAGCCAGGATCGCCGCGCCCAGTACCGCGAATCCGGGCTTGAGGAACTCGGAAGGCTGCACCGTCATCCAGCCCAGATCGATCCAGCGCTTGGCGCCCAGGACTTCGCTGCCGGCGAAAAGCACGAAGAACGAGCCGATCAGGCCGAGCCCGAACGTCACCGCGGCGACGATCTTGAGCTGGTGCAGCGAGAGCAGCGAGGCGACGCCCAGAATCATCGCCGCGATGCCCGCAAACGCAACCTGCTTGACCGCGTAACGGAAGTCGCCGGGCGTCAAGGGACCGCCGGTCGCGGCGGGGCTGGCGGCAAAGGCCAGCATCAGTCCGATCGCGATCAGCGCCAGCATGGCAAGCAGCGCGACGCGATCTACCGTCCACCACCATGCGGAGAAGCTCGAACGGTCGGTGCGCGACAGGCTCACGAGGCCTCCTTCATCGCAAGCCTTGCGACGGCAGCACGGAACGCGTCGCCGCGCTGCTCGAAGTCGTTGAACTGATCGAAGGAGGCGCAGGCCGGCGACAGGAGCACGACGGGCGATCCGGCCTCGCTGCGCGCGGCATCGGCGAGCGCCTGCGCCACCGCGGTCTCCAGCGTGCCCGACATCTCGAACGGGACCTGTCCCTCCAGCGTTCGCGAAAAATCGGATGCGGCCTCGCCGATCAGATAGGCTTTGCGGATACGCGGCCAAAGGCGTCTCAGGGATTCGATGCCGCCTTGCTTGGCGCGCCCCCCCGCGATCCAGAAAATGTCGTCAAAGCAGAGAAGCGCGCGCTCCGCAGCATCGGCATTGGTCGCTTTCGAGTCGTTGACGAATCGCACCTTGCCGATGCGACCCACGTCTTCGATGCGGTGCGCCAGCCCGGGAAAGTCCAGCAAGGCGCCAGCCAGCGCGCGCCCGTCGCGGGCCCAAGGCTTCGCCGCCGCATAGGCCAGTGCCGCATTCTGCCAATTGTGCGCACCGCGAAGGTGCGCGGCATCGTTGAGGTCGCAGATCCGGTCGGCGCGCCCGCCTTGGCTGTCATGCAGCACGCCGTCGAGCACGAAGACGCCGCGGCCCAGCACCTTGCCGACGGAGACGGGAACCGCGCTCTTTCCCGCTGCCGACAGCCGGGTGAACAGCTCCGCGCTGCGCGAATCGTCGATGCCGATCGCAGCGGTGACGGACTGTTCGATCAAGCGCCCTTTCAATGTGGCATAGGCGTCGAGCGAGCCGTGGCGCTCGATGTGATCGGGCGTGATATTGGTCAGCACGCCCATCGCGGGCTTCAGACCGGGTGAAAGATCGATCTGATAGGAGGAAACCTCCAGCACATAGACCGTCCGCGCCGCGGGCGGCGCCAGTTCGAGCGCGGGCTTGCCGATGTTACCGCCGATCTCGGCTTTGTGGCCGAGAGCCTCGAGGACATGGCCGATCAGCGCCGTTGTTGTCGATTTGCCGTTGGTTCCGGTGACGGCGATCACGGGCGCGTGGGCGCCGATCTCGCGAGCGAACAACTCCATATCACCGAAGACGGGCACCTTGGCGGCGGCTGCGCGCGCCACCACCGCGTGCGGCGCAGGATGGGTGAGCGGCACGCCGGGACTAAGCACCAATGCCTTGATCCGCTCCCAGGGCCATTCGCTGAACGAAGCGACATGCGCGCCCGCAGCTTCGGCGGCGGCGAAGGCGCTTTCCTTGTCGTCTCCCGCATAGACCCGCGCGCCGCCATCCTTCAGCGCACGGATCGCGGCCAGCCCGGAGCGTGCCAGCCCGAACACCGCGACGTCCTGATGCGCGAAGGAGCGGACCGCGATCATCCCTACCTCAGCTTCAAGGTGGAAAGGCCGACCAGCGCGAGCACCACCGCGACGATCCAGAAGCGGATGACGATGGTGGGCTCCTTCCAGCCGAGCTGCTCGAAGTGATGGTGGATTGGCGCCATCCTGAAGACGCGTCGGCCGGTGAGCTTGAAGGAGAGCACCTGTACGATCACCGACACGGTCTCGAGCACGAAGAGGCCGCCCACGATCGCAAGCACGATCTCGTGCTTGACGGCGACCGCCACCGCGCCAAGCGCCCCGCCCAGGGGGAGCGAGCCCGTGTCGCCCATGAAGACCATCGCCGGCGGCGCATTGTACCAGAGAAAGCCCAGGCCGGCGCCGACCAGCGCCGCGAGGAACACGGTCAGCTCGCCGGTACCGGCGATGTAGTGCAGCTCGAGATAGTTGGCGAACTTCACATTGCCGACGAGATACGCGATCAAAAGGAAGGTTGCCGCCGCGATCATCACCGGCACGATCGCAAGTCCGTCGAGTCCGTCGGTGAAGTTGACCGCATTGGCCGCGCCAGCGATGACGATGCCGCCGATGACGATGAAGAATAAGCCGAAAGGAACGAGCATGCTCTTGAAGAAGGGGACGGCGAGCATGTTTTGGAGCTCCGGCGTTTCCTGGCGCATCAGCAGCCAGGTCGCGATGAACGCCACACCGAACTCGATGCCGAGCCTGAGCCAGCCATTCACCCCACCGCTCGAGCGGCGGGTGATCTTCAGATAATCGTCGGCGAAGCCCAGCAGACCGTAGCTCAAGGTCACCAGCAGCACGATCCAGACATAGATGTCGGCCAGGTCGGCCCAGAACAGCGTCGAGACCACCGCCGGCAGGAGGATCAGCATGCCGCCCATGGTGGGCGTGCCCTGCTTTTCCAGGATGTGGCGTTGCGGGCCGTCGCTGCGGATCGGCTGTCCCTTGCCCTGACGCAATTTGAGCCAGGCGATCAGCCGCGGCCCGATGACAAAAGCGACCAGCAGCGAGGTGAGCACCGCGCCGCCGCCCCGGAAGGACAGGTACTTGAACAGACGCAGGAACGCGTACTGATCCGCATGCGGCAGAAGCGAGAGGAACTGGAACATCTAGCCCCTCACCTTCAGCGCGTCGATCGCGGCGGAGAGCTTCATGCCGTTCGAGCCTTTCACCAGAACCACGTCGCCGTCGCGCAATTCGCGCATCAAGAGGGGAATCAACTCGCCTGCGCTCAGCGCATGGCCGCCCCGGCGCGACGCGGGAAGCTTGTCCCAGAGCGCGCGCATGTTCGGTCCGCAGAGAAACACGAGGTCGGCGCGCGCGGCCTCGATCGGAGCGGCAAGGCTTGCGTGGTGGGAAGCCGCATCCGCGCCCATCTCCAGCATGTCGCCCAGGACGGCGATGCGCCGTCCCTTGGCCTCGCCGAGCAATGCGAGCGCCGCCGCCATCGAGGCGGGATTGGCATTGTAGCTTTCGTCGATGACCTCGATTCCGCCGGCGCTGAAGCGCGCGCCGCGTCCCTTGAGGGGACCGAAGGATTTGAGCGCCGCCGCCGCGTTGAGGACATCTCCCTCCAGAACCGCGACCGCGAGCAGGGCCGCAAGCGCATTGACAGCGATGTGGCGCCCAGGTGCGCCCAGAACGAACTCGACCGGCGTGCCAAAAACCTCCGCGCCGATCCGCGCGCCCGCGTCGATCGCGTCATAAGATGACAAGCGGGCGTCGCAATCGGGTCCTGATCCAAAGCGTAAGACGCGGCCCGCATGAATCTGCCGCGCGCGTTGCGCCAAGCGCTCGCCATACGGACTGTCGGCTGGGATGAGCGCAGCGCCGCCGGCCTCGAGGCCTTCGAAGATTTCCGATTTCGCGTCGGCGATGGCTTCGCAGCTGCCGAAGAACGCAAGATGCGCGGGCGCGATGGTCGTCACCAGGGCAACCTGCGGCCGCACCATGCCGACAAGCGCTCGGATCTCGCCGAAGTGGTTCATGCCGATCTCGAGGACCGCGTAGCGCGCCTCGGCCGGCATCGAGGCGAGGCTCAAAGGCACGCCCCAGTGGTTGTTGAAGGAGGCGGCCGAACAATGCGTGCTGCCGAGGGCGCCCAGCGCGATGCGCAGGATTTCCTTGGTCGTCGTCTTGCCGGCGCTGCCGGTGACGGCGACGATTTTCGCGTTCGAGCGCACCCGCGCCGCGCGCGCGAGATCTTCGAGCCCCCTCAGCGTGTTGGCCACCGTCAGCAGCGGACCATTGCTCTCCAGCATTCGCGAAACCATTGCGGCAGAGGCGCCCGCAGCAAAGGCCGCCGGCACGAAATCATGACCGTCGCGGGCGTCCTTGAGCGCCACGAACAGATCGCCGCGCACCAAGGTGCGGGTGTCGATGGAAATCCCGCTCGCGCCGAAAGCCGCGCTGGCATGGCCCAGCGTCGCGGCCTGCGCATCGGCGCTGGTCCAGAGCGCGCTCATGCGGCACTCCATGCGACCGCTTCGGCGCGATCGGAGAAAGGCCGAGTCTCGTTGCCGATGGTCTGTCCGCTCTCGTGTCCCTTGCCCGCAATAACCAGCACGTCATTGGCGTCCAGACCGTCGATGCTGGCGCGGATCGCGTCGCGCCTCGAGCCGATCTCCCGCGCGTGCGGACAGCCGGCCAAGATCGCACGCCGAATGGCTGCCGGGTCCTCGCTGCGCGGATTGTCGTCGGTCACGATGATCCGGTCGGCAAGGCGCGCGGCAACCGCGCCCATCATCGGCCGCTTGCCGGCATCGCGATCGCCGCCGCAACCGAAGACGACATGCAGCCTGCCTTCCGTATGCGGACGGATGGCGGTCAAGACCGTCTCCAACGCATCGGGCGTATGGGCGTAGTCGACATAGACCGTGCCGCCGGACGCCGCTTTCGCGACGCGTTCCAGGCGGCCCGGCGCGCCTTTCAACGACGGCAATGCCGCGAATACGCGGCGCGGCTCCGCACCCAGGCCGATGGCGAGACCCGCCGCGACCAGCGCGTTCGAGGCCTGGAAGTTGCCGACCAGCGGGAGATCGATGGCGTAGCCGCGACCCTTGTGAGCCACGGACAGCCGCTGCCCCTCCTGATGCGGCACAGCCTCGAGCAGCGCGATGTCGCTGCCCGCATAACCCACGCGGACAATCTCGAGACCCCGCGCGCGCGCGGCGTCCAGGAAACGTCCGGAGTGCTCGGCCGCGACATTGATCACCGCGACACCGCCCTCGCGGACGATCTCCTGGAACAGGCGGAGCTTTGCAGCGAGGTAGTTCTCGAAGCTCGAATGGTAATCCAGATGGTCGCGGGTGATATTGGTGAACGCGACCGCAGACACCGCGACGCCGTCCAGACGGTGCTGGTCCAGGCCATGGCTCGAGGCCTCGATGGCCAGGTGCTCGATGCCTTGCCGCTTCAGCTCGGCCAGCATCTCATGCAGCACGATCGGATCGGGCGTGGTCTGCGCAAGCGGCACCTCGCCGTTGGCCGTCACCAAGCCGACGGTGCCCATGCTGGCGGCGGCGTGGCCGAGCGCCTGCCAGATCTGCCGCAGGAAGACCGCGACCGAAGTCTTGCCGTTGGTTCCCGTCACGGCGGCGACTGTCTTGGGCTGGGCCCCGAAGAAGGCCGCGGCCTGCTTCGCCAGGGCGGCGCGCGGATTGTCTGCCGCGATGAAGCGCACGCCCAGCGCTTCCGCCTCTGCCTGAAGTTCCGGTCTTCCAAGGACGGCCACCGCACCGCGCGCCGCCGCATCGGCGAGGAAGCTCGCGCCGTCGCGGCGGCTGCCCGCGAGCGCGGCGAAGAGATAGCCTGGCCTGACCGCGCGGCTGTCGCTCGCGATGCCGGAGAACTCCTTGGACGCCTTCATGGCGTTCTGATCCACCACCTTCAACGCCAACAGGCTGGCGCGCGATTGTGTTGCCATTATGGGCCGCCTGTCGCAACGACGATCGGCGTGGCGAGCTTGGGCACGTCGAGGATCGGCGCGATGCGTGCGATCACCCGGCCCGCAAGAGGAGCCGCCGTATAGCCGGCCAGCGCAAAGCCGAATGTCTCCCTCGTGCCATGCGGCTCGTCCAGCACAACGAAGACCAGATAGCGCGGATCGTGCACCGGGAACACCGCGCAAAACGAGGTTACCAGCTTGTGCTCGTAGCCGCGGCCGTGCTCGCGCGCCTTCTGTGCCGAGCCGGTCTTGCCGCCGACGTCGTAGCCGGGCACATCCGCCTTCTTGCCGGTGCCGTTGGTGACCACATAGCGCAGAAGCTCGCGCATCTTCAGGCTGGTCTCCGGCTTGATCAGCTGTTCGCCCCGGCTGTCGTCAGGGTGCTTGAAGAAGGTCGGCACGATCCGGCGTCCGCCGTTGACCACCGAGGCCGCCGCGGCGGCAAAGGCCAGCGGACTGACGGAGATGCCATGGCCGAAGCTGACCGTGGCGGTCTCGACCTCGCCCCAATGGCTGGGAAATTGCGGCCGCCGCGCCTCCGGAAGCTCGGTGTGGAGCGCATGGAGCAGTCCCATCCGATCGAGAAATTCGCGCTGGCGGGCCGGACCGGAACGCAGCGCAATCTGCGTCGTGCCGATATTCGAGGACAACGCCAGGATGTCGCGCGCGGCCAGAGTGGCGGGCATATGCTCCGCCTCGTGAATGGTGAAGCGGCCGATCGGGAAGCCGTTGCCGATGCGAAAGACTTCGTCCGGCCGCATCGTCCGGTCTTCGGTAGCGAGCGTGAACGAGAAGATCTTGAACACCGAGCCGAGCTCGTAGACGTCCTGGCCCATGATGTCGCGCGTGCTGTCGCCGGACGACAGGGCGCGGGCATTCGGATCGAAGCCGGGCGAGGACACCAAGGCCAGGATTTCACCCGTGCGCACGTCCAGCACCAAGCCGCCCGCCTGCTTGGCCCCGAACTCGGCGCGGCTGGCCTCCACCTCATGGGCGAGGATGTATTGCACCCGCATGTCGAGGGCGAGCGCGACGCTTTCGCCGGCGGGCGCGTCGCTCAACTTGTTGTCCAGGCCGAGCTCGAGCCCCGAAAGCCCGACCAGCGTGCCGTCGTCGTCGAGCCCGGTCACCCCCAAGACCTGCGCCGTCGTCCGGCCTTGCGGATAATAGCGACGGAAGCCGGGCTGGAATTCGAGACCTGGAAGACCGGCGCGCATGACGCGCTCCTGGGCATCGGGGGTCAGGCCGCGGGCGACGAAGACATAGGGTTTGTTTTCGTCGAAGAATTTTTCGAGCCGCCCCGCATCGGCGCCGGTGGCTGCGGCGAGCGCGCCTGCCGCCGCATGCTTGTCGTCGAAGGCGTGAGGCTTTGCGTAGAGATCCTCGACCGGAATGTCGCGCGCCAGCAGGGATCCGTTGCGATCCACGAGATCCGCGCGTGGCTGGCTCGCGAAGACCGCGCCATGCTTTTGCTCCGGCGCGTGAAACAGCGCCACATCGACCAGGCGCACTCCCACCAGGGCGAAGGCCGCGACCGAGATCAGCGCGCCGACGAGAATTCGCCCTTGCAGGATCGTGGGGGCGTCGATCATCTCACTGGGCCGGCGCCTCGGCATTGGCATTGCGGACCGGTGACGAACTGAGCGGCGACTCGTCGCCGTTTCTTGGAAGCTCTTGAACCGAAGCAAGCTGGGCGCTCGAGCGGTTGTCGAGAGCGAGCTTGCTTTGGGCGAGCGTGGCGATGCGTTCCGGATTGGCGACATGCTCCCATTCGGTTTGCAGCACGCTGATGCGTTCCTGCTCATGGGCGATGTCGCGAGACGCCTGCGTCAGGGCCACATGCGCCAGGCGCGTGCGCTCCGAGACATCGTAGAGCGCCAGGATCGAAAGCCCCATCGCGGCGACGAAGGCGAAATTGAGAATACGGACCATGGTCAAGCTCCGACTTCGGCGCGAAGGCGTTCTGCCGCGCGCAGCCGCGCCGAGCGCGCACGCGGATTGCGTTCGATTTCGAGCGCGGACGGCGTTCGCGGCCGCGCGGCGATCAGCCGGTAGGGCGCCGAGGCCCGCGAGCGCGCTTGCGGCGCATGGCGGGACGGCCGCGCCGCCGCTGCGCTGCGCCCGACCAGGAAGCGCTTGACGATGCGATCCTCCAGCGAATGGAAGGAGACGACGACGAGCCGGCCGTGGTGCGCGAGGGTGCGCGTCGCCGCTTCGAGGCCGCGCTCGAGTTCGCCCAGCTCGTCATTCACGTGGATCCGCAGCGCCTGGAAGGTGCGGGTCGCCGGGTGGACGGCGAAGCGCCTGGCGGCGGGACCCAGCGCCCGCTCCACGATGGCCGCCAGTTCCGCCGTTCGCGTCACCGGCCGCGCGGCGACGATCGCGCGCGCGATGCTGCGCGCCTTGCGCTCCTCGCCGTAGCGATAGAGCACATCGGCGATCGCGGTTTCCTCGGCGCGGTTGACGAAGTCGCCGGCGCTCTCGCCGTCGATGCCCATGCGCATGTCGAGCGGGCCGTCGGCGCGGAATGAAAACCCGCGCTCGGCCTCGTCGAATTGGAAGGACGAGACGCCGAGGTCGAGCACGACGCCGTCGACGGGCTCGTCGACGATGCTGTCCATCGCGGAGAAACGGCCGAGGATCAGCGTTAGCCGTCCGGCGAAGCGTTCCTTGAGCGCCGCCCCGCGCGCGATTGCATCCGGATCGCGATCGATGGCGAAGACCTGACAGCGCGCGGCTTCGAGAATGGCTTTCGCATAGCCGCCGCCGCCGAAGGTGCCGTCGACGTAGCGGCCGCCGTCGCGCGGCGCGAGCGCCTCGAGCACCTCGGTGAGCATCACCGGCACGTGAGCGCTCATAGGAAACCCGCGTTGCGCGCCGCGAGCGCGCGTCTGAGCCGTTCGGCTTGCACGGGCGCAAAACGTTCGCTGTCCCAAATCTGGAACTTGCGGCCCATGCCCACGAAGGTGACGCGATCTTTCAGTCCGGCATGGGCGATCATCTCGTCCGGCAGGCGCACGCGGCCGTTCTCGTCGCGCGGCAGAAGCTGCGACATCGACAGCACCGCGAAGACCTTGTCGTCGACCGCGGGCGAGAAGAACGGATCGGCTTCGGCCTGACGGCGATGGAAATCCTGCAGCACCTCGTCGCCGAATCCTTCGAGCGCGGGTTCGGCAAACGACGGGCAGACATAGAGGCCGGCGGTGTCCTGCGCCGTCAACACATCGCGAAACGGCGCGGGAATGCACACCCGGCCCTTGGCATCGAGTGTTCCCGTCATCGTCGAGATGAACGGCGCGGCCATTTTGAGAATCCCGCCCCTTTTTGCGTCCCCGCCACCGCGGGACCCGCTGGACCGCCAGGGGTTCGAACCCGTTTTCGGGGCTATGGGATGCTATGGGACAGTATGGGATAAACCTGACTGCGCGTCAATCGAAAAAGCCAAGCGAAATGAGCGGCTTGCGATCTACATCTTGAAGGGTGGAGTCTAGGCATGGTGAAAGTTGGAACAAACAGAATACAGGGAAACATTGGAGAAATGGAGGTAAAGAAAGGCTTAATCGAGAAAGGACGATTGTTCTACTTATGTTCTTGACACTATACGCTGCAAAAGTGTCAGACGGCCTGTAAGCCGGGTTCTGTGCCCGCCTTGCGGCGCGCGATGGCCATTCCTCTAGGACGTCCGTCACCGGACGCCTCACGCGACCGACCCGGACGGCGATCCGAAAGACAGATCCTGTGCCGTCCCTATTTGGTCTTGCTCCCGGTGGGGCTTGCCTTGCCGGTCCCGTTGCCGGGGCCGCGGTGCGCTCTTACCGCACCATTTCAACCTTGCCGCGGCCGATCTCCGCAAAGAGAGCGGCCGGTAGGCGGTATCATTTCTGTGGCGCTGTCCCTGGGGTCGCCCCCGGCGGATGTTATCCGTCACCGTGTCCTTCGTGGAGCCCGGACTTTCCTCGACGCCCGCGAGGAGCGCCGCGGCCATCCGGCCGTCTGACGCGCTCTGCTATAAACATGTGCCGGCGGCATTCCAACCGCGCCTGTCGGATTAAGCATCCGCGCAGGGGCGGTTTGATGAGCCGTCTCGCGACGCATAGCATGGCATCCGCGTCCGGGGGGCGCGTCATGACTCGCACCGCAAGCTGGCTGGCCTGTCTGGCACTGTCCTGCGCCATCGCGCGTGCAGCGGATGCGCCAATCGTGCAGGATCAGTCCCATTTCGAGCAGGCGGTGCGCAGTAACTCGCCCGCGCCCTACTATGTCCTCGCCACCATCGTCGACGACGTGAAGCAGACGCGCTGGACCGGCTGCACCACGGCCACCTTGCTGGAGGGCGCTGTCCATTTCGAGCACGCGCTGGACTACGACGCCGCGGGCAACGAACAAGTGCGCGAGATCCTGCTCTCCGCCACGGATCATGCCTATCATTTTTCCAATCCCAGGGCGCTCGCCAATTTGCGCGTGGATGCCTATGGGTCCGACGATCTGCAGCGCGCCCGCGCCTATTTGCGCGCTCACGGCACCGCGTTTCTTCTGTCCACCGATTGGGCCAAGATCGAGGACGCCAACAAGCTCAACCGCGTCGCGCTCGCCTGTGCCATCATCGAGCATGGACTGGCAGCGCGCATGTCGGAGGGAACGGCGGAGACCTTCGCGGAGCCTTAGGCTTCCAGCGCCATGTCGACGGCCGCCAGCGCATGCAGCGCGGTGGTGTCGAAGGTCGGAAGATCGCAATCCTCAGGCTGGATGAGCAGCGGGATCTCGGTGCAGCCCAGAACGATGCCTTGCGCGCCGCGCGCTTTCAGCCTTTCGAAGATCGCGCGATGGGTTTGCCGCGCACCGTCGAGAAACCGACCGCGGCATAATTCTTCGATGATGATGCGATGGAGCTCGGCGCGGTCTTCCGCGTCCGGCACGACGACATCGACGTCGAACCTGTCTTTCAGCCGTGCGATCACGATGCCGCCCTTTTCCATCGTGTAACGCGAGCCGACGAGGCCCACGCGGTTGAGCCCCTGGGTTCGAATGGCGCGCCCAAGCGGATCGGCGATGTGCAGGAGCGGCCGTTCCGCAGCCCGCTCCACCGCCTCCGACATCAGATGCATCGTGTTGCAGCAGATCATCAGGAAATCCGCGCCGGCGCTCGCCAGACCGCGACCCGCATCTTCCAGAAGCGTGCTCGCCGCGTCCCAGCGTCCGGCGTCCTGAAGCGTTTCGACTTCGCCGAAATCGAAGGAGTGGATCAAGAGCTTCGCCGAACGAACGCCGCCCAGCCTCTGCTGCACGGCACGGTTCACCAAGCGGTAATAGACCGCGCTCGATTCCCAACTCATCCCGCCGAGCATGCCGATCGTCTTCATGGCCGCTCTCTACAGGTCGAGCAGCGCTCCCAGCAACCGCGCACATTCGCCATCTGCAATGCCGTCGATGCATGACGGGCGAAAATGGCGCTGGAACGCCTTGATCGTGTCGCCGAGCGGCCAATCGACCGACGGCGGAACGCCATAACCGTAGCGCGCCAGTGACGCCGCGACGTCGATCATGCCCTCCGCGTCGTCGCGCGGCTGGGGCCAAACCCCGATCCCTTCCATCGCAAGGCGGCGCCAGGGAAACAACTCGCCGGGATCGGTCTTGCGCGGCGGCGCCACGTCCGAATGCCCGACGATGCGGCGCGGTGCGATCGGATGGCGCGCCACGATCTCGCAGCACAGCGCGATCAGCGCGCCAATCTGATCTTCCGCAAATGCAACATAGCCGAATTCGTGTCCTGGATTGACCAGCTCGATGCCGATCGAGCGCGCATTGACGTCGCGCGCGCCGGCCCACCACGAAACTCCCGCATGCCAGGCGAGCCGCTCTTCAGGGACATGCGCATAGGTCGTGCCGTCACGGTCGATGGTGTAGTGCGCGCTGACCTTGGCGGCGGGATCGCAGAGCCGTTCCAGCGCCGCTTCCGCCGTGCGCATGCCGGTGTAGTGCAAGACCAGCATATCGACCGCCGCATCGCCGCGGGCATCGTGGTTGGGAGAGGGCCGCGCGACGATTCTCACGGCGCCGCAGCTTTGCGCGACGGCACCGGCGCCAGGCAGATGTCGAGAATCGCCGGTGGCTGCCGGAGATAGAAGCCCGGCGCCGGGTTCTTCTTGTTGGCCTTCCAGGCGGCGAAGGATTTCGTGTCCGTGCGCATGACTTCGTAAGCGGGCCGCTCCGAGGGTGCGATGTCGGCCGCGATCCGCATACGGACGATCTTGTCCTGCTTGGCCGGGTCGGCGATGACGCCGTTGTCGACAGCGGGGTCGCCGCGCTCGAGCTTTTGCAGATACTGCATGCCGTCGATGACGCGGCCGAAGGCGCTGAGATTGCGGTCGAGCCGGCGCGGCGCTTCGCCGATGACGACATAGAATTCGGTGGTGGCGGTGTCCGGCGCATTGTCGCGGGCGAAGGCAAAGGTGCCGGGGCAGTGGATCAGCCACTCCGTCTTGCTCTTGCGATCTCGCCCCACCGGGAAGCCATCGACATGGCCGGTCCGCCTGGCGAACAGGTCGGGCGAGCCGAGGGCGGTAAATCCCTTGCTGGTGGGATGCTCGAACTCGCGCGTCAGCGGCGGCCATTGCTCGGACTTGGCCGCGTCCTTGGGTTTGGCGGCGGTCGAGGCGGTATCCTCGCCGGCGCCGCCTTGCGCCACGAAGCCCTCGATCACGCGGTAGAAACTCAGCCCGTCGTAGAAATGCGCGCGGATCAGCGCCTTCAGCCGCTCGACATGCTTGGGCGCAAAGGCGGGCGCCAGTTCCACGGCCGTCGTGCCGTACTTGGTTTCGATCAGCACCAGGTTTTCCGGATCGACCTTGCGCCATTGCGCGGCATCGTCTGCGGCTTGGGCGCAGCAGATCCAGGAAATCGCCATCACTGCGGCAAAGGGCACCCGCTTCATCGCTTCCCTCCCGTGGACCGACACGGCATTGTCACCGGTTCCCGGCTCCAGTTCAAACCATGGACACCCGCACGATTTCGCCCGACGCGACCCAGACGGCCGCGCTTCCCACCCTGCTCGCCGTGATGTTCGTCAACATGGTGGGCTTCGGGATCGTCGTGCCGCTGCTGCCGTTCTACGCCAAGTCGTTCTCGGCGCCGGCCTGGCAGATGGCGCTGATCTTCTCGGCCTACGCGGCCGGGGCCTTTTTCGGCGAGCCGTTCTGGGGGCGGATGTCCGACCGGCTCGGCCGCAAGCCCATCCTGATCAGCACGGTGTGCGGCAATTGCCTGTGCTATTTCGCGCTCGCCTTCGCACCGGATATCTGGAGCGCCTTCATCGTGCGTTTCCTGGGCGGCATGGCGAGCGGCAATGGCTCGGTGATCCAGGGCTACATCGCCGATGTGACGCCTGCGGGGAACCGCACCGGGCGCATGTCCATGCTCGGCGCCGCCTACAATCTGGGATTCATCGTCGGCCCGGCGCTTGGCGGCCTGCTGGCGCACCCCTCCGCGGGCCACGCCGGATTCCGTCTGCCTCTGGTCGTGGCCTCAGGCCTGGCCGGCCTTTGCGCGGTGGGGATCACGCTGTTTGTGCGCGAGAGCCGCATGCCGCGGCATCATCTGTTCGATTCGCAGCCGAGCCGCTGGGCGGTCGCGGGGCACGCCGTCACCCATCCGGTGATCGCGCGGCTGATGCTGGTGATGTTTCTCGCGGGCTCCGCCTTCATGGGCATCGAGTTCGTCTTTTCGCTGTGGAGCGCGGCGCGCTTCGGCTGGACGACGCGCGAGGTCGGTCTCGCATTTGCCGTCACGGGTGTGGTCGCCGTCATCTGTCAGCTTCTCGTCACGGGACGCGTCTCGCGGCGATTCGGCGAGGCCAATGTGCTTGCGCTGGGCATGGCCCTGACGACGGCGGCGATCTCCCTATTGCCGTTCGCGCATGGCGCGTGGGTCGTCGCGCTGCTGGCCTTCAGCGCCTTCGGCCAATCGATCGCCGGACCCAACATCTCAGCCTTGATATCGCGCCACGCGGCGGCGGAGCATCAGGGTCAGTATCTCGGCCTCAACAACGCCGCCGGGGCGCTCGCGCGGCTGACCGGGCCCTTCATGGCGGGGCTTGCCTTCGCCAATGTGGGCGTCAATGCGCCGTTCTTTCTCGCCGGCCTGCTGGTGGCGCCCGCGATCCTGCTGGCCCGTCAAGCGCGAAGGTGAGCTACGCGCCCAGCAGCGGCAGGAGCCAGCTCGGCCAGGTCGTGGAACAGTCCGCGACGGTGCGATCGGCGTTCAAGGTCAAAACGTCGAGATTTGCCTGCGCAATGAGCTGTTTGGCCGTCGGCAGCGCCGGCATCAGCGGCGTCTGGCTGAAATCGAAGGCATGGACGAGGCTGTAGAGGTCGCGGCGGGCCGGTGCGATGGTGGGCAGGAATACCGGATTGCTCTTGGTCGAGAAGGCGCGCTCGATGAATTGCAGGATCGAGGTGTGATCGCTCGCCGGCTTGTACACCGTCCCGGCGCGCGCCCAGGGCGACACGATGAACAGCGGCACGCGGAACGCAGGTCCCACCGCCTGTCCCGCATCCGGAAGCGTTGCGGGCACGTTTTCCAGGATCGTGGGTGCGACATGCTCGAAATAGCCGCCGCCCTCGTCATATGTGAGAAAGAGCACGCTCGAATCCCAGGCGCTGGATGCCATCATCTCTTCCACGATGCGCGCGGCGAGGAGCTGTCCCATGTCTGGCGGCGCCGGCGGATGCTCACTGACCGTCGCTTCGGTGACGATCCACGAGACCGCCGGCAAGGTTCCGGCCGTCAGATCGGCGAAGAACTCGCCAATGTCCGCCGTGGCGCGCGCGAGCTTTGCGGGATTTTCGAGGATCGAGGGAAAGAAGATCAGCGGATTGAAGGCACCGATCGCCGAGGGCACCGAGCCGTCGGCAACCGAATAGCACTTCCACGGCAAGCCGGCCGCATCGAGTAGGTCCGCCATGGTGGGCCATGTCAGCGAGGGCGGCGGCGCGGTCAGCGAAGGATTGTTGTAAGGCAGGCTGTCGGTCGTCGTGGCCGGCGTCAGATAGTCCCAGCCGCTGGTGCCGCTCCACAAATAGAGCCGGTTGGGCAGCGTCGGCCCGATCTGGGCGCAGAAATTGTGGTCCGCGATCGCGAACGCCTTGGCCAGCTTGAGATGATAGATGTGCTGCTCGGGCTTGTAGTACTGGATCGCCGTGGTGGCGCCGCCTTCCGCAACGACCCAGCCATCCATGGCGCCGCCATTCCACTTGGCGTGGCTGCCTTCCCAGCTGTGATCGGGATCGTCGTCGCAGTAATGCGTGAGATGTTCTGGGTGAAAGCCTTTGCCTGAAGCGTCGTAGTAGGTGAGATCGCGCGGCACGAAGCCTTCGCCGTGATGTTCGCCCTCGCCGAGATGCTTGGCGAAGTACCCGAAATAATGATCGAAGGAGCGGTTCTCCTGGCAGAGGATGACCACGTGCTTGATCTTATTGGCGGAGGGCCAGTGCGCGCGGTCGGGCTTGCGTTGCGCGCCGAAGAGGAGCGATGGCCCCAGTGTCATTGCGCCGGCGAACGCCGCCGCCGCAGGAAACAGGCGCCTCCGAGTGAGGACGTGGTGGCGCAAGGCCTCGTTGAGCCTGTGCCAGCCGGGATGAATGTCCATGAACGGTTCCCCTTGCGTCAGGGCCCAAACGAGCCGTTGGCCGCTCGGTTCCATGAATTTTCGATGACGACGGGACAGTCGTGCCGACGCGCCGTTCTTGTCGCGCGGCAATCCTGCTGGCCCGGCAAGCGCGAAGGTGGCGACGGCCTGCTTGGGTTGTTAGACTTCGGCCCAGATGCGCGGGAGGGTTTCGATGCGCTTCAGCATTGCAGGCATTCTGTTCGCAGCGGCAACTCTCGCCCCGGGTGCCGCTTCCGCTTCCGGTCTCGGCGCCATCCTCACGACCAAGGACGGCGGACAGGTCTTCGGCTTCGACATCGACCGGCATGGCAATGACGGCGTGCTGGCGAGCGGGCAGACCATCGACGCCAACGGCGACGTGCGGGTTTCGGTGGAGACCTTCGATCAGGACACCGGCAAGATCGTCAAGTCGTTCGCCAAATACACGGGAATGCGCAACGAGTATTCGGTCGACGGCATTTTCGCCGGCGACGTGGCGCTGGTGACCCACTACATCACGCCCAAAGGCACAATCTTCGCCAAGCGCAAATATGAGACGATGAACCCGGTGACCGGCAACCGGTTCAGCGGAGACTGGACGCCCCCCGTCAAGGACATCGACGTGCTGCAAGCCGGTGTCAACCAGGACACTTCTCAAGCAGTGCTCTTCGCCATCGAACTCAAGAAGCAAGACAACCCCATCCTGCTCGTCTCCGACATCGCCGCGGGAACCTTCAGCAATCTGATTCACCTGGATCCCGGTCTCTTCGGAGGCGCCGACGGTCCGGTGCTGTCGCAATATACCAGCGCGGGAAAGGCCGTGATCGCGCTGTCGCCGGACGCCGGCAAGGTGGGCGGAGCGGCGCCGTTGAACGTCATCATCGATCTGTCCAGCGGACAGATGCAACAGTTCAACGGCTACAACAACGGCGAATTCCACGCCGGCAGCGTCAATGGGCTGGCCGTCGATCCGAACACCGGGGTCGGCGCCACCACCACGGAGTTGAACGCCCAGGTCGAGTTTTACGACATGGCGGCGGGCAAGCCGATCACCTTCGTGCAGCTACCCTGTACCGGCGACACATCGCAATCGAACAGCGGCGCGGGCATCGCGGTCGATCCGGTCAACAAGCTCTTTCTCGTGACAGATCCGTTCTATTGCGACGGCAGCCAGGGCAGCGCGCTTGTCATCTATGACGAACAGGGCAACCTGGTCGACACGATCACGGGCTTTCACTTCGCCATCGGCGAGCCCGCGCCTGTCGTCAACCCGTCGAAGCGCATGGGCTGGGTCTTCGCAGGACCGGGCGGATTCAGCCAGCTGACGCAGTTCTTCTATTAGGCCGGGCTCAGTGAGTGGCTGCGCTTCTCTGCCAGCGCGAGCTTCATCTGGGTTTGAAGCTTCTCGAAGGCGCGCACTTCGATTTGACGCACCCGCTCGCGGCTGACGCCGAATATCTGCGACAGCTCCTCCAGGGTGGCCGGCTCGTCGCGCAGGCGCCGGGCCTCGATGATCTCGCGCTCGCGCGGCGTCAACTCGCCCAGAGCTCCCGTCAAAAGCTCATGGCGCTCGCCCAGCTCCTCGCGCTCGGCCATGCGCGTCTCCTGGTCGATGGTGTCGTCCGCCAGCCAGTCCTGCCACTCGCTCTCCGATTCGGAGCGCAAGGGCGCGTTCAAGGAGGCATCGGGACCGGAAAGGCGGCGGTTCATCTGGACCACCTCATCCTCGCTGACGCCAAGCTGGTCTGCGATCGTGGCGACATGCTCCCGGGTCAGGTCGCCTTCCTCGATGGCGTCGATCTTGTTCTTGGCCTTGCGCAGGTTGAAGAAGAGCTTCTTCTGCGCCGCGGTGGTGCCCATCTTCACCAGGCTCCAGGAACGCAGGATGTATTCCTGGATCGAGGCGCGGATCCACCACATCGCATAGGTCGCCAGCCGAAAACCCTTGTCGGGCTCGAAGCGCTTGACCGCTTGCATCAGCCCGACATTGCCTTCGGCGACGATCTCGGAGACGGGAAGCCCGTAGCCGCGATATCCCATCGCGATCTTGGCGACGAGGCGCAGATGCGAGGTTATGAGCTTGCGCGCCGCTTCCGGGTCCTCATGCGCTTTCCAGCGCTTGGCGAGCATGTACTCTTCCTGAGGATCCAGCAGCGGGAACTTGCGGATCTCCGACAGGTAGCGCGAAAGCCCGCCTTCGTTCTGCAGGCTGGGTAAACCGCGGCTGCTCATGGTGCATCACTCCGTGCGCGCAAAGGGCGGCGCGCCCGCGCATTTAACAACGCGCAGACTTCCGGTGCGACTGCAAATCGACGCGAAAACCACCCCATTCGCGATTACAAATGGGAAGGGTTCAAGCGGGTTTCAAGCCCCGGAAAGCCTCGACAAGGGCACGGAAATCCTGGGGCCAGGGGGCCTCGAACCGCAGGGTCTTGTGCAGGCTCGGGTGCTGGAAGCCGAGTACGCGGGCATGGAGCGCTTGGCGCGGGAAGGCGGCTGCCTCCGCGAAGGCTGCGGTCTCGGCAGGAGATTTGGGCCGCGGCATCTGGCGGGCGCGGCCGTAGCTCGGGTCGCCGATCAGCGGATGGCCGATATGAGTCAGGTGCACGCGGATCTGGTGCGTGCGGCCGGTCTCGAGCCGGCATTCGATGAGCGCCGCCAGCGCGCGCGGTTCACCATACTGTTCGACCAGCCGATAGCGCGTGCGCGCCTGCTTGCCGCCGCCGCGCAAGACCGCCATGCGCTTGCGGTCGAAGGGATTGCGGCCGATCTCGCCCTCGATGAGGCCCTCGCCGGCCCGCGGCGCGCCCCAGACCACGGCGTCATAGGCGCGCTCGATGGTGTGTTTGGCGAACTGTTTGGCGAGGCTCGTCATCGCCCGCTGGTCCTTGGCAGCGACGATCAAGCCGCTGGTGTCCTTGTCGAGGCGGTGGACGATGCCCGGACGCGCCTCGCCGCCGATGCCGGCGAGCTCCGGTCCGCAATGGGCGATCAGCGCGTTGACCAGGGTGCCGTCCGGATTGCCGGCCGCCGGATGCACGACAAGCCCCGCCGGCTTGTCGACCACGATCACATCCTTGTCCTCATAGACGATGGCGAGCGGAATCTCCTGCGCCTGCGGCTTGGCGGGCGTCGGTTCGGGCACGCGCATCGCGTAGACCTCGCCTGGTTTGACCCTGCGGTTGGCGTCCCGTATCGTTTTTCCGCCCAGCGTCACCGCGCCCGCGTCGATCAGAGCCTCGATGCGCGAGCGGCTGAGATCGGCAAAGCTGCTCGCCAGCGCGCGGTCGAGACGCAGCCCCGCCTGCTCCGGTGCCATGGGCGCCGTGAGAATCGTTCCGTTTGCGGAGGAATCGGTGTCCGACATGTCTCCCGCCCAGGACGGCGCATCGGGCCAGCGCCTGCTCAAGGCGGTGGTCATAGGGCTTGGCGCGCTGATTGTCATCGCTCTCGCCTTCGTCGCGTTCGGCATGGTGGCGAAGTTCCAGCGGCTGGGCAGGCCGGCTGCGGCCGACGCGCAATCCTCCTCGCAGGTTTTCTCGCTTCCCAAGGGCGCGCGCATCGTCGAGATGCAGACCGCTTCCAGCCGCCTGATCCTGCGTCTGAGAACCGCCCAAGGCGAGGAGATCGACGTCGTCGATACCGAGGACGGCCATCTCGTCGCGCGCATCCGATGACCGCGCTGACGTTGCCGGCCGAACTCTGCGCCCGCATCGCCGCCGAAGCGCGCCACGCATTCCCGCGCGAGTGCTGCGGCCTCATCGAAGGTATCCGCGAACCGGCGCGCGTCCAAGCGCTGGCGCTCCATACGGCGCGAAATCTCGCCTGGTCCGTCGACCGCTTCGAGATCGATCCGGCGATTCAGTTCGCGTTGACGCGCAAGCTGCGTGGAACGCCGCGGCGGATCGTCGGCTGCTATCATTCGCACCCCGGCGGCGCGGCGGTACCCTCCGCGCGGGATAGCGCCGACAGGAGCGAGGAGGATTTCGTCTGGCTCATCGCAGCCGTGAGCGAAGCCGCCATCGCACCGGCCATTGCCGCCTTCCAGGTCGTGAAGGGCGCATTCGAGCCGATGGCGGTCGAGTCACTATGACTGCGCTCGACCTTTTCGGCCTTTTCGCCGTCGGTGCGATGCTGGTCTTCTATGCGCTCGAGGCTCGCAGCCCGTGGTTCGTGCTGGCTTTCGCCGGGGCCTGTGTGCTGGCCGCGCTGTACGGTTTTCTCCAGGGCGCCTGGCCGTTCGGCGCCGTCGAGCTGGTGTGGGCGGCGGTGGCGCTGTGGCGCTCGCGGCGCCTTGCCCGAGCCGCTGTCCAGCCGCTATAAGCCCGAAACTTCCGCTTGCTCCCATCGTCTAGCGGTCAGGACGCGGCCCTCTCAAGGCTGAAACCGGGGTTCGATTCCCCGTGGGAGCGCCATGGCGAAAATAAGTACCAACGTTTGCACTACGCCAGCATCAGCAAGCGGTACCCCACGCCCGGTTCCGTGATCAGCAATTCCGCCGACGCGTTTGTTTCCAGCTTCTGCCGCAGTTGGCGCATCAGGACGCGCAGATATTGAACGTCCTCCAAGTGCGCGGGACCCCAGACCTCGCGCAGGAGCTGGTGATGGGTCAGCACCTTGCCCGCGTTGGCGACGAGTAGGCGGAGCAGGTTGTATTCCTTCGGCGACAGGTGGATTTCGGTCTCGCCCATCCATACGTGCCGCTTCACCAAGTCGACGCGGAGCGGCCCGCTCTTGAACACAGGCATCTCGCCCGCGCTCTGCAGTCCGTGCCGCAGCGCTGCCTTGAGCCGCGCGAGGAGTTCCGCCATGTCGAAAGGCTTGGTGACATAGTCGTCGGCGCCAAGTTCGAGCGCGCGTACCTTGCCGTCCACGTCGCTACGCGCGGAGAGTACCAGGATCGGTGTCAGCCCCAGCGCGCGCACCTTGGCGATGATCGCGAAACCATCCTTGTCCGGCAGACCGAGATCGAGGATCAGCGCATCCGGCTTCTCGCGCGGCACATGCTTGAGTGCCTCCGCGGCGGTGGCCGCTTCCACGACGTCGTATCCATGCGGCGGCAACCCCGTTCGCAGCAGCCGGCGAATCTGCGGCTCGTCGTCGACGACCAGGATTTTGGCCCTAGCTGCCATGGGCCTCGACCGCGCGCGGCAAGCTCAGGGTCAGCACCGCGCCGCCGCCACCTTCGCGATTGGCCGCGTCGAGCGTACCGCCGAAAGTCTCGACAAAACCCCGCGCCACCGCAAGACCGAGTCCGGTTCCGGCCACGCGGCGATCCGACTTCTTTGCCCGATAGAATTTATCGAAGATATGCGGCAGTTCCTCTTGCGGGACGCCCGGACCTTCGTCTTCGACGGTGAGCACGATCCTGCCGTCCTTGGCCTTGGCTCGGATCGCAATCGCGCTGCCTTCCGGCGCATATTTTGCCGCGTTGTCGAGCACGTTCGCCAGGGCCTGTTCGAGCAGCACCGGATCGGCGGAGACCAGCGGCAGATCGTCGCCAATCTCGGCCGCGATACGATGCGCGGACAGCCGGCGTCCCAGCCGCTTGCGCGCGATCTCCACCACGTCGCCCAGCGGTACGGCCTCCGGCTTGGCGCCCAAAACTCCGGCTTCGAGCCGTGACATGTCGAGCAGGTTGCCCACGAAGCGGTCCAGGCGCTCCGCCTCGTCGCGGATCGTGCCGAGCAATTCGCCAGTCTCGTCGGCGTCGTAGATGGCTTTGCCCGTCAGCAGAGACGTGGAGGCGCCTAAAATAGACGCCAGCGGCGTGCGCAGATCGTGCGACAGCGAACTCAGGATCGCGACGCGCAGCTTGTCGGCTTCGGCGCGGACCTGCGCCTCATCAACCTTTTGCGCCAGCTCGGAGCGCTGTATGGCGAGCGCGGTTTGATCGAGCAAGGCATCGAGAAGGCGGCGGTCTTCCGGTGAGAACAGCGCCCGCTCGTCTGCCGCCATCAATCCGACAACGCCGACCAGCCCTTGCCCCGCGCGCATCGGCAGGAACAAACGCCGCGCGCCGGGCAAGGTCTCGGCATTGCGTCCGGTGGCGACGCCTTTCTCCCAGCACCAGGTCGCGGCGGCGAAGTCCTGGGAATCGAGTTCGTCTTCCGGCGGGTAGCCGGTGCGAATCTCAAGCCGCGCGTGCCTGTCCGGGAGGAGGAACACGACGTTCGACTTGAGCATGGAGGCGATCTGGAACGCGGCCGCCCACAATATGTCGTCAAGGCTCGCGGTCGCGGCGAGCTTGCCGGCGAAGCGGTACAACTCGCCTGCCACGGCAGCGCGCGCCGCAGCTATATCGGCCTGCGCGCGCACCCGCGCCGCCAGGTTTGCCGCCGTCACTGCTACGACCATCAGGACCGCGAAGGAAATCCAGTTGTTGGGGTCGGCAATGGTGAAAGTATAGAGCGGCGGCAGGAAGAAGAAGTTGTACGCCATCACGCTGACGAAAGCGGTCGCAAGCGCAGGCCTCAGGCCGAACGTGATCGCGCTGAGCAGCACCGGCACCAGGAAAAACATCGCGATGCTGGCAAGCGCGTGCGCCGAGACTTCATTGAACACCCAAGCCACCGCGCCGGTCGCCGCAACAGCGAGCAGGCTCCAGCCATAGCTTCGCCAAGCATGGCTGTCGCGATTGGGCGTGGTGGTGACGGACTTCGGCTTCAGCGCCTCGCCTTCGGCGCGCACGGCGGTGATGCTGATCGCACCGCTGTCGCGCATCAGTTCGCGGACGACCGAGCCGTTGATCAACTCGAACCAACGCGTGCGCTCGGACTTACCGATGACGATCTGCGTGATGTTGTTACGCCGGGCGTAGTCGAGCACGGCCGGCGCAATCTCGCGCCCGGGTACCGTCGCGACCTCGGCGCCCAGCCGTTTGGCAAGCCGCATGGTATCGGCGACGCGATCCTTCTCGATCTCGCTCAAGTTCAGGTGTCGCGGCCCCTCGACATAGATCGCGGTCCAGGTCGCCTGCAGGCTGTCGGCCAGGCGGCGCGCGCGGCGCACCAGTTCGGCGCAGGAGGGATGCTCATTGATGCAGACCAGGATTCGCTCGCCCGACGGCCACGGCCCGGCGATGGCGTGCGCCTGGAGATAATCGGTCATCTCGCGGTCCACGCGCTGCGCCGTCTTGCGCAGAGCAAGCTCGCGCAGTGCGGTCAGGTTCGCCGGCGAAAAGAAGTGCTTGAGCGCGCGCTCGGCCTGTTCCTTGACGTAGACCTTGCCCTCGCGCAGACGCTGCAACAGATCGTCCGCAGTGGTGTCGACCAACTCGATCTCGTCGGCGCCATCGAGGATTTCGTCAGGCACGGTTTCGCGCACGCGGATGCGGGTGATCTGTGCGATCACGTCGTTCAGGCTGTCAATGTGCTGGATGTTGACCGTGGTGTACACGTCGATGCCGGCACCGAGGATTTCCTGGACATCCTGGTAGCGCTTGGGGTGGCGGCTGCCATCGGCATTGGTGTGCGCGAGTTCATCGATCAGAACGAGTTGCGGATGACGGACCAGAATGGCGTCGAGGTCCATCTCGGCCATCACGCGCCCTTTGTAGAGCGAGCGCTTCTTGGGGATGGTGTCGAAGCCCTTGGTCAGTGCTTCGGTTTCCTGGCGGCCATGCGTTTCGACGACACCGATCACAGTGTCGACGCCGTCGAAACGGCGATTGCGCGCCTGCGACAGCATTTCATAGGTCTTGCCCACGCCGGGCGCGGCGCCCAGGAAAATCTTGAGTTTGCCGCGACCCTCTTTCTTCGTCTGCGCGAGCAGCGCTTCAGGTGAGGGTCGGGCGTCCGCAGCCAGAGCCATGGGTGCGAAGATAGCTCAGTGCCGCGGGCGTTGCATGTCGTCCAGCGCCAGGTTGAGCTTGAGCACGTTGACATGCGGCTCGCCGATGACTCCCAGGACGCGGCCCTCTATCTGCGAAACGACCAGCACCTTCACACTGTCCGGCGACAGGCCGCGCGCCTTGGCGACACGCGGAATCTGGAAATAGGCCGCGGCGGGCGTAATGTCGGGATCGAGCCCGCTGGCCGAACTCGTCACCAGATCGATGGGGACGGGCTGGTTCGGGTTCTCGGCGTGCAGCTTGGCAGCATCTCCGCTCATACGCTTGAGCAGCGCCTTCGAGGTCGGTCCCAGATTCGAGCCGGAAGAGTTCGCGGCGTCATAGCCTGTGCCCGCGGCAGAGGGACGGCCGTGAAAATACCTCGCGCTCGTGAAGTTCTGTCCGATCAGTTCGGAGCCGACCACTTTGCCGCCTCGCTCGATCATGCTGCCGTTGGCCTGATGCGGAAATGCGAGCTGCGCCAAGGCCGTGATTCCCAGCGGATAGATGACACCCGTGATCGCTGTCATCACGACGATCATCATGATTGCGGGACGGATATGTTTGAGCATGACTTCCTCACGCAAGGCCGATGGCGTTGACCGCCATGTCGATCAGCTTGATGCCGACGAAGGGGACGACGATGCCACCCAGGCCGTAAACCAAAAGATTGCGGCGCAGGATCGCGGCGGCACCGACGGGCTTGTAAGCGACGCCCCTCAGTGCCAGCGGGATCAGCGCGACGATGATCAGTGCATTGAAGATGATCGCCGAGAGGATCGCGCTTTGCGGCGATCTCAGCCCCATCACATTCAGTGCCTGGAGCTCGGGATAGAACGCCACGAACATCGCCGGGATGATGGCGAAATACTTCGCCACGTCGTTGGCGATGGAAAACGTCGTCAGCGCGCCGCGCGTCATCAGGAGCTGTTTGCCGATCTCCACGATCTCGATGAGCTTGGTCGGGTCGCTGTCGAGGTCGACCATGTTGCCGGCCTCGCGCGCCGCCATGGTGCCGGTGTTCATCGCCACGCCGACATCGGCCTGGGCGAGCGCCGGTGCGTCGTTGGTGCCGTCGCCGCACATCGCCACCAGCTTGCCCTTGGCCTGCTCGTCGCGGATGAGCTTGAGCTTGGTCTCCGGCGTAGCCTGGGCGAGGAAATCGTCGACGCCGGATTCGGCCGCGATGGCTGCGGCGGTCAGCGGGTTGTCGCCGGTGATCATCACGGTGCGGATGCCCATCTTGCGTAAGCTGCCGAAGCGCTCGCGGATACCGCCCTTGACGATGTCCTTCAGGTGAATGACGCCGAGCAGCTTGCCGTCCTTCGCCACCGCCAGCGGCGTACCGCCCGATTTGGCGATGCCCTCCGCGATCCGTGTCAATGCTTGTGCGTCGTCAAGCGGCACCCGCGCCCAGGCGAGTACCGCGTCCACCGCGCCTTTGCGGATCGACATGCCATCCAGGTCCACGCCGCTGATGCGTGTCTGCGCCGAGAAGGGGATGAAATGCGCCTGCATCGGCGCCATGTCGCGGCCGCGGATGCCGTATTTCTCCTTTGCCAGCACGACGATGGAGCGGCCCTCCGGCGTCTCGTCGGAGAGCGAGGAGAGCTGCGCCGCGTCGGCAAGGTCGGATTCCGTTACGCCCGGCAACGCGAGAAACTCGCAAGCCTGACGGTTGCCGAGCGTGATCGTGCCGGTCTTGTCGAGCAGCAAAGTGTCGACATCGCCCGCCGCTTCCACGGCGCGGCCGGACATGGCGAGCACGTTGAACCGCACCAGGCGATCCATGCCCGCGATGCCGATGGCGGAGAGCAGTGCACCGATGGTCGTGGGGATGAGGGTGACGAACAGCGCCACCAGCACCAGCACGGTGATCTTGCCGCCGGCATAGGCGGCAAAGCTCGGGATCGTCGCCACCGCGAAGACGAAGATCAAGGTCATGCCCGCGAGCAGGATGTTGAGCGCGATCTCGTTGGGCGTCTTCTGGCGCGCGGCGCCCTCGACCAGCGCGATCATGCGGTCGAGAAACGTGTGACCCTGGGCTGCGGTGATGCGCACCCGGATCCAATCCGAGATCACGGTGGTGCCGCCGGTCACGGCCGAGCGGTCGCCTCCGGATTCGCGGATGACCGGCGCGGATTCGCCGGTGATCGCCGCCTCGTTGACCGAGGCCACGCCTTCGACCACGTCGCCGTCGCTCGGGATGATGTCGCCGGCCTCGACCATCACCACGTCGCCGGGTTTGAGCGCGGTCGCCGGCACGCTGCGCCATGACGCGCCGTCCACCAGCTTCGCCATGGTGTCGGTCTTTGTCCTGCGCAAGGAGTCGGCTTGCGCCTTGCCGCGGCCTTCGGCGACCGCTTCGGCGAAATTGGCGAACACCACGGTGAACCAGAGCCAGAGATTGATCTGGAAGGAGAAGACCAAATCCTTGCCGCCGCTCAGGAGATCACGCAAGAAGAGCAGCGTCGTCAGCGCCGCGACGATCTCCACGCAGAACATCACCGGATTGCCGATCATGTGGCGCGGGTGGAGCTTTTTGAACGACGCGGCGATGGCCGGAATCAGTATCTTCAAATCCGTCATGGTGGCGACCGGCATGCGCTTGCGCTCATGCTCGAGGCCGAAGGGCTTTTGGATGGTCGTATCCATCGTCGTCCTCAGTAGAGACTGTGGCCGAGCATCGCGAGGTGCTCGACCACGGGGCCGAGCGCGAGCGCCGGGAAGTAGGTCAGGCCGCCGACGATCAGGATCACGCCGATGATCAGACCGACGAACAAGGGTCCGGTGGTTGGAAAGGTGCCGGCCGAGGCCGGAACGATCTTCTTTGCCGCCAGGGAACCCGCGACCGCCATCATCGGCACGATCCAGAGGAAGCGGCCGATCAGCATCGCGATGCCGAGGGTGATGTTGTAGAACGGCGTATTGGCGTTGAGGCCTGCGAACGCGCTGCCGTTGTTGCCGGTGGCAGAGGTGTAGGCGTAGAGGATTTCGCTGAAGCCGTGCGGCCCGGCATTGTTCAGCGACGACAGGCCCGCCGGCAACACGCAGGCGAGTGCGGCAAAGCCGAGAATCGAGAGCGGCGAGATCAGGATGGCAAGCATCGCCATCTTGACCTCTTTCGCTTCCAGTTTCTTGCCGAGATATTCCGGCGTCCGGCCGACCATCAATCCGGCGACGAACATGCCGACGATGATGAAGAGCAGCATGCCGTAGAGCCCCGAACCGACGCCGCCCCAGATGATCTCGCCCAGTTGGATATTGACGATCGGAACCAATCCGCCAAGCGGCGTGAAGCTGTCATGCATCGCGTTGACGGAGCCGTTCGAGGCCTCGGTCGTCGCGTTGGCCCAGATCGTGGAGTTGGCGATGCCGAAGCGGACTTCCTTGCCTTCCATGTTGCCGCCGGGCTGTAGCGCATTCGGCGTCTGGTCGACATGCAGCCTTGCGAGGACAGGACTGGGTTGCGTCTCGGCCCAGTAACAGGCGCCTTGACCGGCGAGCCAAAGCACCCCCATCACGGCAAACACCGCCCAGCCCTGACGCGTGTTCCCGACCATCTTGCCGAAGGTGCAGGTCAGCGCTGCGCTGATCGCGAGAATCGCCCACAGCTCGAGGAGATTGGTGATGGCGTTCGGATTTTCGAAGGGGTGCGCCGAATTGGCGTTGAAGAAGCCGCCGCCGTTGGTGCCGAGCTGCTTGATCGCAAGCTGAGAGGCCACCGGGCCTTGCGCAATCGTCTGCTTGGCGCCCTCCAATGTGCTTGCGATCGTGTAGTCGTTCAGGTTCTGCGGCAGGCCTTGCCAGATCATGGCCAGCGCGACCACGACCGACAGGGGCAGCAGGACGTAGAGCGTGCAGCGCGTGAGATCGACCCAGAAATTACCGACCGTATTCGCAGACTTGCGCGCGAACGCACGGATGAAAGCGACCGCGAGCGCAATGCCCGCGGCCGCCGAAACGAAATTCTGCACCGTCAGCGCCGCCATCTGCGTCAGGTAGCTCATCGTCGACTCGCCGCCGTATCCCTGCCAATTGGTGTTGGTGGCGAAGCTGACGGCGGTATTGAACGACGAGTCTGCGGATACCGCGCCCATGGCATGCGGATTGAGCGGCAGAACCGCCTGGAGCCGCTGCAGCGCATAGACCGCGAGGAAGCTCGCGAAGCCGAAAAAAAGCGCCGCGACGGTATAGACCGTCCAATGCTGTTCCTGCTCTTCGTGCACGCCGCACAGAGTGTAGATCGCGCGTTCGACAGGGCGCAGGGCGGGAGTGAGGAACGTGCGTTCACCCGCGAACACCCTTGCCATGAACAGGCCGAGCGGCTTCACCGTAGCGGTGACCAGCACTGCGAAGATTGCGATCTGAAGCCAGCCGTTGAAGGTCATGTGCGCCGCTCCTTCAGAACCGTTCCGGCCGCAGCAGCGCGTAGACCAGATAGGCGAGCAATCCGACGCTCACCACGGTGCCGAGGGCGTAATCCAGGATCATCGCGCCCTCCTTCAGAGCCGCTCGCAGGCATAGGTGTAGGCAATGGCCGCGGCGAAGAAGACGGCGGCCATTGCGATCATGAAAACGTCCAGCATCCTTTGCTCCTAGAACAGCACGCCGGTTTCGAAGAACACGCTCGCCTGTGTGGTGTCGTTCGCGCTCGGGCCGTAACCGAAACCAGGCGTCACGTCGCTCGCGCCGACATACGAGCCTTCCAGCCGTGCAAAAAAGACATTGTACTGGTACGTCGGCGTCACCGTGATCGACCACGCCTTGCTGCCTGGACCGGCGATCAGAAGATTCATCGCGCCCGCGGCGGCGCTTCCCGTCGAGTTGACGTATTCCGCGCGAGCGGCGAGCTTCCAATGATCGTCGAAGGCATAATTCGCCGTCAGCATGGCGCCGATGGAACTGGCGCCTTGAAGCGCGCCATGCAGCGGATCGCGCGGCGCGCTCACAAATTGCAGGCTGGGGCTGATCGTCCAAGGTCCGGAGGCGTGGGTGTAGACCAGGTCGGCGATGGTGCCGTCGTTGAGCAGCGGCGTCGCGAACGGCAGCGTCAGCGGATTGTGGCCCAGATTGGTGCCCGCAATGACGCTGACCGTGTCTGCGCCGCCATCGAAGGCATAGGCGACCGAGCCTGAAAGGTCGTTCAGCGTCTGCGAATAGTAGCCGTCGTTGACTGACAGTGCGAAGGACAGCGGGCCGGCCGTGTAGTTGAGCTGCACGCCTTGTGTGACCGACGGCGTTTGGTTCCAAAGCAGGCCTCGTTGAATGTCGAGGTTCTGATAGGTGAAGGCGTTCTCGGCGCCGATCAGGGTCGGCAGTTTGCCGGCGGATATAGAGAAATTGTCCGTCGGCGCGATCTTGAGATAGGCGAACGGCACGTCGCCGTAGAGCATGGTCGTGGCGCGCGAGCCGCGGATGTAGCCGAAGCCGAGCGAAGGCTGCGTATAGATGCCGGCCTGCACGTAAACCTGCCACCAGCCATCGGTCTTCTCGATCCAGGCTTGAGCGTTGTCGAGATCGACCAGCGAGTGGGCGCCGGAACCAGGATTGTCCTGGTCGAAGACGAGGCCCGTCACTGCAGCGCCGACGAACCACTTCCCTGCCCAATCGAGATCGACGCCATAGGGATTGGGATTGGCGGAAAGCGAAGCGTTCATCGCGGGGAATGGCAGAGCGTCTGCGAACGCAGAACTGCTCCCTCCAACCACCAGCGACGCGGCGATCAAACAGGTACGCAGCTTCATTGCGGCGCTCCGAAGAAAGCGGTGATGAAAAGAACGAGGATCGCTGCAACGCCTAGGATCAGCGCGATCTCACCGAGCACGCGGCCCTCGCCGTTCTCTCTGCGCGCACCGCCCCTGCCGGTCGCGATCCAAAGTTCGCTCGACACTTCCGGCCAAAAGTCGTCGCGCTCCTCGTCCAGCAGCGCGCGAAGTTGCGCCTTCCGTGGCTGATATTCGTCAGCACCTCTTGCGCTCGGCGCTGCGCCGGAGATTCCGCGGAAATCGAGAATTTCTGCCATGGTCGCCACCGCGAGCGCATGGTTGAGCGCTTGCGACGGCTTGGGTTCTAGAACCGGCCCGCATTAAAATTCCATGTGGTTTGCAGCAGAACTGAGCGGGGCAATTTCCACTCCAGCGAATTCGCGCCACTGCGCGCGAACGCGCCATCGCCGAACGCACTATCCTGGCGAACGGCTTTTGCTGCCGCGAGCAGATAGAGCAGCTGAGCGGGCGGGCGACCGCAAAGTGGGGCCAGATGTCTGGAACCGCGCGTCCTGCCCGGGCAGAAGAGCCGTCAGGTTCCGATCACATGCGCGGCCACCTCCCGGCGGTGCGGGGCGCGACGGTGTTCGAACAGGTAGAGCCCTTGCCAGGTGCCGAGCGCCATCCGCCCACCGATTACGGGGATCGAGAGCTGTGTGTCGGTCAGCGCGGCGCGCAAATGACCCGGCATGTCGTCCGGCCCTTCGGCATCATGGCGGTAGCGGCCCGGTTCTTCGGGCGCCAGCCGCGCGAAAAAGCTCTCGATGTCTTCCAGAACATCGCTGTCCGCATTTTCCTGGATCAGCAGCGAGGCCGAGGTGTGGCGGCAGAACAGGGTCAGAAGCCCGGTTTCGATTTCCTGCGCGGCGAGCCAGCCGGCCACCTCGGAGGTGAACGCGACCAGGCCCCGGCCCCGGGTCGCAATCGGAAAAATGTGCACCGCTTGGCGCATGAAGCCGCCCTTGGGACCCCACAAGCTAACGCGATTCCCCCAAAGGCCGCTCCTTGCGTTTGCAATGCGGCAGGACACAGGCTTCAGTCCCGCTCCAAAAAGGACGAATCGCGGTCAAGGACATGCACAGCGAGAAACAGCTCGACGGCGGCATCTGGATCGACCTGTTCGATCCCAGCGACAGCGAGCGCGAGGACGTGCGCCGGGCACATGGATTGCGCGTGCCCGGCCGGCAAGAGCTGGAGGAGATCGAATCCTCGAGCCGGCTGTCGCGCGACGGCAGCACGCTCTATCTCAACATGCCGATCCCCACGATGGACGCGGACGGCATGCTGGTGCCCTCGCCGATGGGCTTCATCCTCTCGGAGACCGTGCTCGTCACCATCCGCTTCGCCGCGCTGGAATCGCTTGCCGCCGTGCCCGCCAAGCTCGACAAGCAATCGATTTCGCCCCCTGGCGTGTTCGCGATGATCATCGAGGACATGGTCGATCACGCCGCGGACCGGCTGGAGAAGATTGCGGCCGATCTCGCGGCGATCTCGCGCGCGCTGTTCGGCCGGGTGCAGGCGACCCCGCACAACATCAAGCGCCAGACGCAGATGCTCAAGCGCATGCTCTTCGCCATCGGCTTCGCCGGCGACCAGCTCTCGCATATCCGCGAGAGCCTGCTCGGCCTGCAGCGCATCCTGGCCTACACGCTCGAAGTCTGCCACGCCTGGAAGCCGGAGGATTTCCTGGCGCGGCTCAACATCGCGCGGCGCGACCTGCAATCGCTTGTCGAGCATGAGACCCATCTCTCCGACAAGACGCAGTTCCTGCTCGACGCCAATCTCGGCTTCATCAACACCGAGCAGAACGACATCTTCAAGGTCCTGACCATCGTCTCGGTGGTGGGGATTCCGCCGACCTTGATCGCGAGCATGTACGGCATGAATTTCCACTACATGCCGGAACTTTCCTGGAGCTTCGGTTACGGCTACGGGCTGGGACTGATCGCGCTCAGCACGATCCTTCCCATTCTTTGGTTCAAATGGCGCGGCTGGTGGTGAGCGGCGTCAGTTCTTCAGCAGCGTGATATCGACCTGCCAGGCGGCGATGCTTCCGGCGGCGGGCATCTGCACCTGCATCTGGACGGTGTGGGAGCCGTTTGCGACAAAGGCGTTGGACTTGAGGTTGCCCACCACATAGTTCGACGAAGGCACCGTTCCCTGCACCGGACATCCAGGCGACGCTTGTTGGCCGTCGATCAGCACGCAGATCGACCATTGCCCGCTCGTGTCGGCGATCACTTGCGCCATCGAGCCGACATCGACGATGCAGCCATTGGTCGCGCCGCATTTGACGCTGGTGGTGTCGATGACATTGGTTCCGGCCAAGAGGCTTGTGACCACGCCGTTCGAATCGATGGCGGTGCCGATCTGCTTGTGCAGCTTGGCCGTGGCCGGCTGCTGCGCCTGCGCGCCCCCCATGCTCGCCACCAACGCGGCGACCAGCACCACAAATCCTGCTCTCATGACTGCCACCCCTTGGGCCGTGAGACGCTAGCGCGTCCGCCCCGATGACGCCAAACGGCCCATGCCACCTTGGTAAAGAGCACGCCACAATTGGGCCCAGATTACGCCCCTGCAACTTCCGCCGCGCAAACCGCGTTTCCTCTCTGCCCCTTTTCGAAAGAGACGCACGATGAGCGACTTGAGAGGTTATTCGACTCCGCCGGAAACCCCGGCCACGAGCAGCCGCAGCAAGATCATAGCAGCCGCCGTGGTTGCCATCGGCGCCGTTGCGATCGGCGCCTATGCCTATGAAGCGAACAACAAGGCCACGCCGCACCAGCAAACCGCCTCGAACGAGCGTATTCCGCAAGCCATCACGCCGCCCCCACAGCCGCCTGCGGCAACGGATCAGGAGTCGAGCAGCGCGACCCCACCGGCGACGACGGCCACCACCGCACCGACGAACGCGCCGAGCGCCGAACCGCCCAAGCAGAAACCGGCGGTCAAGACGCGGCGCGAGATCGGTCTTGCATCGACGGCGCATCGCACCCACGTCGCCAAGCTGAGCGACACCGACAACCAACGCGTCGCGCGCCTGCCGAGCGAGGAGCAGCCGACGCAGCCGCCGGCCGCCACGCCTCCGGACACCGCTCAGGTGCCGTCGACCACGACGCAAACGACCGCGCCGAACTCCGCACCGGTCCAGCCCTCGCCCCCGATGGCGAACGGGCCCCAGACCAGCACGGCGCCGGATACTTCCGCACCGCCGCCGACCGAGCAGCCGCAGTCTTCGCAATCGCCCCAGACACCGCAGTAATCCATCCCTGGCTCCCTCTCCCGTTTTCGGGAGAGGGAGTTTTTTGGGTTGCGCCGGTCCATACGCACCGGGTCATACGCGTCGGTCCGGTCCGGCATGCGATAAGCGTCGTTCCCGCCCTCGGCCTCGCGCGATAGCCTGCGTGGATGGAACTGAAAATCTTCCAGGTCGACGCGTTCGCGTCGCGGCCGCTCGAAGGAAATCCCGCCGCCATCGTGCCGCTCGAATCCTGGCTGGACGAACGGCTGATGCAGCGTATCGCCAACGAGAACAATCTCGCGGAGACGGCTTTCTTCGTCCGCCTGGACGCCGGCCACTATCAGCTGCGCTGGTTCACGCCGGAGTCCGAGGTCGATCTCTGCGGTCATGCCACGCTTGCCGGCGCCTGGATCATCTTTGCGCATCTCGATCCCGCGCTTGGCGAGGTCGCGTTCGAAACGCGCTCGGGGATTCTCACCGTCACGCGCGGCGCCGACGGCCGTCACGTCATGTCGCTGCCCTCCGACCCGCCCGAGCCGCGCGCCGACGATCCGGGCTTGCGTGCGCGTATCGCTGAAGCGCTGGAAACGACGGCACCGGACACGCTTCTGCAGGGGCGCTATCTGACGGCGGTGTGGGGCGAGCCCCGCATCGTGCGCGCGCTGCGGGGACCGGGCGCCATCGCGCAGGTGCTGCGTCCGCTCGGCCAATGGGGTCTGGTCGCAACCGCGCCCGGCGACGAGGGCTACGATGTCGTCTCGCGCTTCTTCGCCCCGGACAAGGGCGTCCCCGAGGATCCGGTGACGGGCTCGGCGCATTGCCTGCTGACGCCGTACTGGGCGCGGCGGCTGGGGAAGTCCACCCTCAAGGCGCGCCAGGCGAGTCCGCGCGGCGGCGATCTCGTCTGCACCGATGCCGGCACGCGCACGATCCTGAGCGGTCCCTGCGCACTGTATATGACGGGCGAGATCGTGGTCTGACGGCGGCATTTCTGCTAAGCTTCCTGCAGGGCTTGGGGGGACTGTGATGCGCAATTTTCTCATCGGGATCGTCATTCTTGCTGCGTTGGCGGCAGGCGCGTTCTTCTATTATTCGACGCCGGACATTGCCCGCGCGGCGCTGGAGACGAAATATGCCTCGCCGGTCTCGCATTACGTTGCGCTGCGGGATGGTGCGCGCGCCCACTATCGCGAGCGCGGTCCGGCGGGCGCGCCGAGCCTCGTGCTGCTGCATGGTTCGAACGCCTCCCTGCTGACCTGGGAGCCGTGGTCGAAGCGACTGTCCGACAGTTTCCATGTCGTCAGCGTCGACCTGCCCGGCCACGGTTTGACCGGCGCCGTGCCCAATGGCGACTACAGCCAGGACGGCATGGCCAAATTCGTCGGCGAATTCGCCGACAAGCTCGGACTGAAGACTTTCGCGCTCGCCGGCAATTCGATGGGCGGCGGCGTCGCGGCGCGCTTCGCCGAAGAAAATCCGGCGCGGGTGACGAAGCTGATCCTGGTCGATGCTGCGGGCATGCCCTATCGCCATCCGGACAGCGAGCCGCTGGCATTCAGGCTCGCGCGTATGCCGGTGATCAACAAACTCTTTCTCCACATCACGCCGCGCTCGCTGGTGGTGCAGGGCCTCAACCAGGCCGTCGAGCACAAGGAAATCATCACCGACGCGATGATCGACTCCTATTGGGATTTCGCGCGCATGGAGGGCACGCGGGCCGCGACGCTGAACCGCTTCCAGCTTCCGCCAGACGGCTATGTCGCGGACCACACCGCGGCGCTCACCATGCCGGTGCTGATTCTGTGGGGCGATCAGGACCGGCTTATTCCGATGGCGACCGCGCGCGATTGGGCCTCGCGCATCAAGGGCGGGAAGCTGATCGTCTATCCCAAGACCGGCCACATCCCGATGGAAGAGGTTGCCGAACAATCCGCGAGCGACGTACGGGCGTTCCTGACGGTGCCGTAGCTCCTACCGCGCAGTACGCGCCATCGCCGCCACGGTGAAGAGCGTGCGTGCGCAGGCGGCTTCGGCGGGCACGGCGGTGGTCTTGGCCAACGCTTCGCCGTCGAGCAGGAGGTCGAGCGCCTCCGCCAGCTTGGGCTCGCTCCAGCGCTGTGCCTGAGCCTTGAACGAAGCCTGGCGGCTGAAATGCACCGGCGGACGCAGCTTGCGCAACGCGTTGTCCAGGGACTCGCCGCGGCGGCTTTCCACCCCGGCCAGGAGCACGCGCTGGAAATGCGACATCGCCTGGCGCAGCACCTGCACCGGCGAGGTGCCGGCGATCCAGAGCCGCTCCAGCGCCAGATCGAGGCGCGCGACGTCGCCGCTGCCCGCGGCATCGAGCGCCTCTTCGACACGCGCTTCCGCCTCGTCGCCCATCGCCGCGCGCACGTCGTCGAGCATCACCTGCTTGTGCCCGTGCATGTAGAGCGCGAGCTTCTCCAGCTCGCGACGCGTCACGCCGCGGTCGGAGCCCAGCCGGCCGACCGCATCTTCCAGCGCGTCGGGCGCGATCGAAAGACCCGCCGCTTTCAGCGCCTCGCGCACCACGTCGGTGAGATCGCGCGCGCTATCGGCATAACAGGCGATGGCCGCGGCGTTGTCCGCCTCTTCGAACACTTTGCGCAGGGCGGTGCCTTTGGTGAGGTCCCCGCCTTCGGCCACCACCAGCGCATCGCCGCTCGGCGCGTCGAGGAAGGATTGAAACAGCTTGGCAAGGCCGTTGCCCGCGCCGCGCACGCGCACCACGCGTCGTCCGCCCAGCATCGAGATCGCCGCCGCCTCGTCGAACAGCCGCGCCGGGTCGGAGGCGAGCGTGGAATCGTCCAGATCGGCGACGCGGAAGGCGTCGTTGAGATCGGCGACCACGCTCTTCATCAGCGTCTCGGCGCGCTCGCGCACCAGACCGCTATCCGGGCCGAAGACCAGCGCCGCGACGAGATCCTTGGGCGGCTTGGCCGCGTAGCGGTCGGCGTCCGAGGACTTGACGATCATTGCTTGTCGCCGGCGGCCTGCGCGAAATAGACCGCCAGATCGGTGCGGATGCGATAGGCGATGTCCTGTGCGGCGTGCTTGTCGGCGTCTTCCTGCGCCACCAGGGTCGCATAGGGAGAGGCGACCACGTTGTACGCGGAGATGCCGCTTTCCACGCCCTTGGTGATCAGCGTGCCCTTCCGGTCGACGAGCTCGTAACCGACACTGAGCGTGTCGTTGTAGCGGGTGATGGCGGCGTCGTTCTGGATCGCCACGCCTTGCGATTTGGTGTTGAGCACGACGCGCAGGCGGTAGGAGGCGTGCGCCAGTTCGCCGGAGGAATCGAACAGGTCGATCAGCGTGTTGCGCAGCTCGTAGCCGAGCTTGGCCGGAATCGGCTCGACATAGATGCGCGCCAACTTGTCCGCGGTGGCCGCCGTCGCGCCGCTGTCGCCATAGAGCGGATGAAAGCCGCAGCCGCCGAGCGGGACCGCGAGAAGGCAGATGAGCGCGAGCATTCTCATGCGACGATGTTCACGATGCGATGCGGCACCACGATAATACGCTTCGGCGCCTTGCCGTCCAGGAAGCGCGCGACGCCGTCCTCGGCGAGCGCGGCCGCTTTCACGGACTCCTCGTCGGCATCGGCCGCAACCGTGATTTCGCCGCGGCGCTTGCCGTTAACCTGGACCGCGATCGTGACGGTATCGGAGCGGATCAGCGCCGCATCCGCTTTCGGCCAGGGCGTGTCGACGGCCAGCGACGCGTGACCCAGCGCCTGCCAGCAACTTTCCGCCAGGTGCGGCATCATCGGGGCGACCAGCAGCACCAGGGTTTCCAGAGCCTCGCGGCGATCCGCCGGGTCGGCTTTGGCGTCGATGGCGCCGGCAAGCGTGTAGATCTGCGCGACGGCGCGGTTGAAGCGCAGGTGCTCGATATCGTCCGTCACCGCCGCGATGGCACGGTGCGTCGCGCGGCGCAGCTCGGATGCCCCTTGCGCCGTCGTCCCCGGGGGCGGCAGGTCGCCCGCCTCCTCGACCAGGCGCCAGACGCGCTGGACGAATCGGTAGCAGCCGGACGCGCCTTCGTCGGTCCATTCGATGTCGCGCTCGGGCGGCGTGTCGGAGAGCATGAACCAGCGCACCGTGTCGGCGCCGTAGATGTCGATGATGGTTTCCGGCGCGATGACGTTCTTCTTCGACTTCGACATCTTCTCGGATGGACCGAGAGTGAGCTCCGTGCCGCTGGCCTTCAGCCAGGCCTTGCCGTCGCGCTTCTCGACCTCGTCCGGCGTCACCCATTCGCCGTCGGGCCTGCGATAGGTCTCGTGGCAGACCATGCCTTGCGTGAACAGGCTGGCGAACGGCTCGTCGATCTTGACGTAGCCGAGTTTGTGTAGGCCGCGGGTGAAGAAGCGCGCATAGAGCAGATGCAGGATCGCATGCTCGATGCCGCCGATGTACTGATCGACCGGCAGCCAATAGGCCGCGGCATCGGCGTTCACCGGCACCTGCGACTGAGGATCGGCGAAGCGCGCGAAGTACCAGGACGAATCGACGAACGTGTCGCAGGTGTCGGTTTCGCGCTCCGCCGCGCGGCCGCATTGGGGACAGGCGACATGCTTCCAGGTCGGATGGCTGGCCAGCGGATTGCCGGCGCCCTCGAACTTCAGGTCGTCCGGCAGCAGCACCGGCAAATCCTTCGCCGGCACATAGCCGCATTCGCCACAGCGGATCATCGGGATCGGGCAGCCCCAGGGCCGCTGGCGCGAGACGAGCCAGTCGCGCAGGCGCCAGTTCACCTCCCGCCGGCCGCGTCCCATTGATTCCATGCTGCGGATGGCCTCGGCCTTGGCGGCTTCGACGTCCAGCCCGTCCAGGAAGCGCGAATTGGCGAGCTTGCCCGGGCCGACATAGGCCTCGTCGCCGACCTGAAAGCCTCTCGGGTCTTCGCCGGGCGGGATCACCACGGGGAGCACCGGGAGCTTGTATTTGCGCGCGAAATCGAGGTCGCGCTGATCGTGCGCCGGGCAGCCGAAGATGGCGCCGGTGCCATAGGCCATCAGCACGAAATTCGCGATCAGCACCGGCAGCTTCCAGGACGAGTCGAAAGGATGCGCGGCCGTCAGCCCGGTATCGAAGCCCATCTTCTCCGCGGTCTCGATCGCGGCCTCCGAGGTGCCGATGCGCTGGCATTCCTCGATGAACGAAGCGGCCTTCGGATCGGCCTTCGCCAGCGCCTGGCTGAGCGGATGGTCGGGCGAGATCGCAACGAAGCTCGCGCCGAACAAGGTGTCGGGCCGCGTTGTGAAAACGTCGACGGCCCCCCCGTTCGACAGATCGAAGGTGAAGCGCAAACCTTCTGAGCGGCCGATCCAGTTCTTCTGCATCAGCCGGACCTTGTCGGGCCAGCGATCCAAGCCATCCAGCGCCGCGAGCAGATCCTCGCTGTAGGCCGTGATCTTGAAGAACCATTGCGAGAGTTTCTTGCGCTCGACCGGCGCGCCGGAGCGCCAGCCGCGGCCCTCGATCACCTGCTCGTTGGCGAGCACGGTCTGGTCGACCGGATCCCAGTTCACGTCCGCTTCGGCGCGGTAGACGAGCCCCGCCTTGTAGAAGTCGACGAACAGCTTCTGCTGCTGGGCGTAGTACTCGGGATCGCAGGTCGCGAACTCGCGCGACCAGTCGATCGCCAGTCCCATCAGCTTCAGCTGATCGCGCATCGCCGCGATGTTGGCGTAGGTCCAGTCGCGCGGGCTGACGCCGGAATCGCGCGCGGCATTCTCGGCCGGCAGCCCGAAGGCGTCCCAGCCCATCGGATGGAGTACGTTGTAACCCTGGGCGCGGCGGAAGCGCGCGAGCACGTCGCCCATGGTGTAGTTGCGCACATGCCCCATATGGATGCGCCCCGAGGGATAGGGAAACATCTCGAGCACGTAGCATTTGGGCTTGTCGGACTCGTTGGACGCGGCGAAGCTCTGCCGGGAGGTCCATACCTCCTGCCAGCGCCGTTCGGATTCCTTGGCGTTGTAGCGCGCCATGACCATTCCTTCCCGGGAGCGCTTGGCGTCCCGGACGGACAAGGCTTAGCGCTCCCTCAGATCAACTTCTAGGCCCGGTCGCGAGCCGCAGCTCGCGCGCCCGTGTCAGGATCGCGTCTTCGAGCTTCGTCGCCGTCTCGGTATTGACCGGTGCGTCGACCCAGCCCTCGTTCGAGCGCGTCTGGCGGAACACCGCGACACGGATGCCGTCGGCGCGCAGCCGGCGGTCGAGGATGTAGATGGTGACCTTGACCCGCTCGTTGAGGTCCTGCGGCGAGGAATACCAGTCGGTGATGATGACGCCGCCAAACGGATCGGCCGACGCCAAGGGCATGAAGGACAGCGTGTCCAGGGTCGCGTGCCAGAGATAGGAGTTCACTCCCACCGTCCGCGAGGTGCCGCCGGCGATGGCGGTCGTGCCGCTGTCGACTTCGCTGATTTCCCTGTTGCCGCCGCAGCCCACCAGGACCAGAGCACACAGCACGATAGTTAACGCCCGCATCTCATCCATTCTCCGAAGGCCACAGCTCAAACCTCGCCCCTCCGCGCCCCCGCTTCGGCAAGGCGAGGCTTATACGTGGGCACAATCCGCCGCGCAACGCCGTCTCCCCGAAGTCCTGAAATTGCGCTAAGGAGGTTGCCAAAGAGTGGGGCGACACCGTGATCGAGACGCGTCTTCTGGCCGGGCTTGCGCTGCTGGCCGCCATGGGTCCGGCGCAGGCGCTCGACCTCACCTCTTGGTCGCTGTCGCCTTACGAAGCGGATCTGGGCAACAACGTCACGCTCAAGGTCAACGGCGCGTTCGACGGCTCCGCCTACGTCAATGACGAGCCGCGTCCCAGCCTCGATCCCAGCGGCGTCACCGGCACCGGCTGGGTCGGCGCCGTTCTCGAGCGCGACTACGACAGCGGCCTGCAGCTATCCCTGAACAGCGTCTTCGAGGTCTATCACGACCGTCTGTCGGTCGATAATTATGGCGGCGACTTCGTGCAGAAGGTCTATGCCCGCGCGCAGACCGGGCTTGGCCGCATCGAGATCGGAAACGAGGACGGTGCGGCCTTTGCACTGGCGGTGACGGGCCCGGTGGTCGAGGGCTTCTCCTCGATCGACAATTCCAACGCCACCTATTTCCGCGATCCGGCGACAGGGCTCGCCTTCGCCGACATCTTCGCGCTCAACAGCGCGGTCGAATCCTCCCTCAATTACGCGAAGATCTCCTATTACACGCCGCGGCTCTTCGGCATCGAGCTCGCAGCTTCCTACACGCCGTCGGAAGGCAAGGACGTGGTGCCTTTCCTCAACAACGGACCGCAGGTGGCCAACCGGCAGAAAAGCATCTGGGAGGCGGCGGCGAGCTACAACGGCTATTTCGGTCCGGTGTCATTGAACCTTTCCGCGGGCTGGTCCGTCGGCCATGACGACAACAAGACCGCGGGCCATGCCGGGCTCACCGACTACAGTTTCGGCGGCCAAGCCGATTATGCGCTGAACGACGATTGGAAGCTTTCCCTGGGCGGCGCCTGGCGCCATGCCAATGCCTATCGATTCGACATCAACGACGTCTTCGACATCGGCGCCACCACCAGCAGCCATGTCAGCGCCACCGTAACGCATGGCGCCTGGATCGCCGGCGCCGAACTCGGACAGGGCAGCGCCGACGGAAGTCTCGGCGAACCCACGCTCGGCCTGCACGCGGCCTCGGCGACGCTGGGCTACGTCGTCAACGCCAATCTTCAGATCGATCTCGGCTGGGAGCAGTTCCTCTATCACCGCGACAGGGGCACGTTCTACACCGGCCTGCAACGCATCAAGATGAATGCCGGCTTCCTCAACTTCGAATTCAAGGTCTGAGCGCGGCGATGGCGGCGATGCCGCGAAAGCCGGACAGCCTCACGGCATTGCGCGCGTCGATGCCGCCCAGCGCATAGACCGGCAGCCGCGCCTGCCGCGCCATCAGGCTCGCGCGCACGGGCGAAAGCGCCGCGCGCCCGGGATGACTTTGCGTAGCAAACACGTTCGAGAGAAACACCGCATCGGCCTGCGCGCCGAGCAGGGCCCTCGCCGAATGCGCGGCGCAGGTGATCGTCAGCCGTGGAAACCGCGCGCGCCAATGCCGCGCTTCGCGGCTGCGCGACTCGCTCAGATGCACGCCGTCGGCGCCCAAGCGCATCGCCAACTCCGCGTCGTTGGCGATCAGCACCACCAGGTTTCGCTGTCTGGCGATCTTGAGCAGCGCGCGGGCCAAGGGCTCGAGCCCGCTGCGCGTGCGCACCACCACCGCGCTTGCTCGGGGAAGCGCGCTTGCGGCCGTGACGGGGTCGGTGAGACGCGAATCGTCCGTCATCAGCACCAGCGGCGGCAACCCTTTTGCGCCGCCGAGCCGGCTGGCCGCCCTTGCCAATCTTGCGCGCGACGCCTTATCGCTCACCGCGATGTCCCTCGAAGCCGAGAACCTCGCCCATATCCTCGCGCGCATCGAAGCGGCGCGAAAGGCCGCCATCCGCCCTGCCGCCTCGACGACGCTGGTCGCGGTGTCCAAGACGCATGGGCCGGAGCGCGTCCAACCGCTGCTGGACGCTGGCCATCGCGTCTTCGGCGAGAACCGCGTTCGGGAAGCCCACGCCAAATGGCCGGCGCTGAAGGACAGGTTCCCCGGCATCGTGCTGCATCTGATCGGTCCGCTGCAGACCAACAAACTGCGCGACGCGCTCGCGCTGTTCGACGTCATCGAGACCCTGGACCGGCCGCGGCTGGCCGAGGCGCTGGCGCAGTGGCGCGACCGCGGCGCCAGGCTCCCGGACCTCTTCCTCCAGGTGAACACCGGGGAGGAGCCGCAGAAGGCTGGCGTCGCCCCTTTGGAAGCGCCTTCGTTGATCGTGCGGGCGCGCGCGTTGTCGCTGCCGCTCAAGGGCCTGATGTGCATTCCGCCGGCGGATGCCGATCCGGTGCCGCATTTCGCGCTGCTGGCCAAGCTGGCGCGCGATCACGCGCTGCCGCTTCTCAGCATGGGCATGAGCGGCGATTTCGAGCGCGCGATCCGCTTCGGCGCCACCCATGTGCGCGTCGGCAGCGCGATCTTCGGGCCGCGCCTTCAGCTCTCGGAAAAGAAGGACGGGCTCGCCGACAACGAGCGCCGATAGGCGAAGAGCGCGCGCTGGGCGGTGATCTCATCGCTGCCGTTGCGCGCGAGCGCCTTGCTCCGTGCGGCGACATCGGCGGACGCGGCGGGGGTCGGCACCTTGGCCTCTGTTGCCGGCGCGGGCGGAGCAGAACGATCGCTGCTGAACCAGTCGAGCACGGTGTCGCCGAAACTTTTTCCCGAAAGCTGCTGATAGCCGATGTCGGCGAGCGCGGAGAGCGCACCCAGGGGCCCGCCATAGAGCGTGTCGCCGACGAGCTTCTCCGGCGTATCGATCTTGTCGCCGGTGAGCGCGCGATAGAGCGTGCCGACCACCGGCAGATGCTGCAGCGGATTGACGATGTCGAGGAAGTCGCCGAACGAGAAGGAATGCTTCTTGGGCGCGGCCGGCTGCACGGCCTGCGCCAGCGCATGCGTTGGCGGGGCCAGCGTGAAGGAGCTTCCGGTCGTGATCATGGCGCGGATCACGCAAGCTCCGGGCCATCGCGAAAGCGCGGAAATCCGGGCATCGCGCGCGCCGCCCGGCAAATTCTTCCGCCCGGCGGACGTCAAATCAAATGGCCCCCTTTCGCGCGCTTGGTATCCAGATAGGCCCGGTTGTGCGCGTGGGCGGGGAAGCTGTGCGGCACGCGTTCGCTGACGGTGACGCCCGCGCTTTCGAGCGCGGCGACCTTGTGCGGGTTGTTGGTCATCAGCCGCACGCTGTCGTAGCCGAGCAATTGCAGCATGCGCGCAGCCACGCCATAGAGCCGCTCGTCGGCGCCGAAGCCCAGCCGCTCGTTGGCCTCCATGGTGTCGAAGCCCTGATCCTGCAGGCGATAGGCGCGCAGCTTGTTGATCAGTCCGATGCCGCGGCCCTCCTGCGCGAGATAGAGCAGGATGCCGGCGCCGGCCTTGGCGATGGCCTCGGTGGCGCCGCGCAGCTGGGGACCGCAGTCGCATTTGAGCGAGCCGAGCAGATCGCCGGTGAAGCATTCCGAATGCAGCCGCGTCAGCACCGGCTGGTGCGTCGGCGGCGCGCCGATGACGATGGCATAGTGCTCCGGCGCGCCATCGCCGGCGCGGAAGGCCACCATCTCGGCATTCTCCGCGCCCTCCAGCGGCACACGCGCCCGCGTCACGATCGTCAGGCTACGGACGACCTCTTGCTCGTAACTAGAGATCGCACCGGCATCGATCTCCGCCGCGGCCCCCTTGGCCGCCGGTTGCGCGACGACGACCGCCGGCAGCAGGCCGGCGAGCTTGGCGAGCTTGACCGCGGCGCCTGCGGTATCCGGCAGCGGATCGCGCAGCGCCTCGAACGGACCCTTCAGGGGCGTGTCCAGATCGCGCGCGGGATCGGCGATGGCGCACAGCTCGGCCATGGCCGCATTGGGAGCGATCGCCAGCGCCACGATCTCGGGCGTGTAGAGGCGGATCTTCAACGTGCGCGCGCGGGCGTGGGTGATGAGCAGCCGCGGTTTGTCGAGCGTCCGCAGCGCAGCGTCGGGGGCGGTCTCCACCGCCAGCGCAAGCATCGGCTGCTCACCGTCGATCAGGACCGCTTCGCCGCGGCGCAGCGTGTCCACGGCCCGCGCGACCCGCGCAATCGCAGGGCCGTCGCGTCCCAGTGTCGGCGATTTCACTTTCCCGCGCATCGGCTTTCCACATACACCGCCGCAAGGCTAGACTTGTAGCGCAAAGGCCCGGACCCCCACATGCCTGCGCCCAAACGCGTTCTATTGGTAGACGACGACCAGATGCTGCGCGCCTCGCTGGCCGAGCAGCTTCAGGCCGAGGGTGCGTATATGGTGGTGGAAGCGGGCAGCGTCGCGGAAGGCCGCCTCAAAGCCGCCGAAGGGCTCTACGAATTCCTGATTCTGGACATCGGCCTGCCGGACGGCGACGGGCGCGCGCTGTGCCGCGAGCTGCGCGATGGGGGCGTCACCGCGCCGATCGTGCTGCTGACCGCGGCCGAAAGCGACGCCGACACCATCGAGGGGCTGGAAGCCGGCGCCAACGACTATGTCACCAAGCCGTTTCGCTTTGCGGTGCTGATGGCGCGGCTGCACGCGCATCTGCGCAGCCACGGCCACAGCGAAGAGGCGCAATACCGCATCGGCCCCTACACCTTCCGCCCGAGCGCGAAAGTGCTGATCGACGCCGCCGCCAAGAAGATCCGGCTGACCGAGAAAGAGACCAACATCCTCAAATTCCTGCACCGCTCCGGCGACACGGTGCCGCGGGAGACGCTGCTGCATGAGGTCTGGGGCTACAACCCCGCGGTGACCACCCACACGCTGGAGACCCATATCTACCGCCTGCGGCAGAAGATCGAGGCCGACCCAACCCGCGCCCGCCTGCTGGTGACCGAAAGCGGCGGCTACCGCCTGATGGCCTGAGAATTCTGTAGGTCCCAGGAAACGAACTGTAAGACATGCGAAAATATCATAGTAGCCATGCGCGTTTGCTAGTCTGTACACCACTAGTGTGAACATCATATCTGTGGCTCGAGATACCGCTGCACACAGCCCTTAAGGAGGGCACGCCCATGGCCGCACAATGGAAATCGATGCTGGGAGGCGCCGCGGTCGCGGCCCTGCTGATCATCCCGGCGGCGGCGGGCGACGGCGGCGGCGGCTGGATCATGGGTCCGTGGCGCAGCTTCTCCGTCGCCAGCGTCAAGGTCGACAGCGTGGTCGGGCGGCTGCGCGTCGAGGTCAAGCCGCAAACACAGATCGGCGTCCAAGTCTCCGGCACCAAGGATCGCGTCGGCCACGTCACGGTCTACCAGTCGGGCAACCAGGTGGTCGTCGAAGGCGAGAACCGCGAGGCGGTATGGGACTGGCACACCTGGTTCGATTTCTCCGCCCATAACCAGAGCGCCAAGGACATCGACGTCCATATCGTGCTTCCCAAGGGCACGGCGCTCCACGTCGAGGAAATGGTCGGCGATGCCACCATCGGCGACACCGAAGGCGACGTGCACTTCGAGGCGGTCGACTCCAACACCACCATCGGCCATGTGCATGAAGCCCATCTCACCATGGCGGGATCGGGCAAGATCGCCGTGACGCAGATCGACGGCGATCTGCATCTCGACATCGCGGGTTCCGGCCGGGTGAAGACGGGCTCGGCACGCGCCGTGCACGCCGACATCGCGGGCTCGGGCAGCGCCGATCTCGGCATCATCCGCGAGCTGCACCTGGACATTGCGGGCTCCGGCGATTTCAGCGCGCAGCGCGTCAACGGCCCGGTCAACGTCGACATCATGGGCGCCGGCTCGGTCAATATCCGCGAAGGCGTCGCCGATCCGCTGCATCTGGACATCGCCGGCGCCGGCAATTTCGTCTTCGGCGGCGAGGCGGTCGATCCGCACATCAGCGCGCTCGGCTCGGGCAGCGTGAAGCTGCGCTCCTATCGCGGCAAGCTCTCCTCCGACGGCATGGCGGATGTGAAGGTCGGGGCGGAAGGTTTCGCGCCCGCACCGCCGGCTCCGCCTGCTCCTCCGGCGCCGCCGCGGTCGCCCAAGCACTCCGACGATGACGACTAAGGCCTGCTAGCGCGACTTCTCCGGCCTCGGGCGCATCAAACCTTCCTGCACCACGGAAGCCACGAGCTTGCCGTCGCGCGCATAGACCGCGCCGCGGTTGAAGCCGCGCGCGCCGGACGCGCTGGGACTGTCCTGCGCGTAAAGCAGCCATTCGTCGACGCGGAAGGGATGGTGGAACCACATCGCGTGGTCGAGGCTCGCCATCTGGATCGACGAGTGCCAGTCGATGCCGTGGGGCAGCAGCGCGGTGTCGAGCAGCGACATGTCGGAGGCATAGGCGAGCACCGCCTGCTGCGTGCCGATGTCGTCGGGCACCGGTCCGGTGGCACGGATCCAGATATTGTCGAAGGGCGCGTGTTTGCCGCGATTGGAGAACCCCCGCCACGTCACCGGCCGCATGTCGATCGGCCGCGGCCTCAGCACCCAGTCGCGCGCGGCCTCTGGGATCCGATCGATCTCCTTGAGCCGCAATTCGTGCTCGCTCGCCAATTCTTCGGGGCTCGGCACCTTGGGCATCTCGAACTGGTGCTCATAGCCCTGTTCCGGCACCTGGAACGACGCCGCCATGTTGAAGATCTGCTGGCCGTGCTGGATCGCGACGACCCGGCGCGCCGTGAAGCTGGCGCCGTCGCGCGAGCGGTCGACCTCGTAGAGGATCGGCACTTTGGGATCGCCCGCGCGCAAGAAATAGGCATGGAAAGAGTGGCAGACGCGGCCCTCCACCGTGCGCAGCGCCGCCACCAGCGCCTGGCCCAGCACCTGGCCGCCGAAGACCCGCTGCATGCGGTCCTTGGGCGAAAGGCCGCGAAAGATGTTCTCCTCGATCTTTTCCAGATCGAGAAGGTCGAGTACGTCCTGGATCGGCGTCTTGGCTTGCGGCGTGTCCATGGCGGACCCATAGGGGGCGGCCGGGGTCGACGCAAGCAGTCAAAAAGGTGTCACAATCTCCGGCCAAGCCTCTGTCTTTGCTGCCGAACCCCTGCCGAAGGATCACATGGCGAATTTGCTGCTTGAACGGGCCGCCCATCAGCGTCCCGCCACCACCAAGCGTGGGGCGCTGGAACGGCTCTTCACCTTGATGTTCCAGGGCTTTGTCTACAACCAGATCTGGGAAGACCCCGAGGTCGACCTTGAGGCGCTCGCGCTCGCGCCCGGCCACCGGCTCATCGCCATCGCCTCGGGCGGCTGCAACGTCCTCAACTATCTGGCCGCCGATCCCGAGCGCATCATTGCCGTCGACCTCAATGCGAACCACATCGCGTTGACCCGGCTCAAGCTCTGCGCACTGGAATATCTCCCCGGCTATGACGACTTCTTCCGCCTGTTCGGCGAAGCCAACGACAAGGCCAACCGCGAAATCTACGAGACCCATCTGCGCGCGCGGCTCGATCCGGTGACGCGGCGCCATTGGCACAAGCGCGTCCTCAGCGGGCGTCGCATCGACATGTTCAGCCGCGACCTCTACCGCCACAGCCTGCTCGGCCGCTTCATCGGCATCCTCCACCTCGTCGCCCGTCTGCACGGCAAGCGGCTCGAAACCGTGCTCAGCGCGCGCACGCCGGAGGAACAGCGCGAGGCGTTCGAGCGCATCATCGCGCCGCTCTTCGACTACAAATCGGTCAAGCTTCTTTCCAAATCGCCGGTCTCGCTCTACGCGCTCGGCATCCCGCCGGCGCAGTACGACGAGCTCGTCGCCGGCACCAACGGCGATGCCATCGCCTCCTTGCGCGAACGCGTCGAAAGGCTGGCCTGCGATTTTCCCATCCACGAGAACTACTTCGCATGGCAGGCCTTCCGTCGCGGCTACGACATCGAGAACCGCACGGCGATTCCCGCCTATCTGCGCCGCGACACCTACGATATCATCCGTACACGCACGGATCGGGTGGAGACGCATCTGGCCTCGCTGACGGACTTTCTCGCAGGCCAGCCGGCGCAGTCGATGCACCGCTTCGTCCTGCTCGACGCGCAGGACTGGATGAACGCGGAGCAGCTCGCCGCGCTGTGGCGCGAGATCGACCGCACCGCGGTCGCGCGCGACGCGCGGGTGATCTTCCGCACCGCCGGCGCCGACTCTCCGCTGCCGCGCAAGCTTCCGGCCGAATTGCTCGCGCCATGGACCTATCTGGAAGGCGAGAGCCGCGCGCTGCACGCCCGCGACCGCTCGTCGATCTATGGCGGCTTCCACCTCTATGTCCGCCGCGCGCTGTCTTGAGCGACAGCGATCACGCGGCGCTGATGGATGGCGTCTATCGCTATCAACGCTACATCTACGACCTGACGCGCAAATACTATCTCTTCGGCCGCGACCGCCTGATCGCGCAGATGAAGCCTGCGCCCGCGAGCCTGATCGTCGAGATCGGCTGTGGCACCGCGCGCAACCTGATCCGCATGGCGAAGCGCTATCCCGGCGTGGCGCTCTATGGCCTCGACGCTTCCGCCGCCATGCTCGAAACGGCCCGGGCCCGAATGGCCGCGGCCGGGTTCGCGGACCGCATCCGCCTCGCCCATGGCTATGCCGAAAACCTGTCGCCCGCGACATTCGGCCTCGAAAGCGGCTTCGATCATGCGGTTTTCTCCTACAGTCTTTCGATGATTCCCGATTGGAAACAAGCACTTGAGGCGGCCAGCCGGTCGCTCAAGCCGGGCGGAAGGATCCATATCGTCGACTTCGCGGACCTTGCTGCCTGGCCCGGGCCGCTAAGGGCAGCGCTGCGCCGGTGGCTCTCACTCTTCCATGTCGAGCCCCACCGCGAATTGTTGGAAGTCCTTGCGGCAGCTTCGGAAAAAACCCAACAATATCAATTGTTAGGAGGCCGTTACGCCGTACTTTGGCGCGGACCGGCCGATGCGATTCTGGGCGCGATGGCGATTGTTGCGCGCCAGTCACAGCGCGCGGACAAATCCCCTTCCGGGGCGGTTGCGGCCCCGTAAAAGGCCCTTCCCTGCAAGACTCTCGCGCACGCAGCCGTTATAAGACGAGCGATGTCTGACGTTCTGGTAGGGGGGTCCCTGCCCGTCGGTTTATGAAGCGAGGGTAGAAATGAAACTTCGTTCGATCGCCTTGGCGGGCGTCGCCCTGGCGGCGCTGAGTGCGCCAGCCGCGGCCAGTGATTACATGGGATGGTACCTCGGCGCCGGTATCGGCTATGCCGATCCGGATCTGGTGCATGTCACCACGGGCTTTGGACCGGCCAAGATTGCCTATAACCCGGATGCCATGGGCGTGGTCGCCTTCGGCTACAAGTGGGACGGCAATATCCGCACCGAGCTCGAGCTCGGCTACAGCGGCCACTCGACCGATGAAGCCGTGTTCGCCGGCAATCTCAGCGGCGACGTGACGGTCAAGTCCTTCCTGTTCAACGTCAACTACGACCTTCCGCTGTGGCACGGCGTCACCTGGACGATCGGTGGCGGCGTCGGCGGCAGCTCGGTCTACGAGAACACCAATTTCGGCAACCAGCAGGTCATCCACGGCCAGCATGTCGGCTTCATGTGGCAAGGCATCACGGGTCTCTCCGTCGGCCTGTCGCCGTCGGTCGATTTCTTCGCCGACTACCGCTATCGCGACAGCGAAGTCGACTCCGACTATTCGTCCACGATCATCGGCCTCGGCCCGGTGCACGTGAAGAGCGTGGTCGAGAACACGGCGTTGATCGGCATCCGCTGGTATATGGAGCCGCCCCCGCCGCCTCCGCCGCCGCCTCCTCCGCCCCCGCCGCCTCCGCCGCCGCCTCCGCCGCCGCCTCCCGCGGTGAAGACCTTCATCGTCTTCTTCGACTTCGACAAGTCGAACCTGACCGATAAGGCGCAGCAGGTGGTCCAGGAAGCCGTGAAGGCTGCCAAGTCCCAGGGCATGGTCAAGGTCCTGGTCACCGGCCATACCGACACGGTGGGTTCGGACTCGTACAACCAGGCGCTGTCCGAGCGTCGCGCCCAGTCCGTCAAGGACGAAATGGTCCGCGAAGGCATGGACGGAGGCTCGATCTCCATCCAGGGCAAGAGCTTCCACGATCCGCTGGTCCCGACCGGACCGGGCGTGCGTGAGCCGCAGAACCGCCGCGCGGTCATCGACCTCGGCGGCTGAGGCAACTCAGCTCTTCGAACACGGAACGGGCGGGTCGCAAGACCCGCCCTTTTCGTTTGGAGCATTGCGATGACGGAGACGTTGCATCTGCCGCAGGGCGCATCGCGCGCGGAGATCTATCGCGCGCTGCTGCCCCAGATCGAATCCCTGATCGCCGAGGTCGACGACCTGATCGCAAACCTCGCCAACATTGCCGCGGTGCTGAAGCAGGCCTTCGGCTTCCACTGGGTCGGCTTCTATCGCACGACGGCGCCGGACCTGCTGACGCTGGGGCCGTTCCAAGGACCGCTCGCCTGCGTGACGATCGCGTTCGACAAGGGCGTGTGCGGCGCGGCCGCGCGCCGACGCCAGACCCTCATTGTGCCGGACGTCGATGCCTTTCCCGGCCACATCGCCTGCTCCAGCCTGTCGCGCTCGGAGATCGTGGTACCGCTGGTGCAGGAGGGCGAAACCCGGCTGGTGCTCGACATCGACAGCGACAAGCCCGACGATTTCAGCGCGGTCGACCAGGACTGGCTCGAGCGCATCGTCGCGCTGATCGCGCGCCGGCATTTTCCGTGAGCGCACGCGCCGCCGGCGGCAAAAAATAAATTCAACCGCCTGCTGCGATGCACAAATTCCACCGGCGTCATTATCGATCGTCGAAGGAATTCAGACGCTTGAGGGCGATTTCGGCGCGCGAAAATTTCTTTTTCGCACCCCCTTGAACCGCACCGCAGCAAACCCCATTTCGACTAAATCCCCACAGGTGCGAGACCAAGGCAGGCGGTGCAGCGATGCTCCGTCGGCTGTGCCGTTGTCGCGCACGCAACGAAAGGAAGACGAAGGACTTTCAGGATCGCTTCTCACCTTGGGCGAAAAGCGCGTTCCGATGACGACTCGACATGCGTCCGAAATGCAGGTCGGTTTCGCGCGCAACGCCGCGCCGGCAGCTGAGAGCTAAATGTGAATCGCGTGGCCGAGCGCGCGCAGCGCAGACTCATGATAGGCCTCGCTGAGCGTGGGATGGACATGGATCGTGCCCGCGACGTCCTCGAGCAGCGCGCCCATCGCCAGGGCGTGGCTGAATTCGCCAGACAGTTCCGCGACGTGGCGGCCGACGGCCTGGATGCCCAGCACGCGATGGTCGTCCTTGCGCGCGACGATGCGCACGAAGCCTTCGCCCGCATCCATGCTGAGCGCGCGCCCGTTGGCGGCGAAGGGGAAGATTGCGGTGACGATCTCGCCGCGGGCCGCAGCCTCGTCGGGCAAGAGACCCGCGCTCACGATCTCCGGTTCGGTGAAACACACCGCGGGAATCGCGACCGGATCGAAGTGCCGCTTATGGCCGGCGATGATCTCGGCCACCATCTCGCCCTGGGTCGCGGCCTTGTGCTCCAGCATCGGCTCGCCGACCAGATCGCCGACCGCCCAGACGTTCTTCATCGAGGTATGACAACGGTCGTCGACCTTGACGAAACGTCCGGCCATGTCGACCGCCATGCTCTCGAGCCCCCAGCCTTCGGTGGCGGGCTTGCGGCCGACGGTGACCAGGATGATGTCGGCGGGCAGCGTCTGCGTCTTTCCGTCGGCCGTCTCGACGACAAGGCCCTTCGCGTCGGCGCCCTTCGCCTTGGCGCCGAGATGGACCGCGACGCCGTTGGCCTTCAGCCATTTCGCGACGGGCGCGACCAGTTCAGCATCGTAGAGCGGCAGGATGCGGTCGAGCGCTTCGACGATCGTCACCGCGCTGCCGAGCTTGCGGAACGCGATCCCGAGCTCGAGCCCGATATAGCCCGCGCCGACGACGACGAGGTTCTTCGGCAGCACTTTGAGGTCGAGCGCTTCCGTCGAAGAGACGATCTTGCCGCCGAACGGCAGGAACGGGAGCTCCACCGGCTTCGAGCCTGCGGCAAGGATCACATGCTCGGCGACGATGCGCTGCTCGCCGTCCTTGGTCTGGACGATGCAGGTCTTGGCGTCGCTGAAGGTGCCCCAGCCTTCCACCACGCCCACCTTGGCGCGCTTGAGCAGCGCGGCAACGCCGGTGTTGAGGCGGCGCACGATGCCTTCTTTCCACGCGTAGAGCTCGGCCATGTCCAGCGACGGCGGGCTCGCAAGCCTGATGCCGTGCAGGCCCTTGGGCGAAGCCGCCTGCGTCATGCTCTCGAAATATCCGGCAGAATGGATGACCGCCTTGGACGGAATGCAGCCGCGGATCAGGCAGGTGCCGCCGAGCTTGCCGGCCTCCACCAAGGTCGTGTCGAGCCCGAGCTGGCCGGCGCGGATCGCCGCGACATAGCCGCCGGGCCCGCCGCCGAGAACGAGGACTTTGGTGTGGATGGGATCGGGCATTTCAATCTCCGCCAACCTTATTGTCACGGCCCGCGAATGCGGGCCGCCCAGGTGATGTCTTTACGCCTGCGCAGGACGATCTCTGAGCGGGCCTTGCAACGCCTTGCCGCTTTCGCCTGGGTGGCCCGCATTCGCGGGCCATGACACTTGAAGGGTTACTCCATGAACAGCAGCGCCGGGTGTTCGAGCAGCGCCTTGATGCGCTGGATGAACTCCGCAGCGTCGTAGCCATCGACGACGCGGTGATCGAAGGAGGATGAGAGGTTCATCATCTTGCGCACCGTCACCTGTCCCTCGCGCACCACCGGCCGCTCGACGATCTTATTGGGGCCGACGATCGCGACCTCGGGATGATTGATCACCGGCGTCGTCACCAACCCTCCGAGCGGACCGAGGCTGGTGATGGTGATGGTGGAGCCGGAAAGCTCGTCCCTGGTCGCCTTGTTGTCGCGCGCCGCGGCCGAGACGCGCGCGACTTCCGCCGCGCTCTGCCAGATGTCGAGCGCTTCGGCGTGATGCACCACCGGCACGATCAGCCCGTTGGCGGTCTGCGTCGCGATTCCGATATGCACCGGCGCATAGCGGTGGAGCACCCCGGCCTCGTCGTCGTAGCGCGCGTTAATCTGCGGATAATCGGGCAGCACTTTCACCAGCGCGCGCATCAGGAACGGAAGCACGGTGAGCTTGGGCTGATCCTGCTTGCGGTTCGCGTTGAGATGCGCGCGCAGATCTTCGAGTTCCGTCATGTCGACTTCATCGACATAAGCGTAGTGCGGGATCCGCCGCTTGGATTCCTGCATCTTCTCCGCGATCTTGCGGCGCAGGCCGATGACCTTGACCTGTTCGATGCCGTCGCGCGCCGCATGGCCGCCGCCGGAGCGCGACACCGCTGTTCTGCCGCCGCTTGCGACATAGGCATCGAGATCGGCGTGGGAGATGCGCCCGGCCGGTCCCGTTCCTGGCACGAATTGCAATTCAATGCCGAGATCGTGCGCGCGCTGGCGCACCGCCGGCGAGGCCAGGGGCTTTTCGTTCGCAACACGTGTGGTGAAGGCGGGGGCAAACTCAGCAGAGGAAGAAGAAACGCTTCCCCCTCTCCCCCCTTGGGGGAGAGGGCCGGGGTGAGGGGGCCTCTCCGTCTTCGCAGACTTAGACACCCCCTCACCCCTGCCCTCTCCCCCGCTGCGCGGGGGCGAGGGAGGAGAATTTGTTTGCGAGGTAGGAGACTTGGCCGCGGATGCGCCATTGCCCTTGACGTTGCCGGCGCCTTCGACTTCGAGCTCGACCAGCGGCGCGCCGACGGGCGCCATCTCGCCCGCCTCGCCATGCATGGCCAGCACCTTGCCGGCGACCGGCGAGGTCATCTCCACCGTCGCCTTGTCGGTCATGACGTCGACGAGGTTCTGGTCCTCGGCGATGGTGTCGCCGACCTTGACGTGCCAGGCGACGATCTCGGCTTCGGCGGTGCCTTCGCCGACATCGGGAAGCCGGAAGACATAGGTTCCCATGTTCAACCCTCCATCGCCCGGCGCATGCCTTCGGCAACGCGCGCCGGCCCGGGGAAATAGTGCCACTCGAAGGCATGCGGATAAGGCGTGTCCCAGCCGGTGACGCGCTCGATCGGCGCTTCGAGATGATAGAAGCAATGCTCCTGCACCTGGGCCGCGATCTCCGCGCCGAAGCCGGAGGTGCGGGTCGCTTCGTGGACGATGACGCAACGGCCGGTCTTCTTCACCGACCCCGCGATCGTCGCGATGTCGAGCGGCACGATGGAGCGGATGTCGATGACCTCGGCATCGATGCCGCTGTCTTCGGCCGCGGCCTTGGCGACATGCACCATGGTGCCATAGGCGATCACGGTGAGGTCCTTGCCTTCGCGCACCACCGCGGCCTTGCCCAGCGGCACGGTGTAGTGGCCTTCGGGCACTTCGCTCTGCGCGAACTTGGCCCAGGGCTGCACCGGGCGGTCGTGATGGCCGTCGAACGGGCCGTTATAGATGCGCTTGGGCTCCAGGAAGATCACCGGATCGTCGTCCTCGATGGCGCTGATCAAAAGGCCCTTGGCGTCGTAGGGCGTGGCGGGAATGACGGTCTTCAATCCCGCGACATGGGCGAACAGCGCCTCGGGGCTCTGGCTGTGCGTCTGGCCGCCGAAGATGCCGCCGCCATAGGGGGTGCGGATGGTGATCGGCACGCTGAAATCGCCGGCGGAGCGGTAACGGATGCGCGCTGCTTCCGAGACGATCTGGTCGAAGCCAGGATAGATGTAGTCGGCGAACTGGATCTCGATCACGGGGCGCAGTCCGTAGGTCCCCATGCCGATGGCGGTGGCAACAATGCCGCCTTCCGAGATCGGCGCATCGAAGCAGCGCGTCAGCCCGTGCTTCTTCTGCAAGCCGTCGGTGACGCGGAACACGCCGCCGAAATAGCCCGCGTCCTCGCCGAAACTGAGCACGTTGGGATCGCGCGTCATCATCACGTCGAGGGCGGAGTTGAGCGCCTGGATCATGTTCATCGCCGGCATCCGTCAGACCCCCATCTGCTGACGCTGGCGGATGAGATGTTCCGGCATGTCCTTGTAGACATCCTCGAACATGGTCGCCGCGCCGGGAAGCCTGTTCTCGCCCAAGGTGCCGGAGCTCATCGCTTCCTTGTTGGCGGCATTGACCTGGTCGAGAGCTTCCTTGCCGGCGGCCGCGTGCTGTTCCTCGCTCCATTCGCTTAGGCCGATCAGATGCTGCTTGAGGCGCTCGACGGGATCGCCCAGAGGCCAGGCCTTGGCCTCGTCGCTCGGGCGATAACGGCTGGGGTCGTCGCTGGTGGAATGGCCTTCGGCGCGATAGGTGAAGTGCTCGATCAGGGTAGCGCCCAGATTGCCGCGCGCGCGCTCCACCGCCCATTGCGTCGCGGCGTACACCGCGAGGAAGTCGTTGCCGTCGACGCGCAGCGCCGGCAGACCGTAGCCGATGCCGCGCGAGGCAAAAGTGGATTCATCGCCGCCCGCGATGCCGGCAAAGCTCGAGATCGCCCATTGGTTATTGACGACGTTCAGGATCACCGGCGCGCGATAGACCGCCGCGAAGGTGCAGGCGTAATGGAAATCGCCTTCCGCGGTCGTGCCGTCGCCGATCCACGAGGCCGCGATGCGGTCGTCGCCCTTGTAGGCCGACGCCATCGCCCAGCCCACCGCTTGCGGGAACTGGGTACCGAGATTGCCCGAGATGGTGAAAAAGCCGTGCGCCTTGCTCGAATACATGATCGGCAGTTGGCGGCCTTTGATCGGATCGCGCTCGTTGGAATAGATCTGGTTCATCATCTCGACCAGCGGATAGCCGCGCGCGATGAGCAATCCCTGCTGGCGGTAGCTCGGGAAGCACATGTCGCCGCGGTCGAGCGCGAAGGCCTGCGCCACCGGCACCGCCTCCTCGCCCGTCGACTTCATGTAGAACGAGGTCTTGCCCTGGCGCTGGGCGCGGAACATGCGCTCGTCGAAGGCCCGCGTCAGCAACATCGCCTTGAGGCCGCGCCGCAAGGTCTCGGCATCGAGCTTCGGGTTCCAGGGGCCCAGCGCCTTGCCGGTCTTGTCCAGCACGCGGATGAGGCTGAAGGCGAGGTCGGAGATGTCGCGCGCGTGCGCGTCGATTTCCGGGCGCCGAACCTCGCCGGGCTCGGAGATCGCCATGGCGGAGAAATCCGGCTTGTCGCCGGGCCGGTGCTTCGGCTCGGGCACGCGCAGGCTGAGCTTGGTTCGATTGCGCAAAGGGCGTTCCCTCGAAATGGCGTGCGACTCTGGCGGCCGCTTCGTCCATGTTCTTTACATGAGGGATGGCGGGCGCAGAAAGCTCGATTTCCGCCGACTTGCACCTTGCGGCGCGGAACGCAACAATGAAGCTGACACAGTGTCAACCATGAAATTGGAGGCGGTCCGCGATGGCCGATCTGGAAAGTTTCCGTGCCCAAGCCAAAGCCTGGATCGAGGCCAATCTGCCCGCCTCGCTCAAAGGCGCCGGCGCCCGCGCTCTGACGGACGAGGGCAGCGCCTCCATCTCGGGCGGGCGCAAGGTCCAATGGACCAACCCGGACGCCAAGCTCTGGCTGGAGCGCATGGGCGCCAAAGGCTGGACAGCGCCGACCTGGCCCACGCAGTACGGCGGCGGCGGGCTGTCGGCGGCTGAAGCCCGCGTGCTGGATCAGGAACTCGCCCGCGCCAAGGCGCCGCCGGCACTGGCCTCGTTCGGCATCTGGATGCTCGGGCCCGTGCTGCTCGAATACGCCAGCGAAGAGCAGAAGCTGGAGCATCTGCCCAAGATCGTGCGCGGCGAAATCCGCTGGTGCCAGGGCTATTCCGAGCCCGGCGCGGGATCGGACCTCGCCGGCCTGCGCACCCAGGCGGTCGACAAGGGCGACCACTGGCTGGTCAACGGCCAGAAAGTCTGGACCTCGTATGCCAACTATGCCGACTGGATCTTCTGCCTGGTGCGCACCGACAATTCCAAGAAGCACGAAGGCATCTCGTTCCTGCTCTTCGACATGGAGAGCCCTGGCGTCGAGACGCGGCCAATCAAGCTGATCAGCGGTAACTCGCCGTTCTGCGAGACCTTCTTCACGGACGTGAAAGTGCCGAAGAAGAACTTGGTCGGAAAACTGAACGGTGGCTGGGAGATCGCCAAGCGGCTGTTGCAATACGAGCGGCAGAACATCTCATCCGGCGGTTTCGGGGCGGGCAGCGGCGGCTACGATCTAGAGCATGCGGCCAAAGACTATGTCGGCGTCGAGAACGGCAAGCTCAAGGATACCGATCTGCGCGCGCGCATCACCGCGCACAAGATGGAGGCGCAGGCCTTCGCGCTCACCGTGCGGCGCATCGCCGAAGAGTCGAAGTCGGCGAAGGGGCCCAGCCCCGCGACATCGATCGTCAAATATGCGGCCGCCAAGCTCAATCAGGACCGCACCGAATTGCTGATCGAGGCGCTGGGCAGCCAGGGACTAGGCTGGGACGGCGACGGCTACACGCCGCAGGAGATCGCCGCCGCGCGAGGCTTCCTGCGCGCCAAGGGCAACTCGATCGAAGGCGGCACCAGCGAAGTCAATCTCAACGTCGTCTCGAAGCGGGTGCTGGGGCTGTTGGATCACCAGTGAATGGTCGCGTCATCCTGAGGTGCCCGCCCGCATGCTTCGAGGCTCGCTTCGCTCGCACCTCAGCATGACGCGGGCGGGCCTCGAAGGATGACCCCACAAAAAAGAAACGGATAACCCATCATGGCCGTCTTCAGCGAAGAGCAAACGATGTTGCGCGACGCCGCGAAAGCGTGGGTCGCGGAGAAATCCCCGGTCGCCGCGTTCCGCAAGCTGCGCGACGCCGGCAATCCGGACGGCTTCGATCGCGGCGTGTGGCGCGAGATGGCCGAGATGGGATGGACCGGCATCCTTATTCCGGAGGCGTACGGCGGCACGGGATTGGGCCATCTCACGCTCGGCATCGTGCTGGAAGAGACCGGCCGCAACTTGACCGCCTCGCCGCTGGTTTCGACCGCGCTGGCCGCCGCCAGCGCGATCCTGCTGGGTGGCAGCGAAGCGCAGAAGCAGACCTGGCTGCCGCGCATTGCCGACGGCTCTGTGGTCGCAGCCTTCGCGGTGGATGAGGGGCCGCACCATCACCCGGACGTTCTCGAGATCCGCGTCGACAAGCGCGGTTCGACAGCTTTGCTCACCGGCAAGAAGCACTTCGTCGCCGAGGGCGGCAGCGCCGATCTCATCATTGTCGCGGCGAAGGACGGTTTGTATCTCGTGGAGGGCGAGGCCAAGGGGCTGACCCGTCAACGCCTGCACAGCCTCGATTCCCGCGGCTTCGCCAACCTCACCTTCGAAGCCGTGGAGTCGGAACCGCTGGGCGACATCGCGGGTCCCGTGCTCGACCGCACGCGCGCGGGCCTCGCCGCCGAGATGCTGGGCATGGCGACGCAGGCATTCGAGACCACGCTCGACTACCTCAAGACCCGCACCCAGTTCGGCCAGCTGATCGGCACCTTCCAGGCGCTGCAGCATCGCGCGGCCAAGATGTATACCGACCTCGAGCTCACCCGCTCCTGTGTCGAAGCCGCGCTGAGCGCCGTCGACAACAACGCCAACGACGCGGCCCAGCTCGCCGCCCTCGCCAAAGCCAAGGCGGGCGAGACCCTGCATCTGGTCACCAACGAGATGGTGCAGATGCATGGCGGCATCGGCATGACAGACGCGCACGATGCGGGCCTCTATCTCAAGCGCGCGCGCGTGGTGGAGGCGCTGTACGGCAACGCCGCTTTCCACCGCGACCGCTACGCCACGCTTCTGGGGTACTGAGCCATGCTCGCGGCGGCAATTGTCGGCGGCTTGCTGTTCCAAGGCCAGCTCGTCCTGGACAGCCAGCCGGGCAGCTTCACGGTCGTCAAGGACCCCTACGGCCTCGCGGGCGCGCCGGGCGCGCAGACGCTTCCGCCATTCGATTTCGCGTTCGTGCAGGCGGGGCACGCGCTAATTCCCATGCAGCGCGGCGCGATCCCCAGCACGCATCCGATGTGGGAGTTCGTGCTGGAACCCGGTTCGGTCCACAAGGATACCGACGGCTTTGCGCGCGCGGCCCTTCCCTTTTCGCTGGAGGAGCGCAACCAGAACTGCATGCATCAAGGCACCTTGACGTTCCGCTTCAAGGCCGACGGCACGGTCGCTGACGCCCATGTCGACATCTCCGCCGAGACCTGCGCCTATTTCCAATTCAACATGACGGGCGACATCGCCGCGCATTACGTTCCCGGCACGGTCGAAGGCGCTTCCGACGCGATCAAGGCCTACAAGCGCGAAGAGGCGGCACGGCTGCCGCAAAAGACCTTCACGGCGCTCAAGCGCAAATATCCCGGCATCGACATCACGGCATTCGGCTCAGGCGTGGCGCCCGAGGATATGTCGCTCTACGGCCTCGTCCTGGACGGCGTGAACTATGTCGGCGGCTGCCAGACGCGTGACGGCACCTATCCGTTCTGCGCGCGGATGGATCTGCCGTCCTATTCCGTCGCCAAATCGGTATTCGCCAGCATGATGACGATGCGGCTGGCGCAGCTTTACAAGGGCGCCGCGCAGCAGCACATCGCGCCCTTCGTGCCGCCCTGCGCCGCGAACGGGACCTGGAATGACGTCACCTTCGCCCAGACGCTGGACATGGCGACCGGCAATTACAACTCCAACCTCTTCGAGGTGGACGAGTTTTCGCCGGATATGAGCGTGTTTCTCCTAAGCGACACGCATGACGGCAAGATCGGCTTCTCCTGCACGCATTATCCGCGCAAATCCGCGCCCGGCACGGTGTGGGTCTATCACACCGCCGACACCTACACGCTGGGCACGGCGCTGCGCGCCTATTACGCGGCCCAGTCGGGATCGGACGGCGATTTCGTCGAGGACCTTCTGATTGCGCCGATATGGAATCCCCTGAATCTCCATCCCGGACTGGACGTGGTGCGCCGCACTTACGATTCGACGGCTCAACCTTTCGCCGGCTACGGACTGACGCTCACGGCCGACGATGTCGCCAAGCTTTCGATCTTCCTGAACGACGATCACGGCATGCGCGGCGGCCGTGCGGTGCTGGACCAGACGATGCTGTCCGCCGCCCTGCAGCAGACGCCGGGCGATACCGGCCTCGAGGCGGGATCGGCCGATCTGCGCTATCACTACGGCTTCTGGGCCTGGAATGCGCAGGCGACGCTGGGCTGCAGCGCGCCGGCCTGGATTCCCTTCATGTCGGGCTATGGCGGCATCGTGGTCGCGCTGCTGCCCGATGGACTGACCTATTATTTCTTCAGCGACGGCAACAGCTTCGACTTTTCGCGCGCGGCCGTGGAGGCTGACAAGATCAGGCCGATCTGCGCTAAATAGCCCATGGCAACCCTGGATGCCCGCCGCGAGCAGATGTTCCCGACGCTCTCGGCGGCGGAGATCGATCGGCTGCGCCGCTTCGGCGAGCCTAAACGCTTCCGCAAAGGCGAGTTCCTGCTGCGCGCGGGTGAAGAATCGCACGGGCTGACCCTGATCCTTTCCGGCGAGGTGCAGGTCAAGCCGCACGAGCGCAATCGCCAAGACGAGGTCATCGTGACCTATGGCCCGGGCTCGTTCATGGGCGAGCTGGCGCAGCTTTCCGGCCGGCCGGCGCTGGTGGATGCCATCGCGCAGAGCGACGTCGAGGCCGTCGCCATTGCGCCGGCGCGGCTGCGCGAGCTGCTGGTCGCCGAAGCCGAGATCGGCGAAAAGATCATGCGCGCGCTGATCCTGCGCCGCGTCAAGCTTATCGAAGAAAATGTCGGTGGGCCGGTGATCGTGGGCGACGTCGCCGATCGCGACGTCCTGCGGCTGGAGAATTTCCTGAGCCGCAACGGCCATCCGTTCCAGGTGATCGACGACGACGAAACCGACGCGGAGCTGCTGATGGAGAGATTCCATCTGACGCGGCGCGAGCTTCCGATCGTCGTCTGCATGGACGGCCGCGTATTGCGCAATCCGAGCGAGAACCAGCTGGCGCGGTGCCTGGGCCTTACCCACGCCATCGATCAGAACAGGATCTACGACGTCGCCATCATCGGCGCCGGGCCGGCGGGACTGGCCGCGGCGGTCTATGCCACCTCCGAGGGGCTGGACACGATCGTGCTCGACTGCCGCGCCTTCGGCGGACAAGCCGGCGCTTCGGCGCGGATCGAGAATTATCTCGGATTTCCGACCGGCATCTCCGGGCTGGCGCTGATGGCGCGGGCCTACAATCAGGCGCAGAAATTCGGCACCGAGATGGCGATCCCGGAAGAGGCGGTACGCTTGAACGAGGAGAGCGGCAACTACGCGTTCGCATTGCGGCATGGACAAGCGGTCCGTGCCCGCGCCGCGGTGATCGCGACCGGCGCGGAATACCGCCGTCTCGACATCGCCGGCAGCGCGCAATATGAGGGCGCGCATGTGCATTACTGGGCCTCGCCGCTGGAGGCGCGGCTCTGCGCCGGCGAGGAAGTGGCCTTGGTCGGCGCCGGGAATTCCGCCGGCCAGGCAGCGGTCTTCCTGGCGAGCCATGCGCGAAAGGTCTGGATGATCGTGCGCGGCAAGGGGCTCGACGCCACCATGTCGCGCTATCTCTGCGACCGCATTGCCGCCCAGCCCAACATCGAGGTCCTGACGCAGACGGAAGTGGTCGGGCTTTCCGGCGATAACGGCGTGCTGGAGAAGGTGCGCTGGCGCCATCGCGGCGACGGCCGCGAGACCGAGCGCGCCATCCACCACCTCTTCCTGTTGATCGGCGCCGCCCCGAACACCGCCTGGCTCGCCGAATGCGGCCTTGCCCGCGACAGAAGGGGGTTCCTGCTCACCGAGAATTTGATGACCGACAGGCGCGGCATCTTCGCCATCGGCGATGTGCGTTCCGGATCGGTCAAGCGCGTCGCGGCCGCCGTCGGGGAAGGCGCCCAGGTCGTCGCCGCGATCCATGCCTATCTTGCCCGGCGGGAGAACGCCGATGGCCGCTAGCTGCTCTCATCTCGACACCATCCGCACGGTCACGCCGAGCGCGCTGGGCTGCGAGGACTGCCTGAAGATCGGCTCGCCCTGGGCGCATCTGCGATTGTGCCGCAGCTGCGGCCATGTCGGCTGCTGCGATTCCTCGCCCCACCGGCACGCCACCAAGCATTTCCACGCCACCCGACACCCTATCATCGAAGGCTACGATCCGCCGGAGGGCTGGGGCTGGTGCTATGTCGACGAGGTGATGTTCGACCTCTTTGGCAACACGACGCCGCAGCGCGGACCCATCCCGCGCTTCGTTTGACGGCAGTGCGCTCCTAGAAATCCGCGCTCGGCGGCAGCGCGGCGCGCAGGCGCCGGGCGAAGGCGGCGAGGCAGGTCTCGGCGGGGGACAGCGGCCCGCTCACATAGCTCGACGATTCCATGCCCTGCTGCACCCGCGCGACCAGCACCGTGTCCTCGGCATTGACCTGGCGGTTGATGCGCCAGTTGAGATAGCGCGCCGCTTTCACCTCGCGCCGCCCATCGGGGCGGACATAGGCGATCTCGCGGATCAGCGTCTGCTTGGGCGATACCGGGACGAACTGCATGAAGTCGACCTGGTCGGGATAGACGTCGAAGGCGATGTTCGGCCAGAGCCGGTAGTAGCTCCACAGCCTGCGCCGCTCTTTCGGCAGATGATCGAAGCGATCGAGCAAAGACTGGTACGCGCGCTCGGTGCGATTGGCCGACGGCTTGTCGCCGATCCGGCCCTCCATCTTGTCGACCCAGGGCTGCGCCTCGAGCCGGTAGCTCGATCCGAACAGCCTGGTCAGTCCCGGATGGGCCACCGGAATGTGAAGACCGTCGCCGTAATTGTCGGCGATGTTCTTCCAGTTCACCGGGCGGGGGCGCAGCGTCACGCGTCCCTGCGGCACGAGCTGTTCGAAGCCATGCGCAGCGATCTCGGCGTCATAAGGCGCCATCATCTCGGCGACAGGCGGCAGGCCCTTTTTAATCCGTACAAAGACGAATCCGCGCCAGATCTCCTGTTCGAGGGGCACGAGGCCGTGACGATCGCGATCAAGGCTGGTGAAATCCTGCCAGGGCGGCACCGATTTCAGCGTGCCGTCGAGAGAATAGCTCCAGGCGTGATAGGGGCAGACGAGGCGATGCCCGCAATTTCCCTTGTCGCCGTCGGCCAGGCGCGAGGCGCGGTGGCGGCAGACATTGTGGAAGCTGCGCAGCACGCCGTCCTGCCCGCGCAAGGTGACGAAGCGTTCGCCCAGGATGTCGAGGGTGTGATAGTCGCCGGCGTCGGGCACGTCGCTCGAATGGCAGACGATGTGCCAGCTGGCGGCGAAGAGATGCCGCCGCTCGGCCTCAAAGACGTCCGCGTCGAGGTAGAGGCGCGCGGGAAGACTGTGTTGTTGCCGTGCGTCCAAGCTCTCCCCCCTTTTGCGGGAAAAATCGTACATGCCGGCCGGGGACGGAGCAAAAGCGCATATGCGGAAAATGGCGGAGAGGGAGGGATTCGAACCCTCGATACAGTTGCCCGTATGCCGCATTTCGAGTGCGGTGCTTTCAACCGCTCAGCCACCTCTCCGCAGGCGGGCCGTGACATAGTGGGGTTTGCGCGCGGAGGCAAGTTCGGCGGGCTTAGACCCCGTCCGGATTCTTGAGCATCTCAGGCGCCTTCTGGGTGGGGCCATCGAACTCGCAGACCAGCCCGTCCGGCTCGAAGCGCATGTTGAGGGGGGCGCCGCCGAGCTCGGCATCGAGAATGCTCTGGATCAGCCGCGTGCCGAAGCCGGTGCTCTGCGGCGCATGCACGGGCGGCCCGCCGCGCTCGCGCCAGGTGAGCTGGATGCGGCTGCCGTCCTCGCCGACGAGTTGCCAACTGACCTCGACATGGCCATCGGGGACGGAGAGCGCGCCGTACTTGATCGAGTTGGTGATCAGCTCGTGCATGGCGAGCGTGTAGGCGAGCACCGAGCTCGGATTGAGGAACACCTTGTCGCCCGACAGCACGAAGCGATCGGTCATGTGGAAGACCTGCGCCGCGCCGGTGACGATCTCGCGGATCTCGCCAAAGTCCCAGCGATTGGCGACCAGCATGTCGTGGCTTTGCGCCACGGCGATGAGGCGCCGCTCGAACTCGCGGAACTCCTCGGTGTCGTGACAGGATTTGAGGCTGATGCGCGCTAGTCCGCGGATCACGTCGATGGTGTTCTTGACGCGATGATTGAGCTCCCGCAACAGCATCTCGCGCTGCGTGACGTCGGTGTTGGTCTCGATGACGACACTACCCTCGTCGGCTTCGCCGTCCTCGCCCTTCAGGCGCCAACGGCTCTCCACCCAGATCGTCTTGCCGTCCTTGCGGCAGCGGCTGAGCAAACCCTGCCAGCAGCTCTCTTTGAGGAGCTTCTGTTCGATGCGCTCCAGAGGTTCGGGAAATCCGGTTTTGAGGAGCGCGTGCGCATTTTCGCCGACCGCCTCATTCCAGTCGAAGCCGTAGAGCGCCTCCGCGCCTTCGGTCCAATAGGTGATGCGTCCCGAGAAGAGGCGAATGAAAACAGGCGCCTCTCTCAGGTAATCGATGAATGCCCGTTCCATGATCCGCTCCACAATGGGAACGACTCTGGGCCCGAGACGGTTGCACCGCTGTCATTTGGCACCGGAAAGCCAGGAGACGCGCCATTTTTCCGCCATGCCGGCCCCAAGCAGTGGTGCCAGATGTTCCAGTGCTTGGGCCATCTCGTGGTCGAAGCCGAAGGGCGGATTGACGATCAGAAGACCGCACGCCGTCAGCCTGTCGCCGGGCGGGGCAAGGCGGAATTCGACCCGCAGCAGCTTCGCCGCGCCCTGCGCCTTGACCTCGCCGCAGAACGCATCGGCCGCGGCCATCGACTTGATGGGAAACCAGATCAGGATCGCCGCGGTCGCAAAGCGCGTCAGCACCGCCTTCACCGCGCGCGCCGCCGCGGCGAATTCGTCCGGCGATTCATAGGGCGGATCGATGAGGACCAGGCCGCGACGCTCAGCGGGTGGCAACAGCGCCGGCAACCGTTGGTAACCGTCGGCTTCGACGGCGCGTGCGCGCTTGAACGGCCGCAGCACCTGCCGCAGCGCCGCGAACTCTTCCGGATGCTTCTCGATCGCGACGAGGCGGTCCTGCGGCCTGAGCAGCAGAGCCGCGATCAGGGGCGAACCGGGATAGGACGCGGCGCCGAACCGGCTCACCAGCGCGCGATAGCGGCGCACCAAGTCGGGCCCATCGTCGCGCCTCTGCAGCTTGGCGATGCCCTCTTGCCACTCGCCGCCGCGCCGCGCCTCGTCGCCGGCCAGATCGTAGAGGCCGCGGCCGGCATGGCTGTCGATCACGGCAAAGCCCGCCTCCTTCCTGCGCAGATGCTCGAGGATGGCCACCAGCGCCAGATGCTTGACCACATCGGCGAAATTGCCGGCATGGAAGGCGTGACGATAATTCATGGCATACTGGATGAAGGGGGGAACAACGATGGGACTCGACGCACGCCTGGCCGCGGCCGCGATCCTGGTCCTGGGCCTGTGCGCCACCGTCGCGATCTCATGGCCGGGGCATCTCTCCTACGATTCCATCGTGCAGCTCAACGACGGCCGCAACGGCTTCTATCATTCCTGGCACCCGCCGGTCATGGCGTGGCTCCTCGGTCTGGGCGACAACCTGCTGACCGGCACAGGATTGTTCTTGGCTTTCGATGCGACGCTGGGCTTCGCCGCGCTGTTCGCGATCCTGTGGCTTGGGCCGGTGCGAAGCTGGAGCGCGGTGGTGGCGGCGCTGGTCCTCGTGGCGCTGCCGCAGCTGGTGCTCTATCAAGCGATCGTCTGGAAGGACGTGCTGTTCGCCGATGCCGCGGTCGCGGCCTTTGTCGCGCTGGCATTCGCGGAGGCGCAGTGGAAGCACACCGCGCGACGCCTGCTCTGGCTTGCGCTGGCGGCGGCGTTCCTCGTGCTGGTGGTGCTCGCGCGCCAGAACGGCGCGGTGCTGATCCCCTTCGCAGCAGTGGCCACCGCGACGCCGGCTTGGCGCAACAAAGGCCGCCGTATGGGACTCGCCTACGGCGCGGGCCTGATCGCCATTGTCGCAGCGCTTTCGCTGGCGGCAGCGGCAGCGTTCGACAAGCACAGCGACCACGGACAGGGGCCGCGTGCCCAGCTCATGGTGTTGAGGCTCTACGATCTCATCGGCGCGCTCAAACACGAGCCCGCGATGCCGCTCGCGCGGCTGGACGAGGATGCGCCCGAATTGGCGAGGCTGATGCGCAGCGACGGGATCCGGCTCTACACGCCGCAGCGCAACGACACGCTGGTAGGCTCGCAAGCCTTGCAGGACGAGCTGGGCGACGTGCCGCCCGAATTGCTCGCCGCGCAATGGGACGATCTCATTCTCCATCGTCCCTGGCTGTACTTGCGCACACGCGCCAGCGTCTTCGCCTGGGTGTTCTTCACGCCCGATCTCAGCGCCTGCCGGCCCGTCTTCACCGGCATCGAAGGCCCGGCCGGCGAGATGCAGGATCTGGGACTGAGCCCCAGGATGGACGGCCGAGACCGCGCCCTCGCAGCCTACGCCAAAACCTTCCAGGGCACGCCCGCGTTCTCGCATGCGGCCTTCGCGCTGATCGGCTTGCTGGCGGCGCTGGTCCTATTCAAGCGCAAGCGGCCCGGCGACACGGCGCTCGCCTGGCTGGTGCTTGGGGCGCTCGGCTTTGCGGCGAGCTTCTTCGCCATCGCGATCGCCTGCGACTATCGCTACCTCTACGCCCTCGATCTGGCAGCGCTCGCGGCCGTCTTCGCGGTGGCCTGCGACCCGGGCTATTTGTTCCAGGTTGTGGCGATGTGGCTGGGATCGTTCTGGCTGGCGCGCTCCGAGGCCAGGAAGTCGTAATAGCCGCAACGTCCGCCGGGATATTCGCGGCAGATCGTGGGGCGCGCTTTATAGACGGTGCAACGGCGTTCCTCTGTGTCGAAAAAACGGCAGACGCGGCCGAAATGGACGTCGGCCTTGCGGCGCATCGCGTATTTGGCGCCGACCTCGACCTTGGTGAATTTCTTGCGCGCTTTGGCGAAAGACAGCCCGAAATACTTGGCCAGCCGGCCGACATCGCGCTTGGTGAGCTGGATCAGCGGATAGGAGCAGCAATAGCCGGGGCACTTGGCGCAATTGTACATGGGACGCGGGATTCGGGCTTCCGGCTCAAGCAACAGGAGAACGCGCGACGTTGCAAGGCCGTTCCGGAAAGCCTCGGGCCCGATGTTGACGACAAGTGGCACGGAATCGGTAACGGATCGTAAACGCCGCCATCAAACCATTTCTTCATCCCGCATCGGCAAACTCGAAAGGCGTTCCCAGGAAAGCCCTTAGGGCCCAGAATCGATTGTCGCTCAGGACCGACATCTTCAAGTCGCCGGGCAAGCCGCACTGGGTGAGCCAGCGCGAACGGGCAGCGGCGCGCGACGCGCTGGTCGATGTGGCACGTTCGCTGGTGTCGAAGGAAGGCGAGGCGGCGCTGTCGCTCGGCAAAGTCGCCGATGCCGCCGGCCTGGCACGCGCCACGGTCTATGGCTACTTCTCGGGCAAGAGCGAACTTCTGCGCGCGATCACCGCGCATGGCGTTTTTCTGCCGGGCCACGAACCGCCTGCGACAGCTGCCGAAGTCGAACCCGCTGGCGGGCCCGCAAGCCCCGAACCCAAGATGGGTGACGACGACGAGGATGAATGGCTCGTCTTCGAGGGGACCGACGCCGCCGGCGAAACGCCGGAGCAGCCGGTGGAAGCGGCGCCAGAGCAACCAGCCGCCGAGCCGGCCGCAGACGACGCTCCCGCGCCCGGGGATAGCGGAACTTCGATTGCGACTGCGGCAGAGGCTGAGCCGCAAGCGCCAGCCGATGAGGCGGCCGAAGAAAGGCAGACAGAGCCACCGGCCATCGAGGCGCCCCTTCGTGCCCACACGGTGGACGTCGAACCCCCGATCCAGGAACCTGTTTCACAAGAGCCCGAGCCGCAGGCGGCCGCGTTTGCGCCGGACCAGGAACAGCGCACGCTTCAGGCCACGCATCTGGAAGAGATCGCGCGGCGGCTAATCCTGCCGGAGAGCGCGCTCAAGGAAGGCACCGACGCCGTCATCGCGCGGCTCGATATGCGCGTGCGGGTGCTGGAGAAGTCGGTGGCTGCGCTCGAAACGCGTAGCAACGCTCAGGACGCCGAATTGCCGAGGCGCCTGCGGCCGCTTTCAGAGCAGATCGAGCAGCTCGCTGCGCGTGCCGATTCCGGTGAGCGCCGTCATCTGGAAACCGCGGCTGAGCTGCGGCTGGCGGTGCATTCGCTCGAGACCCGTCTGAACGCGCTTGCTCCGGCGCCGCAGGAACCGGCTCAAGCCTTCGACCCCGCGGCGTTCTCCATCGAAGTCGAGGCTGCCGAGGAGGCCGTGCCGAACGAGCCGGAGAGCCGCGCGGCAGAGGATGCCTTGTCGGAAGAGGCCAAGCCCCATTATCTCGCAGCGGTGCGCAATCTGGCGAACGAAGGCGCGCGTCAGGCCGCCCAACGCGAGAACGAGATCGCTGAGGAGCGCCGCATGCGCCGGCGCCGCATGATCGTGGCCGGCGGGATCGCGGCGACGTGCTTGGTGGTCCTCGGTGCGCTGGTCGCGTTTCGCCCCGGCGCGCATGGCGTCTCGGTCGCGCGCTCGTTCCCCAATCCGGCGTTCAAACATGCGCCGGTGCTGGCGCCGCTCGACCGCTTGACCCAGCTCGCCGACAGGGGCAACGCCGATGCCGAATTGCTGGTCGGCCTCAAATATCTGTCGCGCACCGGCCAGGAAGCGTCGGCGCTGCGTTGGCTGGCGCGCGCGGCAGAGGCGGGCAACGCGGTGGCGTTGAATGCGCTGGGCACGCTCTATCAGCAGGGCCGCGGCGTCAAAGCCGATTCCGCGATGGCGGCGCGTCTCTATTTGGCGGCGGCCGCGAAGGGCAATCGCCACGCGATGAGCAATCTGGCGATCCTCTATGCCGGCGGCGATGCGCGCCTCAAGGATCTCCCGGAAGCCGCGCGCTGGTTCGAGCGCTCGGCAAGCCTCGGCTATGTCGACGCGCAGTTCAATCTCGCGGTGCTCTACGAGCGCGGCGATGGCGTAGCGCAGAGCCTGATCGACGCCTACAAATGGTATGCCATCGCCGCGGCGGCCGGCGACGCCGTCTCCAAGGCGCGGGCGGGTGCAATCGCGACGCAGCTGACGCCGGAGGAATTGTCGGCCGCCGAAAAGGCGGCGTCCGAGTTCCGCGCCGCGCGTCCCGATCCCGCCAGCAACGACGTCCCCGCGATCGCCGAGCTGCTGGCGGCGAAGTAGCGCTAGGTTTTCGGCAGTACACGGATGATCGCCATCATGCCGCCGTCCTCGTGATCGAGGATGTGGCAGTGATAGACGAAATCGCCGACCACCGCGCCGCGGAAATCCATCTTGACCTTGATCGAGGGATAGCGGCCTCGGCCCTTCCAGAAGCCGACCTGGTAGGTGTCGTAGAATTGCTGCTGGTCCTTGGGTATGGGCACGCCGTTCACTTCCTCGACCAGAAAGTGAATCTGGTGGATGTGGAATTCATGCACCTCGGGCGAGCGGTTCTGGATGGTCCATTCCTCGACCGCGCCGCGCGTGGTGACGATGGCCGGCGGATTGTCGGGATTGAAGAGTTGCAGCGGCTGGCCCTCGACCGCGATGTAGAAGTTCACGGTCTCGCCGCCGGGCGCCTTCGACGCGCCATGCGCCATGGCCATGGCGCCGGAGGGCGGCGGCAGCTCGGCGCGCGAGGGGATCTCGATGAAATAGAGATGCCGGCGCGCCGTCACCTTGGCGTCGGCAAGATTTTCGAAGAGCTGCTTTGTCGGCGGCCCGTTGCGCGGCGGGACCTTTTTCAATGCGGGCGCGCCGTTGCCAACCAGGATGTTCGCCAAGGTCCGCCTCGGATTGCTATCGGAGGCCGGACCGCCTGCGATGGTTTCGGTCTCGAGCACCGCGCTCGTCACCCCCGCTCCTGGGGGGGCCACGACGAACTCGACCCTGCCGGCCGGCGGCAGAAGGACGCCGGTCTGGGTGACGATGACGCCTTGGCGCGTGCCGTCCTGGGAACCCGTTGGCACTCCGTCGAAGCCCACGATCTGCAGCGGCTGCTCGACGCCGTCATACTTGATGCGCAAGTCCATGATCGTGTTCGCGGCGGCGTTGGCGACGCGCCAGAACTCGGGCTGGCCAGACTGCATGGTGATGGTCGCCGGCGTGTATTTGGGGAACGGCACCGTCACGTAGTTCACCGACACGTCCCAGCCCGGAACGGGGATCAGCGGGTTCGAGACGCCGTGCAAATCGCCTCTGCGCGGCTCGTCGCGCAGCACGATGTAGCGCTGCGGCAGGCCCGACACGGCGGGCTGGATATTGGCGATGCCTTCCACCTCGATGAGACCGCTCGCGCCGCCCTGCACCTCGATCGACGAAATGCCGTGGATGTGAGGATGATACCAGTAGAGTCCGGGGGGCTCGGTCGGCGGGATGCGGAATGCGTAGTCGAAACTGCTCCCGGCATTGACGACCGTGTGGATGACCTCGTCGCCATGGCAGGACGGCGTCACGTTCATGCCGTGGAAATGCATGTTCACCGAGGTGTCGGTCTGGTCGGTGTCTCCGCAGACCGTCCCCGTGATGGCCATGTCCATGCCGCCGGCAGACGGCGGCAGCGCGTTGGTGAGGTGAATCAGGATGCGATCGCCCGGTAGCACATGGAAGGTGGGCGACATCTTGCCATCGGGGGTGACGAAGCAATAAAGCGTGCGGCCCTCGTCATCGGTGTCCGTGCGATAGCTGAGCGAGGTCTCGAGTACGCCGTTGACGCTGGTCAGATCGGGCGGCTGGGCGATCTCGCTGCCCGCGGCCGGGCGCGGACAGGCCCCGCCATCGGCCATCGCCGCTGCCGGCACCAGCACTACGCCCAGTAAGGCCAATAACGCACCCGCAAACAACCGCATCGCCATTTCCTCGTCGTGAATCGGGCGTTCCCAACCCTGCGGGCCGCGTCCCAGCCCTACCTTCCACAATTGCGAATAATTCTCAAGATGAGACGGCTGCGGCACGGACGGATGCGCCGCGCGGCCGCGTTGATCGTGGCATGCAGGCCCAAGGGGCGATAGGTCTAAGCCCCTGCGATCACCAGGAGGGGTGCATGGACCACGATCAGCGGCGCGACCGCAGCGAGCGACCCAGGACGCCGTTTCGCCAGAGCTTCCGCCAATGGGTCTACCTCATCCTGGAAGAGGGCCAGACCGAGGGCGCCATGAGCCGCGCCGTCGAATATTTCCTGATCGCGCTCATCGTCAGCAACACGATCGCGGTGGTTCTCGAGACGGTGCCGGAGCTCTACAATCCCTATCGCATCTTCTTCACCGCCTTCGAGCAGATCACCGTCTACATCTTCGCCATCGAATATTTCTTCCGGCTGTGGTCGTCGGTGGAGGATCCCAGAATCGGGCACGACACGGGCTGGAGCGGGCGGCTGCGCTTTGCACTGCGCCCGATGATGATCGTCGACTTCCTGTCCTTTGCACCTTATTTCATCGCGCTTGGCTTGGGCGGCGCCATCGACTTGCGCGCGCTGCGCGTATTGAGGCTGCTCCGGCTGCTCAAGATCGCGCGCTATTCCCAGGCCATGCCGGCGCTGCTGGGCGTCCTTTATGCGGAGCGCCGCGCGCTGTTCGGCGCCTTCATCCTGCTGATCTTCACAGTCTGCGTATCGGGCGAAATCATGCATCTGATCGAGGGCGGGGTTCAGCCCAAGGCCTTCGGCACGCTTCCCGGATCGATGTATTGGGCGATCACGACCTTGACGACGGTGGGGTACGGCGACGAGACGCCGCTCACCTGGGCCGGCAAGCTGTTCGCCGGCATCACCATGGTGACGGGCCTGGTGCTGTTCGCCCTGCCCGTCGGCATCATTGCCACCGGCTTCGTCAACGGGCTGCACAAGCGCGAATTCACCATCACGTGGAGCATGGTCAAGCGCCAGCCGCTGTTCGACGGTTTCGACGTCGAGGCTATCGGCCACATTTTGGAGAACATGGGCGCGAGCGTGATGCAGGACCACACCCGCATCACCGTCGCCGGCCAGGATGCGAACATGTTCTACCTGGTGATCGCTGGCCGCGCCCATGCGGAGGACGAGAGCGGTTCCTGGGACATCGAGCCCGGCGACATCATCGGCGACGAGTCGCTCAAGGACGGCGCGGTCTATGCCCGCACGGTGTGGGCGCGCACCGAAATCCGGATGATGAATTTGATGGGCGAGGATCTTCGCCGGCTGGCGCGCAAATATCCGCTGCTCGGCCAACGACTGCGCGGCGAAGTGGCGTGGTGATGGAGGTGAGGAGGCTTGGCGGCGAAGAAGCGAGTGGGGAGATTCTGTTGCCCAGCTCTCCCCGGGCTGCGCTTACCTATTAGGCAGCGAGGGCCATTTCATTATCGTTGGCACCTGTACGATGAGCCCGATAACGGCGGAACCATACCGAGCGAAAGAACCACCTTTACACGTCCGTCGATCCTGTTTCGCCCCCGCCGAGGGGCTCCGCCCGGAAGTCGGAAATCAGAATTCAGAAATCAGAAAGGCGCTTCTGACTTCCGATTTCTGGCTTCCGACCTCCGGCGCGAAGCGCCTTGGTGGAGGCGCCGGGTACCGCCCCCGGGTCCGGTCCGCTTATTACGAGGCCGTTTATCGCCATAGTCCGGTTGCCCGGACATCCGCAATATAGGCGCTCCAGCTTAAGATTTGAAGGCGGCATTGCGTCTGGCGAGGCGCTGGAGTTCGCGCCAGGGCCAGGGCAACAGCACCGCGGCCGCGATCAGCAGATCGCGCGCGCGGCGGATGAGCGAAAAAGCCAGGGCTGTGGCGGGCGAAATGGCGAACAGACCGCACAGCGCCACATAGGCCCCCTCCTGTACGCCGACGGCGCCCGGCACGAAAAAGCCCAGGGCCCGGATGGCGCCCACCACGCTGTCGATGACGAGCGCGGGAGCAAAGCCGACCGCTTTCTGCATAAGGCGGAAAATCAGCCAGGTCTCGCCCGCACCGAGAAACCAGCCCAGCAGATGCAGCAGGAAGGCCGCGCGGCTGTCGCCGGGCCGGGGCGCAACACGCCGCAGCGCGAGCAGACCGCGGCGCAAGAGCTTCGGCTGGCGCCAGGCGACGCGGAACGCCGGGCGCAGGATGAGAAGTGCTGCCGCCGTCACGATGGCCGCAGCGAGAGCGATCACGGCAAGCACGTCTCTGCGATGAAGAAATGCCAGCAACGCCAGGCCGGCCAGCACATAGGGAATTTTGGCGGCGAACTCGATCAGGAGGTCGAGAAAGGTCCAGGCCAGCGCGTTTCGCCGCCCCACGCCCAGGAGCGCCAGCGCGCGCGCGCCCAAGGCAACCCCGCCGAGCTGCGAGAATGGCAGCACTTCCGATCCCGCGTCGCGCAACGCCCGTGCCCAGGCAAAGTGCGCCGCATTCGGCCTTGGCGCGATGCGCGCGCCCAAGCGCCACGCTGCTCCGAGAACCGCAATCACTGGCAAATGCGCGAGCGCGACGAGCAAAAGGCCGCCAAGGCCGATGGCGGCGAGTGCGTCTTTGACCGGAACCCATCCGGCACCGACGACGAGCCAGGCGAGAAGCGCGGTGCCGGCGGCGAACGCCAGCAGCGCCAGTGCTTTCATGCCGCCGCGGCGGCGCGGCTGCGTACGGACCGCCTCCATTGCGAAGATTCGCCCCCGATATCGAAGTGCCGCATATAGGCGTCGAAGGCGGCGCGGAGATCGCCGTCGTCGAGGCCGAACTCGCCGATATCATAGCGGTTGGCACTGGCGGTGGCTTGCTCGAAATGCTGCGCGATGGCCTCCTTCAGATCCGCGCTGAATTCCAGATCGAAATGGTCGTAGAGGCTCGCAACCGTGCCCACCGGGTCGGCGGCAAATCTCAAATAATGGACGTGGAAAATGCGCCGCGACACGTCGGCCCTGTCGGCGGCGATCATCGTTTCGGCGGCCTCCGTCAGCCGCCCCAGTACCTGACGGCCGATTTCGCGCCGGTCGATATGGCGCGTGAAAGGCTGTCGCACCACTTCTGTGAGCTTCATCGCCGAGGCTGCTACGCGCAGAGGGTCCCGGTGGACGAAAACAAGCTCGCGGTCGGGATAGACCGTCCCGATCGCGTCGAGCGCATGGATGTGGTCGGGACTCTTGAGCACCCAGCGGCGCGGGCCTTGGCCGTGCTGCAGATGACGCAGGAATCGCCGATGGAAGCGGTAAGCTTCTAGATGGCCCTCGGCGTCGAGCCAGCGCTGGTAGCCGGGCACGCGATGGGTCATCTCGAAGCGCAGGCTCTGGAACACCTGCGCCGTGATCTCGGTGCATTCCTGCGGGCTGTCGCCTTGCAGCGGATGCATCGCCGCCATCTGCGGTGCCAGATTTTCGAACATGCGCAGCTGGCGGTCGACCTGCTGGCGGCGGCGGTCGCGGCCGCGCGGGGCATAGGGCTCCATCGCCTCGTAGCAGCGCGGGATCCTGTTGCGCGGATCCTGGGCCAGCAGCGCGTGCAGCAGGCTCGTCCCGCTGCGCGGCACCCCGGTGACGAAGATCGGGCGCGCAATGCGCTCTTCGGCAATGGAAGGCTCGACTTCCTCCTCGGCATCGAAGCGCAACAGCGCGGCGAGGCAGCGCTGGGTGTCCCAGCGCGCGGCGTAGCGGCCAAGGATGTTGAGGTCGGCCTCGCTCTCATAGGCCAGGAGGAGGACGGCCAGGGGATTGCGGAAGCCCTCGTCCAAGAAGCGCGTCCTCCCCGCCTTCTGGAGCGCGCCGGCGCACAGTTCGTTGGCATCGAGAGGACTATTGGCCATGCCGGTCGATACCGCCACATCGTCGAGCACATGGAGGAAGCGATCGAGAAGCTGCATGTGTCACCCGCGCGCGGTTCGACCTTTGGATTGGCCGTGATCGAATGCCCCCCGAAGGGACGGTCGCTATGGGTACGCACCAGCGTGGCTTTGGTTGCGGATTCCCCCCCGTGCAGTAGAGCGTTGCGGCGCTATACTGTCGGGCGGAATCGGGTCCGGCCAACATGAGGCAATATCATCAATTGATGGAACGCGTGCTGGCGCAAGGTGTCGAGAAACGCGACCGCACGGGCACCGGCACGCTGTCCGTTTTCGGTCACCAGATGCGCTTCGACCTGGCGGACGGCTTTCCCATGGTCACCACCAAGAAGCTGTTCCTGAAGGCGATCGTCTACGAGCTCCTCTGGTTCCTGCGCGGCGATACCAATGTGCGTTGGCTGCAGGAACACGGCGTCTCCATCTGGGACGAGTGGGCCGACGCGACAGGCGAGCTCGGTCCCGTGTATGGCCGGCAGTGGCGATCCTGGCCGGACGGCCGCGGCGGCAGCATCGACCAGATCGCCGATGTCGTGCGCGAGATCCGCCGCAATCCGGATTCACGCCGGCTGATCGTCACCGCCTGGAACCCGGCCGACATTCCCAGCATGGCGCTGCCGCCGTGTCACTGCCTGTTCCAGTTCTACGTCGCGGAAGGGCGGCTGAGCTGCCAGCTCTATCAGCGCTCGGCGGACATATTCCTGGGCGTGCCATTCAACATTGCGAGCTATGCGTTGCTCACGCTGATGATGGCGCAGGTGACCGGGCTCGAACCCGGCGAGTTCGTGCACACTTTCGGCGATGCGCATCTCTATTTGAACCATCTCGACCAGGCGCGCGAGCAATTGAGCCGCCGGCCCTATCCGCTCCCCGCGATGCACCTCAATCCGGCGGTGAAAGACATCTTCGCGTTCCGTTTCGAGGATTTCCGGCTGGAGAATTACGCCGCGCATCCGCACATTAAGGCGGACGTCGCCGTCTAAAAAAGCGCAGTCCCGGAAGAGCTTTCCGGGACTGCGGCGAAGCGAGGCAGGTTGGTTCAGTAGAAGATGCCGTAGACCACGCGGACGATTTCGCCCGTGTCGAGATCGACCAGCACCGCGTCGTCGCCCACCTGGACCCAGGCGAAACCCGGCCATGGTGCGATCAACCCGAATGCCGCGTAGTCGGTGATCCAGTAATTGCGCACGAACCAAGCGCGCGGCAGGCGCTCGCCGAACGTCCAGCGATGCGCATACCAGCCCTGCGGATGCACATAGGCGCGGAAGTGGAAGTGCCGCGGCGCGGTGACGTTGCCACGGAACTTCAAGATGACATCGCGGTCCACGGTCTTGTGGACGACGCGCGTGTCGCGGTCACGGTCCCCGCCCGTGCGGTCGTCGCGATCCGCACCCATGCGGTTGTCGCGGTCCGCGCCCATGCGGTTGTCGCGATCGGCGCCCATCCGGTTGTCGCGATCGGCGCCCATCCGGTCATCGTGATCGCGATTGGTGGTGCGATCGTCCTTGTCGTGGGTGGTGGTGCGCTCGTCCTTGTCGCGGGTGGTCGTGTGATCGTCCTTGTCGCCGCCCATGGTCCGGTCGTCGCGATCTGCCGGCGCAGTCGTGGGGTGGTCCTTGTCGCCGCCATTGGCGCGATCGCGATCCTGATCGCCCCCCTGCATGCCGCCGGAAGCCTGCGCGGTCCGCTGTTCGCCGGGCGTTCTTTGCACCTCCGGCGCCTTCTGGCCGGCCTGGGCGTTGGTATCGCGATCGGCCTTGTCGGCCTTCTGGGTATGTTGTCGGTCCTGATCGCCCGTCGTGCCCTGGTCTTGGGCATAGGCGGCAGGGACGCTCAGGGCGAAAACCGCCGCTGCCGATAAGAGTAACTTTTTCATATCGAACTCCTCTCTCGGCGGTGTTAACGAGAAGGTGCGCGCGCGGTTCCCGCGGGCGGGCCTAGCATCAATTGCTGCAACGCCGGGGTGACACCGTGCAAAAGCCGAGCATCCGTCCCGCGGGCGCGGGCGACGAAGAGACCGTGGTCGCTCTGCTGCGCGGCCTGGCCGACTATGAACGCCTGCTCGACCGCTTCCGGATTACGCCCGAGGTGGTGCGCCGCGACTATTTCTGCGAGCGGCCGCTGCTGCATTGCGATCTTCTGTTCGAAGGCTCGAAGCCTGCCGGCATCGCCACGTGGCAGTGGAGCTATGGCAGCTTCGCGGCCATGCCGAAGATCTATCTCGCCGATCTGTACGTGCCGCCGGAATACCGCGGCCGCCGCTATGGACGCGCGCTGATCGCGCATCTGGCGCGGCGGGCGCTGGAGCATGGCGGCGCGGGCGTCGAATGGGAAGTGCTCGACTGGAACAAGCCCTCCATCGATTTCTACGACAGCCTGGGCGCCAGACCCGTCCAGGGCTGGATCGGCTACCGCCTAGAGGGCGCTGCGCTAGAAGCGGCGGCAGCCTCGGCATGATCGCGCTGGTCGTCGCGGTTGCCGAGAACGGCGTCATCGGAAAGGACGGCCGGCTTCCCTGGCGCATTCCTGAAGACATGCGCTGGTTTCGCGCGATCACGCTGGGCAAGCCGTGCATCATGGGACGCAAGACCTGGGACAGCCTGCCCAAGAAGCCGCTGCCGGGGCGGTTGAATATCGTCGTCACCCGCGATTTCGGCTTTGTTGCAGACGGTGCCTCTACGGCATCCTCGCTCGAGGATGCGATCACCAAAGCGGGCGAGGCGGCGGAAATCTGCATCATTGGCGGCGCGGCCCTCTATCGCGAAGCGCTGGCGTGCGCCCAGCGCGTCTATCTGACCCAGGTGCATCGCGCCTTCGATGGCGACACCTTCATGCCCGCGTTCGACCAGGGAGCATGGCAAGAAATTGCGCGCGAGAACGGTGTGACCGCCGAAGGGCTCGGCTACAGCTTCGTGACCCTGGAAAGGGGCTTGCGTCCGCGCGCCGCTTAGCTAGCCTTCCGCCGCCGAAGGGGGGAAGGCATGAGCCTGCGCGAATTTGCGACCGGATTGCGGTTTCCGGAAGGCCCGGTCGCCATGGACGACGGCTCGGTCCTCGTGGTCGAGATGGGAGCTGGACGAATCACCCGCGTCAAGGCGGATGGTTCGACCCAGACTGTCGCCTCGCCGGGCGGCGGGCCCAACGGGCTGGCGATCGGGCCCGACGGCGCGCTCTATGTCTGCAACAATGGCGGCAATTTCGAGATCCACGAGCGCGACGGGCTGATGATCCCCGGCCACACGCCGCCGGCGCACAAGGGCGGCCGCATCGAGCGCGTGGTCCTCTCCACCGGCAAGACCGAAGTGCTCTACGCCGATTGCGACGGCGAACCCCTGCAGGCGCCGAACGATCTCGTCTTCGACAAGGACGGCGGCTTCTGGTTCACCGATCATGGCTCGACCAACGACAAGTACCGCACGCATGGTGCGCTGTATTACGCGCGGGCCGATGGCTCGAAGATCGTCAAGGTGCTGCGCGAGCTGCTGTCGCCCAACGGCGTGGGCATGTCGCCCGACTACAAGACCGTGCACTATGCGGAGACGTTTCCGGGACGGCTGTGGAGCCTGGGGTTGTCCGCCCCCGGGACAGCCTTGCCGCCGCAGGGCTTCACGCCGGCGAGCTTCACCGGCGCCTATCCGGGACTGGGCTACTTCGACTCGCTCGGCGTGCAGGCGGATGGCGGCGTTTGCGTCGCCACGATCCTGGCCGGGGGCATCTCCACCTTTTGGCCCGAGAGCGGCAAGTTCGAGCACACGCCGCTGCCGGATCTGATCGTCACCAACATCTGCTGGGGCGGCAGGGACATGACGACCGCCTATGTCACGATGTCGTCGACGGGGAAACTCGCCGCCATGGCCTGGCGATCGCCGGGCCTGCGGCTTGCGTACAATGCGTAAAAGACCAACCAAGGGAGGATTTCGCATGCGCAGATTTGCAATTCTGGCGGCCAGCGCCGCGCTGTTTATCACCGCCGCTTCCGCCGACGACAGCGTGATGGCATCGCGTTTCGGAAATACCACCATCACCAAGGACACGGCCGGCAACGAGGTCCACATCTATTACAACGACGACCACACCTTCGGCATCAAGATCGGCAATCGCAAATCGACCGGCAGCTGGAAGATCAACGGCAACACGATTTGCCTGACCTATGACGAGCCGGACATGGTGCCGAAGGGCACCTCAAATCCAACCTGCCTACCGGTCGCGGCGCACAAAGTGGGCGACAGCTGGGGCGCGGGCCCGTACACGGTCTCGCTGGTCGCCGGCATCCGGTAAGAAATCCGGCGAAGAGACGTTGAGCCAGCGTCCGTCGCAATGCGGACGCTGATGCTCTAGCCTGGCGGTGGCACCACGAGGTCGAATTCGACTGTGATGCGCTGGGCAGGCCCGTCATAGCGACGCTCGCCGCGCGCCAGCCAGGAGGGATGCAGCACGATCATCCCCGATTGCGGACGGATGATCTCTGTCTGGCCTGCGGTCAAGCCGCCGGGGACGCGATAGGCAAGCTGCGGCGCGATCATCGCCGGCAACGGCCCGCGCGGATCGGCCAACTCGCACTCACCGCCCAGCGCCTCGTCGTCGGATTTCGCGTAGCCGTCATCGACGTAATAGACGCCCGACCAGAACGCACCCGGCCGCGCCGCCAGCTCCTGGTAGTCGCCCTTGTGGCGCACCGAAGCCCAGGAGCGGATCGTCCAGTCGAGCGTCACGCGCGCGCCGCTGCGGGTGGAGGTGTGGGCGTTGGCGAGATCGCGCACCACCCGAAACAGCGTCTGCGCATGCGCGCCGCCCCAGCTTTCGAAGTCGTTGGCCGATCGCAAGCCCTGTCCGCGCGAACCGTTCGCCTGCGCCTTTTCTAGCACCAGCGGACGCAGATCGCCGTTCACTTCCGCCGCCACCGGCAGGAAATGAACCGACACGGGCGTGGTGAAAAGATTGCGGGTCTGGGGCTTTGGCGTCGGCATGATTTCTATTCCAGCACGATTCTCGGCGCCGGGCGCAAGGCTGTGCGTAACTGTCGCGCGATGGCGTCGGCGAGATGCAAATATGCCAGCGTTTCCGGCCCGGCCGATTCCTGCGCCGCGACCGGAGATCCGGCGTCCGACATTTCGCGGATGCTGCCCAGGAGCGGAATTTCGCCCAGGAACGGCAGGCTTAAGGCCTCGGCCATGCGTCGCGCGCCGCCCTCACCGAAGATATGGCTCCGTTCGCCGCAATGCGGACAGACGAAGACGCTCATGTTTTCGACCAGACCCAGAATGGGCACCTTGGTCTTCTCGAACATCGCAATCGCCTTGCGCGCATCGATCAGCGCCAAGTCTTGCGGCGTCGACACGATCACTGCGCCGCGCAGGGGCACGCGCTGGGCCATGGTGAGCTGGGCATCTCCGGTGCCGGGCGGCATGTCGACCACAAGCGCGTCCAAGGGCGCCCAGAGCACGTCGCCCATCATCTGCGTGAGCGCGCTCTGCACCATCGGCCCGCGCCAGATCATCGGCGTTTCCGCATCGACCAGGAACCCGATCGACATGGTTTTGAGGCCGAATTTCTCGATCGGTTCGAGCTTGCCGCCGGCGCCCTGCTGCGGCTTGTGGCGGATGCCGAGCAGTCTGGGTACCGACGGACCGTAGATGTCCGCATCGAGCAGCCCGACGCGCAACCCCATCCTGGCCAGCGCGATCGCAAGATTGGCGGCGACGGTGGATTTGCCCACGCCCCCCTTGCCGCTTGCCACTGCGATGACGGCCTCGACGCCGGCAATTCCGGGCGGAGACTGGGAGGAAGCTGCACGCGCGTTTGCCGCCTCCTGATGCGCGGTCAGCACCGCGCTCACCGAGGCGATGCCCGGAAGTGCCGCAACGGCATCCTCGCAGGCCCTGCGAAGCGGCTCGGCTTCGCGGCCGCGCTCGGGCGCGACCTCGAGCGCGAAGATCACATTGCGGCCCTTGAGCGCCAAGCCCGTAATCATGCCTGAGGCCACGACGCTGCGCCCGCTCGCGGGATCCACGATCCTATCGAGCGCCTTGAGCACATCCTCCCGCGTCACCGCCATGCCATTTCCCGATCCGGCCGCTGCATCATTTGCGAAAGCGCGTTTGCGCGCCGCAGGCCTTGCACATATAACCGCCGCACCTTGGGAACAAGGAAAAGCGAAGGCAGTCTTCATGCCCTGGACCAATCAAGGCGGCAGCAACGATGCCGGACCGTCGGGACCGCGCGGGCCCTGGGGACGCGGACCTGCGGGCGGGCGGCCATCGCAGGGCCTCGATGACCTGATCCGGCGCGGCGTCGACCGGATCAGGCGGCTGATGCCCGACGGCCCGTTCAGCCGAAACTCGCTCACCGCCATCGCCGCGGCGCTGGTCGGACTGTGGTTCATGAGCGGAATCTATTTCGTCGCCCCCGACGAACAGGGCGTCGTGCTGCGCTTCGGCGCGGTCAGCGCGCTGACCGAGCCCGGCATGCGCTACCACTTGCCCTGGCCGATAGAGGTGGCCTATGCGCCCAAGGTGAGGAACACCAACAAGATCAATGTCGGCTACAGCGACGAGGACGGTTCCTCCGCCGGCGACGTCACCGAAGAAAGCCACATGCTCACCGGTGACGAGAACATCGTCGACGTGAACTTCACCGTCTATTGGAAGATCAACGACGCGCCGGCCTTCCTGTTCAACGTCCCCAACCAGGAAGCGACCATCAAGGCGGTCGCCGAAAGCGCGATGCGCGAAGTCGTGGGTGAAAGCCAGATCGAGCGCATCCAGACGCTCGACCGCGCGCAGATGCAGGTTAGCGTGCGCGAATTGATGCAGCGCGCGCTCGACCTCTATCGCATGGGCGTGACGATCACCGACGTCAACATGCAGAAGGCCGATCCGCCCGCCGAGGTGATCGGAGCCTATCGCGATGTCCAGGCCGCGCGCGCCGACCAGGACCGCAAGCGCAACGAGGCCGAGGGCTATGCCAACACCATCGTCCCCCAGGCCCGCGGGCGTGCCGCCCACATCGTCCAGGACGCCGAGGCGTACCGCCAGAAAGTTATCGCGGAAGCGAGCGGCCAGTCCAAGCGGTTCCTGTCCGTCTATGCGGAATACCGCAAGGCGCCCGAGGTGACGCGAAGGCGCATGTACCTGGACAATCTGAGCCAGATCCTAGGCCCGGTGAACAAGGTCATCGTCGACGACAGCGTCAAGGGCATGGTGCCCTATCTCCAGCTTCCCAAGGCGGAGCCGCAAACGGCGCCCGGACCCAACGGCGCGGTGCAGGGCCAGATGATGCTCAGCGACCCCAACGCACAGCGCGGAGACGGTCAATGAACCGCTTGATCGCCATCGCCGCGGGCGTCGTCGTCTTGTTTGCGATCGGCGTGGTGCTGTCCTGCGTCTATACGATCTATCCCACGGATCAGGTTCTGCTGACCGAGTTCGGCGCGCCGCGCGCGGTGATCACCGAGCCCGGCCTGCACTTCAAAATCCCCTTCATGCAGTTCGCCAATTTCATGCCGCGCCAGCTGCTCAACCTCGAAGCGCCGAGCGAGGAGGTCATCGCCGCGGACAAGAAGCGCCTGGTGGTCGACGCCTTTGCGCGCTGGCGCATCGTGGACCCCTTGCGCTTCTACCAGTCGGTGCCCAATGCCAACCAGGATCTGGCGAGCACGCTGCTGGCGCCGATGCTGTCGTCGAGCGTGCGCGCCGTGCTGGGCTCGCAGAACTTCGCCGCCATGCTGTCGCAGAAGCGCGACCAGCTGATGCGCGACATCCGCGACGGCATGAACCAGGAGGCCCGCGGCTTCGGCATCGTCGTCGTGGATGTGCGCATCCGCCGTGCCGACCTGCCCCAGGCCAATAGCCTGGCGATCTATCAGCGCATGCAGAAGGAGCGCGAGCGCGAAGCTTCGGAATACCGCGCCGAGGGCGACGAGACGGCGCAACGCGTGCGCGCCCGTGCCGAGCGCGAAGTGACGGTGCTGGTCGCGGAAGCCACGCGCGAATCGGAAATCCTGCGCGGCCAGGGCGACGCCGAGAAGACGCGCATCCTGGGCGAAGCCTTCGGTCAGGACCCGGATTTCTTCGCCTTCTGGCGCTCGATGCAGGCTTATCAGGACGCCTTCAAGGGTGCCAATACCACGCTCATTCTGTCGCCCAACAGCGAATTCTTCCGCTATTTCGGCTCGGCCGGGGGCGGTTCGGCAGGAACGGGACCGCGCAAAAAGCGTTAGCGCCGTTGTGTCCGCGCCTTGGGCGCCTCGGCGAGAAACTTCCTCCGGAGCGAATCATTGGTGCGGAAACTCGGCGAGAAGCGGACTGCAAGCGACGGCGCCTTTGCTGCCGAACCGGGTGGCGGAACCGAGATCAGATAGGGATAGCCGTTGTTGATGGCAGGCGACTGCGCCCAGATAGACGGATCGAAACCTGTGGGCAGCCCGGATTGGAATTGCGCGGTGGACAGGCCGGTAAGGCCGGTATCATTCGCCACGTTGCCCGCGCCTTGCGCCGGGTTCGAAATCCCAGTGGTTTGCAGATCCCAGTAACAGCTTTGCGTGGTGCCCGGATTGTAATCGTAGCCGATGACGCCGCCTATGTAGGAGCCTGGTGAGGGATCAACTGGTCCCGCAGCATAACAATTGGAGATCGACGACACTGCATGCAGCGTATTCTGGTTCCAGGCGACGACACCACCCACCAGAGATGACTGGGGGGCACGCAACTCCCCCATGGAATAGGAGTCGGCGATAACGCCGCCGTCATTCTGTCCCACCACGCCTCCCACTTGAGCCTGTCCCAGGCCTGCGACCCCGATAACCTTGCCCGTAAAAAACGTCCGGCGAATCGTCGCAAACAACCGATTCGTGAACCACCCGCTATTCAGCCCTACCACGCCGCCTGCAATGATAAGGCTTTGGACTGTACCCGTGGCAAAGGAGTCATCGATTTCCCCGTACCTGTTGAAGGCGGCGAATCCCCCCCCAATTGGCGGGTCCAGAACACCGCCGCCCAAAGCGCTCACATTTCCACTGGCATAAGACCGGACGATCAAACCGTCGTTTTGCACGACGAACCCGCCCGCACGATCGTTTTGTCCATCTACATTGTTGGTGGCGTAGGAATCACTAATCGTGCTGCTTTCTTTGTTCAGTGCGACAAACCCTCCCGTAAAACCATTACCGTTCACTTCCCCAGTGGAATAGGACTGTTCGATCGAACCGTTTCTGTTTACGGAAACAAAGCCCGCGCCATAGCTTGTGGCCGCCACTTGGCCAGTGGCGAAAGATTGGCGGATGTCGCCCTCGTTCTGGCCGACCAGACTGCCCGAGTTTCCGCCACTTGATACGCTCGCGTCCGACGCGGAACGGACGATTAGACCGTGACTGAATCCTGCCAAGCCAGCAGTTCCGTAAGCGGCCCCGGTCTTGACAAACCCGCTGACATAAACGTCATCCACCGTACCAGAATTCTTCCCAACCAGACCGCCTGTCCATCCGTTTATTGCATTGCCATTGTCAACGTTGACGTTGATCAGGCGCAAATCTCTAACCGTAGCCCCATGGGCGATCTGTCCGAAAAACCCGAGAAGACCGCCGCAAACGCACTCTGAAACAGTAAAATTGGAAATCTGGTTGCCCATGCCAGCAATAGTGCCCCCCGGGAACTTGTCAACAGCCGAGCCGTGAAATGCACCTGCCTTGCCAGCGTCAATGCCATTGGCCAGGGCGACGTAGCCGACATGTTTGAGCTCGCGAATAAGTTGCTTGAGCGTCTTGACCAGCGCATAGCTGTTACCTTGAATTGTGAGTCCGCTCGTCAGATCCCAGAACTCGACATGGCCCGTGCCGGAGAAGAACAAGATCCCGCCCTTGCCGCCGTCATTGGTCTCGATCGACAGCGCACCAGGCCCTGCCACCGTGACGTTCTTGGCGACGATCAGCGAGCGGTAGGCATCCAGATCAAGACGGTTCGGGCTGACCCAGCTGAAGGATCTGCCTATTTCAATGTCCTGTGCCAGGTTGCCAGGCACCAGCCTGACATCTTGCGATGCCAGCATTGCAGCAAGGTCGTTGACGTTCAGAACCGCATCCGCAGCCGTCGCGCTGCAGACACCGGCGGCGCAGGACACGTTTGCGGTCGGATCCGAGGACACGATCATGGAGGCCTGCGCGCTCGCACTGGACAGCGCCGCCGCAACGGCAAATCCAAGCGCCAAGACCACGCCCCGTTTATCCCGGCCGATCATCGATTTCGTCTCATTGCCCCTCTAAAGCGTAACTTGGATCGATTCCCGCTGCCAGCGTGCCAGTTGAGACATCTCGAAACGCAATCCCGCACATTGCCGCGATCCAGCCCCTTTTTTCTTCAAAAGTCCCCGGCCCTTGCTCTAGATTCCGGCAAGCAACCGATCGAGACCGCCGATGCCTTTCCGTTTTCTTCCTGGCGTGCACGCCGTGTTGGCGATGCTTGCGCTCTTGGCCGCCCCGCTGGCGGCCGCGGCAAGGCCGGCGCCGGAGTCGTTCGCCGATCTCACCGACAAGCTGCTGCCCACGGTGGTCAACATCGCGAGCAGCCAGACGCTGAAGCCGTCGCAGCCACAGGCTGCACTGCCGCAAGTGCCGCCGGACTCGCCGTTGGGCGAGCTGTTCAAGAATTTCCTCGGGCCCGAGAAAGCCCAGCCCCATCACGTCACCTCGCTCGGCACCGGCTTCATCATCGATCCCTCCGGCCTGATCGTGACCAACAACCACGTCATCGAGGATGCCGATCACATCACAGCGACCCTCAATGACGGGACCGTGCTTCCGGCCAAACTGATCGGGCGCGACGACAAGACCGATCTCGCCCTTCTCAAGGTCGGCACGAAGAAGCCGCTGCCCGCGGCGCATTTCGGCGATTCGGACCACGCCCGCATCGGCGATTGGGTGATCGCGATCGGCAATCCCTTCGGGCTGGGCAGCACGGTGACGGCGGGCATCGTCTCGGCGCGCAACCGCAACATCAATGCCGGCCCCTATGACGAGTTCATCCAGACCGACGCACCGATCAACCGCGGCAATTCCGGCGGCCCGCTGTTCGACATGGACGGCGCGGTGATCGGCGTCAATTCCCAGATCTATTCGCCCTCGGGCGGCTCGGTCGGCATCGGATTTTCCATTCCCTCCAATCTGGTGCGCTCGGTCATCGCGCAGCTGCGCCAGTTCGGCGTGGCGCGCCGCGGCTGGATCGGGGTGCGCATTCAGGCGGTGACCGACGATCTGGCGGAGGGGCTGGGCGTGGCGACGCGCGGCGGCGCGCTCATCACCGACGTCACGGCCAAGGGGCCGGCGGCGAAGGCGGGCATCGAGAACGGCGATCTGGTCGTGGCTTTCGACGGCAAGCCGGTTGCCGATTCGCGCGCGCTGCCGCGCATCGTCGCCGACACGCCGATCGGCAAGACCGTCAATGTCGACGTCATGCGCAAGGGCAATAGGAAGACGGTGCGTCTGACGGTCGCCAAGCTTGAAGACGACAAGCCGATGCATGCGCAGTCGCATCCGGCCGCGCCCGCGCCGGCCGCCAAGACGCGCTCGCGCATCGCAGCGCTCGGCCTTTCGCTCGCACCCATCGATCAGGACGCGCGCGCCCAGTTCAAGCTCTCCGGCGGAATTCAGGGCGTGGTGGTCACGGATGTGTCGCCGGACAGCGCGGCCTGGGACAAGAACCTGCGCCCCGGCGACGTCATTGTGCAGGTGCAGAACCGCAACGTGCGCACGCCGGAGGATGTCACGCGCCAGATCGAAGCCGATGCGAAGTCGGGCAAGAAGGTGGAGCTGCTGCTGGTCAATCGCGGCGGCGATCTCACCTATGTGGCGCTGAAGCTGGGATAGAGCCTCTTGATTTGAGCATCGCTGTAGCCCTGGAGATAGAGCAGCGCTGTAAGATCGGCGTGGGCGACGATCGCGCATGCCGCTTGGGCGAGCGCGGGCTTGGCGTGGAAGGCAACGCCGAGACCCGCCGCCTTCACCATGCCGAGATCGTTCGCACCGTCGCCGACGGCCAGCGCATCCGCGCTGCCGATACCGAGCCTAGCGCATTCGCTTTCGAGCGCGGCACGCTTGGCATCGCGGCCGAGGATCGGCTCGGCCACCAGACCCGTCAGCGCGACGCCATCGTCAAGCAGCCGGTTGGCCTGGAAGCGATCGAACCCCACTTGCTGCGCCACGCGTTGCGCGAAGTAGGCGAAGCCTCCGGTCACCAGCAGGCTCGCCGCACCGGCGGCCCTCATCGTGCCCACCAGCGCCGCCGCGCCCGGCGTCAACCGGACACGCTGGCGCCATGTGCGTTCCAGCGCCGCGAGCGGCAGGCCCTTGAGCAGCGCCACGCGCGCGCGCAAGGCGGCCTCGAATTCGATCTCGCCGCGCATGGCACGCTCGGTGAGCACGGCGATCTGGGACCTCAAGCCCGCCTGGTCCGCCAATTCGTCGAGGCACTCGCATGTGATGATGGTCGAATCCATGTCGGCGACCAGCAATTTTTTCCGCCGCCCGGCGAGCGCCACCGCGTTGACATCGCCGCGGCATTGCGCGCGTGCATTTTCCACGACCGCCGCCTCGCCGTCGAAGCCGATGTCGAAGGCGCGACCGGGCGACAGCCACATCGCGGGGCCGATGGTCTTCAGCCGCGAGGCTGCCTCGGCCGCGTCGTCTGCGACAACGTTGAGAACATGAGAGAAACGTGCCAGCGGGGCGCCCCATGGCGGTGAAGGCCGTGCTTATTGCAGGGCCGACCGCGAGCGGCAAGTCGGCATTGGCACTCGCGCTCGCCGAGACCCTCGATGCCACGATCGTCAACGCCGATTCGATGCAAGTCTATCGCGAGGCGCCCATCCTGACCGCGCGCCCCGGCAAGGCCGAAATGGCGCGCCTGCCGCACCGGCTCTATGGCCATGTCGGCGTGCGCGATCCCTATTCCGTCGGCCGTTTCGCGCGCGAGGCGGCAAAGGTTCTCGCGGAGATCGCGGACACCGCGATATTCGTCGGCGGCACCGGGCTGTACTTCTCCGCGCTGACCGAAGGGCTCGCGGATATTCCCGCGGTACCTGCGGACATCCGGCAGCGCGCGCGTGCGCGGCTGGAAGAGATCGGCGCCAGGGCGCTTCACGGCGAACTTGCCGCGCGCGATCCCGAGAGTGCGTCGCGCCTGCGGCCCAGCGATCCGCAGCGCATCCTGCGCGCCTATGAAGTCCTGGAGGCGACCGGACAGCCCCTTGTTCATTGGCAGGCGCAGAAGGCGTCACCGCCAATACTGGCCGGTATTTCCACGGTGAAGCTCGTCCTTGATCTGCCGCGTGCTGCGCTGCGGGCGAGGATCAAGGAGAGATTGCGCGCCATGCTGGCGCAGGGCGCGCTGCAGGAAGCCCGCGCACTCGCGGAGCTCGACCCAGCGCTGCCCGCGGCGAAAATCCTGGGTCTGCGCGAGTTCGCGCTTTTGGCGAAAGGCGAGCTCTCCGAAGACGAGGCGCTTAAGCGCGCGGCCATCGCGACCGGGCAATTCGCCAAGCGGCAGAGCACCTGGTTCCGCAACCGCATGGCGGACTGGAAATGGCTCGACGCAAGCGACTGTGCGACAATCGTGGACGACCTGCGCACGGGCTTCTAACGGCGCCACGAAGGGACACTCCATGAAGACATATCGCCAAGGCGACGCCGAACTGGCGCATATCCGTCGGCGCAAGGTGGCCATCATCGGCTACGGCAACCAGGGCCGCGCCCATGCCCTGAACCTGCGCGACAGCGGCGTCGCCAACATCGCCATCGGCGCGCGCCCCGGCGCCAGCGCCGACAAGGCCAGAGCCGAGGGCTTCGCCGTCACCGACAATGCGGCGGCGGTGCAGGACGCCGATGTCGTGGTCATGGGCGCGCCGGACGAGTTGCTGCCCGCGATCTATGCGCGCGACCTCGAAGGCCACATGAAGCACAATGCCGCTTTGCTGTTCGTCCACGGTTTCGCGCTGCATTTCGCGCTGATCGCGCCGCGCCGTGATCTCGATGTCCTGCTCGTGGCGCCGGCCGGACCCGGTTCGGCGTTGCGCGCGAACTTTCTGAGCGGCGACGGCTATATCGGCCTCTTCGCGGTCCACCGCGACGTCACGGGCCATGCCAAGGCGCTCGCGCTCTCCTATGGCGTTGCCATCGGCTGCGGCGCCGGACTGATCGAGACCGATGTGCGCGAGGAAACCGAGACCGATCTGTTCGGCGAGCAGGCGGTGCTCTGCGGCGGCTCGGCGGAGCTGGTGCGCGCAGCGTTCGACACGCTGGTGGAGGCCGGCTATGCGCCCGCGCTCGCCTATTTCGAATGCCTGCATCAGCTCAAGCTGCTGGTCGAGCTGATGCAGGTTCGCGGTATCGCCGGCATGTACAAGGCGATTTCCAACACCGCGGAATACGGCGCCTATCGCAGCGGACCGCGCCTGATCGACGAGCATGTGCGCAAGACGATGCGCGAGGTGTTGAGCGACGTGCAATCGGGCCGCTTTGCCAACGATTGGGTGCGCGAGAACGCGGCCGGCCTGCCGCATTTCCATGCCATGCGCGCCGAAGCCGCGGCGCATCCGATCGAGGCGGTGGGCGAAGAGATCCGGGCGATGATGCCCTGGCTCACGCAGACCACGCAAAAACGCTGAGCATCTTTGGCCTACGCGCCGTCGTCGTCGCCGATCTTGCGGATTTCGAAGCATGCATGCGTGCCTTGATGCTCACGGGCATGGGCTTCGGCGTCGGCAAGCGAGTCGAGCGTGGTGATGCGTACAATCGCGAGATCACCATTGGCTTCGAAGTAACGAATTTCGAAATCAGGCACCGGGCCTCCTCTCTGCTGCTGCGAATTGCGGGATACCAGAGACAACGCAGCGGCTGCGGCACGACGGAGCCCAATTTGCGGCGAAAGCTCGGCACGCGCGACCGGAAGGGAAACGCGCTTATCAAATCAAAAACTACGGCGACTCAATGCACTGTATTTGCAGCTCTGCAGCCGTCGGCGGTATTACCGCTGAGAGGGCGTTGCGAATGCAATTGTCGCGCAGACGGCCGCTGAGCGCCGCCAATTCGTATTGTTCAGTGAGTCGAATGGCGCGTGAGCCAGGCTGCAGCCTCTTCCGGCGTCTTCTTGTCGTGCGCGTCGTCGACCATCAGATTGGCGCGCTGCATGGCAGTAAGGTCGAGCGCGCCGACCAGCGGCCGCAGGACGCCGAGAAATTTCTCGTCCGCCGCAAAACGCGGCGACACCAGCAGCACGGCGTCATAAGGCGGCAAGGCATGCCTGGGATCGGCGAGGAGCTTGAGGCCATATTGCGCGATGCGGCCGTCACTGGAGAAAGCCGAGATCACATCGACGTCGCCGTCGACAAGCGCGCGATACATGAAGTTCGCCTGGTATTGCCTCTGCATAGAAAAGCGCAGGCCGTAGGCACGCACCACCGCCTGCCATTCCGGCCGGCTGAAAATCTCGAAATCGCCGCCGATTTTCAGCCGCGGCGCGACGGCTGCAAGGTCGGTAAGGCTCTCGACACCGAGCGCTTTCGCCCGATCGGCGCGCATCGCGAAGGCATAGGCGTTCTCGAAACCGAGGGGTCCAAGGTCCTTCACGCCGCGCCGGGCAAGCCATTGCGCAAGCTCTTTGAGCACCACCTCGCGTCCCGGCATGTCGGAACGGTGCATCTGGGTAGTCCACAAGGTGCCGGAATAGTCGACATAGACATCGACGTCGCCCGCGCGCAGCGCGCGGAAGATCACGGTCGAGCCGAGCCCATCCCGGCGCTCGCTCGGATAGCCGGCCCGCTGCAGGCGCTCTTCGATCAAGGCCCCCAGGACGTATTGCTCCTCGAAGCTCTTGGTCCCGACCACGACCGGCCTGTCGGCGCCTGCGACGAGCGGCGCCAGGCTTGTGCCGAGGACGACGAGCAACCCCAGCGCCGCGGCGCCGAGGCGCGGCCGCGAGCCGGTGGCGATGCCGCTTTCCGCCAGCGCCAGAAGCCGGTCGACGACGAGTGAGAGCATCGCCGCGGCGACGCAACCGAACAGCACGAACACCCAGTTCTCGGTCTGCAATCCGGTGAAGATGTAGTTGCCCAGACTGGTCTGGCCGACGGGGGTGGAAAGCGTCGCCGTTCCGATCACCCAGACCGAGGCCGTACGCAGCCCCGCCATCACGAACGGTGCAGCGAGCGGCAACTCGACCTTCCAGAGCGATTGCCGCGGGGTCATGCCCACCGCGCGCGCCGCCATCAGGACCGCGGGGTCGGTTCCGGCCAGCGCGGTGAGCGTATTGCGCAGCACCGGCAGGATCGAATAGAGCGTGAGCGCGAGCAGCGCCGGCAGGAACCCGAGCGCGCGGAATCCGAAACCGAAACTGCGCAAGGTGAAGGCCGAAAGCGCCAAGAGCAGCGGGTAGAACAGAGCCAGAAGCGCAAGGCCCGGGATCGTCTGGATGACACTGGCGATGCCCAGGGCGAGCGCACGCAGGCGCGGCAGCCGCGATACCGCCACCGCAAGCGGCAGGCTGATGGCAAAGCCGAGCGCGATCGCGCTCAAGCTGAGGAGCACATGCGCCCCCAGATACTCCGGCAGATGCGCGAGAGCCGCCCCCATCATCGCGCCTAAACCCCCGGTGCCAGATGCAGCGCGCGCGCCAGCTCTTCCGTCCGCCGCCGCGGATGCTCGAACAGGGCCCGCACGCCGTCGTCGGCCGGCCGCGCGAGCAGCGCCTCGGGCGTTCCCACCTGGACCAAACGGCCGTCGCGCATCACCCCGATCAGATCGGCCAGCAGCAGCGCCTCGGTCATGTCATGCGTGACAAGGACGGTGGTAAGCCCGAGCCGGTCATGGATGGCGCGTACCTCGGCCGACAATTCGTCTCGGGTCAGCGGATCGAGCGCCCCGAACGGCTCGTCCATCAGCATGATGGCCGGACGTGCTGCCAGAGCGCGGGCAAGTCCCACGCGCTGCTGCTGCCCGCCGGAGAGCGACGCCGGGCTGCGGCGGCTGAAGACCTCGGGCGCGAGGCCCACCAGCGTCAACAATTCGTTGACCCGCGCGGCCACATCGTCCTGCGGCCAGCCGAGCAGGCTTGGCGTGACCGCGATGTTCGCCGCGACGCTCATATGTGGAAACAGCCCGATGGACTGAAAGACGAAGCCGATGCCCCGGCGCAGCGCCACGCCGTCGACGCCGGCGATGTCCCGCCCCAGCACAAGCACCCGTCCCCGATCCGGCACGATCAGGCGGTTGATGAGATGCAGGGTGGTGGTCTTGCCGCTGCCCGACTCTCCCACCAGCACGAGAAGGCGTCCTTCGGGCACCGCCAGCGAGACGCGGTCCAGAGCCGGCCGCTCGCCGCCCGGATAGGTGACGGAGACCTCGTCGAGGACGATGGCGGATTCCATGGCGCCGGTTAGCATGCCGCGGCCGGCTCCGCAAAAAAGCCTTAATATCAGCGGCTTATTCTATTGCGCGAAAACCCGCTTCCGGCGTAAGAGTCGTTAGAGAGCCGAGAGGCGACGCATTGCTCGCTGGGCGCCGGCTCGCAGGCGTAAGCAACCGTATATCGGACCGGCGGAACGAACGAGGGGCGGCAGATCCGCCAGGCGAAGTATGCGGTTTGCATGGCTGCCGGCCCTTCGGGATCAAAGGTACGCCGATTGCAAGGCGCGCAGGAAAGGGACGGGTAGAGCATGTTCGGCAGTCTTCTCGGCGCGCTGTCGAGCGACATGGCAATCGACCTCGGCACGGCGAACACGCTCGTCTACGTCAAGGGACGCGGCATCGTGCTCAACGAGCCCTCGGTGGTCGCGACCATCAATCGCGGCGGCAAGAAGCAGGTTCGCGCCGTCGGCAACGACGCCAAGATGATGCTGGGCCGCACGCCCGGCAACATCGAAGCCATACGTCCGATGCGCGATGGCGTGATCGCCGATTTCGAGATCGCGGAAGAGATGATCAAACACTTCATCCGCAAGGTCCATAATCGCCGTTCCTTCGCCAATCCGATGATCATCGTCTGCGTGCCGTCTGGCTCGACCGCGGTCGAGCGCCGCGCCATCCAGGAATCCGCGCTTTCGGCCGGGGCAAGGCGCGTCTATCTGATCGAAGAGCCGATGGCGGCGGCGATCGGCGCAGGCCTTCCGGTCAGCGAGCCTACCGGCTCTATGGTCGTCGATATCGGCGGCGGCACGACGGAAGTGGCCGTGCTTTCGCTCGGCGGCATCGTCTATTCGCGCTCAGTGCGGGTCGGCGGCGACAAGATGGACGAGGCGATCATCGCCTATATCCGTCGCCACCAGAATCTCCTGATCGGCGAAGCCTCGTCCGAGCGCATCAAAAAGGAGATCGGCTCCGCTGCGCCGCCGCAGGACGGCAATGGCGTCACCTTGGACATCAAGGGCCGCGACCTTCTGAACGGGGTGCCGAAGGAAATCACCATCACGCAGCGCCACATTGCCGAAGCGCTGGCGGAGCCCGTCGGGGCCATCGTCGAGGCGGTGAAGGTGGCGTTGGAAGCCACGCCGCCGGAACTCGCGGCGGATATCGTCGACAAGGGCATCGTGCTGACCGGCGGCGGCTCGCTGCTGGCGGGCCTCGACCAGGTGCTGCGCGAAGAGACGGGCCTGCCGGTGTCGATCGCCGACGATCCGTTGTCCTGCGTCGCGCTCGGCACCGGCCGGGTGCTGGAGAATTCGAAGAGCATGCGTCACGTGCTGTCGACGGCGTTCTGAAAGACGCCTTCGCCGGAAGAGTTGAGTGCGGGTCGGAAATGGCCAACGGTACCTGGACGAGCAGGCGCACACGCGGTTACCAGCTTCCGCTCGCGGTGCTCTTCGTGCTGGCCGTCGCGCTGGTTCTGATCGGCAAAGCGCAGTCCACCCTGTTCGACCGCGCGCGCGCCCATATCACCGACTGGATGCAACCGGAACTCGCGGTGCTGCACCGGCCCTTCGACTGGGTGTCGAGCGGCTGGCGAAACCTCGGCGACATCTTCAGAACGCATGAGGAAAATATCCAGCTGAAGGCCGAGAACGCGCGGCTCAAGCAGTGGCAGACCTATGCGGTGTCGCTCGAGGCCCGCGTCAAGCGCTACCAGCTGCTGCTGAAGGCGGTCCCCGATCCGGCATTGACCTCGGTGCTGTCGCACGTCATCGGCCGCGCCCGGCGGCCCTTCCTCGAGACCATGATCCTGGACGCAGGCAGCGCCAACGGCGTCAAGCCCGGTCAAGCGGTGATCGACAGTCGCGGCATGATCGGCCGTATCTTCCTGGCCGGCGAGCACACCTCATGGGTGATCCTGCTCACCGACTTGAACAGCCGAATTCCGGTCGTCGTCGAGCCCGGCCATGCCTCCGCCATCCTGGCCGGCGACAATGCCAGGGCGCCCGCTCTGGAGACGCTGGCGCAAGGCGTCGTCGTTCATGAAGGCGACCAGGTAGTGAGTTCGGGCGATGGCGGAATCCTGCCGCCGGGCCTGCCCATCGGGACCGTGGTCGCCGATAGCGGCGGCTTCCGTGTCGCGCTTCTGGCCGATCCCTCGGCCACACAAGACGCCGAGATCGTCGACTTCAAGAGTCCCGTCGAGATGCCCTCTGCGGCCGGGGCGAAGGATCTGCCCATCTCCGCCGCTGGCCTGCCGCCTGCGATGCCCCAGCCCGCGCCCGTGCCGGGAAATGCGAATGCGCCGGGCGCGATGTCCGCTCCCTTGGCTTCGGGCACGGCATCCGCGCCGGTCAAGCCGCCAGCGCAGATGCGCAAGCCCAATATTGCCGCGCCGCCGAGCCCCGATACAGGGCCGGCCGACGATCAGTGAGGGCGCGATGGACCGCAGCGGCATCTCCATCGCCAGCCGGGCCTTCGCCGGGATCCTGCCCGTCGGACTGGCCTTGCTGGGTGCCATCATCGCCAACACGCCGCTGTCGCTCACCGGCGGCATCGTGCCTGGACCGCTGCTCGGCCTGATGCCGATCTATTACTGGGGTCTGGTGCGCCCCGACCTGATGCCGCCGTTCTGGGCCTTCGCCGCGGGCCTGCTCGAGGACGTGCTCTCCATGGGCGCGCCGGGGGTGTGGACCGTCTCCTATGTGGTGGCCTACGCGCTGATCGACCGCCAGCGCGACGCGTTCGCGGGGCTCTCGGGCTTCGGCGCCATTCTGGGCTTCGCCACCGTCTGCAGTCTTGCCTGCGCCTCGGCCTATCTCGTCGAGTCCATTTATTATTGGCGGCTTGCGCCTTTCGCGCCGGTGATGAGCGTGCTGGCGATGAGCATCGTGTTCTACATTCCCGCGGCAATGTTCTTCGGAACCGTGCAGCGGCGGCTGGTCGGCCCCTTGCGGGGAGACTTCTGATGCCGCTATTCGACCGCAAGGACAAGAGCCGCTACGCCAGCTTTACCCGGCGCACCTTGATGGTCTCCGGCGGCATGACGGCGGTGCTCTGCGCGCTTGGCGGACGTCTCTATCAGCTGCAGATCCGCGACGGGGCGCTCTATCGCACCGCGGCCGAAGACAACCGTGTCAACGAGCGCCTCGTCGCGCCGCCGCGCGGGCGCATCCTGGACCGCTTTGCATCGGAACTCGCCAACAACCGGCGCAACTACCGCCTGCTCTTCGTTGCCGAACAGGCCAACGAAAAGGCGGAAACCGCGCTCAACTCCATCGCGCGCGTCATCCAGCTCTCCGACCAGCAGAAGAAGCGCGTGCTGCACGACCTTTCGATCAACAAGAAATTCGTGCCCGTCGTCGTGGCGGAGAACCTTTCCTGGGAGGCCTTCGCGCTGCTCAATCAGCACCTGCCCTATCTCCCCGGCGTCCAGCCCGATGTCGGGGAAACCCGTTCCTATCCGTATGCCGAACAGCTTTCGCATCTGCTCGGCTATGTCGCGCCCGTATCGCCCGACGACAAGAAAGGCGGGGACGACGACGATCCGCTGCTCGATCTGCCCGGCTTCCGCATCGGCAAGCGCGGGATCGAAAAACAGTTCGACACCGAGATCCGCGGCGAAGCCGGCGCCAGCCGCGTGGAAGTCAACGCCTATGGACGCGTGATCCGCGAGCTGTCGCGTGACCCGCCGGTGCCGGGCAAGGACGTCTATCTCACCATCGACCGCGAGCTGCAGAGCTTCACCGACCAGCGGCTGGCGGGCGAGAGCGCGGCCTGCGTGGTGATGGACGTGGCGACCGGCGACGTGCTCGCGCTCTCGTCCACGCCGGGCTTCGATCCCAACCTGTTCAACGTCGGCATCGGCCAGGACCAATGGCGCGCGCTGATGACCGATGACCACAAGCCGCTGATCAACAAGGCGATCGCCGGCGAGTATCCGCCAGGCTCGACCTTCAAGCCGGCAATGGCGATGGCGGCGGTGCAGAACGGGCTGTCGAATCTGCAGGTCAATTGCAGCGGCGCGCTCCAGTTCGGCAACAACGTCTTTCATTGCTGGGCCTGGAAGAAGGGCGGCCACGGCCATGTCGATTTGAAGCGCGGCATCCAGGTCTCCTGCGACATCTTCTTCTACGAGGTCGCGCGTCATCTCGGCATCGACAAGATGCATGACGCGGCGGTGGCACTGGGCTTCTCCAGTCGCACTGGCATCGAGATACCCAGCGAGCGTCCCGGTCTGATCCCGAGCACGGCGTGGAAGCTGCAGAAGACCGGCGTTCCCTGGCAGCCCGGCGACTCGCTGAGCGCCGGTATCGGCCAGGGCTATGTGCTGGCGACGCCGATCCAGCTTTGCACCGCAGCGGCACGCATCGCCAGCGGCAAATCGGTGTCGCCGCGCATCGTGCGCGTCGTCGGCAATCAGTGGCAGCCCCGGCCTTCGCCCGCACCGCTGCCCTTCCCGGAAGAATCCTTCGCCGCGGTGCAAGAGGGCATGAATCTGGTTGCGAATGTTCCGGGCGGCACGGCCTATGCGTGGCGCATCACCGAGCCGGGCTTCGAGATGGCGGGCAAGACCGGCACCGCGCAGGTCCGCGTCATCACCAAGGCCGAGCGCGAAAGCGGCGTAAAAAACGACGCCAGCCTGCCCTGGGCCCTGCGCGACCACGGGCTTTTCATCGCCTTTGCCCCGGTGGCACAGCCCAAATATGCCTGCGCCTGCGTCGTCGAGCACAATGCACCGCCGCATCCCCAGGTGCAGGTGGCGCGGGACGTGCTGCTGTTCGCGCAGCAACGCGACATTCTCGGCCGCCGCGCGGCCTACCCGCTCGATTCCGCCGACACCACGCCGCAAAGGGACCGCGCATGACCATCCGCGCCTATGCCGCCGCGCGGCGCACGCTGACGCTGGCCGACAAGCTCTATGAGATCAACTGGGGTCTGGTCCTTCTGGTCACCTTGATCGCCTGTGTCGGCTTCGCCATGCTTTATTCGGTGGCGGGCGCGAGCTTCAGCCCCTGGGCCGGCAAGCAGATGCTGTTTTTCGCCGCCGGCATGGTGCTGCTCGTCGTCGCGGCGCTGGTCGATGTGCGCATCTGGCTCAGCCTCGCCTATCCCGCCTACGCGGTGTCGCTGCTGCTGCTCGTCGTCGTGCTGGCGCTTGGGCATTCGGCGCTCGGCGCCCAGCGCTGGATCGCCATCGGACCGCTGGAGCTGCAACCTTCGGAGCTGATGAAGATCGCACTGATCCTGGCGCTGGCGCGCTATCTCCACGGGCTCGGCGTCGAGGACGTCTCAAAGCCGGTCAGGCTCTTGATCCCCCTCGTCATGATCGCCCTGCCCGCGCTCCTGGTGCTCAAGCAGCCCAACCTGGGCACCACGATCATCCTAGTGGCGGACGGGATCTCGCTGCTGTTCCTGGCCGGATTGTCATGGTGGTGGATCGTTCCGGCGCTGGCCGGCGTGGCCGGCGCAGTGCCCGTCGCCTGGCGCTTCTTCCTGCACGACTATCAGAAGGCACGGGTGATGACCTTCCTCAATCCGCAATCCGACGCGCTGGGCGCCGGCTGGAACATCACTCAGGCCAAGATCGCCATCGGCTCCGGCGGGCTGACCGGCAAGGGCTTTCTTCAAGGCTCCCAGAGCCGGCTCAACTTCCTGCCCGAGAAGCATTCCGACTTCATCGTCACCAATTATGGCGAGGAGTTCGGTTTCGTCGGCTGCATCGCATTGTTGCTGCTGTTCGCGGTTGTCATCGGCTACGGCGTGCAGATCGCGATGTCTGCGCGCAGCCAGTTCGGCCGCCTGGTGGCGATGGGGCTGGTGCTCAACTTCTTCTTCTACATCCTCATCAACGGCGCCATGGTGATGGGCCTGATCCCGGTGGTGGGTATCCCCATGCCGCTGATCTCCTATGGCGGCACCGCGATGCTGACTGTGATGTTCGGATTCGGCATCCTGATGAGCATCCATGTCCACCGCCAGGTGGAAATCCCCCGCCATTCCGGCGGCATAATCTGAGCCCGTGGCAGGCGCGAAAGCAGCCTGCGCCGGCCAGCTGCCGCAAGCCGAAATTCGCCCTTCCGCGCACATGGACAGCACGGGACAGGCTTGCTATACGCGCCCCCTTCGCGTGCCCAGGGTGATTAGCTCAGTCGGTAGAGCAGCTGACTCTTAATCAGCGGGTCGCAGGTTCGATCCCTGCATCACCCACCAGCCATAAGTGATTGATTCCACAGAATAATTCATTTCCGTGTACAGACGGAATAGCGCCCACATTTCCGAAGGTTGCGGGATTGTCTCCACATGAGACCGGTCTCTGCTCGCACGATCCGGGTCCTGAATGGCCCCAATATGCCCTTTGTCTCTGCGCCCAAAAATCCGTTTCCCTGAAATTGTGTCGCCGCGTCGCGGAGACCGGTTCGTATGCCGCCAGAGACCGGTTCGATTGCTTGAAACTATATCTCTATTTTCAAATTTATGCGGCAATTGGTATTTTCGGATTCCTCCGGAGCTTGCGACCTTACAGCTAGCATTGCATGGTTGTGGAGGAGCCGTGGCAGGGGTCTGAGATGGTGCGAGGATCTGTATCGGTCGATGACCAGAAGATCGGTGCGCGCATTCGTAAGGGGCGACTACAGCGAGGTTTTTCGCAGACCGAACTCGGGAACTCGCTCGACCTGTCCTTCCAACAAGTGCAAAAATATGAGAAGGGCACGAACCACGTAAGTGCCGTTCGCTTGTGCCAAATCGCACGTTTACTCGGCGTCTCCACCGAATTCCTCTTAGAAGGAATTGAGCTTCCAGCCGTGAAGGATCAGCGCCGACAAGCCATTTTTTCGGCGGACGAATTGGTGCACTCGGCTCAGGCTTTGGCTCTGCTGACGGCCTTCAATCGCATCCGCAAGGGACCTATCCGTAGAAAATGTCTCGCACTTGTGCAAGCGATTGCGGACGAAACTTGAGTGACCTCAGGGTCGTTTCACCGCACCTGTTGATGCAGTGGGCGCAGAATCCATCCCCGCGAATCCCTCGAACAGCTCATTAATCGAAGCATCGTTGATGCGCGAAGGCAGGTCGCGCGGATGGATGAAATCATCGCCGAACCACGGAAAGCGCTTGTGAGAAAATGCTTCCACGAGCCAGTCTATAAGACGTCTCACTCGGGGCATCTTGCTCGCGTCCGGGTGGTAGGTGAGCCAGATATCGTGAGCGATGCGAACGTCTTCGACCTCCACCGGAACCACGCGCGCACCTATTGCCGGGGCATAGGTCGGCAGCATTCCAATGCCCGCCGAACGGGCGATAAACCAATAGTGCGCGCTGCTGACATTTGCTTTGATCGCAATCGTTCCCACTTCCGGCACACCCGGAAAAATGCGGTTGAAATCCTCCATTGACGTGATTTGGTCGGCGAGTTGGAGGACGATGCGATGCCGCTGCAGTTCCTGACGTGTCGTGGGACAGCCAAACGTATTGAGGTATTCTTGAGAGGCAAATGGCATCGCGTGAAGACGGCCAAGCTTCACCATCTTCATATTCTCACCCCGAGGCGGCGTGATTTGAACTGCAAGATCAGTCTCGAGACGCAACACGTCTGCTGGATGCATTGCGCAGCGCATGTTTACGATCAGTTGAGGGTGCGCCCGTTGAAACTCGACGATACGGGGCGCAAGCCAGAACGTTCCCAATCCTTCGGTGACGCTTAGCCTCACCTCGCCTTTGAGCATTGTGCTTTGGCTTCGTGCGCGCAGGAAATCGAATGACGCTGCTTCCATACGCTTAGCGGCCGCGAGTACGAGCTCGCCCTCTGGTGTGATGCGCACGCCGTCAACATGGCGGGTGACCAGAGTGAGACCCAACTGCCTCTCAAAGCCGCTTAGGCGGTCTCGCAGGGTGTTGATTGACATGTTGAGCTTGAGGGCCGCACTGCGGAAGCTGCCGCAGCGCATGACTTCCAGAAAGATACGAGCGCCGGCCCAGTTGGGCATCGAGTAGTAGTTCTCGTGTTCGAGATGCTGAACACCGCTGTCAGTTTTTGTGTTCGGCATGTTGAACACCTATTCACAGAATCTTCTGCATACAAGGCCATGACGCTCCCTCTAGGTTTTTGTCGAGACATAGAGAGAGATCGTCGTGACCATTCAGCCCCTGGAGTGTTTCGACATCGAGAAACCTCCCCAAAAGCCCGAGCACTACCTGACCAGCTTGGACGTGAGTCGGCTCGCCAAGCGCCTCGTCATCTTTACGCCGACCGGGGCCACTGTCGAATCCCTGGTCGAGATGGCAAGGCGCGATATTCCCAGAATCGCCAGCGCGTCAGTTGTACAGGGGGTCGTTAGCCACAACCCGGACAACCTGTGGGCCATAGCGAGGAAGGAGAGCTTTGACTCAGCCTATCCGATAGTCGAAGGCTTTGTCGCCTTTCTTATGCTCAACGAAGCGGGGCTGCGAGCACTGGGTGACGGCACTCTCGAACGCCGATCGCCGGATCTTGCGATGCTTGCACGTCAGCACGAGCGGCCCGCAGGTATCTACACCTGGGCGGTTTTCGCACCCAACGGCCTCGTCGCCGCGATTCCATTGATACTCGAAAAAATCTCAGCACCGCTCTACGCCGAGGTCGACCTATTCGCCTGGGCGTCGACGCCGAATGGCAAGCGGCTTTGCGAGTCGCTCGGCTTCCGGCAAGGTGCCCCAATAAGCGGCGAGCTTGCGCCCCTACTCTATCACTTCTCGAGGAACTCGCAACGTGAGGCCGAGATCAGACCCTTTGACAGCTATCGCCACGGCCAGGAAGGTCCAGGCGTTACCGTCGCGCGCACCTTTGAAGACCTCATGCGGGTCGTGGCAATTCGCAGTGCCGTGTACATCGCGGAGCAGGATTGCCCCTACGAAGAAGAGTTCGACGGCAACGACCTCTCTTCCACCAATCTCCTAGGGTATATCGGCGACGAGCCTGCAGGTTGCATCCGCATCCGCTACTTCGCGGGATTTGCCAAGATCGAGCGACTCGCGGTTCGTCACGAGTTTCGCACCAGCAAGCTTGCATTCCGCCTGGTCCGGGCCGCTGTCGCGCTTGCCGCTTCGAAGGGATATGTGCGGCTATACGGCCATGCTCGAAAGGATCTGGTGCGGTTCTGGAGCCTGTTCGGATTCAAACCGCTCGAAGGCCGACGGGAGTTCACTTTTTCAGACGTCTCCTATGTCGAGATGGTCCGCGATGGACACCCGGATCCTCACGCGATCAGCCTCGACGAAGACCCATACGTGCTCATCAGGCCAGAAGGCCGATGGCATATTCCCGGTGTCCTCGAGCGCTCCGCCGTCCGCGGCACGTCCCAAAACTGAGCAGAGGTTGACGATGGCCATCGAATTTCAGGGCGATCACTTCGAAAACGCCGTTGCGCTTCCAATGCTGGTTGTTGTCGATCCACGCCGAACAAATCTGACGCCTTCGCATGGCGTAGGGCGCATGGCCGGAGCCGGCGTAGTTTCGAGATCTCGTGTCGCGCTCGCATTTGCGCGCTCGTTCGGGCTTTCAGTCTCTATCATGCGCGGCGGAGCGAACCCTCAGGTGAGCGATGCCACAGCGAACCCTTGGATAAAAGGGTTTGAGCCTTTGCGATCGGATATCCTCCTCGAACGTCGCGGCCGGTCTTGCTATTCGAGCGAATTCTTCTGTGAGGTGGCACAGGCCGCAGGCGGCGAAATAGTGCTCGCGGGTTTCATTGGCGACGGGGGCACCCTCGCGACCGTCATCGATGCTCTCAAAGTAGGCCACCGCGTTACAATTTTGCGGGATGCGACCTACGACAGGACCGCTCAGCTATTTTCCGAAGCTCACTTACGTGCTCTCAGGGATTTTACCCACCTCCATGTACGAGTGAAGACGGTTCATACCTGGACGGCCTCGTTCACCCCGATATCTGCTCGGAGTGGACGTTGCGAATGACCCGACACGACCGAATCGAGGGGATCATCAAGATTCTCGAAGAGCAGATTTGTACACTCAAATCCATTGGACTGTGCAAATCCGCATCACTCCTCAGAATTGCATGGCTTGACCTCAGGCGGCGCAACGACCGTATCTCAATCAGGGAGCTGCAGGCGTTGTGTGACAACGCCACTCGAGTCGCGGATGAAGGAACGAACAAGCGTAGGGCAGTATCTGTCAGGAAGACTTCCGGAGGAAAGCCGTCGAAAATTCCAAAGACTGCAAATAGACGGGCTTCGAGCAGCAAAACAAAATTCAGTTCTGCACGCATAATCAACATGCAGGAGTGGCGCCCGGGAACCAAGCGCCCAACTTAGGGCCCTCATTTGGGGCCCTGCGTGAGATGGAAAGGCTCTGGCGTCTGAGCAGAGCGCAGAATCGTGTTCGCTCGACATCGCTCCCGATGCATGGAGCACGCCTGCGTGGAGACTACTTGCAATGTCGCCGGGTAACGGTTCGCTTCCTCCACAAAGACGATGCATGCGATGCAACTCGGAATTCATAGACGCCGCGATGCGAGATACCAAATATGGTGGGCGATGCTAGCATCGAATCAACATGATCGACGATGGCTGCATCGTTCGATTCCTCCATGTGCCACCAATAACCCCGGTCGAACCGAGACTTTTCCCAGTGGGCGGGAGAGCCGCCCGAATTTCCGCCGTTCCCGGTGCCATTGCCAGTCTCTGCGCTGCTCCGTCGAACGCTTCCGCGCGCGAACAGGCCCGCCGTCTCTGCCGGCCAAAATCCTTTTCTATGCGTTCAAGAGGGGCCGATTTCAGAGACTGTTTCGCATGCCGCAAGAGATCGGTTCGAAGGCCCGCTAATTTGGGCGGACGAGCCCGAGCGCCTTCCACTGCGCAGCCCAACTGGCGGGCAGCGCCGCCAAGACAGGATGCACGCTTCCTTCGGCGCGTAAGTCGCTCGCCTCGACGTGCACCGCGGTGCCCGCGAAGTGCCGCTGCATCAGCGGCAGCTCGTGCTCGTTGTGGCTGAAGACGACGTAGCGAAGAACGATCCGTAATTTCGAGTCAGAAGAAAGAGCTTTCAGGAGATCGTCCAGATTACGCAGCGTCTTGGCGACCTCTCCGCCCTTCATATATTTCTCGTACGTCTCCTGCGTGTAGCCGTGACAGGACACGATCAGTTCGTTGAGCCCGGAGGCCAGCAGGTCCTGCGGCGCGGGCATAGTCTGGAGATTGCTGCTGATCGTGGTGCGGATGCCGCAGTCGGCGATCAGCCTGATAATCTCACAGGCATTCTTGTTAAGGAACGGCTCTCCCCAGTTGAAAAGATCGATTTCATGAACGTGCCCCTCAAGCGCGTTCACGATGCGCCGCGCAGCGTCGAGCGTGAGAACCCCCTTCGGCCGATGCGCTTGCAGATGATTTCCGGTCGGACAAAGGGGGCAGCGCAGCTGGCATCCGCTGAACAGCTCGAGGGTAAGCTTTTTGGGCAAGGGCACTGCGTCCGGATCCCGCCGCCGCGAGACACCGACGGACCGGCTTGTGTGATCTTCGATCAGCTTGAGGATTTCCGCCTTGACGAGGCTTGGTCCGTGGCCGGAGTCGCTCTCCAGCGAGCGCACGAACTCCGTCGCCGGCCTCGTCTCGCAGCGCTGCCAGCCGCCGGACAGAAACGCGGCGAGCGACGTACTGAGCGTTGCGGTGTTGCCCAGGATCCCCCGCAGGATATCGTTCACCGCCACGAGCATGTCCGCCTCGGGCATGTTATTAGCCAGCCGGATATCGGCTCCAAGAGCTTTCCAATCGCAGATGTTCGCGGGCTCGATGAATCTCTTGTAGACCTCCAATTGCAGATATTGGCTGTAGTTGTGGGGCGGCAAGTAGAAGGATGGTGTGCCGTAGGTGGCGGCTTCGTAGAAGCCGGTAAGGCCGGGTGCGAGAACTGCTGCTTTGGCTGTAGCGAGACGATGAAGATATTCGTCCCGGCCCAGGCAGCCCGCATGGATGGGGATGCCATTTGGTCCCGTCGTTTCGGACGAATCGCCGCCGCCCGCCAGATAGACCTCGGAGAAATCGCTCGACGCGGCGAGCGCTTCGAGAAGCGACGTCCGAACCGCCTGCTCATATTGCACAAGCAGATCCCTGCTGCCGCTGTCGGGCCGGTGCAGGCCGCCCAGGCTTACGACGAGATGGTCCTGTTTCGGGGCTTGAACCGGGGTCTGGCTCATGAGGTCGATGAGCGGGCCGACACGAAGCGCGTTGGCGGGCAATCCTATGCGCGTCTGCTGTTCGTCTGTGTGCGCGAAATCCTCGTAAATGTATCGCGCCGTGCGCGTTGCGACGGGTGGCAACTCGTGCCACATCCAATAGAGAATGTCCAAATAGAGCGTCCGGGGATTCAGCTCTAGGGCGTATTCCGCGAATTCCGGATCGGTGTTCACGAGAACGGCGTCGGCTTCCTCGATGAGATAGGACCATCGGCGACGATGCTGTTCGTTTTGCATACTGAAGTGAACGATATGATCTCCATTTTGATCGCGGAGCAGCAATTCCTCTGAGGTGCCTTCAGCAAGCCAAACTAAGGCGATCTCGTGCTTTCGAAGTTCCTTGGCAACTGCCAAGCTAGTAGAAGCCGGTCCATAACAAAAAGGAGCGGCCTGCAATATGACGACCGGCCTGCTACCAATTTCGATCATGCTGCGCCTGCTTCACAAGGCTCGAGACTAAGCCAATAGCAGTCGCGCCGGTTTCGCTATAGCTGCGCGTGGTCAGTCCGGGTTTCCAGGAAAATTGCATGGTACTTCTTCTTGAATGGATTGTCAGCGAAAGAGGAACAATCATCGATTGAATATTGTTCTCGATCAAGCTCCTTTTTTCTTGTAGTATAAAAAGGTGCCTCGCTGTGTGGCCAAGCAACAAACTGCATATTCAATTAGGCTCTATTGAAGGTTTTTTCGGCATTTTCAGGGAGATAGTCTTTGCGCAGATGAACCCGTCATCCGGGTAGATGGGAGCAGTTAGAGCAGCACGCGGGCTAACCCTTTAGGGTCCGGACTCAATTAGGTCCACCAAGTTAGAGCTGCGGCCAGCATGACGGCCGACAGGAAGGTATCGGCGCGTTTGTCGTAGCGGGTTGCGACACGTCGGAAGTCCTTGAGCCTGCAGAACATGCGCTCGATGACGTTGCGGCCTTTGTAGGCGGCTTTGTCATAACGATGAGGATGCTTTCGGGTTGGATTGGGCGGGATAACGGCTTTGATCCGGCGCAAGGCGAGCTCGTCGCGTAGACTTTTGGCATCGTAGGCACGATCGGCCAGAAGCCGCTTTCTGCCCTCACGCTCACCACGAGTGCCCCCCCGCGCATCAGAGATCATCTCCAAGCTCGGCACGCGCAATCCCGCGTTCCCGTTCAAGACAGTCGAAGGGAGCGCACTGACGAAGCCGTCGCCTGAGCTTCTCGCCCCCCTTTGGCAACGCGCGGGGCACGCGCTGCTCAGCATCGCTGAGTCATCATGACTTACCTCGGAAACATCGGTTGAGACTATGCGGAGACTAAGGGTATGGTGGGGCTCCAAAAGGGGCGGAAAGCCGGCTTAGCTCAGCTGGTAGAGCACCTGATTTGTAATCAGGGGGTCACAGGTTCGAGTCCTGTAGCCGGCACCAGCGCTCAGCTGGGAAAATCGCGAGAGGGATCGCCCGAAAAGACTCCGTAATCGCAGATCGTCTCGGTTTTGAGGCTTGGGTCCCCGTTGGCTCGGGTTCCTGCACAACGAAAGAAGACATGCGGAACAGCGAAATTCCGGCGGCGTAACAGGGAATTCCTAGTCGTCCGCATCGTCGATCAGAATGCGCAGAGCATCGCCGTCCGGATCGTCATATTGGCCGCTGCCTAGAGACCACAGCAATATTGCGAGCGCGACCAGTCCGAACGCGAGTGCCGCTGCGACGAGGACCGCGATCCCGTTCACGGCCCTGTCCTCGCGAGCCTGAGAGCATTGAGGGTCACCAGAAGCGACGAGCTCGCCATCATCGCGGCAGCGATCAGCGGCGTCACCAGGCCAAACGCAGCCACGGGAATGGCAATCAGATTGTAGAGGCCGGCGAGAGCGAAGTTCTCGAGGACCAACACGCGCGCCTTACGCGCCACGCCGACGGCCTCGGCCACCTGAAAAAGCGCGTCACCGCGCAGGATCATGTCCGCGGCGAGCTGGCTGACACCGACAGCCGAGCCGGGGGCGATCGACACATGCGCCTGCGCCAGCGCGCCAGCGTCGTTTATTCCGTCGCCGATCATCAGCACGCGATGCCCTTGCGCCTTGAGCGCGGCGATACGCGCCGCTTTTTCCGTCGGCGTGACCCTGGCCAGCCAATGCGCTATCCCGGCCTTCTTGGCCGACATGGCGGCTGGAGCCTCTGCATCCCCCGTCAGCATTTCGACGGCGAGGCCGCGTGACTCGAGGGCTCTCACCGTATCGGCAGAATCGGCGCGAAGGCGGTCTCCGAACGAGAAGCGGACAGGCGGATTGTCGCCGGTCCGGAACCACAGCTCGCTGGCATGGGCGACCTCTCGTGCGCCGCACCAGGTGGCGTTGCCGAGCCGCTCTGTCACGCCGTCGCCTTTCGCTTCCAGGCCGCTTCCGGCTTCCTCGCGCACACCCGATGCGACGGGCCCGGTCCCGGCAGCTTTTGCCAGAGCGCGAGCGAGCGGATGCCGGCTGGCGCGCGCGAGTTTTGCTGCCGCTTCCAAAACGTCGCGGGGAATGTCGGCATCCACAAGCTCCGGTGTGCCGAGGGTGAGCGTGCCGGTCTTGTCGAAAATGGCGACATCGACCTGCGCAAGGCGCTCCAGTGCGTCGCCCGATTTCACGAAAACGCCGCGCTCGAACAAGCGGCCGGTCGCCACGGTCTGCACGGCGGGGACGGCGAGACCCAGGGCGCACGGACAGGTGATGATGAGCACAGCAACGGCATTGGTCACGCTCGTAGCTAGGTCCGCGCCCATCGCCAGCCAAGCAGCGAGCACCGCCAGAGACGCGCTCGCAACGAAAGGCACGTAGGCGCGCGCCGCGCGATCGGCGAGGCGGACATAGAGATTTCGCGTCTGCTGCCCGGCTTCGAGCAGGCGCGCGAGATCGGCGACCAGGGAACTCTCGACACGCGCCGTCGCTCGCAGCACGCAAGGGCGACCCATGATCACCGATCCGGCGCGCATCACGGCGCCCTTTGGTAGTGTCACCGGCACGCTTTCACCCGTGACAAGCGAAAGATCGGCATCGGTCGCGTCCTCGAGCACGCCGTCGACGGCCGTGCGCTCGCCGGCCGCCAGAAAGATGCGGTCGCCGGTGGCCAAGTCCGCCGCCGCCACGGTCTCCAGATTGCCGCTGAAATCGAAGCGACGCGACAGGATAGACTGCAGCGCCAGCAGATGGCGGGCGGCGCCCTGGGCATGATTGCGCAACGAGAAATCCAGATAGCGTCCGATAAGCAGCAGGAAGGTCAGCATGATCGCAGCGTCGAAATACGTGTGACTTGCGTGCGTCACGGTCTGGTACAGGCTGAGCCCCAGCGACAGCAGAATTGCCGCGCCGATCGGCACGTCCATGTTCGTTTGCCGTTTCAAGAGGCTCTTATATGCCGAGGCGAAGAACGGCATGGCGGCATACAGCGTCGCCGGAACCGACACCGCGGCGGCGAGCCAATAGAACAGATCGCGCGTCGCTGCCGTCATATCCGAGCCGCCGTACCAAACCGCATCCGTCAGACCCATGACGAACACCGTGCCGAAGCCCGCGACGGCCAGCCGGCGCAACAAAGCGCGCCCTTCCATATGCGTGTCGTCCAACGCTTCCGCGGCCCCAAACGGAAAGGCCTCGTAACCGAGCGATTTGACACGTTCGATGATCGTCCACGCCAGATCCGCGTGGCCATGCCAAGCGACGGATAGCTTGCCCGTGGAGAGATTGAGCCGCGCTTCGTGCACGCCGGCAAGCGCGGATACGCCGCGCTCAATCTTCGCGATGCAATTTGCGCAGCGGGCGCCGCGAACGGCTATCTCGACGCTCGCGCAATCGCCGCGGTGGCGAACATAGCGGGACAGGTCGGCGGCCGGGGCCGGCGCTGCCGCTAGCGCAGCCACAGTCGTTCGCTCGCTTCGAAGGGAGGCCCGCCAGCCGGCGTCGAGACGACGACATCCCAGGCACCTCCGCTCACGCCCGAAAGCTGTGCCACATATTCGCCCTTGCGACGCTCGACCAGCTTCAGCGAATGGTCGCGCGTTTCGTCTGCGGGGTGCCGCAATTCCACGTCGAGTTCCGCCACAGATTGTGGGCCGCCCGCCCGATCGCGCAGCGTCACGACCAGCCGGACCGCTCCCGAGGCCAGGCGCCGCGCCTCGATGTGCGACACCCAGCCGAGCTTGGCCTGCGCAGCACGCCGATCGAGCGTGCGGTTGTACCCCACACCTTGCAGGTAAGGCTTCTGCTCGTCTTCGCCGCGATAGGTCGACACCGACGCCCATATGAAACCGGCATTGACCGACACGATCACACCAAAGAAGGCGGCGAGCCAGAGCAGGATTGCGCGCCCTGTCAGCGTCATGAGCCGCCTCCTGAGACGAAGACCGAGGCAGTTTCGCGTCGTTCCGCACCGGTACTCAGCGCGAAAGCTATCGGCTGCGAGGGAGCCGTCAGACCGCCCCTTGCCACGGTGACAAGCACACGCAATGAACGCACCTTGTCGGCGGCCACCGTAAGCCGCACCGGCGGCGCGACCGGGCCTAGGCCGATCACGGTGACGGCCCGCGTCCGAACGCCCGAAAGCGAAAGCGAGAACACACGGGTCTCATCCGCACGGTTCATCAGCTTGAGCGTGTAGGCATTGCGCACCGCGCCGTCGGCCAATGTGACGAAATCGGGGTTGCGATCGCGCAGGACATCGAGCTCGATCGTGTGCCGTGTGCCCAGGCCGAGCCCCATTGCGCCGCTCACGACCAGCATCACCGCCGCATAGAGCACGGTTCGCGGCCGGGCGAACCTGAACCGGGCACGCTGTCCGGTCAGCCGCCGCTGAACATTCGCCCCGGTGTCGTAAGCGATCAGCCCTCTGGCGAGTCCCACCTTGTCCATGACGTCGTCGCACGCGTCGATGCACAGGCCGCAATTGATGCATTCGAGCTGCAAGCCGTCGCGAATATCAATGCCCATCGGACACGCTGCGATGCATTGCCGGCAATCGATGCAAGCGCCGCGACCTTCCCAGCTTTGCCCCTTCCGGTGCGGGCCGCGTGGCTCGCCGCGATCCAGGCGATAGGTAACGGCGAGCGCCTCTTCATCTGTCATCGCGCCTTGGATGCGCGGCCAGGGGCACATATAGGTGCAGACCTGTTCGCGCATCAGGCCGCCGAGCGAGTAGGTCGTCAAGGTCAGCAAGGCGATCGCCCCGTAGGCAGCCATCGACGCATTGCCCGAGATCAGATCTCGAGCAAGCGCCGGCGCATCCGCGAAATAGAAGATCCAGGCGCCCCCCGTCACGACGGCGATCAAGAGCCAAATGACGTGCTTGGCAACGCGCTTGGCGGCTTTGCGCGCGGTCCATGCTTCCGCCGCGAGGCGGATGCGCGCACCACGGTCGCCCTCGATGAAATTCTCGACATAGATGAAGAGATCGGTCCACACCGTCTGCGGACACGCGTAGCCGCACCACAGCCGCCCGAACAACGCGGTGACCAGGAACAGGCCAACTGCGGCCAGGATCAACAGGCCGGTGATGTAGTAGACTTCCTGGGGCCAGATCTCGATGAAGAAAAAGTAGAAGCGCTCATGCGCGAGATCGACCAGCACCGCCTGGTTCGGTGCGGACGGCCCGCGGTCCCAGCGAGTCCAGGGCACCAGATAATAGATGGCGAGCGTCACAGCCATCACCGCCCACTTGATCTTGCGGTATGTGCCGTGGACGAGCTTCGGATGGATCGGAACGCGCGACTTGTAGAACTTGCGGTTGGCCGCGCTGTTGCTGGCTTCGGCGTCGGAACGTTCGACGTCAGGCCCCGCCATCGACGGCCGTGCATCGCGCGAAATGACGGTATGCATCGTCACGCGCGCCTCTATTCCCCGCCGCCAAGGCTGTGGACATAGACGGCAAGCGACTTAATCGTTTCGGGCGTCAACCGTCCCTGCCAGGTGGGCATGACGCCGCCGTGGCCGTTCCAGATCTGATCGTGGATATCCTCGCGCGACGATCCGTAGAGCCAGTCGTTGTCGGTCAGGTTCGGCGCGCCGACCTTGCGGTCGCCGGCCCCCAGAGCGCCATGGCACTGCGCGCAATTGTCCGCGAACAGCTTCGTCGCGCGGCGAACGGCGGCGCCGTCCGCCGGCCGCTGCGACAGGTGGACAACGAACTCGGTCAGATCGTCGACCTGCTCGGGCTTGAGGATGCCGTCGCGTCCGAAGGCCGGCATCTCGGACTGGCGCGTGTCGGGGCTGGTCGAGCGCACGCCGACGGTGATCGTGTGCTGGATATCCTCGAGCTTGCCGCCCCAGAGCCACGCGTCATCGTTCAGGTTCGGATAGCCATGCGCGCCCTGGCCGCCCGAACCATGGCACGGCACGCAATTGTCGCCGAACGCCGTTCTGCCTTCCGCCATCGCGAACTGGAGAAGATCGGGATCGGATTGGATTTGCGCGAGGCTCGCCTTGGTAAGTGCACGCTCTTTCGCGGCCCGCGCCGTCTGGAGTGCCCGGACGTTCGCCATGACCTCGTCGCGCTGCGAATGATCGAGGAGACCATGGGTGTAGCCGCTCAATGTCGGCCACGCCGGCATGACGACCCAATAGCCGGCCGCCCACACGATCGTGGCGTAGAAGATGCCGAGCCACCAGCGCGGCATCGGCGTGTCGAGTTCCTTGATGCCGTCCCATTCATGCCCGGTGGTCTCGGTGCCGGAAACGCCGTCGATCTCGCGCCTCTCAGACATCCTCGACGTCCTTGAGCGGGATGTACGCCGCCCGCACGAAACCTTCGCGATTCGCGGGCCAGAGCGCGTAGACGAAAGCCACCGCAAACATGACGATGAAATAGACCGCACCCCAGCTTTGTGCGAAGGCCAGCACGTCCTCGTACGCCCAGCGTTCCATGTCGCTATCTCCGGTTTTCGCGCGCGTCGGGATGGTAGGTCTTGAAATCGACCAGTGTGCCTAGCATCTGCAGATAGGCGATCAGCGCGTCGGATTCGGTAATCTGCTTGGGATTGCCGTCGAAGTCGCGCGCCTGGACCTTCGGATAGCGCTTCTCCAATGCGTCGAGGCCATCGCCGTTCGGATCGGCTTGGGCCTCGAGATCGGAAGGGGCATTGACGATATCGTCGTCGGAATATGGCACGCCGACCGCGCGGTTTGCCTTCATCTCGTCCTTGATGTCGCGATAGTCCAGCGGCGTCTGCTCCAGAAATTTGTACGGCGGCATGACGGATTCCGGGACGACCGAGCGCGGGTCGGCTAGGTGCGCGCGCTGCCATTCGTCGGAATACTTGCCGCCCACGCGCGCCAGATCGGGTCCGGTGCGCTCCGAGCCCCATTGAAAGGGATGGTCGTACATGCTCTCAGCGGCAAGACTGTAGTGGCCGTAGCGTTCAACCTCGTCGCGCAGCGAGCGCACCATCTGGCTATGGCAGACATAGCAGCCCTCGCGCACATAAATGTCCCTGCCCTTGAGCTCAAGCGGGGTATAGGGCCGCATGCCCTGCACTTTCTCGACGGTGCCGTTGACCCAGAACAACGGCGCGATCTCGACGGCGCCACCGATGGCGACCACAACCAGGATGCCGACGAGCAGCAGGATGGAGTTGCGCTCCAGGATTTCGTGCTTCATCACACCACCTCCGCCGCCAGGGCCGAAGCCGGTATTTCGGACGAGAGCGCCAACGGCGCGCGCACGGTGCGCCACAGATTGTAGGCCATGACGAGCGCGCCCAGCAGATAGAGCGCGCCGCCAAGCGCGCGAATGATGTAGTAGGGGTGCATCGCCTGCACCGATTCGACGAACGAGTACTCCAGGAAACCGTAGTCGTTATAGGCACGCCACATCAGGCCCTGCATGATGCCTGCGACCCAAAGGGCGGTGATGTAGAGAACGATGCCCAGCGTCGAGATCCAGAAGTGCCATTCGACCAGAGCATTGGAATAAAGACCTTTCTTCTTCCACAGCCAGGGCACCAGGCAATAGAGAGCACCGAAGCTGACATAGCCCACCCAGCCGAGCGCGCCGGAATGAACGTGGCCGACTGTCCAGTTGGTGTAGTGCGACAGGGCGTTTACGGTCTTGATCGACATGACCGGCCCTTCGAACGTCGCCATTCCGTAGAATGCGACCGAGACCACGAGCATTCTCATGACAGGGTCGGTGCGCAGCTTGTCCCACGCGCCCGACAGGGTCATGAGCCCGTTGATCATCCCGCCCCAGCTCGGCATCCACAGAATGATCGAGAAGGTCATGCCGAGCGTCTGAGCCCACTCCGGTAGCGCGGTGTAGAGAAGATGGTGTGGGCCCGCCCAGATATAGATAAAGATCAGCGTCCAGAAATGGACGATCGAGAGGCGATAGGAATAGATTGGCCGTTCGGCGCGCTTTGGGATGAAATAATACATGATCCCAAGGAAGCCGGCGGTGAGGAAGAAACCGACAGCATTGTGGCCGTACCACCATTGGATCAGCGCATCCTGCACGCCGGAGAACAGAGAATAGCTCTTGCTGCTGAGCAGCGACACCGGCACCGCCAGATTGTTGACGACGTGCAGCAGCGCAATGGTGACGATGAAGGCGAGGAAGAACCAATTCGCGACGTAGATATGAGGTTCTTTTCGCTTCCAGATCGCGCCCAGAAATGTGACGAGATAACAGACCCATACCAACGTCAGCCAAAGATCGGCATACCATTCCGGTTCGGCATACTCGCGGCTTTGCGTGATCCCTAGGAGGTATCCCGTGCCAGCGAGCACGATGAAGGTGTTGTAGCCCCAGAACACGAACCAAGGCAGCGAACCGCCGAACAGCCGCGCCTTGCAAGTGCGCTGGACGACGTAGAACGAAGTCGCGATCAGCACGTTCCCGCCGAACGCAAAGATGACGGCGGAGGTGTGAAGCGGCCGCATCCGGCCGAAGTTCGTCCACGGCAGATCGGGGAAATAGAACAGGTTCGGGAAGGCAAGCTGGAGCGCGATGATGAGGCCCACGAGCATGCCGGCGATACCCCAGAACATCGAAGCGATCACGCCAGCCTTGACGACGTCGTTCGCATAGCCGCCGCGTTCGTCCTTGGGCGGGCCATCGGCATAGGTGGCCAGATACCACGCGCCGATCGCGAGCATGCAGCCGGCAAAGGTCCACCCCTGCACGACCATGCGCGGATCCAGCGAGCGAGCGGCCTCGACGATGCCGGCGAAGAAGCCCAGCGCAAGCAATGTCGGGATGAGCGCTAGGTCGAGCCGCAGCGGACTTTCAGACGTGGCGGACTGCATCGAGCCGTTCCGTTGACGAAGACGGCTGTCGCGACGCCGCGGGGCCGGGATTATCCTTTGCAAGGCGCGCTGCGGCGCAGAAAGCCGTCCAGCCGCGTGACGTTGCTGCGGTCATGATGAACCCGTTCCGATCCCATGGGGACTATGGCCAATCCCTTGGTCGGCAAAATTGATCCCGATCAATAGTTGCTGACCTACGCATGGCCTCAGCGATCGCGGACATCACATCTTGATCTGCGTCAAGGAAGGCGAGGGCTTTCGTCGATCTTGTCTGCACGGCCCCGACAAGTCTGCCTCGATGCCGTGCTGCACCCTCATCGCATTGCTCCTGAGCCAGCCCGCTTTGGCATTTGGCGCTATGAAGACGCGGCTGTTCGGAGCACGCACCCGTGGAACGAACCGAGTGTTTGGCCAGCGTCTGGGTGCCGCTGCGTGCCTAGTCGGAGCGGAGATCATCATCTTCGCGACGGGACTGCTGCTATGGGATTCCCCGTCGCGGACTGAGAACCTCGGAGCCGCGCTCGGCCATATCTGCCGATTCGGGCCGTGACAAGGCTCTTGAAGCGTGCGGGACCGCCGTCGAGATGCTCACAGGGGATGCGCATGACCCTGCAGCAGCATTGGCGAAGGCGGCGAAAATCTCGCACTGGCAGGCCTGGGTCGCGCCGATGGACATAGCAGCACGTGTCGCGGCGCTGAGGGCGCAAGGCCACCGCGTGCCGATGATTATCGAACAGCCCCGATACATGAAGTTGATGAGCCGTACCGCGGCGGAGCTCGAGGAGCTCGCTGCACCGATCGAATGCACGGCCGACGGCACGACGGCATCTATGTAGAACTGCGTATATGCGTTGCGCGTGAGCGACGATAAGTTCACGCGACATCGACTATCGGGCCGACGCTGTGGCCGAACAACGCAAAAAAAGCGTCCATATCGCCGATCGCGACGAGGCTGTGCGCGAGTCGCTGCGCGCTTTCCTCGAGACCTGCGGCTACAGCGTCCAGACTTATGCTTCCAGCGAAGATTATCTGCGCCGCGCCGACACGGAGAGTGCGGACTGCCTCCTTCTTGATCTGCGAGTGTCCGGCAGGGGAGGGATCGAACTCTTGGAGCAACTTCGGACGCGTGGCGTTTCGACGCCCGCAATCATCCTCTCCACAAATGGCTCGCGGATGAACGCTCGGATGCAGAGAGCGGGCGTGCTGAAGGTCCTGGTCAAGCCAGTCACGGGCGAGGACCTTTTGCATTGGATCGAGAAGGCCTGCGGCTGAGTCGCGCTTTTGGGTACGTACATCTCCCGATGCAGGTGGCGCCGGAATTTAACACACCGTAGAGCCATCGCGCCCAAGCTGTTGCCGCACGACCCACGTGTCAGGGGCCGGGCTGGGAGTGGTGGAATGAAAAGACTTCCGGTGTGCGTTTTCGCGTTCACCCTTCCGGCGCTTTGCGTTCTGCCGGGAGCGGTGAACGCGGCACCGCCCTTCCTCATCGACGATCCCGGACCCACTCTTGACTCCGAAGGCACATTCGGCCGGGGCTTCGACGGCACCGCGTTCGGGGTGGAGCCCAGCGGCTTGAGCCTGAGCTACGGTTCCTCCACCCACTATCTTGCGCTGCAGCGCATGATTTGACGGATATGATCATGGGTCGGCACAGCATCAAGGCGAAGTTTTTCCTCACCTTCGGCGTCATGCTCACGCTCATCCTCGCGCTGGGCGCCTCGTCGCTGCATGAGGCCAATGTGATGGCCCGGCTGACGCACTATTCCTATCGGAGCACACTGCCGAGCGTCGCGGCGGGAACGCGGCTGGGTGCGGAACTAAGCGCGATTCGCGTTGCCGAGGCCGAGCGAATCTTGACCGATGATTCAGCACTGATGGCCGAGGCCGACGCTTCCACCGCTCACGCCAGGCGAGCCATCGCCGCTGCCTTGGAAGACCTGCGTCGCAGTGCCGACAGCGAGCAAGAAAGAGCAATCGTTCGCTCGATTGCGCATCAAATGCCCGATTTCTTCCATGCCGTCGACAGGTTCGCGGCCCTCTTCCGGACGGGACGCAGGCAGGAAGCCCAGGTGCTGTTCATGGGCCGCCTCGACGTCGATTTCGACGAAATGAGCCGCCAGATCGAGCGCTACATCGCCGTCAACGAGGAACAGGCCAACGAGGCCAGCCGCGCCGCAGCCGCGACCGAGCGACGTTCGCAGCTCGTCATTTTCGTCGCAATCGCATTCTCGGTCCTGGCCGCGGCGGCAGTTTTCGCGGCGCTAGTGCACGGTATTATCCGGCCGCTGCTCTCGATGACGGAAGCGATGGGAAGGCTCGCGGAAGGACACCTCGAAACAGAAGTTCCGGCGGCCGGGCGCAAAGACGAGATCGGCCTGCTGGCGGCAGCGATGGCGAGCTTCAAACAGTCCGCGATTGCCCTGCGCGGCGCCAAGGAAGAGGCGGAGGCCGGGACCCGCGCCAAATCGGAATTCCTGGCCAATATGAGCCACGAGATCCGCACGCCCATGAACGGCATACTGGGGATGACCAAACTTCTGCTCGAAACCGAACTCGATGCCGAGCAGCGCGACTTTGCCCAGATCGTCGTGGAGTCGGGGGAGTCGCTGCTCACGATCGTCAACGACATCCTGGACATCTCAAAGCTCGAAGCGGGGAAATTCGAGATCGAAAGCATCGATTTCGATCTCGGTGCCACGGTTGAAAGCGCTGTTGCGCTTCTGTCGCCCAAAGCTCGGCAGAAGGATATCGATGTGGCGATGTTCGTGGAGCCGGAGGCACGCGGCGCCTATCGCGGCGATCCCACGCGCCTGCGTCAGATCCTTCTCAACATGCTCAACAACGCGATCAAGTTCACCGAGCGGGGTGGCGTCTCGGTTCAGGTGGTCGTCAAGCTTGGTCATATCGCGGTCGGAGCAAACGACGTGCCGCTGCGATTCGAAGTCACCGACACCGGGATCGGCATGACCGACAGCGTCCGCCAGAAGCTCTTCCTGAAGTTCAGCCAGGCCGACAGCTCGATGACGCGCCGGTTCGGCGGAACCGGCCTTGGCCTTGCCATCTGCAAACAGCTCGTCGAGCTGATGCACGGCGAGATTGGAGTGACGAGCCGCCCCGGCGCGGGCTCGACATTCTGGTTCGAAATCCCGTTCCGGAAGTCGTCACTCCAGGTCGCCGAGCGCGCGACGTTGCCCCCGAGCTTCAAGACGCTCCGGGTACTTGTCGTAGACGATGCCGACATGAACATCACGACCTTGAGCCAGCAGCTCAAGAGCTTCGGCGTGAACGTGTCGTCGGCGACCGACGGCTTCGCGGCAATGGCGGAGCTCGAGCGGGCGTGGCATCGCGGGCAGCCTTATGACCTCGTCTTCCTCGACCAGATGATGCCGGGATTGGCTGGGGAGGATCTGGCGCGGCGAATCCGCACGAACGATCATCTCCACGGCACCAAGCTCGTCATTGTTTCGTCGGGCGGACGCGAGCTCGTGAAGGCCGAAACGGAGCTGAAGCTGGACGCGGTCTTGGAGAAGCCGGTCCGTCATCAGGAACTGCTCGATATGCTGATAAGCATCTACAGCACCAACGACGAAATTCCGCATCGGCCCGCGTCTGCTCTCCGCGCGGGTCTGGAGCGGCCTGCTGCTGCGCCCCCGGGCGGCAGGCCGCTCCACATCCTCCTCGCCGAGGACAACAAGGTGAACCAGAAATTCGCCACTGCATTGCTCACGAAGGCAGGACACCGCGTCGAAATCGCCGAGAACGGCCATGAAGCCGTCGACGCGGTGCGACGCACGCGTTTCGACGTCGTGCTGATGGACATTCAGATGCCCGAGCTGGACGGCGTTCTGGCGACGCATCAAATTCGGGCATTGGAGCCGGAGAAGCGCACAGTCCCGATCATCGCCATGACGGCGCATGCGATGGCGGGGGCGAAGGAGGAATATCTCGCTGCCGGCATGAACGACTATATCTCCAAGCCCATCGAGCCAAAGCTTCTTCTTGCCAGGCTCGAGGGCATCGATGCCGCCGCCCCCGCCCGGATGGAGCGCGATCAGGGGTTGTGGCTCGACATGGGCAAGCTCGCGGATTTGCGCTCGGCGCTGCCGGCTCCCAAGCTCAAGGAGCTCATCCTGCTCTATCTCCTGGATGTCGAGCCGCACCTGGCAAAGATCGCCACATCGCACGCGCGAGGCGATTTCGAGACAGTGGCTCGCGAGGCGCATGCCATCGTAAGCATGGCCGGCAACCTCGGAGCGACGAAGGCGAGCGCGGCCGCGCGCAGGCTCGAGACGGCATGCCGGCGCGGCGACCGCGCCTTTATTCACCCGCTGATCAGCGAGTTGAGCGAAACCTGCCTGGCCTCGTCGGACGAGTTCCGTCGCTGGATGGACGCCGAGCTCCCCGACACGCTTGCAATGGCCAGCTGAGCCGATAGACAATGCAGCGCATACTCAAACCCGAGCTCAGGATCGCGGCTTCGCACGCCTTGACAGCGTGATCATGACATTGCCGGCCTTTATCTCACCGTCAATTCAGATCTCGAATTCTGCGTTCTTCAATGCGCAGATTATCGCTTGTATGCGCGTGGTGACGCCATACCTGGTTTTGGACCGCTGGATGTAGGTGCTGACGGTTTTCTCGCTCAGCCCGAGTTTGCGCGCAATGTCGCGATCGGTATTCCCGCATGCAGCCCAGGCGAGGCACTCGCGCTCCCGCCTTGGCAACCGATGAAATTCGCGGGAATCTGGAAAAACTCTTGCCAATGCGTATATTCGCGCCAGGGCGCACACCGATGTAGCGTATAAAATCGCGCGATCGTAATCTGCAACCACACGCGCCTCGCCGCACAGACTGACAATAGCCGTCCGGCGCCCGAAGGTCACCGGCGTGGTAAACCCGCCGTAGACATTGAATTCGGCACGCTCGTCCATCAGTCGCTTTTGGGCAGGAGAGTATCTGGTATCTCTGGCCGCTTCTGCCCAAGTGTAGGAGCGATCGACGATCCGTGCATGGAGCACGATCGGATCCCGGCGGTGGTAGGCGTTTTGCGTATAGCGCCGTCGCCATTCGTCGGGAGCCTCAGCGCAAAATGCCATATCGTAGAGCGAGTCGTGCTTGCCGGGCAGTTCGGTGATGACGCCGTAGCCGAACCCCCGTTGGCGACTGAGCATCAATAGCAGGCGCCAAGTCTCCGCGACGCTCTTCGCCGTTTCGAATTTGCTGATCAGATTCCCGAATTCAACAGATTTGATCATCCGTTGATTTGTCTCACCTGCCGTCCATTTGCGCGGTCAAATAGTAAGTCGGTTCCTAATAGTAAATAGCCGTCCGTGTAATCTTTGCGACAGCAATTTTGTCGGGGATGCCCCGACATTCCGAGACTTCATTTTGGAATACAAATCTTCGAGGGCCGCCTGCGCGTTTGAATATTGCAGAGGCAGTTTGGTTGACCGCGGCGGACGCCCGGACTTGCCAACCGCAGGGTCGGCAAAAGCGATGAGGTGTGACGAGGGAATTGCAACAATTGTTAATGAGTACATCCGGTGTCGGCGTCGGTTGAGATGAAGTCGAATGCGCTTTTCGAAGCTTTGATCGCGACCGCGGTCGATGGAATCGTCGTCATCGATGCCCGCGGTACAGTGCAAATTTACAATGCCGCCTGCGAGCGCCTGTTCGGCTATGCGCCGGACGAGGTGATCGGACACAACGTCAAGATGCTCATGCCGCGACCCTATCGCACGGAGCACGACGAATATCTCGCGAACTACCGGCGCAGCAAAGAGAAGCGCATCATCGGCATCGGCCGCGAGGTGCTCGGCCGGCGCAAGGATGCGACGACCTTCCCAATGTATCTGTCGGTCGGCGAGGGCCGGAGCAGCGAGCAGGCTTTTTTCGTCGGCATCATCCACGATTTGTCCGCCTTGCGTTCCGAGAAAAGCGAGCGCGCTGCGCTCGACCGCCAGCTCGCCAACATCGTCGAATCGTCCGAAGACATCATCCTGAGCAAGACGCTCGACGGCGTCGTGACCAGCTGGAACGCCGCTGCCGAACGTATCTTCGGATACACCGCCCAAGAAATTATCGGTCGATCCATAGCGATCATCATCCCGCCCGATCGCTTGGCCGAAGAGGAGGAGATCCTAAAGCGCATTCGGGCCGGCGAACAGATCAAGCACTACGAAACCGTCCGGCGCCGAAAGGACGGCGGCGAGGTCGCCGTCTCGCTGACGATCTCGCCGGTCCGCGACGCAGCCGGAAAAATCATCGGCGCGTCCAAGATCGCGCGCGACGTGACGGAGCGGCAAAGGGCGGAGGCCAAGGCGGCCAATCTGCGCGCGGAGCTGTTCCACGCTTCGAGGCTGAGCGCGATGGGGCGGATGACGGCCGCGATAGCGCATGAGGTCAACCAACCTCTGACCGCGGTTACCAACTATGTCAACGCGGCCAAGCGCTTACTGGCCGCGCTCGAAGGCGGCGCCGCGGTTTCAAACGCCAGGGAAATGATGGAGAAGGCCGTGGCACAGACGTTGCGCGCCGGCAGCATCATCAGAAATCTGCGCGACTTCGCCGAGAAGCGCGACAGCGTTAGAGAAGTGCACGACCTCAATGGCGTGGTCGAAGAGGCCGTAGCTCTTGGTCTGGCTGGAGCCGCGGAGGCCAACGCGACGATCCGCGCAAATCTCGGTCCCGACCTTCCTCCCGTCCTTATCGACAAGATTCAGATTCAGCAGGTCGTGCTCAACCTGATCCGCAACAGCGTCGAGGCCATGGCAGATTCGGCGAGGCGCGAGATCGCGGTCAGCACCGGCACGGACGGACCCGATTTCGTGGCTATCACCATCGCCGATACCGGACCCGGATTGCCGGAGGAGATCGCGGCACGGCTCTTCCAGCCTTTCACGACCACCAAGGACCAAGGCATGGGCATCGGTTTGAACATATGCCGCTCCATTGTCGAGGATCACGGCGGGCAGATCTGGCTTATGCCCGATGTCGAGCAGGGCGCCACGTTTCGAATCCAACTTCCGCTTGCCGGCTTGGCAGAGGAGGCACCATGAGCGCGGACATTGTCCATGTCGTAGACGATGACGAGAGCGTGCGCGACTCGTTGGGCGCGCTTCTGGTGTCGGCGGGTTACGCAGTGCGGCTATATGCGTCGGCAACAGCGTTTCTCGCCGATCCGCCGGCTCAGCAAGGATGCGTGGTGACGGATGTGCGCATGCCCGAAATGGACGGCCTCGAACTCCAGGAGGAGATTCTCCGCCGCGGACTGGGATATCAGGTCATCGTCATGACCGGTCACGCAGACGTGCCGCTCGCCGTGCGGGCGATGCGCTCCGGCGCGGCGGACTTCATCGAGAAGCCCTTCGACGACGAAGTCATGCTCGAAAGCATCCGGCGCGCGATCGAGATCGGCCGACAGACGCGCGACCGGCTGGCCGAAGCCCGTGCCGCGCAGAACCTGCTCGCGCTGCTGACGCCACGCGAGCATCATGTATTCGATCAGCTCGTTGCCGGACGTTCCAACAAGGTCGCCGCTTATGAGCTCGGCATCTCGCCGCGCACGATCGAGATCCATCGCGCACGTATCATGGACAAGATGAATGCGCGGAGTTTGTCAGACTTGGTTCGTGCCGCGCTCGCCGCCGCCGCGTCGACGGGCGGGCACGCCTCGTAGTACGTCGCCTGCGCGAGAGAGAGATGCAGCATCGGCGGCTTTTGCGCCGCCGGCCGCGCGTCGCCCGAAACCGACATCGGCGGATCGGGTTGCGGAATACGGATGTAGCGCAGGAGCTAGCCGACGAAAAGCGCCAGGAGCGATCCTTATTGGGCCATGAAGTAGGTAGAAGTCCCGACTGGCGCGTACGCGAATCAACCTAGGGAAAAGACCCAACTTTTGATTCGCTTCAACCTCATTAATTGTACTCCCCGTCAACCAGAAGTGGGGAGCTCGAGATGCCAGTTTCGCTCAGCGCGGTGCGCAATGACGGTCCGTTCCCGCCCTTTCTCGCGGCCCCCGGGCCGGACGGCACGCCGCTCACGCTCAACGATCATCTGCGTCTCATCCACGGCTCCAGCTCCCGTCTACATTTCCGGCGCAACGAAACCATATTCGGCGAGGGTGATCCGGCAGACCACGTCTACAGGGTCCTGACCGGCACGGTGCGGCTCTGCCGCTATCTGCAGGACGGCCGGCGCCATGTCGGCGACTTCGTCTTTGCCGGCGACCTGATGGGTTTTCTCGAATGTCCCCACCATCCGGTGACGGCCGAAGCAGTCGGCGACATCACGCTGGTGTCCTATCCGCGCAGCGCTGTCGAATGGTTGGCGAGGTTCGCCCCCGGGATCCGCGGGCGCATCGCCTCACATCTGTCGAGCACGCCACTCGAAGCGCAGCAGCACCTTTTCGTGCTCGGTTGCCAGCCCGCGCGCGAGCGCGTGGCTTCGTTCCTGGTCCGGCTCGCCAACCGCAATGACGCTGCCGAAGGCGACACCCTCGACATCGCGATGTCGCGTCAGGACATCGCGGACCACTTGGCCATGACGGTCGAAACCGTCTGCCGCATGCTTGCGCTCCTGAAAGCCGAGGGCGCCATCGTCGTCCCAAACGCGAGCCAAGTTATCCTCAAGGACCTGGCCGCGCTGCGCGTTCGGGCGGTCGAGAGCTGAGGCGCGCCGATGTCGTCGTCCTCTCTGGTTACCGCCATCCATCCTGCCGCCGACGGCGTCGAATTGCTGACCATTGTCGCGCTGATTGCCGTGACATTGGGTGCGTTCGTCAGCATCCTCGCCGTCAAGCTCTATCTTCGCCTCCGCGACACGCGCAGGCAGGCACAGACCGACGCCGAGAGCGCCCGCGGGCAAATCGCTTTCCGTGACGCGCTGCTTTCGAGCGACGGAGAGGCGGTGACTGTGCTGGGCAGCCTCCCCTCTCTCGCCACCGACAGCGCCGAGCGCGCCAATGCGCTCCTCAAGAGCGCCATGGAGGGCCCGGACTCGCGGCGCGTCACCGAAGCGCTTTCCATGCTGATCGCGCACGGCACGCCGTTCCGTTTCACCGCCCGAACAGATTCCCTGGAAGACGCCGTGGCGTTGCGCGGCTCGACCGTGTGGAACCGGGCGGTGGCGTTCGTGCGGCGGTGCGCGGCGCCCGCGCCGGTGTTGGATTATCTTGAGGTCCTCGACACCGTTCCGGTCCCGGTCTGGATACGCGGCGCGGACATGGCGCTGCGGTGGGGCAACAAGGCGTTCCTGAACGTCGCCGACGCTACGAGCCTTCAGAATGCGCTTGCCACCAACGCCTCGCTGCAGCGCTCGGAGCTGGATCTCGCCGCTGCCGCCGTCGAGGTCGGCCAGATCGAAGCGATCAGGTTCGCGCTGGTGGATGGCGAGCGTCGGGCTTTCACAATCAAGTTCGTCCGTCTTGCCGATGCGAGCGTCGTCGGCGTCGGCGTCGACATGACCGAGAAGTCCAAGGCCGAAGGCCGGCTCAGGCTGCATATCGACGCCACGATGGATATGCTCGAAGGCATACCCTTTGGCGTCGCCGTCTTCGCAATGGACAAGCGGCTCGAGAGCTGGAACGCGCGTTACGCGCGAATCTGGGGTTTTCAGGAGGGTTGGCTCGAGAGCCGGCCGTCGTGCGCCGATGTGCTCGATCGCCTGCGCGAAACGCGGCAGCTTCCCGAGCAGCAGGACTATGCCGCTTGGAAGACCGGGCAGCTGGCACTGTTCGAGCATGGTGCGCACCAGCGCGAGGAATTTTGGCATCTCGCGCAAGGCCGCAGCTTGAAAGTCACGACCCGGCCGCATCTTCTCGGCGGCGTGGTCGTGATGGTGGAGGACATCACCGAAACCCTGGCGCTCGAAACCTCGTTCAAGATGCTGCTGCAGGTGCAGCGCGCCACGTTGGATACGGTCGAGGACGCCATGGCGGTCTTCGCGCCCGACGGGCGTTTGGTCCTGTTCAACCGTTCTTTCGCGGCCATGTGGCGCTTCGCCGAAGCAGAGCTGGATGCTCGGCCGCATTTCACGCGGTTGGCGCAGCTTGCCGAAGCCCGACTCGGCCGGGACGCCATTTGGAGCATCGTCGGCACCGGCATCCAGTCCGCCGAGCCCGAGCGCTGCAACGAGTGGGGCAAAGCCACGCGCGCCGACGGCCGATCGATCTCGCTCTCCATGTCGCGCCTGCCCAACGGAGCGACCATTGCCACCTTCTGCGACCTGACGGATTTGGAGCGCTTCCAGCAGGCCGCGAAAGCGTCGCATGCGGCTGCTTGATTTCGCTTTTTCATCTTTTTCGCCGAGGCTATCGCCCCGGTCCGTTCTGATCGTCAACGGCCATCCGGACCCTCGGCCCGAGCGGTTTTGTGCTGCCGTCGCCGAGGCGTATCGCAACGGCGTCCGCAACACTGGCGGAAAGGCCGAGGTACTCAGCATTGGCGCGGTGAAAGGCGAAAGCGGCTGGACGGACGCCGCCGATCGGGTTCGCGACAGCACGGAGTTTATGGTCGTCTTTCCACTATGGCTCGACGGCCCGCCGCCGCTGTTGGCAAATCTTGTTGCCCAGGCCGCTCCGCAACGCTGCCATGATGCGGTCGTCACCATGGCGCTGCCGGCATTCGCGCATCGCTCGAGTGCCGTGCATCCCGAGCTTGTCCCGCTGGGCGAGATCCGGCGGGCCACCTTTATCGGAAGCGTCGAGGCGCTTTCGCTGAAGCAGAGGAAGGAATGGCTCGCGAAAATCGAGAAGCTCCCCTTGGCTCCGTAAATCATCCTTACTTCATCTGGATGGGCGACGTCGTGCCGCTCGGGTCTCGCGCCCAGAATGTTTCATCGTCGACCGCCAGGAGGCCGCGACCGTTCGGACGGATCTTCGAGCGCTATCTGGTGCTGGGCGCCCCGATTCAGCCGCTTTCCGAGTGGAATGCCAAAGGGATCGTGACTCGTCCGAGAGCGCTGCAGACCGGCCAAACCTTCGGTGGCGTGCCATTCACGCGCGGCCCTCTCGGCAATCTGCGCAAGAGCCGCATCTATATCGGTGAGATCAGCTTTTCAGCGCCGTCCAAGCCACGCTGGCCGAGAACCTTAGCTGCGCCGACACAAATCAGGTGCTCTACCAGCTGAGCTAAGCCGGCCCCGAGCGTTTCCATAGCGAAAAAGCCCTCTCCGCTTAAATCGGCACGGCGGGGCCCTGCTCCGCGTGCGCGGAACTGGCGGCTCGTGCTATAGAACCGTGATGCGGGCGGCCCGAAGGTCAACGAGATGACGATGCGTTCTTGGCTTGCCGATTCGTGCTCGGCTGCCGTCGGGCTGTGTCTGCTCGCGGTGACGCCGGTCCTGGCGCAGAGCGTCGTCACCTATCACAACTCCAACCAGCGCAGCGGCGCCTATGTCATCGCGGGGCTGACCCGGCAGGCGGCGGCAAACATCAAGCCCGACACCGGTTTCCGGGCAGCAATCGATGGCCATGTCTATGCCCAGCCGCTGTTCTGGAAGCCCAAAGGCGCGAACAGAGGCCTCGTCATCGTCGCGACAGAGTCGAACACTGTCTATGCGCTGGACGAAAAGAGCGGCGCGATCGTGTGGCAACGCGCGCTAGGCACGGCGATGCCCCTTTCGCAGCTGCCCTGCGGCAATATCGATCCCATGGGCATCACGGGGACGCCCGCGATCGATCCGGCGACGGGCACGCTTTATCTCGACGCCATGACCAAGACCCAGAGCGGCGCGCGTCACATGATCCACGCTTTGTCGCTCGTGGACGGTTCGAGTCCGGGCGGCTGGCCGATCGACGTGCAGCAGGCGCTTGGCGCACAGGGCGTGAGCTTCAATTCCTCGATCCAGGGCGAACGCGGCGGCGTGCTGGTGTTCCAGCACAATCTGTATGTCGTCTATGGCGGCCATTACGGCGATTGCGGTTCCTATCGCGGCACCGTGGTGCAGATCGCGCCGGCGACGGCGGCGCTGACGGCGAGCTGGCAGACGCGCGCCAACGGTGGCGGCATCTGGGCGCAAGGCGGGCTTGCCAGCGACGGTGGCGATCTCTTCATCACCACCGGCAACACCTTCGGCGCCAGCCAGTGGAGCGACGGCGAAGCGATCATCCGGCTGAGGGCGGGGCTCGCGCACTCCGCCGACAGCAAGGACTACTTCGCCCCCTCCAACTGGCAGGCGCTCGACAACAGCGATACGGATCTGGGCGGTACGGAGGCCATCCCGATCGACGTGCTGGTGCCTGGCAAGGCCCGCCGCGTGATCGCCTTCGGCAAGGACGGCAACGCCTATCTCGCCAGCCGCAGAAACCTGGGCGGCATCGGCGGACAGATCCAAACCTTGTCGGTTTCGAGCCACGCCATCCGCACCGCGCCCGCCGTGCTCGAAAATCCGTCTGCGACGCTTGTCGCCTTCACCAGCGCCGGCGGGGGCAAATGCGGTGGCGGCAACATCACCATGCTCTCCATCGCGCCCGGGGGAAAGAATCCGATGAGCGTCCTTTGGTGCGCGGCGTTGAGCGGCGCCGGCGCGCCCGTCATCACCACGACAGACGGCAGCTCCAATGCGCTGGTCTGGGTCGTGGGCGCGGAGGGCGACGGCGAACTCCATGCCTTCGACGCCTCCAACGGCAGCGTGGTCGTCTCGGGAAGCGGCACGGCGATGAACGGGCTGCACCACTTCCAGACCATCCTGGCGACACAGAGTCGGCTCTATGTCGGCGCCGACAACACGGTCTACGCCTTCAAGTTCTAAATCGTTCAAGAAGCTTTGCGCAGCGTCCGCAGCCTTGCGGCCGGCAGCGTGACGCTCACGCGCGTGCCGGCGCCCAAGCTGCTTTCGAGCGCGATCGTGCCGCCATGGGCTTGCGCAAGGCCTTGGGCGATGGGCAGGCCAAGTCCGGTGCCCTTGTCGCTGGTCGCGACATCGTGGCGGCCCTGACCGAAGGACTGGAAGACGCGGACATGATCCTCAGGCGCGATGCCCACGCCGTTGTCGGCGACGCCGAAGCGCACGCCGTCCTCGCTCTGGTCCGCGAAGGCGCGCACGGCTCCGCCGGCAGGCGTGTATTTGACGGCATTGGAGAGCAGGTTGAGCACGATCTGCTTGAGCGCGCGTTCGTCCGCCCAGACTGCGAGCGGGCGCCGCGCATCGACCGCAAGGTGCACCTCGGCATGGCTTGCCCGCGCGCGCATCAGATCGACGCAATCGTCCAGAAGGCGCGCGAGATCAATCTCGCTCTCGCGCAATTCGAGACTGCCCGCCTCGATCTTGGCGAGGTCGAGCACATCGTTGATCAGCATGAGCAGATGCTGGCCGGAGCCGTGGATCAGCGCCGCATATTCGCAGTGTTTCTCCGGGTTCGCGGCCCGCGCGGCGATCAGCTCGGAGAACCCCAGAATTGCGTTCAGCGGCGTGCGCAACTCGTGGCTCATATTGGCGAGGAATTGGGATTTGGCGCGGCTCGCCGCTTCCGCGCGTTCGCGCGCCACGTCGGATTCGGTCTTGGCATGGGCGAGCGCAAGGATCAGGTCGCTCTTGTCGTTGCGCAGCATGAGCATGTCGCGCGCCGTGCGGTTGATCTGCATCGCCATGTAGGCGAGATAGCCGACATAGAATGCCGCCAGCCCCGCAATGCCATTGAAGATCAATCCGCCCGTGCGAAGCGGCGTCGCGATCAGGGCGCTGCCATAGACGGCGAAGACGCACAGCGCCAGCGGCCGGCTCGAACCCACCAGCGCGCTGTTGCCGGCAATGGTGCAAGCGAGTAGCAGCACGATGACGAGATTGTTGAAATCGTTGTGCGGCACCCAGAGGAAGGCGGCCATCGACGCCCAGCTCGCCGCGAAGAGCAGAAAGGCAAGCGTCGTCCGCCGCAGCCACATCGCGGCTTCATCGACCGTGGGCTCGCGCCGGCGGAAACGTTCGCTGACAAACCCAAGCGGCAGCACACCCAGGCACAGGAGGAGGAACCAGGCGACGAGCCGGCCCGTGTCCACCCAGCGATGGAACATCACGCAGGTGATCGCCGCGAAGACGGGCATCAGGAAATGGTTGGGGCCGAGATTCTTGAGCGCCAGCGAAAGCTGGTCGAGCTCGAGCTTGGCGGCGCGTTCCTGCATCTGGGCGTTGATCATGCGCCGCCGGTCCTTTCCCCTCTGGCCGGCCAGTCTGGCCCGGGCAGGGTTAAGGCAAGTTTGCGCTGGTTCTTAAGCCCTCCTTAACCAGCATCGGCACCAGCGCCGCGAATGCAACCGCTTCGCCTACGTGGGGAATTCGAGCAGTGTCGCCTGCTTGACCGAGGGCAGCGCCCGGATTCGCGCCAGCACCTCATGCGGAACCGCGCTGTCGACCTGCACCAGCGCAATCGCATCGCCGCCGGGCGCGGCGCGGCCGAGATTGAAATTGGCGATGTTGATTTGCGCTTCGCCCAGCAGCGTGCCCAGCCGCCCGATCATGCCCGGCTTGTCCTCATTGATGACGTAGAGCAGATGCGGCGCGAACTCGGCCTCCATGTTGATGTCGCGGATCTGGATGATTCTGGGCCTTCCGTCCGAGAACACGGTGCCGGCGGCGCGGCGCGTCGAACCGTCGACCAGGGCCGCGCTGAGTTTGATATAGGCGTCATAGATTCCGGCTCGGCCGCGCGTCATTTCGCCGACCTGGATGCCGCGCTGCTGGGCTGCGGCGCGCGCGCTCACCATGTTGACCTCGCTGAGCACGGGCTTGAGCAGTCCAGCAAGGGCGGCTTGGGTCAGCGCGGCGGTGTTCATGGCCGACGCCGCGCCCTCGAAGACGATCTGGACATCGCGCAACGCGGTGTCGACCAGTTGGCCCAGGAACAGCCCCAGCCGCTCCGCCAACGCGATCCAGGGCCGCATGCGCGCAGCCTCTTCGGCGGCGATGGAGGGCATGTTGAGCGCGTTGGTCACGGCACCGGTCAAGAGGAAATCGGACATTTGCGCCGCGATCTGGAGCGCCACTTTTTCCTGCGCCTCGACGGTGGAGGCACCCAGATGCGGCGTTGCGACCACATTTTCGCTGCCGAAGAGGATATTGTCCTTCGCCGGCTCGACCTCGAAGACGTCTAGCGCCGCGCCCGCGATGTGGCCCGAATCCAGCGCGGCCTTGAGCGCAGTCTCGTCCACCAAGCCGCCGCGGGCGCAGTTGATCAGGCGCGCACCCTTCTTCATGCGCGCGATGGCATCCGACGATATGATGTTGCGCGTCTCCGCAGTGAGCGGGGTGTGCAAGGTCACGAAGTCGGCGCGCGCCAGCAGATCGTCGAGCGAGACCTTCTCCACGCCGAGAACTTCGGCGCGTTCGACAGAGAGATAGGGATCGAAGGCGATGACGCGCATCTTGAGGCCCTTGGCGCGGTCGGCGACGATGGCGCCAATATTGCCTGCGCCGATGAGACCCAGGATCTTTCCCGCGACTTCGACGCCCAGAAATCGGTTCTTCTCCCATTTGCCGCCTTGGGTGGATTCGTTCGCCGCCGGAATCTGACGCGCCAGCGCCATCATCAGCGCGATGGCATGTTCGGCGGTGGTGACCGAATTGCCGAACGGCGTGTTCATCACCACGACGCCGGCGGCAGTGGCGGCCGGCACATCGACATTGTCGACACCGATGCCGGCGCGTCCGATCACCTTGAGCCGGCTGGCCCTTGCGATCACGTCCGCGCTAATCTTGGTTGCGGAGCGCAGCGCAATGCCGTCGTAGTCGCCGACCGCGGCAAGCAACGCCTGCTTGGAGAGGCCGGTACGCAGCTCGGCCTCCACGCCGCGTTCGGCGAACACCGCCAGCGCCGCGGGCGAAAGCGCATCGGCGATCAGGACTTTCGGGCGCGGGCTCATGGCACGAGACCGAGCGTGCCTGGATCGAGCATGCGCGCGATCTCTTCGGGCAGGATCTCCTTGCCCACATCGGAGCCCAAATTGAGAAGCAGGGTGGCGCCGCGCGTCATCTCCATCAGTGCCCGCCCCGGCAGAGAAACGTAGCCGCGGCTCTGCGAGAGATATGCGTGAAGCCGCGTGCGCGACGTGAAGACCGGGACATAGGTGCGGCCGTCGCGTTTGGTGAAGGCCACCTTGAGCCGCTCGCCCGGCAGAAGCGGGGCGCCGGCGGGTGACAGGTCCCTGCCCTCGATCTCACCGATCACGATCACGTCGGAACCAAGCAGCTGCCGCTCGAATTCGCGGCGCGTCATGGGGCTTTTGTTGGCGCGCAGCAACGCCTCTTCCAGCGCGTTTTCGGGTTCGAAACTCATGGGCGTGTCAGCGTCCACGCCCAATCGAGCCAGGGCGCCAGCGCCTCGATATCGCTGCGTTCCACAGTCGCGCCGCACCAGATGCGCAGTCCGGGCGGCGCGTTGGCATGACCGGCGACATCGAAAGCCACGCCTTCGGCTTCCAGCAGCGCGGCGAACGCCTTCACCGCCGCGCGCCGCGCAGGCTCGTCCAGACGCGTGAAGGCCGGGTCGGTGATCTTGAGGCAGACGCTGGTCGGCGAGCGGAAGGATGCCTGTTCCGCGAGGAAGTCGATCCAGTTCGATTCCCGCACCCACGCCGAGAGCGCCGAGAAATTGGCCGCGACGCGCGCCTGGAGCGCCGCAAGGCCGCCGATCCGTTCGGCCCAGGACAGTGTGTCGAGATAATCCTCCAGCGCCAGCATCGAGGGCGTGTTCAAGGTCTCGCCGGCGAAAACACCCTCGTTGAGCTTGCCGTCCTTCACCAGCCGGAAGATTTTCGGCAACGGGCGAGGTGGGGCGTAGCTGAGCAGGCGCTGCACCGCGCGCGGCGAGAGAACCAGCATGCCATGCGCCGCCTCGCCGCCGAGCGCCTTCTGCCAGGAGAAGGTCACTGCATCGAGCTTGTCCCAGGCGAGATCCATCGCAAAGGCCGCGCTGGTGGCATCGCAGATCGAGATGCCTTGGCGGTCGGCGGCAATCCAGTCCGCATCAGGCACGCGCACGCCGCTGGTCGTGCCGTTCCAGGCGAAGAGGATGTCGTGCCCTGGATCAGCCTGGCTGAGGTCGGGAAGCTGCCCGTATTCGGCCTTGAAGACGCGCGCGCCCTCGATGCACAGCTGCTTGACGGCGTCCGTCACCCAATCGGCGCCGAAGCTGTCCCAGGCAAAGCAATCGACCGGCCTCGCCCCCAGCATGGTCCACATCGCCAGTTCCATCGCCCCCGTGTCGGAGGCGGGCACGATGGCGACACGGTACCCTTCGGGGACGCCCAGCAGCTTGGCGGTTCGGTCGATCGCCTCTTTGAGCTTGGCTTTGCCGGGACCCGAGCGATGTGAGCGGCCGAGCAGTGCCCCGTCCAAGGTTCGCGCCGTCCAGCCCGGACGTTTGGCGCAGGGTCCGGATGAAAAAAAAGGCCGTGCGGGTCGCACGGCCGGATGCGTTCCGATCATCGGACATCCCTTCCAGAATGTACGCGCCGCGTTGGGGCGGCGTGGCCCGCGACCTGTGTAGGTCGGAAGGAGGCTTGCGTCAAATCAAAGCGTGGAACGCAACCGGAGCGTCGTTCGTTTGAGGCACGGAAAGGAAATTATTCATGGCCGTGATCCGCACTCTGCGTGACGAGGAAATGCCGGAACTCGCGATCTCGCCGGAAAAGGTCCGCCTCATCATCGTCAAGGCGCGTCAGTTCGACGTCAAGGAGGCGGATTCCGATCCCGACGAGGGTTCCAACCCGGCCGATGACGGCATGGCGGATGTCCTGGAGGACAAACCCGACGAAGATCCGGTGCGCCAGGAACTGGTCTCCTTCATCGATGCGCTCGACGAGGAGGAGCAGGCCAGTCTTGTGGCCCTTGCCTGGCTCGGCCGCGGAACTTTCGATCTCGACGAATGGAGCGAGGCGCTCGACACGGCCCGCACCGAGCACGGCAGCCGCTCGGCGCAGTACCTGCTCGGCCTGCCGCTGCTCGGGGATTATCTGGCCGAGGGCCTCGACGCCTTCGGGGAATCCTTCGACGACGAAACCGACGACGAGCTGGACGAGGAGCCGCTCATCGAGCAGGACAATCGCTAGCCCGGCGCCAGACAGGCCAGCAGCGCATCCTGGTTGGGCTTCTCGGCGACACGAAGCCCGCCAAAACGCAGAGGCGCGAGCGCGGCCGCCGTGGCGTCGCTGATGCATACTGCCAAGGTCGTCGAGAGTTCGAGAGCGGCGGCGTTCCCCCTGAAGATTGTGGCACTGCGCGGCGAAAAGAACAGAGACGCATCGATCCCCTCCGCGAACGCTATGCGCAAGGCCGCTTCGGCCTGGACCGATACGATGTCGTAGAGCACCGCGCTTTGGACGGAAAAACCGTTGGCCGCCAGCGCTTCGGCGAGCGTGCCCGGCGCGTCGCTTCCTTTGACGTGAAGCAGCATCCCGCCTTCGGGGGAGGCCCATTGCTGAGCTGCGCGCGCGAGCGCCTTGGCATCGCCGTCCGCATTGCGGACATGCGTGAACCCTGTCTCGCGCGCCGCCTCCGCTGTCTGCGGACCAACCGCAAACAGCGGCATATCGCGTTTGGCGCTTCTCCTCGCCAAAGCACGCACGCCGTTGGCGCTGGTGGCAAGGATTGCCTGCACATTGGCGAGTGCAATCTCGGGTCCGTCACGCAAGCGGGCCTCGAGCAGAGGGACGATGACTGGAGCATGTCCCCGTCGCTCGAGCGCGGCGGCGATGCGCGCGGCGTCTTCCCTGGGCCGCGTCACCAGCACCCGCATCACAGATCGAGCCAGCGCGCGGCGCGGTCGCGAATCGAGAGGCCTGCGTCACGGCCCGCGCGTTCGGCGTCGCCGGTCGCGGCCTCGATTTCGACCGAGACGCAATCGCTGCCGTCCGGCGCCAGAACCTCGCCGCGGAAATGCAGGCGGCCGCCCTTGATGGTCGCAAGACCCGCCATCGGCGAGCGGCAAGAGCCGCCGAGTGCGGCCTGGAAGGCGCGCTCGCAGGCCAGCGCCGCGTCGGTATCGCCGTCGTTCAGACCGGCGACGGCCACGGTCGCGCGCGCATCGCCGCGGCGCACTTCGATGCCGATAGCGCCCTGCGCCAGCGCCGGAAGGACGTCGAGCAGCTCCGTCGCGCGGCTTTCGAGACCCAGCCGCTTCAATCCCGCATGCGCCAGGATCATCGCGTCCATCGTGCCCGCATCGAGCCTGGCAAGCCGGGTGTCGACATTGCCGCGCAGCAGCACGGTCTCGACGTCGGGACGCGCACGCTTGACCTGGGCGGCCCGGCGCACCGAACTGGTGCCGACACGCGCGCCATGCGCCAGCGTCCCAAGAGATGGCGCCGCATTGGATACGAACACATCGCGCGGATCTTCGCGCGGCAGTACCGCGGCAATGGCGAGGCCGCCCGGCAACAGCACTGGCATGTCTTTCATAGAATGCACCGCCAGATCGATGCCCTCGCCCAGTAGGGCGTCTTCCAGCTCCTTGACGAAGAGGCCCTTGCCGCCAGCATCGGCGAGCGGGCGATCCTGGATGCGATCGCCGCTGGTCTTGAGGACGACGATCTCGACCGGGCAGCCCAGCTGCTTGGCGACCATCTCGGCCTGCACGAGCGCGAGCCGCGAGCCGCGCGAGCCGAGGCGAAGCGGTTTTACGTCTGGCGGCATGGGCGGCTTCGGTCTAGGACGGCTGCGCCTTTTAGCACGCGACGGAAAGCCTTGCGCGAACTGACGGTCCTGGGCCTGGAGACGAGCTGCGACGAGACCGCCGCCGCGGTGGTGCGAGGGCTGCCGCCGGGGCGGGGAACGATCCTCTCCGATATCGTCTTCTCGCAGCTCGAGGCGCATCGGCCTTATGGCGGCGTGGTGCCGGAGATCGCCGCCCGCGCCCATGTCGAGCGGCTCGACGGCATCGTCGAAGAGGCCTTGGCCAAGGCAAAAGTGCACCTGGCCGACCTGGACGCGATCGCGGCAACGGCAGGCCCCGGACTGATCGGCGGGGTGATGGTGGGCCTGACAACCGCGAAGGCGCTCGCGCTCGCCTCAGCCAAGCCGCTCGTGGCGGTGAACCACCTCGAAGCCCATGCGCTGAGCGCAAGGCTGAGCGACGGCGTGGCGTTCCCGTTCCTGCTGCTGCTGATTTCCGGCGGCCATTGTCAGCTTCTCGCGGTCGAGAATGTTGGCCGCTATCGCCGCTATGGCACCACTATCGACGATGCGGTGGGCGAGGCCTTCGACAAGACAGCCAAGCTGCTTGGCCTTCCCTATCCCGGCGGGCCAGCGATCGAACTGGCTGCACGCAGCGGCAATCCCAAGCGCCATGCGCTGCCGCGGCCGATGGTGGGACGTGCGGGCGCCGATTTCTCGTTCTCCGGTCTCAAGACGGCGGTTCGCCAGATCGTGGCGCAGGAGCGTCCACGCGCAGAGGACATGGCCGCCTCTTTCCAGGCGGCGGTGGTGGACGTGCTCACCGACCGCAGCCGCGCCGCCATGACTTTTTTCCGGCGCGACTTTCCCGATTCGGAGCATCCCGCTTTTGCCGTCGCGGGGGGCGTAGCGGCGAACGCCGCGATCGGATCGGCGCTCTCAAGCCTCGCGGCGCGCGAGGGCTTCGCCACGAAAATTCCCCCGCCAGGCCTCTGCACGGACAATGCCGCGATGGTGGCCTGGGCGGGGGTTGAACGCGGCCAGCTCTCTCTCTTCGACGCGATGGACGTCGCGCCGAGAGCGCGCTGGCCGCTGGACGCCCTTGGGGGGGAGCGCTTGGGCGTCCAATCCGCTTAGACGAGCGATAGCGAGGTCGCGAGCAACAGCGCGCCCGCGCCGACGATGAGGATGGTCGTCAGGATGCTGACGATGCCGGTGTCGCCGGTTTCGCGCTGTGCGCTCTGAATGAATTCGCCCATGTTCTTCTCCATATCCGGCCGCCCGCGTTGGGGACGCGGAAAGCCCCAGAAATCCGCCGGCCTTGCTGCCGGACAGCTCTCAGATAGGAGGGGGAATTAAATGCTACAAGTGAATGATTTATGTAATATTCATTGTTCAATCGTGAAAGAGTTGCGTCAACTATCTGGAATTACTAAATAATTCCAGTTGGAAGAATATTTCGTCAGAGCTAGCATGGCCGGGATGCGCAAAATGCACGCCTCCGCGCGAGCCTCGAAAGGGGCAGTGACCGATGCTAGTACGTCGTGTGGAAGCCGCCCAGCAGCCACAACAGCAGCAGGACGACGATGACAAGGCCCAGCGCGCCGCCTAGGCCGGGTCCGCCATAGGTCCTATAGCCATAATAGCCTCCGCCGCCACCGAGCAGCACGACCACGAGAATGATGATGAGCAGCAATGTCATCGGCTTGTTTCCTTGCAATCAGTTCAGGAAACGCCCGAAAGCGGAATTTGGCCGCTGGGCGCTATGAAGATTGCAACCTGGAATATCAATTCGGTCCGGCTGCGGCGCAACCTCGTGACCCGTTTCCTGCGTGCCGAGCAGCCGGATGTGCTGGCGCTGCAGGAAACAAAAGTCGTCAACGACCTCTTCCCTGCCAAGCCGTTCGCGGCGCTCGGCTATGTGCACCAGGCGATCCACGGGCAGAAGGGCTATCACGGCGTTGCGCTGCTCTCGCGCCTGCCATTCCGTGAAAGCCGTTCACAGGAGTTTTGCTCCAACAGCGACTGCCGCCACATCCAGGTGAGGTTCGAAAACGGCATTGAGCTGCACGATTTCTACGTGCCGGCCGGCGGCGACATCCCCGATCCCAAGCGCAATCCGAAATTCGCCCACAAACTCGATTTCCTGCGCGAGATGTGCGGCTTCTTCGAGTCGCGCGGCAACCGCGGCGACGCTCTCGTGCTGCTGGGCGATCTCAATGTTGCCCCGCTCGAGCACGACGTCTGGAGCCACAGGCAGCTGCTGGACGTCGTCAGCCACACGCCGGTGGAGACCGCCTTGCTCGGCGATGTGAAAGCCTCGTTCGAGTGGATCGATGTGACGCGGCGCTTCGTGCCCGAAAACGAGAAGATATTCTCCTGGTGGAGCTATCGCGCGGTCGATTGGGCGGCATCCGACCGCGGCCGCAGGCTCGATCACATCTGGGTGTCGCCCGCGCTGGGCAGCGCGCTTCGATCCCAGGCCATCGTCAAGAAGATGCGCGGCTGGAAGCTCGCCTCCGACCATGTGCCGGTGGTGGCGGAATTGGCGTTGTGATCGCGCGCAGGCACAATGGCGCAGGCAGATTCGGCGGAGATTTGAGATGGGCTGGAAAGACGCGCTGATCGCAACCTATGTCGCGCGCGAGGCGGTGCGCATTGGCAAGTTCAAGCTCGCCGGAGGCGGCACCAGCGATCTCTATTTCGACGGGCGGCGTGTCTCGACGTACCCCAAGGGGTTGCGCGCGATCACAGACGGCATGGTCGCCACGATCCGCGAGGGCGATCTTCTGCCCGCAGGCTGCAATCTGGTGGCGCCGGTGATCAGCGGCATTCCCATCGCCAGCGCGATCTCGCTTGCGCTCGATGTGCCGTTCGTCATGGACCGCGGCAAGCCCAAGCAGCATGGCCTCGGCCAACGCTTCGAAGGGGTGTTCGGCACCGATCCGCGCTGTCTCATCGTCGACGATCTCATCACGGTCGGCTCGACCCTGGTGCAGACGGTCGAGGCGCTGCGCGAGATGGGCAAGGAGGTCGGTCACGCCATCGTCGTCGTCGATCGCAACGAAGGCGGCCGCGACCTGCTTGCCGGCCTGGGTGTCACCCTGCACGCGCTCCTCACGGCCGGCGAACTACGCGCGGCGGCGGCACGCGCAACTTCCTAACGCTTGCCGCGCTTCACGCCACGCCCTGGCGCAGCTCGCCCGCGCGGGCGCGGTAGAGGCTGGCGAAGTCGATCGGCTCGACCAAGAGCGGCGGCATGCCCCCGTCGCGAACCACGTCGGCGACGATGCGCCGCGCGAAGGGGAAGAGGATGTGCGGCGCTTCGATCAGGAGCGCCGGCTGGCGCATCTCGTCGGGCACGTTTTGGAGGTGGAACAGGCCGGCATAGACGAGCTCAAGGAGGAACATCGGCTTGTTGTCGCTCTGGGCCGAGACGCGCAGCTTAAGCTCGACCTCGAAGTGTTCGGCGTCCATCTGCCGTGCCTGGAGATCAACGTTGAGGTCGATCTGTGGACGGCCTGCGGCATTCGCCGACGGCATGCCCGGATTTTCGAAGGAGAGGTCCTTGATGTACTGGCCCACGACCTGCAGGCGGGGCTGCGCCGCACCATTGCCACCCTGACCGTTCTGGCCCTCACCCGTGCCGCTCATCGCCAATTCCTCGAAAAAAGCGGGCCGCGCTACCACGGATCGCGCGGCTGTGACAAGGGAAAGCGCGCCTTGGCCATGGATTGGACCGAATGCGTTACTATATCGGACGCGAGCGCTGGACCGGCCCCTCGCCGGGGTTTAGGCTCGCCTTTCAGAGAGTGACCTCATGGCAAGTTCGGAACTGCTCGACATCGTGCTGATCGCGGCTGCGGGATTCCTGCTGTTCCGCCTCTACACCGTGCTCGGCCGCCGCACGGGTCATGAGCGGCCGCCGGAGGATCGCTTCCGGCTGCAGCCCAATCCGGAAGCGCCGGCGGCGGCGCCTGCAACCGATGCCAAGACTCAGGTGCTGCCGGGCGCGCGCGCCATCGACGCAAAGCACGCCGACCCGGTCGCGCGCGGCCTGCTCGAGATCAAGCTCGCCGACCGCGATTTCGATGCTGAGCATTTTCTCTCCGGCGCGCGTCAGGCCTATGAGATCATCATCGGCGGTTTCGAGAAGGCCGATCGCGCGGCGCTGCGCCCGCTGTTGAGCGACGAAGTGTTCCACGCTTTCGACTCCGCCATCACGGCGCGCGAATCCGCCAAGGACGGCCCCGTCTACAATTTCGTCGGTCTCAAAGACGCCAAGATCGTCGAGGCGGCGCTGAAGGGCCGCATCGCCGACATCACCGTCGCCTTCGGCGCACAGTTCGTGGCTGCAGTTGGAGGAGCGATGCGCGACGTCACCGATGTCTGGACGTTCTCGCGAGACACCCGCGCCCGCGACCCGAACTGGTGCTTGGTGGCCACTTCGGGCGACCTGCCCTGACATAGATGAAGCGCAGGGGGCCGGTCGCGGCGCTGTTCTTCATCGCGCTGGTTCTGTTGGCTGCGGCGCTGTGGCGGCTGATCCGGCCGGCGCCGCAAACGGGCGCGCTGCATCTGACGCGCGTGCACTTCTCCGATCTTCCCGGCTGGGCGACGGTCGAGCCGCGCGGCGCACTCGAGGCCTTCCAACGCTCCTGCGGCCTGTTGGCGGCGGCACCGCCTTCGACGCCGGTGGGCGGCTATGGCGGCACCGCCGCAGACTGGGCTTCGGTCTGCAACGCGGCGCGGACTGCGGACGGCAACGCCGCGCGCGATTTCTTCGAACAATCGTTCCAACCGCTTCTGGTGAGCGGCGGCGACAAACCCGACGGTCTCTTCACCGGCTATTACGAGCCCGAGCTGCACGGCAGCCTGGCGCGCCACGGCCGCTACCAGACGCCGGTCTATGGCGTTCCCGGCGATCTCATCAGCGTCGACCTCGGCGCGTTTCGAACGTCTTTGAAGGGCGAGCATATTTCCGGCCGCGTCGAGCGCCATCGTCTCGTTCCCTACCCCTCGAGGGCTGAGATCGACGACGGCGGCTTGCCGCAGGCGCCGGCGCTGTTCTATGCCGACGATCCCGTCGCGGTGTTCTTCCTGCACATCCAGGGTTCGGGCCGCGTCGTGTTCGACGACGGCACGCGCGAACGCGTCGCCTACGCAGCCGAGAACGGACGGCCTTACACGCCCATCGGCCGCACGTTGATCGCGCAGAACGCGCTGCCCAAGGACGGGATGTCGCTGCAGGTCATCCGTGCCTGGCTGATTGCACACCCGCAGAAGGCGCGCGCCATCATGGAAAGCGACGAGTCCTTCATCTTCTTCAAGCTAAGCCCGCTCGGCGATCCCGCGCTCGGTGCCGTCGGTGCGCAGGGCGTGGTGCTGACGCCGCAAGCCAGCATCGCGATCGATCCCAGGATCCATCCGCTCGGCGTGCCGTTCTTTCTCGCCACCACCGCGCCCGGGGGCAGCAGGCTCGAGCGCCTTTTCGTCGCGCAGGACGTCGGCGGCGCGATCCGGGGCGCGGTGCGCGCGGACATCTTTTTCGGCTTCGGCCGCAAAGCCGAAGAGTTGGCGGGCGGCATGAAGGCAACGGGGCGGATGTATGTGCTGCTGCCCAAGCCGGTGGCTGAGCGCCTGCCATGAAGCGCCGCCTGACGAGCGCGGAAGAGCGTGCGGAGTTCGAGGCGGCGCTCAAGGATCATCCGCCGCGCAAGGTGCCGAAACCCGCGCCGCCGCCGCGCAAGCCGCGCGCGGCCGGCGCCGGCGGCGGTCTCGACGGCAACACCCGGGACCGCTTGAAACGCGGACTGCTCGAGCCCGAGGCGCGACTGGATCTGCACGGCATGAGCGAAGAGGTCGCGCATCGGCGCCTCGCTGCCTTCCTGGCGCAGGCACAGCGCAACGGCGCCCGGCTCACTCTGATTGTCACCGGCAAGAGCGGCGTGCTGAAGAGCTTGGTGCCGCGCTGGCTCGGCGAACCGGTGTTTGCGAATTCGATCGCCGACCAGCGCAGCGCCCACGTCCGCCATGGCGGCGCCGGCGCGCTGTATGTGTATCTGCGCAAGAAGCACTGAGCGCTACAGCAACCCCTTGGCCGCCGCGAGCGTCTTCAGCGACACCTGCGGGCGGGCGCCGTAATGCGAGATGACTTCGGCGGCGGCAAGTGCACCCAGATGGCCGCAATGGCTGAGGCCGAAGCCACGCGTCAGGCCGTAGAGAAATCCGGCCGCGAACTGGTCGCCGGCGCCAGTGGTGTCGACGACGCGCTCGACCGGCGCCGCATCGACGACGTGGACCTCGCCCCCCCTGGCGATGACGCAACCCTTCTCAGAGCGCGTCAGCGCGACGATGGCGGAGGAAGATTTCAGCGCCTGCAGCACGTCGTCGAACTCGTCCGCCGCGAACAGCGCCTTGGCTTCCTCCTCATTGGCGAACAGGATGTCGAGCTCCGGCAGCAGCGCGAGGAATTCATTGCGGTAGCGTCCCATCAGGAACGGATCGGAAAGCGTGAAGGCGATCTTGGAGCCGCTGGCCTTGGCGATCGACATCGCGCGCAGCGACGCCTGCTTGGCGCTTGGCGCGTCCCAGAGATAGCCCTCGATGTAGACGACCGCGGACTCCGCAATGTCGCGCTCGCGCAGATCGGCCGGCGAGAACTCGCGCGCGGCGCCGAGCCAGGTGTTCATGCTGCGCTCGCCGTCGGGCGTGACTGCGATCAGCGAACATGCTGTGGAAGGTCCAAGATCGGCTGGCGGGGTGCGGTAGTCGACGCCGGTCTCGCGCAGGCTGCTCTCGAACGCCGCGCCCAGCCGGTCGCGCTTCACCCGGCCGACGAAATGCGCCGATGCACCGAGCGAGGCCAGCCCGACGGCGGTGTTCGCGGCCGAGCCGCCAGCCACTTCGCGCGGCGCCGCAAATGCCGCATGGAGCTGGGCCGCGCGATGCTCGTCGATCAGGGTCATCACGCCCTTGGCGATGTTGTGGGTGAGCAGGAACGCATCGTCCACCGCCCCCAGCACGTCGACGATGGCGCTGCCCAGCGCGGTGACATCGGTCGGTTTGGACATAATCTGGTCTCACGCCCCGCACATTCTGGCGGCCGGTGGTAAAGGAGGGACCCGATGTTCGCAAGCTTCGGCCGCGCGCTCGCGTCCCTGTTCGACCCCGCGCTGCTCGGCCTCGCGGCCCGCGCCGTGATCCTGACCGTGGTGCTGTTCTGCCTGCTCATCCTGGGCAGCGAGTATCTGCTCCAGTACCTGCCGACGCTGGGTGCGCCGTGGGTCAACCGGCTGCTTGCATTGCTGCTGCCGGTGATCGCGGTGCTGGGCTTCCTTCTGCTCGGTGCACCGGTGGCTGCGCTGTTCGCGTCCCTCTATCTCGACCGGGTCGCCAACGCCATCGAGGCGCGCAGCTACCCGGCCGACGGCCAGGCCCGTCATCCGTCGCTGTCGACCAGCATCGGCGCGGGCGTGCGCCTCGCGGGCCTGGTGATCCTCGCCGATGTGCTGTTGCTGCCGGTGGATGCCCTGGCGCCCGGGCCGGGTGAAGCGCTCACCATCATCGCCAACGGGCTTCTTCTGGGGCGCGAGTATTTCGAGCTTGCGGCGCTGCGCCATGTTTCGCGCCAAGCCGCCGATGCGCTGCGCCGGCGCAACAAAGGACGCATCTTCGCGTTCGGGCTGGTGATCTCGGCGATGAGCTTCGTGCCGCTCGCCGATTTCGTCGCACCCTTGTTCGGAGCCGCCCTGATGGTGCATCTCTTCAAGCGTCTCGAACGGGAGAAGGCGGCGTGAAACGATTTGTTGCGATCATGGCTCTGTGCCTCGCGCTGGCGGCCTGCGCCACCAAGCCGCCGCCGGCGCCGGACCGCGTCCCCCTGCCCCCGCCACCGCCGCCAGGGGAGCCCGCGAGCACGCAAGGCATGAGCGCAGAGGCGCTGCGCGCGGCGTTCGGGGCGCCGGCCTTCCTGCGCAAGGAGGGCGATGCGCAGATGTGGCGCTATGACGGCGGCGCCTGCCACGCGTTCTTCTTCCTCTATCCCGAGAACGGCCAACTCACCGTGCGCCACGTCGAGACCGTGCCGCGCCCGCCGGAATCCGCCATCGATCCGGCCTGCCTCGAGCTTTTGCGCAAGCGCCCCCCGGCACCGGCATCGTAGAAGATTTTCTATTTCGCAGGCGCGATTTCGTCCGCGGTGGTCTTGCTCTTGAACTTGCACAGATCGCGCACCACGCAGCGCGGGCAAAGCGGTTTGCGCGCCACGCAGGTATAGCGCCCGTGCAGGATGAGCCAATGATGCGCGTGCAGCAGGTATTTGTCCGGAACGCGCTTCACGAGTGCGTCTTCGATCTCGCGCGGCGTCTTTCCGCTCGCCAGCCCGGTGCGGTTCGCGACGCGGAAGATGTGCGTGTCGACTGCGATGGTCTTTTCGCCGAACGCGATATTGAGCACGACGTTGGCGGTCTTGCGTCCCACACCCGGCAACGCCTCGAGCGCCTCGCGCTCGCGCGGCACCTCGCCACCATGGCGTGCAAGCAGCAGTTTCGACAATGCGATGACGTTCTTCGCCTTGCCACGATAGAGACCGATGGTCTTGATGTAATCCGACAGTATCTTTTCGCCGAGCGCCGCCATTTTGGCGGGCGTGTCGGCAACCTCGAACAATCTCGCAGTCGCCTTGTTGACGCCCTTGTCGGTGGCCTGCGCCGACAACACGACAGCAACCAGCAGCGTGAACGCGTTGCTGTAAGCAAGCTCCGTCTTGGGATGCAGCATCGCTCTTGCCAGGCGCGCGAAGAATTCCTCGATTTCCCGCAGCGCCATTAGTTTCGCCATTGCGTCTCGCCCTGAAATGGCCCCATCCCGGCCGGGAACGCAGTCGGGGTCTTGCTCGTTAGCATCCGGGGCCCAGGAGGATAAGATGCGTTTTTACAATATTGCGGCAGCTGCCGCGCTTGTGGGCACACTCGCCCTCGCCGGCTGCGGCACCGATCCGGGTGATCGTGCGCTTTCTGGCGCGGGTATCGGCGCTGCCGGAGGCGCCGTGGTCGGCGCCATGACGGGCAATCCGGCGACAGGTGCCGCGATCGGCGCCGGCGTCGGTGCCGTGGTGGGTGCAGCCACCGATCCTTGCACATTGGACCTGGGAGATCCGTTCTGGAAAAAGAATGGTGGCGAACGAGGATACGAACGGCGTTGCGGGCACCCCCCTCCCTAGCAGCGCCTGATCGCGGCTCGGGCTCGCCACTCGGCGGACCCGGGCCGTGACCTTCGCCGCGGTTGAATGGAACGCAGCGCGGCATACACTTGGTCCATGAACGAAACGCTGCTCGACGCAGTCCTGAAGCCCGCGCCGCCCATGTCGGCACGTGCGCTGGGCTTCATTCTCGCAGTCGTCGCCGCGATCAATCTCGCTTTCGCTGCGTCGTTCATCGCCCGGGGGGCATGGCCGGTCATGCCGTTCTTGGGGCTGGATGTGGCCTTGCTCGCGCTTGCCTTTCGTGCCGCGCACCGCGCCGCCAAGCGCCAAGAGCATATCGTCCTCACCCCATCCGAACTCAGCATTCTGCGCCGCTCTGCACGCGGCGAGGAGCGCCGCGACTCGCTCAATCCCTATTGGGTGCGGGTGTCGATGGACGATCCGCCGGAACATGGCAGTCAGCTTCTGCTGTGGAGTCACGGCAGGAGCCTGCGCATCGGGGCCTTCCTGCCGCCGGTGGAACGCGCCACGTTCGCGGGGCAACTCCGCCGCGCCTTGTCCCTCGCCAAGAGCGCAAGATTCGGGTCGTAACTTGGTGCGTCCCTGGTCATAGTTGCTTGCATGAGCGAGATCGTCGCGATGCCCCCGCGCGAAGGCGGCCCCGATTGGAAGCGTGTAGCCCACGCCATCCGCTTTCTTTCAGAGCACTATCTGGAGCAGCCCAGCCTGGATGAGGCCGCGTCGGCGGTGGGCCTTTCGCCGTTCCATTTCCAGCGCCTGTTCACGCGTTATGCCGGCGTCAGCCCGAAATCCTTCGTCGGCCATCTGACGCTCGACCACGCCAAGCGCGACCTGGCGCAGGGACGAAGCGTGCTGGACGCGGCGCTTGACGCGGGGCTCTCGGGCCCGTCGCGGCTGCACGACCTCTGCCTCAAGATCGAAGCGATGACACCGGGCGACTATGCGCGCGGAGCCCAGGCGCTCACCATCGACTATGGCATGCACGACTGTCCGTTCGGCCGCGTGCTGGTGATGACGACGCACAAGGGCGTGTGCGGAATCGCCTTCGGCAACGATGGCGAGGAGGACACCATGCTGGCCGACATGCGCGCGCGCTGGCCGCTCGCACTCTATCGCGAGAATGCGCCGCGCGCCGGCGCCATTGCAAAACTGATCTTCGAAGACGCAAAAGGTGACATCAGCCTGCACCTGATGGGCACCAAATGGCAGATCAAGGTGTGGCAGGCGCTTCTCGCCATTCCGCCGGGCAAGGTCATGACTTATCGCGCGCTCGCCCGCGGCATCGGCAATGACGGCGCCAGCCGCGCCGTCGGCGCCGCCGTCGGACGCAATCCGGTCTCGTGGCTCATTCCCTGCCACCGCGTGCTGGGCAGCAAAGGCGCGATCACGGGCTACCACTGGGGCATCAAGCGCAAACGCGCCATGCTGGCGCTCGAAGCCGCCCGCTACAATCCGAGCACGTCTGCCATCGCGTAGAGGCCGGGCTTCTTGCCCTGCCCCCATTTCGCGGCCGCCAGCGCGCCGTGCGCGAAGATGCTGCGATCCTCGGCGCTGTGGGACAGCACGATGCGCTCCTTGGGGCCGAAGAACAGTGCCTGGTGCTCGCCGACCACCGTGCCGCCGCGCAGCGAGGCATAGCCGATCTCGGCGCGGCCCGATGCCTTTCCCAGAAGCAGCGCCGTTCCCGACGGCGCGTCGCGCTTGGCGCGGTGGTGCATCTCGACGATGCTGAGGTCGAAATCCGGCAGCGCGGCTGCCACGCGCTCGACCAGCGCTGCGAGCAAGGCGACGGCCAAGCTCATGTTGCCGGATTTGACGATCACGGCGTGGCGCGCAGCGGCCCGGATTTTGGATTCGTCCTCCGGCTTGAATCCGGTCGTGCCCAGGACATGGACGATGCGCGCCTGCGCCGTCAGCGTGGAAAGCGCCACCGATGCCGCGGGCGTGGTGAAATCGAGCAGCGCATCGGCCTGCGCAATGATCGGCAGCGGGTCGTCGCCGGCGCAGATGTGGCCCACTGGTTCGAAGTCAGCATCGGATTGCAGCGCCTCGCGCAGCGCACGCGCCATGCGTCCGCTCCGTCCGGCAATGGCGATGCGGATCGCGCTCATCGACTCACCTCGCCAGATGTTCGACCAGATATTGCACGATGGCCTGGCCGAACCATGGAATCACCGGGATCAGGACATAGGCGCCAACCCGCACCAAAGTCGACTGGTCGAAGGGCCATTCCGGCGACTGGGCGATGCGCGTCTCATAGGCGATCAGCCCGTGCAGGCGCGCGGCGGCATGATCGTCATGCATCAGCGCCTCGCGCATCTCTTCGATACGGCTGCGGATGTGTTCGAGCTCTTGCGCCTTGGCGGCGGCTATCAGGCGATGGATACGGCCCATGGCCCGCATGAAGGTGCCCAATCCCATGCCCACAGTCGCAAGCAGGAGCAGCGCCGTCAGCCAGGTGAGATCGCCGCCGACGAAGAACAGGCACGCGACGGCGCCGACCACGAACCAGATCAGCGAGGTGCGCGCGGCCGCCCTGCCGAGCACGGCAAGGCGATCGACCCGCAACAGATCGATCCTGAGCCGCTCCTTCAAAAGATGTTCCCACACGCGCTCGCCCGCACGAGTCTGCGTCACGCCGCGCGCGAACAGCAGCGACAGGAGCGTCGTCGCCGCCGCGAACCAGGCCATCGTCGCCGGCGGGATGACATGGCCCTCGCGGAACTCCGCCAGCCTGATGACGATGCTGAGCACGATGCCGCAGGCCAAGCCGATCAGGGTCGCGCGCAGCATCCGCGCTCGCGACGGCGGCTCGAACGCGTCGCCGACCCCGCCGCGCAGGATTTGCGCGAACATCGGCGCGTCACGGATGTCGGCGAGACGGACATAGCGCTGCATCGCGAGCGGCGCGGTACAAAGAAGCGAGACCACCAGCGCCGGCCAAGCCGCATCTGACAAGCCGAAGGTGCGGTGCACATCGACGATCGTCACATGCTCCGCGGCGGCACAGGCAAGGAAACTTCCAAAGAGAAGCACAAACACGAGCGCGCTGGTGCCCACCATCCCCAAGCCGGAGCGCTCGTAGAGCTGCTGCTCGAGAACGAGGCGGGGGCGCGTAGGCGTCCGAGCTTCGGCGGCATGAACCATGGCAGCCAGCTTCGCGCGAGCGGCCGTCCGGACACAATGGCCTTCAGGCCTTGGTGTCGACGCCGTTACCCTGCGCGGAGCCGGTTTCGCGCCGCGCCACCGTGACCATGGCGGGCCTCAGCAGCCGCTCACCGATGGTGTAGCCGGGCTGGACCACGTCGACGATGCTCCCCCCGGGCTTGCCGTTGCCCGGCACCTCGGCAATGGCCTGGTGCAGGTTGGGATCGAACTTGCCGTCGGCGGTGTCGATCTGTTTCACCCCATGCTGCTGCAGGGCCTGCAGCAATTGGCGCTCCGTGGCCTCGACGCCGTCGAGCACGGCCTTGACCTGGGGGTCGGCGGCTTCGCGCTGCTCCGGCGGACAAGCCGCCATCGCGCGGGCGAAGTTGTCGGCGATCTGCAGCATGTCGCGGGCAAAGCGCGCAATGGCGTATTGCGACGCGTCCTGCTTCTCGCGCTCGGCGCGGCGGCGCGTGTTCTCCGCATCGGCAAGCGCGCGCAGCATGCGATCGCGCATCTCGGCGAGCTCGGCCCTGAGCGCCTCCGTCTCTTCGGCGGGTGCTGGCGAGGCTTCGTTTTCGGCGGTCTGGCTTTCGTCGCTCATCGTCATCCAACCTTCAACGTTCTATCCGAGCAATCGGCCGACCACGCGAGCTGTGTGGTCGACCATGGGAATGATGCGGCCATAGTTCAGGCGCGTGGGGCCCAGCACCCCGATCACGCCGACCACCTTGCCCTGCGCATTGGCGTAAGGGGCCGCGACGATCGACGAGCCGGACAGGCTGAACAGGCGGTTCTCGGAACCGATGAAGATTCGGACCCCGTCGCCCTCGCGCGCCAGTTCGAGCAGGCGAATGAGATCGGCCTTGCGCTCGATATCGTCGAACAGGGTGCGGACGCGCTCGAGATCGGCCTGGGCTTCGACCGTGTCGAGCAGATGGGAGGTGCCGCGCACGATCAGCACCTTGTCGTCGGGGCCCGCGAGCGTGGCCAGTCCCTCCGCCACGATCTTCGCCGTCAGCAGATCGAGCTCCGCACGTTCGCCTTCGATCTCCGAAAGCATCAGGGCGCGGGCGTCCTCGAGCGTACGGCCGCGCAGCCGGCTGTTGAGATAGTTCGACGCCTCGCCCAGTGCCGATGCGGGAAGACCCATGGGTGTGTCGATCAACCGGTTCTCGACCTGGCCGTCCTCCGCCACGATCACCACCAGCGCCTTGCCGGGCGCGACCGCGACGAACTCGACATGCTTGAGCACTGTGTCCTGCTTCGCCGCCACCACCAGACCGGCACAGCGCGACAGGCCCGAGAGCAAGGTCGTCGCCTGGGTCAGCACGTCCTCGAGCCGTTTGCCGCTGCCATTGATGCGGGCCTCGATGGCGACGCGCTCGTCGGGCGCCAGCTCGCCGATTTCGAGCAGACCGTCGACAAAAAGGCGCAAGCCCTTCTCCGTCGGCACGCGTCCGGCGCTGGTGTGCGGTGCATAAAGCAGCCCCATCGTCTCCAGGTCCGCCATGACGTTGCGAATCGAGGCCGGCGAGAGGGTGATCGGCAAGCGCTGGGACAGGGTGCGCGAGCCTACCGGTTCGCCCGAGGTGAGAAACGCCTCTACCAAATGGCGAAAGACCTCGCGCGGCCTTTCGCCGAGAGCGGTACCGGAAAAGAGCTGCGTATTGCCGTCCAAAATCTTGATCCGATTGGCATTTTTTCAGCCGGGACAGCGGCGTTTGCACTCCCCTGTCCCGACCGCTAGGTAACGGCGTCGCCGCCAAACATCAAGGACCCGCATGCGCAGCCGCGCCGCCGATGCCCTTCGTCCCGTCCGGCTCGAGCCCGGTTTCGCCCGCCATGCCGAGGGTTCATGCCTGGTGCGGTTCGGGGACACCCATGTGCTGGTGACGGCGAGCCTGGAGGATGGCACCCCAGGCTTCCTGCGCGGCACCGGGAAGGGTTGGGTGACGGCGGAGTACGGCATGCTGCCGCGCGCCACCCACACCCGCGGCCGCCGCGAGGCCGCCGCCGGCAAGCAATCCGGCCGCACCCAGGAAATCCAGCGGCTGATCGGACGCAGCCTGCGCGCCGTCACAGACCTCGGCGTTCTGGGCGAGCGGCAGATCGTGCTCGATTGCGACGTCTTGCAGGCCGATGGCGGCACCCGCACCGCCTCGATCACCGGCGCCTGGGTGGCGCTGCAGCACTGCACCGCCTTCATGCGCAAGACCGGCATGATCGCGCGCGACCCGCTCAAGGACCATGTCGCGGCGGTCTCCTGCGGCATCGTCAAGGGCGAGGTGCTGCTCGACCTCGACTATGAAGAGGATTCCGGCGCCGATACCGACGCCAATTTCGTCCTCACCGGCAAGGGCGGCATGGTCGAGCTGCAGGGCACCGCCGAACATGATCCGTTCACGGACGAACAATTCGCGGCGATGCTGCGTTTCGCGCGCAAGGGGATCGCGGAGCTGGTGGCGCTGCAGAAAGAAGCAGCGGCGGCATGAGCTTGCGTCCGGGCGACACTCTGGTCGTCGCCAGCCATAATCCCGGCAAGGTGCGCGAGATCGAAGACCTGCTGCGCCCGCTCGGATTCAAGATCGTAGGCGCGGCGGCGCTTGGCATCGCCGAACCGGAAGAGACAGGATCGACCTTCGAGGAAAACGCCCTCCTGAAAGCGCGCGCGGTCTGCGCCGCAACGGGGTTGGCAGCGCTGGCCGACGATTCCGGCCTCAGCGTGGATGCTCTGGACGGCGCGCCCGGCATCTACTCCGCGCGCTGGGCGGGACCGCAGCGCGACTTCGCGGCGGCCATGGCGCGGGTCGAGCGCGAACTGGCGGGTCGCGAACCGAAGGCAAAATTCGTCTGCGTGCTGGCGCTGGCCGGTGAAGATACCCACTGCTTTCGCGGCGAGGTCGCCGGGACCTTGATATTCCCGCCGCGCGGAACACTAGGCTTCGGCTACGACCCGATCTTCGTCGCGGACGGCATGAAAGAGACGTTCGGCGAGGTCGACCCGGCGCTCAAACACCGCGTCAGCCATCGGGCGAAGGCTTTCGAGAAGTTCCGCGCATGGCTCAAAGCCCAGACCTGAGCGTGCCGTTCGGCATTTACGTGCATTGGCCGTTCTGCGCCGCCAAATGTCCCTATTGCGATTTCAATTCGCATGTGCGCGCACAGATCCCCGAGGACGATTGGATCGGGTCCATCCTCGCGGAACTCGACCATATCGCGCGCGCGCAAGGTGCGGCGAGACCCGTGGTGCAGACCGTCTTTTTCGGCGGCGGCACGCCGTCCTTGATGAGCGGCCGCGTTGTCGGCCGGGTGCTCGAGCGCATCGGCAGGCATTGGCCGGTGGCGAACGACATCGAGGTGACGCTGGAAGCCAATCCGGCGAGCGCGGACGCCGCGCGGTTCGCGGATTATCGCGCGGCCGGCGTGAACCGGCTCTCGCTTGGCATGCAGGCGCTGAACGACGCGGACCTAGCCGCGCTGGGACGCCTGCACAATGTTGCGGAAGCAAAGGCCGCGCTGGCCTTGGCGCAGAGGATTTTCCCGCGCGTTTCGCTCGATCTCATCTATGCGCGGCCGGGACAGACGCCCGAGGCCTGGCGGCGCGAGCTCACGCAAGCGCTTGGCTTCGGCACCGAGCATCTTTCGCTCTATCAGCTCACCATCGAGCCCGCGACGCCGTTCGCGGCCTTGCACCGCAGCGGCGCCTTGCGGGTGCCCGACGACGAGCTCGCCGCCGCGCTCTACCAAACGACGCAGGAATTGACCGAAGCCGCGGGCCTGTCGGCTTACGAGATTTCCAACCACGCAAGACCGGGCGCGGAAGCGCGGCACAATCTCCTCTATTGGCGCTATGGCGCTTATGCCGGCGTCGGGCCCGGCGCGCACGGACGCCTCGATAACGAGGGCGCGCGTCTCGCCACCACGACCGAGAAGCTGCCCGAGCGCTGGCACGATCTCGTCCGCCGTCAGGGTCACGGCTTCATGGAATGGCGCAACCTGGAACCCGCAGAAGCGGCGCAAGAACACTTGTTGATGAACCTGCGGCTAGCGGAAGGAATGGACCTCGATCGATTGCGCGCGCGCTGGGACTGGACGCCGGATGCGCAAACCGTCGCCGCGCTGGTGGAGCAGGGACTGCTCGAACAAAACGCCGCGAACGTGACGGCTACGCGGCGCGGACGGCTCGTGCTCAATGCGGTGATCGCGGCGCTGGCGGGCTGATCACGCCGCCTTGCGCTTTGCCTCGATCGCGTCCCAGATCAGCGCGGCGATGTCGGCGCCGCCGAAGCGCTTCACTTCCTGGATGCCGGTGGGCGAGGTGACGTTGATCTCGGTCAGGTAATCGCCGATCACGTCGATGCCGGTGAAGATCAGTCCGCGTTCCTTCAGGGCCGGTCCCAATGCGGCGCAGATCGCTTCCTCGCGCGCCGTCAGCGTCGTGGCCTCCGGCCGGCCGCCGACATGCATGTTGGAGCGCGCCTCACCGGTCGCCGGTACGCGGTTGATGGCGCCGGCGAACGCGCCGTCGACCAGGATGATGCGCTTGTCGCCCTGACGCACTTCGGGGACGTAGCGCTGCACGATCACCGGTTCGCGATAGAAGGCCGTGAACATCTCCAGCAGCGCGCCGAGGTTCTCGTCGTCCGGCTTGACGCGAAAGACGCCCGCGCCGCCATTGCCGTAGAGCGGCTTCAGGATGATGTCCTTGTGCGCCGCGCGAAAGGACGCGATCTCGCCGCCATCGGAGGTGATCAGCGTGGGCGGCATGAGGTCCTTGAACTCGGTGACGAACAGTTTCTCCGGCGCGTTGCGCACCTGCGCGGGATCGTTCACCACCAGCGTCTTGGGATGCAGCCGCTCCAGGATGTGCGTCGCGGTGATGTAAGCCATGTCGAAGGGCGGGTCCTGGCGCATCAAGATCACGTCCATGCGCGACAGATCCTGGACCGTAGCGTCGCCCAGCTCGAAATGATCGCCCTTCTTCGCCCGTACCTTGAGCGGGCACACCCGCGCCGTCACCGCGCCATTGTTGAAGGTGAGCGCGCGCGGTCCATAGTACAGCAGGGTGTGGCCGCGCGCCTGCGCCTCCAACGCCAGCGCAAACGTCGAATCCCCGGCGATATCGATCCTGTCGATCGGGTCCATCTGGATGGCGACGGCAAGCGGCATCTTATGTTCCGGTCCGGCTTCGCCCGAGATTGTCACGCCGTGACGCGCGCGGCCATGGCCTAGTTGATCCGCCGCTTCAGTCCGGAGAGCGCCAGCGCCGCCTCGTTATGCACGCTTTGGCCCGGTGCCGCGAGCGTCAGGCAGGATTCATAGGCCTTGCGTGCATCCCGTAGCACGCCCTGCGCCTCGTTGAGGCGCGCCAGATCGAGCCACAGCTCGGGCCTGCGCGGCCCGATCAGCACCATGCGCTTGGCGATCTCGAGACCGCGCACCTGGTCGTGGCGCTGCAGCGCGCGCAGCTTCAAATTGTTCTGAAGCCTGAGCAGAACGTCGGCATCGCTCACCGGTTGCGCCAGATGGGGGTCGCCCGGGGCGCCCATACGCGGCGGGCTTGCGGCGCACTCGGAATCGAGCATGGCGCCGCCGTTGAACACATCGATCGTCCTTTCCGCGCTGCCGCGCGCCAGCAACACCAAGAAATGCCCCGGCGCATCCAATCCCGACGCCGGAAGCTGAGCCGCCCGAGCCGCATGCATGTAAAGAATGCCGAGCGCCACCGGCATGCCGCGGCGGCGCTCGATGACCGAGATCAGATCGGCGTTGCGCTCGTCATTGTAAGTGACGCGGTCGCCGTCGTAACCGAAATGGCCGCAGAAGATGTTGGCGAGGGCGCGTGCCGCCTCGTCGATGCTGCGCATCAGAGCCTGCTCCGTGCGTACGGCGCCGGCGAGCTCGTCGAGATGCGCGCGGAAGGGCTCCAGCGGCAAGCCCGGATGATCCAGAGACGCCAGCAACAGCGCCGCTTCGGCGATGTCGAAAGGGGCTTCTCCCGAACGGCCGAGCGCCTCGAGATAGTCGCGCGCGTTTTCGCTTTCTCTCATGGCGCGGGGCGTGTCTGCTGCATCCGGTAAGCGAATAAAGCGCTCGTTCCGTGCGAAATCAATTGCATGTGCTAATCGCCCGCCCGCCACGCGTCGCGCAGGTGCCGCGGCCAGCGGCGCGGCGCCACGCTGACGACATCGAAACGCAATCCTTTGGCTGCCAATCCGGGCCGTGCCGCGAGATAAAGCTCCGCCGCGCGGGCGATGCGTCCGCGCTGGCGCGCTCCGAGGGCTTCGGCGATCTGGCCCTCTTGCGTGCGCGCCTTGACCTCGATGAAGCACAAAACGCCGGACGGTGAGCGGGCAATGAGGTCGATCTCGCCGAGCGGCGTTCGCACGCGTTTGGCGAGGATGCGGTAGAACTTGAGCCGCAGCAGCAACGCCGCCAGCGTTTCACTGCGCCGGCCGTGGCGCTCTGCCGCACGCCGGTCAGCCATCGATCTTGAGCGCCAGCGCGCGCTCATAGACGCGCCGCCGCGGCTCTTCCAGAAGCGCCGAGACCAAGTCGACCGCGCTGCGCAGCGGCAGCAGCGCGAGGGCTTTCTCCAGCGCGGCGTCGAGCCGGACGGTGTCGCTCGCCTTGGGATGCGGCGGCGAAACCACCAGTGTCATCTCGCCTCGCGGTGCGCCTTCCCGGGCATAGTGCGATGCAAGCTCGTCAAGCGTTCCGCGGCGGACTTCCTCATGCAGCTTGGTGAGTTCGCGCGCCACCGCCGCGCTGCGCACGCCGAAGATCTCGGCCATGTCGGCGAGGCTCTCCGCCAGCCGCTGTGCCGATTCGAACAGGATGAGCGTCGCACCAACCGTTGAGAGCTCGTTCAGCGCCCTGCGCCGTTCGCCTTGACGGCTGGGAAGAAAGCCCGCGAACAGGAAGCGGTCGCTGGGCAGTCCCGACACCGTCAGGGCGGCGAGCGCCGCCGACGGTCCGGGCACGGCGTGGACCGGCAAATCCTCCTCGATCGCGGCGCGCACCAGCTTGAAGCCCGGATCGGAGACCAGCGGCGTGCCGGCGTCGCTGACCAGCGCGATGCGCGCACCCTGGCGAAGCCAGGCAAGTAGCTTCGGGCGCTCGCGCGCCGCGTTGTGGTCGTTATAGGCGCTGAGCGGCCTCTTCAGCCCATGCATGGCGAGGAGGTTGGCGCTCACCCTTGTATCCTCGGCCACCACCAGATCGACAGCCGCCAGCACGTCCAGCGCCCGCAAGGTGAGATCGCGTGCATGGCCGATCGGCGTCGCCGTGACATAGAGCCCGGCCGCCAAATCCGATTTACCGGCGCCGTCCGAGCGCCTAGGTTTCGCGTTCAAGGGAGAAATCCATGCAGGCTCGTGCCTCTCGCCTTTGTGCCATTGTGGGCGCGCTTTCCATAGCGCTGCTTTCCGCCTGTCAGACCTCTGCGCCGCCGCCACCGCGGGTGTTGCCGCCCCCGCCGCCCCCGCCGCCGGTCAGGCTGGCGCCACACCAGCTCTCCCAGGACGAGCCGCAATTCCTGCGGCTGCCCAATATGGATCCCAAGATCGTGCCGTTGCGCGTGGGGGTGATCCTGCCCTTCTCCAATGCCTCTACCGGCACGCGGGCCCTGGCTTCGGCCATGCTCAAGGCCGCGCAGATGGCGCTGTTCGACAGCGGCCGGCGCGACCTGATTCTCATGACGGCCGACGATTCCGCCAAGCCCCAGGAAGCCGCAGCGGCGGCGGAAAAGCTTCTTGCCGAAGGCGCCGAGGTCATCATCGGTCCGCTCTTTGCCCAGTCGGTGAGCGCCGTGGCGCCGCTTTCGCGCGACCGCGGCGTGCCCGTGATCGCCTTCTCGACCGACCGCTCGGTCGCCGGCAACGGCGTCTACCTTTTGAGTTTCCAGCCACAGGACGAGGTGCATCGCGCCATCGGCTATGCCCTGGCGCAGGGCCATCGCAACTTTGCCGCGCTGGTGCCCTCGACGTCTTACGGCCAGGTGGCGGAAGAGGCCTTCCGCAGCGAAGTGGCGGCGGGTGGGGGGACGGTCGCCGATGTCGAACGCTTCGCGCCGGGCTCGGGTGCGGTGATGAACCAGACCGCTGCCATCGCCAAGGTGCATCCCGATGCGGTATTCATCGCGCAAGGCGGCACGATGCTGCGCGCCATCGCGCCGACGCTGGCCTATAACGGCGTCGATCCCACGCAGGTGAAGCTCATCGGCACCGGGGTTTGGGACGACCCCGCCATCGCCAAGGAAGCCGCGCTCAAGGACGGCTGGTTCGCCGCGCCGGCACCCGATGCCGACAGCGGCTTCGCGACCAAATACCGTGCCATCTTCGGCACGGCGCCGCCGCAACTTGCCGCGCTCGCCTATGACGCCGTGTCGCTCATTGCGCTTTTGGGATCGGGACCGCCGTACCGCCGATTCGGCGAAGCGGCGCTCACCGACCCCAATGGCTTTGCCGGCGTGAACGGGATTTTCCGCTTCAACGGCGACGGCGCCATCGAGCGCGGTCTGGCAGTGCTCGCGGTCGAGCCCGGCGGCTTCGAAGTGGTCAGCCCCGCGCCCAAGACGTTCCAGCACGGCTCGTAGTCAGCCGGCGCCGAAGCGGCTTTTGTAGCGCGGATCGATGTCGTTGACCGGCAGGTAGATGAACACGTCCGTGGTTGCAAACTGCGGATCGAGCACCGCGCCCTCGCCGATCAGGCAGCCTGCGCGCAGATAGCCTTTGATCATGGGCGGAAGGGCACGCAGCGCTTCCTTGAGGTCGATCTTGTCTTTTTCGATACGGTTCATTTCGATATAGAGCTCGGGCCGCGCCCTCACCCGAAGATGCGCCGGCATCGGGTGGAAGTGATGGAGATAGGACAGCGGCAAGGCCAGCGCCTGGGGATCGGTGCCGGCGAAAGAGGCACAGCCGAACATCAATTCGCTGGAGAAGCGCGCGCCATATGCCATCAGCCCGCGCCACAGGAGCTGCATGGTCGAGGTGCGGCTGCGCCACTCCTTGAGGATGCAAGAGCGGCCGAGCTCCAGGAACTTGCCGCTCGAGCGCCATGCCGCCATCATCGGCGCGAGGTCGTATTCGCCGGCGGTGTAAAAGCCGCCGGCCTTGGCGGCATATTCCTCGCGGATCATGCGATAGGTGCCGACCACCGAGGGTTGGCCGTCCTCGTCCAACGCCGAACGGTCGACCACCAGGAGATGGTCGCAGAATTCGTCGAAGCGGTCGAAGTCGCGCCGCGCCTCGCGCATGGCCGGGGTGGGAATCGCCGCCATTTCCTCGTAGAAGACGCGGTAGCGCAGGCGCGACTTCGACC